>Ga0182736_1000021_pt1 | contig 372055 bp, 290 predicted proteins | sample eDN5th30CKraftBY_FD_128882 | JGI IMG/M metagenome (GOLD analysis project Ga0182736, IMG submission 128882) | Enriched backyard soil microbial communities from Emeryville, California, USA - eDNA 5th pass 30_C Kraft BY (version 2) (version 2) | ecosystem: Environmental > Terrestrial > Soil >...
CTCTTCCACCGGTTGGAAGTTCTTTCACTGGCAACCTTCGTCCCCTCATCCGGCCTTCGGCCACCTTCTCCCCTTAGGGGAGAAGGACTTGAGTGGTGCTGTGATTTCTCAGACAGACTCCTTAGTGGAGCTTCCAACCTGAAATGACAGGTGACAGAGTGGTCACACCACTTGTGACGGTCTGACACGGACTCTCAGACTCTGCGCTCATGACTTTGACACGCAGACGCCCGATGTCGTTCGCGATGTCGGGCGTCTGCACAACACCGGTTCTGATTTCACTTTCAACGAGTTCCATCCATGCAAGTGGTCATCACAGCAGTCGGCCCGGATCATCGTGGACTGGCTGACCCGATTGTGCATTACGTGACACAGTCAGGTGCCAATATCCACGAAATTCAGATGTATGACCGGGACTCGGAGCAGTTGTTTGCGATGCTGCTGCGGATGGAATGGCCGGTGGAAACCGAATCCATCCAGGTCCTGCGGGATCGGATGACGAAAATCGGCTCTTCAAAAGGATTGACGATTCGAGTCTGGTCGCGCGATGAACACCAGCGACTTCCCCGCATCGCGCTCTGTACGACCTATCGCCCGGAACCGGCGTTGTCCGTTCTCAGAGACATCAGAGATCGCCGACTGAATGCGGAAGTTGCCGTCATGATCGGCAACCGGGACGCCTGCCGGGGAACGGCAGAACAGTTCGGCGTCGACTTCCATAACATCGGAGATGCCCGGGGAGAACCGGACAATCGCCGCCTGGTCGAACTCTTCGATCAGTATCAGGTCGACTACATTGTCCTGGCACGTTACATGCGGATTCTTCCCCCCCGGGCCTGCTGGGAATTTGCCGGTGGACGGATTTTGAACCTGCATCATGGCCTGCTGCCGAGTTTCCCGGGATTCCGTCCTTATCAGGATGCTTACGGGCACCGGATGCTGACCTTCGGGGCGACTGTCCATTTTATTGTTCCGGAGCTGGACGCAGGAAATCAGATCATCCAGCAGTCCACATTCAGCGTTCCCCCGGGCACGTCACTCGACGAAGTCATTCGAATCGGCGAATCCGACAACGAGCCACGCTGCCTGTCGGAAGGATTGCGACGTGTCGTCGACCGGGAAGTCGAACTCCATTTCCATCGCGTTGTTCGGTCCAGACAGGCGTAAGCCGCACATCCACCCCACAAAATCGCCACAATCGGCAAACTCCTGCTCACTTTCGATCAGAAAATCACCACCATCGACCAGAAGCCGGACGCCGGGCTTTGATTTCGGGCTTATCTTCAGAAGAGAGTCTGTCACTGAAGTCCTGCATCAATGGTCCGTTGTCCTGAGAATTCGATTGTCTCAGTTGCGGCCATGCGGGCAGTCTGGAGTCGATCATGCAGAGTTTCACTTCGAACAATGAGCCCTTTGTCGATCGGCGACAGGGAAACCGCGCAACCGGAGAACACCCCGCGAGTGAGCGCCGGCAGTTTTCAGATTCGCGAAACACCTCCCGCCCGGAAGTGGACGAACTCGCCAAGGCGGTGGACCAGTATAAGCTGCGTCACCGACGGCGATTCATTACGTTCGAAGAACTGTTCGACGTGATGGCCTCTCTCGGCTACCACAAGTAATCCGCATCGGCCCCCTTCTCCACCACATCAGCGGCGACCGGCATTCGAGCGGTTTCGTCATGCCTGTGACGTCCTGGCTCGTGGAAACTCCATGTTTCCTTGAGGGAAAGACGTGCTGCGCGGCCACATGATCAATCAAACTCCGTCGTTCCCCGTTTGTCCCGCTGAGGGTAAAAGTGGGTCATCAAGAATGGGGCGGAAATGCAGAACTTTCCCCCTCTTTTCTGCCCCCTGAATCCTGATCCCTCTCCATCGCCATTCTTCGCTTTTTCGTTATTGCCTTGTGGGGACGGACTACAGTCGTCCGCTGCGCAGGATCCCCCAGATCAGCCAGAGCCCGAGCAGACCGGACCCGAGAAAAACGGGAACGGCAAACCAGATGGCATCTGACGCCGCCGCACGGATAATGAGAGCGGTCGACACGACCATCGCTGACGTGATCATCCCGATCACCAGCCGGTTACTGGAACGGTCGAACTCGCTGATCAGATGATCGAGCCCGCGATGCTCCAGCTGAATCCTCAGATCATCCTGCGATGCTTTCTGCAATGTCCGTCCAAGATGGAGCGGCAGATCATGGGCCGACCGGAGCAGCACCTGAAGATCATTCACCGTGCGCTCCACCACTCGTTTCGGGTGATATCGTTCTCGAATCAGCTTTTCGATGAATGGTGACAACGTCGTCGCCATGTTGAACATCGGATCAAGCCGCCGACCGACTCCTTCCAGCGTGATACAGGCTCGAATGAGCAGCATCAATTCCCCTGGACAATGCAGCCCGTGCGTTGCCATCAGGCCCAGAAAGTCATTCAACATCCGCCCGATATCGATCTGCTCAAGCGGAACTCCATAGTAGGCATCCAGAAAATCCCGGACGTCAGCCCTGAGCAGAGTCAGATCGATCTGAGCGGACGGCTGTCCGACCGACAACAGCATGCGCACAGCAGAATCCACATCCTGCCGCGCCACGGCGACAAACAGATCGACCAGTTCCTCCCGCCGCTGATGATCGAGTGAACCGACCATTCCGAAGTCCAGCAGCACGATGGCGCCGTCACTGCGAATCCGCATGTTCCCGGGGTGCGGATCCCCATGAAACCGCCCCATCTCGAACGCCTGCCGGAGAAAGATGGAGGCTCCATTCACAGCGATCTGACGGGGATCGAGACCTTTCGCACGGATCCCCTCCAGGTCTCCGACGCCAACTCCGTCGATCTGTTCCATGACGATGACGGAATCAGAAACCAGATCCGCTTCGACATACGGAATATGAACGCGGGGGTCCTCTTCGAACAACCGCTGAAAGTCCTGCATCGCCCGGGCTTCACGTGAGAAGTTCAATTCCCGTTTGATGGTTCTCGAAAAGTATTTCACCAGTCCTGTCGGATCGAAGACCCGGGATTCCGGGACATGCCGTTCGAGCAGCTGCGCCAGTTCCATCATCAGGTCGAGATCACGTTCGACGATCTGAACCACACCCGGGCGCCGGACTTTCACCACGACCGGCTTTCCGGATCGGGAAATGGCCGTGTGGACCTGGGCCAGCGAACCGGCTGCCAGCGGCTTCTCATGGAACTCCTGAAACAGGGCCGTGACCGGCAGTTCGAATTCCTTCTCGAGAACATCCTTCATCCCGTCATTCGTAAACGGGGGGACATGTTCCTGCAGAACTTCCAGCTCCCGAATGACATCGGCCGGGATCAGGTCAGGACGGGTGCTGAGGACCTGACCGAACTTGATGAATGTGGGCCCCAGCTCTTCCAATGCCAGACGAATCCGTCGCGGCGTGGTCAGCTCTTCGCGATTCTCCTGTCGGCGCCGGAAGATCCAACGGCTTCCCCACCGGAGATACGGGGTAATGCCCAGCCGGTCGAGAATATCCCCGAAACCGTAATTGAACAGGACCGTCGCGATTTCACGACCGCGATTGAAGTTTTTTAGAACTCGGATCGGATAAGGTTGCACGGCGTCAATTCAACGAGGAAAGGAGAGTCAGCGTCCGCGGCACAGGCCAGAGCAACTTGCGAAATGATCTCCCCGTCCCCGCCACGCGGAGGACCGCGTTTCATCAATCGAAACGCGCCTCTGCTCAAAACAGCACAGGCGGGCACCCGGTCGAGCAAACTGCTCCTCGAGCCTGAGACCGGCACGATTATCATCCAATCATCGAGCATCAGCCAGAATCAAACGGGAATTTCTTTCTCCTCAAGCGTTATTTCGTCAGCTTTTGCTTATACGCATCAGAACCGGGACGGTACTCCGGAGGAACCGGACGTGAACCGGATCCGGTACTCTGAGTCGCCTTGCGTTCCCGTTCTCCTCCGGAGCGGTGCTGCTTTGACTGACCCGTCGAGAGGCCTTTGAGCAGCGAATCGAACTGTCGACGGGCCGCTTCCGACTCTGCCGATTGATCGGTCCCCGGATCCGCAAGACGTTCATCCAGACGGTTCATGAACTTCCCCAGGTCTTCTTCAGAGTACCCCAGTTCTTGCATGAGACTGTCCGGCACCTGGCCACGTTCGAGCTGCTCTTTCAGGCGTTTCAATGCCAGTTCAGTGGCCTTCTTGCGATTTGCAAGATCGGCCTGTTCCGGGGTCAGCAGATCTTCCCGCAGCGCCCCGGTCGAAGTGTCTGCTGAATCCGCCTGATTGCTTCCTTTCCCGGTCGACTGCGGCCCGCGCTCTCCCATCGGTGACGATGCACTTCCCTCTGACGCAGTTCCATCGTTCGACTTCCCGCTCTGTGGACTTCCGTCTGAGGGCATCCCGTCTTTCCCGGCAGGAGATGTTCCAGGTTGCGATTGTCCACCCGGTGTCCCTGGAGAGGATCCGTCGAAGGGTGTCTTCCCCTGATCACCTGTCTTCGGATCTCCTCCCTTCGGATTCCCTTGAGAAGACGATTCCCCTGACGGTGACGATTTCCCTTCTGATGACATCGGTTGACCAGACGGATCCGACCCCGATGACGTTTCCCCTTGAGGAGATTTCATTCCACTGTCAGGCGTCTTCCCCTGATCGTTTTCACGACCGGGTTTGGACAGGGGACCGTGCTTGTCATCCGGTTGACCGCTGCCGGATTTTGAAGTGCCCTCCGGCGACGGCTGGCCAGAATCACCCTGCATCGGTTTCTGACCATTGGAATCTGCAGTCGACTGTTCTCCGTTCCCGCCCCCGGTCGGCTGTTCTCCGTTCATCCCGTTTTTGGGCATTGTCGCATCTGAAGGGGTGCCTGGAGATTTCTCTGGACTGGTTCCCCCAGACGACCCGGGAGTCTCATTCTTGCCGGCCGAATTCATCGGTCCCTGCGACATGGGAGATCCGGAACCCTGCTCTCCGTTTCCTTTGGGTGTTCCCTGCGGTGCCCCCTCTCCCGAAGCCGAATCTGCTCCCTGTTGAGGGGCGTTCATTCCGCGAGGCTCGTCACCTTGGGGATTTGTTCCCTGTGGGTTCGCATCCGGCGCGTTCCTGTTCTGAGGTTTTGTTCCCTGAGAAGAACCGTCCGCTGCATCGGGTGATCCGCCCGACTTGCTGTTCTCCGGCATTTCGCCGTTCTGCGGTTTTCCGCTGTCCTGTGGCTGACCACCATTCTGCGGCGTCTCATTGCCCTTGGATTTCTCGCCATTCTGTTGCGGTTGACCCGCAGCATCAGATGGCCGAGACTCTGAAGCCCCTGTCGAAGAGGAAGACTTGCCTGGCTGTTCCGCCGGAGCAGTCCGATCCATCGGCTTGCCTGACCCGTTCTCCGGAGTCTGGTTCTGACCTGCTGCCGAATTCTTCCCGGAACCGGAATCGGCTTCTCCGCTCGCTCCTTTCGAATTCATCCCCTCCCCCTTCTCGGCGGAAGAAGACTCTCCAGGCTTGGGTTGTGACGGAGACTTCTGTTCCGAGGAGTTTCCACCATCAGAATTCCCATCACCTGGGTTCTCCTGAGAAGATGAGCCGGGGTTCTTCTTCTGCTGTTCCCGATCCCAGTCCAGTAGCTTCTGCAGTGCCTGATCTTCTCCGAGTTTGTCGTCGCGCGACTTCGATGAGTCTGACGGCCCCGATCCTCCCGCGGAACTGCCACTCGAAGCTCCGTTTGATTTCGAACCATTCGGATCCTGTTGAGTGGAATTCCTGCCGCCGGAATTCTGTGGATTCCCCTTGGAGGTCGAATCGCCAGATTCTCCGTTTGACATTCCCTGCTCACCAGGCATCCCGTCAGAACCCTGCTTGGAATCTCCCGCAGATTCCCCGTTGGATTCTCCGTTCGGGGACGCCTGTTGAGATGAACCCTTCCCGGATTGTTGCTGCCCGGATTCTCCCTGTGAGGAGCTTCCTTTCGACGGCATGCCGTTCTGTCCCGGCTCCTGCTTCTGATCTCCTGCGGAGTCCTGCCCTGACGGAGTTCCTTCCCCTCCCCCAGACCCATCTTTCTCCTGTGAATTCTGCTGCTGTGGTGATTTCTGCTGAGCCGGATCCTGCTGTCGAGGTTGCTGCGCCGGTTTCGGCTGTTGTTCCGGAGCCTGCTGAGACGGTCGTTCCGCATCATCCGCAGGCGGAATTTTCTGACGCGCCTCTTCCGTCTGCTGTTCCTCCATCTGCTTCTTCTCCTGTTCTGACACGGGAGGAGCAATCGTCAGTGTGATGCGCGGCGTTCGGGAGAGATTCTTCTGCCGTGTTCCAAACGGCTCAAAGTTGTCTTCCGCTTCTGCAAACAGCGTGAGAGTGTCTCCCGGCTTCAGATTGAGTTTCGAGAGATCCAGCGGATGGATCGTGCGAAACTCCGCCATCTCCGGGGGAGCACTGAACAGCGCCGGCACCGGAAACTCTTCTCCATTCCGCTCGAGCCGCAGCGTCACACGCCGCAGGAGAAAATCCGGATCCCGCGCCCCGATCGCCACCGGGACCACTGCATTGACCGGGACAGACTGGTCCCGATCGGGATGAATCAGAGTCAGTTCCGGCTTCAGATCCGGACGGACTTTCAAACGGTACACCGTCGGCTGGGGATCCTGCTGGTTCCGTTCATTCCAGACCTGCAGGTGAAAGTATCGGGCGAATGTCCCGTCGTCACGAAACTTCAACTGCCAGCGTGCCGAGAGCCGGTCATCCTGAATCTGCAGCGGATACGCTTCCGCCGTTTCCTGGATCGTTTCCTGATCCGAACAGTACAGAACCGCCCGCTTCACCGGCATGTTCGGCTTCGCCACGACGGTCACCCAGACTCCCTCCCAGCTGTCGATGGCGTTCGACTTCTGAATCGAACGGGGGAGGCCCATATACTGCGGGTAGTCATACTCGATCTCAGTGACTTCCGCGGTGGGGGGCTGATTGATGCGAATCTCGTACTTCTGAGATTTTGCATCACCGGCAATGACGTGATAGGTCACATCACTCAATAAACCTTTGCCGCCGTCTCCGGCCAGTCGTGTGGAAAACACCGGCTGCTGCGGATCGAGCCGCCGCATTTTCAACGGCTCGTTCAGAAACCGCCGATCGGCCGTCGAGAAGAAGAGCGTCACGTCTTCCGGAATGGTTCCGCCCAGTTCCACCTGAACGTCCACCTGCGTTCTGGCGAGAACCTCGGTGTTTCCCGGTTTGACATCCCGGATCTCGGTCCGTGTTGCCGCCGAGACAGCGGAGAACGGCATCAGTGCGCGCCAGAGTGTCGTCGACATCCGTTTGGGAGAGAACAGCGTATACAGACAGAAGAGAACAACGAGTCCCAGCAGCAGGTACGATGCCCGCATCAGCAGTCGACGGTCGATGGCCTCTTCGATGTTCGTCTTATTGATCTGCGTCGCCGTCCGTTTCTCCAGACTCGTCAGCACTTGAGCCGGCAGCGGCCGACCGGTCTGTCGAAAGTCGACCCAGGTCATCAATCCGGAATGAAACTCGGGATGATGCCGTTCAATCTGCCGGGCTGCATACAACGAGTTGACCGTCTTCAGAGACGGCAGCAGAACCTTCACACACAACCAGACTCCGCCGCACAGAACCGCCGTCCCGGTCAGCAGCATCCGCATCGTCGGGCTGAAGCCTTCCGCCAGAATCCATTGATCGAACAGCGCGAACAGCAGCAGGTAAGCGACAACACCCACGGCGAACAGGATTACTCCCGTCAGCAGGTCCGCCTGATGGATTCCGGACCGGGTCTTCTTCAGCTGAAAATCGATGTACTCATCGAAGTTCGCGTAAGGCGAAGAGGACTCATTTCGTTTTGAAACCTGTTCGGTCACCGACATGCTGTTCCTCCGGGTGGCAAACCCAGGAGCCACTCAACTGCGGACTGCCCCATTCGCATTGCGGACAGCACACCTGAAATTTTCCGACAATCTCCCCTACCCCATCCTACTCGACGGATCCCGAGGGGTGAACGAGAGAATTACGCGGATTTGGCAGAGTTTGCGGGCATTTTCCGCATCGATTCGATAAATTCTGCCCCCGTTTCGCAGGAAGTCGAATTCTTTCCGTTCACTTCCCCCCCATTTTGATGCGGGCGACATGCGCAAGCCGTCCACTTCCGGCAGCCGGAGGGACAATGCGAAACCGTGTCGGCAGCCAGACAGGTTTATCCACCTTCTCAGCGGGGACCTGACTGATCGCCGGCAAGGTCGGACGTTCCGCATCCGGAATCTCCGAGAATGCGACCGTGTGAAGATACATCCGGCGGCCATCCAGCAGTCCTTCCACCAGATCGGCCAGGTCGCGACTGATGCGGACGCAGAGCACGACTTTCGGATCCGATCGCAGCACGAGCCCGAACTCGCCGCGCGTCGGAAGATACGGTTCGAACTCCTCCAGAATCCTTCCCCAGGAGACGTTGTCGATCGACTCCACCAGGGCATGAAACGCCGGACCGAACTGGCCATGCTCCGCCAGCTGCATCCAGCGGGGCTGAACGGTTCTGCTGTAGTCAATCATCTCCCCTTTCCGCTGCTCTTCTTCCATCACCTGCATCACCCGGAAGTCGAGTGTCGCCTGCCGGCAACGCGTTCGGGCCCATTCCCGCAGCTGAAAGATCTGATCTTCCATGGTCACCGAAAGGGGAATCGTTCGTTCCCGGGCCGCTTCAAAATCCTGTTGAGCCGGCAAACGGTTTTCGGCATGCGCTTCGATGATCGCCGAATTGACGACCTGTTCAATCTCGGCCCCGCTGAACCCGTCGCTCTGATCCGACAGAGAGTCGAGATCAAACTTCTCAGGCTTCCAGCCACGTTTTGACAGATGAACCCGATAGATTTCCAGCCGTTCGTGGTAGTTGGGAAGATCGACGAAGAAGAGTTCATCGAACCGGCCGCGGCGCAGCATTTCCGGCGGCAGACGAGAAACATTGTTGGCCGTGGCGACGACGAACACCGGAGCCGAGTGTTCCTGCATCCAGGTCAGCAGCCGACCGACCAGGCGCGACATCGTCGCATCACGTCCCGCTTCTTCCTCGAATCCGGCGAAGGCCTTGTCAATTTCTTCCAGCCAGAGAACAGCCGGAGACACCGATTCGATCAGACGCAGGACATCCCGGAGATTCTGCTCGGAACCGCCCCGCGCCGATTCCAGCAGCGCCCCGATGTCCATGCGGATCAACGGGAACCCAAAGATCCGGGCGATGACGCGGGCGCAGAGACTCTTGCCGCAGCCTTGAACTCCCGCCAGCAGCACTCCTCGCGGATTCGTGATCCCGCGTGCTTCGGTTCCCGCCGAAAAGGCGTTCGACCGCTGCTGCACCCATTCCTTGAGACCGTCGAGCCCACCGACGTCTCCGAGTCCCTCATCGAGATGAAAAAACTCCAGCAGATTCGATCCCTGAATCAGATGACGCTTCTCCGCAACCAGTTCCGGAAAGAGTTCTTCCGGATCTCCTTCCGCATTCTGAAAGACTTTGGTGAGCGCCCGTCGGGCTTCCTCTTCCGTCAACCCCAGCACCGCCTGAACGAAGCGTTCTTCCGTCTGAGGCGTGACCGAATGCAGACCGTTCCGACTCAACAACGGCAACGTCCCCTGCAGCACTCCACGCAGATCTTCCACCCCCGGCAACGGAAGCTCGACAATCGAGACATCTTTCATCAGCTCGAATGGCAGCGACGCCACTGGAGACACCAGCAGGATCGTCTTGCGCTGCTGAATCAGCATCGGAATCAGATCCCGCAGTTGCCGCTGGACTTCCGGATCATCGAGATAGGGATGCAGATCTTTGAGCAGAAACAAGTGGTCTGACGGATACTTGTCGAGCCTGCGGAGAAAGCCAACCGTGCCGATCTGACTGAACTCCGGATGCAGCGCGGGAGACGGTCCAGCGGTCGCGGACCAGGTCACCAATCCCCGGTCGGATTCCAGCGCCAGTTCCGCCAGCAGTTCTTCCCACCGCAGTTCTTCGAACGTCTGCAGCAGCAGGATCGGGTAACCGGCCTGAATTCGCTGCCGCAGATCTGCCAGTGCCTGAGTGGTCGTCATGGGGTTCTTTACGGTTCGAATGAACTCGGGAACTGTCGACGTTCTGCGACATGATGCCGCCGGACGTCCTGTTTCGGCATCATCACATCCGGTCGACTCCCCTTGCAATCGAGCAGGCCGGAATCGGAAACCGCCAGAATCCGGCAACCTGGACGTCCAAAATGACAATGTCCGTCAGGTTTCCCGCTTGGCATAAAATCCGCACTGGTCCGGATTCCGTCCCGCAAAGAAGACCGACTCGCCTGCTGGAACCGTTGCCGTGAAGACCGCAATTGTCACCGATCGCTTTATCTCCCTGAGTTCCGGCTGCGCGCCCCTCTTGAGGACCTGCGATTTCATCGATCGCTATCAGGCGCGCATTCTCGATATTTCGGAATCGACACTTCTGCTGACCATCGGCAATCGCTGGTCACTCCCGTGGATTCGAACATTCACTCTGGTGCCGGTGCGTGTCACAGTCCAGATTCTCCCGCAGGGGGAGCTCACTCCGGAACAGAATCAGTGGATCCGCGCTCAGCAGTACTGCACGATCAACGTCACGATCGAACAGGGGTCGATCGTTCCTCGTCGGACCAGCGAATTTGAAGAGACGGCCCGACAGCTGATTCGCTCACTCCGACACTGCCTGCTGGCCTGTTAGCGCCGTTGCCGATCATTCATTTCTCCCGGTGTGTCTGTGGCAACGCAACTCCCCGCGCCAGGGGATCAGGCCCTGCTGTGCTGTTCGTCATGACAACAGGCCGTGGCCAGCAGCGTCGTCAGACCGACTCCGCAGAAGAAGACAAACGCTTCCCAGCGGAGTTCTCCCTGCAGAATCACGAAGAGCACTCCGCTGACCACCAGCACCAGCATCAGTCCGGTTTCCAGACTGGTCTTCCGTGCGGACGCGACCCCGCGGAAGCGCACCATCGCCAACCCGATTCCCAGCCAGAGGACTCCCCAGAGCACACTTTTTCCCCACCCGCGCCATCCGGCGCCGTAGACCGTCAGGGTGAGTTCCGGATTTCCACCCACCCGGGAGAAGGCCATCTCGTGACCGCTGACCGGCAACGAAACCGGAACAGACAAACTCCCGGTTGAGGTCCATTGCGGGGTTGGAATTCCCGTCGGTGCGGCGTTGATCTCCGCACTGCCTGAAATGGAAGAGCCGCCGAATCTGAGCTGTTCCGATTCCCATTGAATCCCACTCCCCGAAGCGGGAACACGGTACCCAAGTGGTCGACTCAGATCAGGAATCCGATCCAAGGTCGGAACTTCGTTCTGTCGCACATCTTCCGATTCAATTCGAAAACGGGTCCCGGCCCCCATTCGATCCCCTGTCCCTTGTGGTCCAGGCTGTTCCCAGAAGGACTGTTCCCGGAAGCTGAAACCGTTGTTTGAGTTTTGTGATTCGAGCGGCACCTGGCGGGACAGCTGCGAGCGCAGCTGTGAGCGTTCCTGTGCTTCGCTTCCTTTAGCGCCGCTTTTGGTCTGGACCGCTTCCGTTGCGAATCGGAATCCCAACGGAGAGGAACCGGCCTCCTGCTTGCTGTCTGCATTCCCGTTGAAGTTCAGCAACAGTTCATTCGATTGAATGATATAGGCACGATTGCCGACTTCCGATTTGCTCTTCTCCTGAACGGCCGGCCGAGACCCACTCTCTCGTCGAGACGACTCGGCCACTTCCTCCTGCAGACGCCGGTTCTCGTTCGAAAACTGTTGTGCCACACCGTCACTGTCCCAGTCTCTGTCCGACGGAATGAAGTTCTGCTGCGACTCCAGTTGCGACTGCAGCTGCTTCAGATTCGTACGGGCCTGATCGCGTTGTAAAACACTGGAGTCGGAGCTGCTCAGGATTCTGGAAAGCTCGGAGAGATCGGAACGGTATCGATTCAACATCTGCATTTCCGCTTCGAGCCAGCCGCTGCCGCGATGCCAGGTGAGATTTGTGGCCCCGGAACGTGTGACCGGAACGGCTGTCAGGCCGTCGGGAACGTACACATTCCAGACCGTCTGTGCGGTCGAGACACCGAACTCGGCCGACTCTTTCGGTGACAGAATGTTTGGCGCGGGCAAAGAGAGATTCCGCCCGAACAGACTCAGACTTGATGGCAGCGGCCGTGGTAACTTTCCAGACAGAACAAGCGTGACATCGAAGGAAAGATCCGCAGCGCTCGTCTGTGGCAACGGAATCAACTGAACCTGCGCGTCCACATCCGGCGGCAGAACCGTGCGCGACGGTTGACCACGGACCAGGACCGACAGAATTTCAGACTGCTCCGGCAACGTCACCGCGAGGAACTGCTGTCCGCGATTCCGCACGCCGTACACCGCTTTTGTCCGCCAGCTGCCGTCCGGCTGTAACACTGTCGTCAATGCCGCGGAGAGAATGATCGCACGGGCAGATTCAATCCGTTCCGGACGAACGATTTTCCAGGCGGGAAGACTGCCGTCACGCACCCGGAGAATGCTCATTGCCTGCTGCACCAGTCGGGGTGGTAATCGGAGCGGGAGATCTTCGACGGCAACCGACTCCTGACTTCCCGTACCGGATGGGGACAACTGGTTCGACGACAGATTCACCAGTACGGCGAACTGCTGCTGCCGGGCCAGATCGGCATGTGGATTCGGACCCGTCATGGACAGGAACCGCAGTTGCGGCGTCTGGACCATCTGATCAACCGGTAACGCCACCGTCGCGGCAGCAGTCAGGAGAAACTCCTCCCGCAACGGTTCCAGTGAGGTAATGATCCAGCGTGTCTGGCCCTGTTCTCCGGCCTCGGACCGGATCTGGCGAATTCCCTCTCCCCGAAACTCGAGCTGCCCGATCCAGTTGGGGGTCATCACGGCAAACGTGTCGGCCGCCGACTGGGAAATTTTCCAGCGAAGAGTGAATCCGTAATCAACGGTTGCATCTCCCACGGCGATCAGAACTCCGGCATCTGCCTGCAACTCCGGCAGGGTCTTCTGCAACGCCAGGCGAATCGCAGACGGAACGTCGCGGGACTGGAAAGCAAACTGCACCGGAAGCGGACTCAGTTTGCGGATGGACTCTGCCAGCTGCTCAGGGGAAATGGAAATCCAGTTCCCGGTTTCCACGACGCTTCCCTGCTCTGCGGAATCCAGCCAGATCCCCAGTGTGGTCGTCAGCGAACTGACCACCGGAGCCGGTGTTCCCAGTTCCATGGCCTGAGGAGTCTGCTCCCGACTGAATTGTCCTTCGAGACTGATCTCGACCAGACCCGTTCGCGGTTCACTCAACTCCACAATCAGGCGGCGGGACCCGTTATTCTGCGTCACAAACCAGTCTGACGAACCGGCGCAGGTGACATTGAGCGGCTGATACCCTTCAGGGAGTGTGATCTCGAACTGCCGTCGGGGTGTTTCCATCACCTGTAACTGAACATGGGTGGCGACTGAGATCTTTCGTAAACCGATCCGCAATCCCTGCTCCACGATTCCCCGCACCTCGCCGGTTCGACGTTCGAGCTGCAGATCGCAGGTAAAGGGTCGGGCGGAGTATTTCCAGGCCATGGCTGTCGAGTTGCGAAACTTCGGCATGTTCGAATCAGGAACCAGGGTTTGCGAGTCGATCTGCTGCAACCCGGTGACATCGGTGGCCGTCAACCGGAGTTCCTCAGGGCTGCGAATGGCGATCTGCCCGGCTTCCCGGTTCATTCCCAGTGGCTGCAATGTCTTCAGAGAAAACTTCTGCACCGGATCGTTCGAATTCACCCCCTGAAACAGCTGCATCTGAATCACGGTCTCGTTGCTGACCTGACGCCGCAGCAAGACCTTGAGCTGTTGTCCTCCTTCAGGGCCGGGTTCGACTTCCCAGCCGGCGACGTCGTTTCCGGTCACCTGTCGAATCTGCAATCCGTCAGGCAATCCGAAGCGACATTCTCCGATCCCCCCTTCCCGGACAGTCAGCTGATAATGCTGGTAATGATCCAATCCGACATCGGAAACCTGGACACGCAGAGTTCCCTGCAACTGCACCAGGGCCGACTGGTCCTGCTGCTGGCGTTCCGGCTGCCAGGCAACGGTGTACCGGCCTCCCCGATCGATGGGAATCCGGATCTCCTGACGGGACTCAACGACTTCGGACTCGAACAGGTTCGACAACCCGTTGACACGCAGGCGACGGGCTTCTTCGGCTTTCGGAAGGATCACATTCAGCAGGCCGGATCCGACCGGACGGAACTCCAAACGAAACTGACCGGCATCGGCCGTGGCATCCATCGGCAACGTGAATTTCGCATCGACGAGATGCACACCCCGACCTGGCAGCAGGAGACGCTGCACACCGTCCGTCCCGGCAAGCACCGTGGCCGACGAGTCCGACGCCTGCACGGATTCCAGCGCGGCTCCCATGATCGGCAGAGGAATCGACTGCGGAATGTCTGTCTGATTCACGGCGATCCAGCGGGCGGTGATTTCCAGCCGGTTCCCGACATCGGTCTTGACCAGTTCCGCGCGGTAAATCGCTTCGGCGATCAGCGCGGGAACACTGGGAGTTGCCTGCGCGGACTCTGACGGGTGTCCTGCCATCCAGAGAGTTTTAAAGAGTGCCGGCGGAACGTAGACCCGATCCGCGCTGGAGATTTGACTCAGTGACTGATACGGCACGTAAACGGAGGGCGCCCCCGTTTCTCCAGTTGCCGGAACCGGTGCATCGGCCGCCGGTTCTGCTGCGGAGCTGACCGGTGCATTCCAGAGCAGACCGATCATGATCAACGGCCAGGCCGACCTGGGGGAGACACATCGCCAGAACCCGTCCCGTCCCCGAGTGAACAGTTTCCCGACGAGAATCAACGACCAGAGTCCGACGGTGCAAAGTCCGCCCCATAAAATTCCGATGACCCACAATGCCCACCAGCCGGTGACAAATGCCAGCAGTGTCAGCGGAACAACCACCGTCAGAAACAACCAGATCGTAATCTGTGCTGGTGTCCCATGACGTTGACGCCATCCCAGCAGACCGATCCCCAGCGCAATCGCAAGTTGCAGCAGATGGGTTTCCGTGCGGTCCGCCACCGTCAAATTCAATGGCAGATCTTTCCCGGGGGAACGATTCCCCTGATACGTCACTGTCAGCTGTCGGGTGTTCTCCGGAATCTGCAGAGCCGCCGCGAGCGACAGCTTCCCAAGTTGTGCGACGGTTTTTCGCTTTGCTGCGACAGGTGCGTAAGAGGGAACCGGCCCCGACTGGTCGGCATTCTCTTTCACAATTATGGGGACCGGCGTTTCGGCAGGCGCCGCGGCAGGCGGAGGAACGGCCTGCGACACCGGAGTTTTCATCTCATCCGGTTTCGGGCTGGGGGCCGTCGCCGGTGCCGGCTCTGCCGCAGGGATCGTCAACCGCGCCGTGGACTCTTCCAGATCGAATGCTGCAACAGGCTTGTCGCTCAGCATGATTCCGTCTTGCAGACTGTTTTGATGAGTTTGTTCGAGTCGGTGTTTCACGGAACTCCGACGGGCGGCCTCACGCGATTGCTGCACCGCCGGAAGCATCAGAAAGGCACCGCCAACCAACAGCACGACGACCAGCAGAACCCCGGCAGCTCCCGAACCGGTTTTGCAAAGCAGGACCAGCCACTGCAACACCAGGACGCCGAAGAGAATCAGAACGAGTACGGCGATTCCGGTCAGCAGGTGCCACAGGGTCAGAGATCCGATCAGATGCTGGATCTGTTCCGGCCAGGATCGCACCTGAGAAGCAGGTTCCAACCGATAGGGAGCCGATGCGTTGAGCACCTGCAAGGCATCCGGATAATGGACCGACCAGCTCTGTTCCAGCACCGGCAGCGACTGCTCGATTCCGGCTCCGGTTGTCACTCGGAACTCAGGCGGAATCAACTGGAGTGTCCGATCCCGGGAGACAGGCGCGTCGTACAGACAGGACAGGCGATGCTGCGTCTCCGGATCCAGCTGGCTCAAGGGGATTCGGACCCCATCGGCCCCTTGGCGCGTTTCCACCGGTTGATCATCCAGCAGCACCGACCACAGACGGGAATTCTCCGGCAGAACCAATGTCAGACTCTGCATTCCGATGGCATGGAACGTCAGGTCCCCCTGGAACTGGACGTCGGCCCCGTCATTCCAGACCGTGGCCAGTTGAAACTGATGCGCAACGGCTGACGGAATCGCTCCACGGGAGAACGGGACCAGCGAGGCCTTCACGGTCCAGTCTGGCTGCGCATATCGATACCCGGCCACCAGTCGCTCCGAACCCCAGGAGACCGGAAAGTCGATCGGGTCCACTTCCTGCAACGGCTTCCCGTCGGCGCCGCTTTCGACGATTTTCACCTGTTCTTCCTCAGTCCCGGCAATTGCGATGAATCCGCTCTGGGAAATCGACTGCGGAAAGCGAACCTCAACAGGGCTCCACTCCTCCGCCGTTCCACGCGGCAGCACCACCAATGCGTGCAGAAGATAATCTCCCTGCAATGGCCGATCGCAGCTGAGCATCCAGGGACGGAATCCGCCGATCGGTTCGCCGGCCACCTGTTCCATCAACTGTGCCGGAGCCGACTGTTCACTGGCTGGACGGAGCACGAACCGGACTTGATTTCCAGCCCTTTCCGCCAATTGCAGCTGCACCGTTCGCAGTCCTCCCCCGGACACGGAAAGCCGGCTTTCAATCAGGGTCGACACCGTTTCCCGATCGACTCGAAATAACGACACCGTTTCGACGGTCAGACTTCCTGGCTGACGTGAAATCTGCAGCTGCCCCTGAGAGTTCAGTTCCTGCGCGGAGTATCCCAGCCGGAGAGTTTGACCCGTCGACTGCAGACGTTCACTGAGTGACGTCATTTCTCCTTTTTCGGCGGGGTCCAGTCCGGTGATTTCCACCGGGGTGACCTGCAGCATGTCAGGAGCACAGATCCCGTACAACAGTTCGACCATCCCGGATTGCAGCAGTTTCACGGCCGGCAACGGAATGCTGACCGGCTGGCTCTGCACCGGCCAGTTTTCCGGCTCCATCTCCGCAGCGAGATTCAGCGTCACTGTCTGTCCGGGCGGAATCGGTGTGGCGAACCGGATGCGTACGTCCTGCAGGCCGGGATCCGCCGGAATGGTTTCCCAGTCACTGGTCCCGCCAGTCAGTTCAACGCGAGTGACCCGATACTCTGTCGGAAGCCTCAGCCGAACTTCAAACAGCGGATTGCGTCGCGCCTGCAATGTGACCGCGGACAGCAGTTCCAGACCAGATTCTTTGATCAGCAGCACGTTCGTCATGGCCGCCTGCAGCGGACTCTCTTTGAGTGCGGTCTGAAACGCAAGAACGAAGTCATCGCGCCAGAGTTCGTAGCAGAGCGCTGGTGGTCCATCCGCAGGGGACTTCAACACATCGGGAGCAGCAATTCCCCGGACGTGCGTCTGCTCCAATGTCTGGAGGCGCAGCTGTTCCGGGAGCCAGATCGCCAGTGTCCCGGTCTGCGCGGTGATTTCGTCCAGCTTGAGCTGCGGCGCCGACCAGGGATGCCCGAGCGCTGGAGAGAGAAGTCCCTGCACCTGAAACTTCCGCTGGCCATCAAACGGAATCCGGAACTTCAATGTCAGTCGGGTTTCTTCAGGATGTGACGCATCGTCATCCAGCACCCAGGACTCGAGTCCTTCAGATTGGACACCGGTGATTTCAAGTGCCTGAGGAACATGGCAGACCAGCTGATCAATCTTGCGCCCGTACACCTGCAGCGTGGTCACCGTGCTCCAGCTGACTTCTCCCGGCAGCAGCTTCAATCCATAAGCCGTGCTGGCGAAGGTCAGAGAATCCGACCGGGTCGCTTGAGTTCGATCGGTCACGGTCAAAGACAGGTGCTTCAGGCCCCCGGTTGCAATCGTGTATTCGGCCGGTTCACTCAGTTCCGCCGGTCGTGTCAGACTGCGGCCATTCAACAGCAGGGACTTTCCGGCCGGCAACGTCAGCTTGAATTCCCCACTGGTCTCTCCGAATAACGGGAACTGCACCAGTTGATCACTTCCGGTCGACTGGGTCGCATTCGAAAGTTCCAGTTCAAAGCGATGTTCACCAGCAGCCGGCAGAAACAGTCGCAGCTGATTCTGATCTTCCGGACCGCGTGCGACATTTGCCGTTTCACCATTCACCCGTGCCGAATGGACATTCCAGTATCCATTTTCAATCAGAAGCTCACTCGCCGGTTGAGACGACTTGACCTGAAACGTCGCGGTCACGGTGATCCGTCCCCCGTGAATCGCCGCCCGATACTCGGCTGCCCCCAGCAGCGGCGTCAGGTTCTGCTGACCGTTTGTCGCGGCCCTGGCCCGTGCTTCCTGCAGGAGTTTCTCATACTCCTCCCGGGACATCAGAGCCGATTCTCCATCCTGCTTCAGGACCGCATCCAGCAGATCCGCAGGAATATAGATTTCATCAACCCGATCCAGATTCCACGTGGCCGGCGGCGCAGCGGGCGCGGTCACCGGCATCGGCTCCGCGGCAACGAGCGCATGCACCCCGAGAACCAGGAACAGCCCCAGTAGCCCCACCCGTTTCCACCACACGTTCAGTCCGTGCGGAGCGGGAGGAGTTCCGTTGATGTGATTTCGTTCTGAGTTCAGAAATCCAGACATGACACAAGCTCGCAGCAACAGGAAATCGACGTACCGGAAACAGCCGCTTCACCAACATCAGGCCGTGGGCTGTGGTTCCGGTCCAGTCGCCGGTGCGGCTGGAGGAGGTTCGGAATGCGACGTCTCAGACGTTCCGTTCGATCGACCATTCGGATGCACAAACAACGAATGCAGAATCCAGATTCCCAGCATCAATCCCAGTCCCCAACGGGAGGCCGAGACCGCCTGATACAGGCTCGCGGAATCGGACAATCCATAGAGAGCCGCCGCGAAAGCGAAGAACAACAGTAATCCCAGCCGGTTCTCCCAGCTGGTCTTTCGCAGAATCCAGCCGATCAGGGCCGCCGCGAGACTGAAGATCATGGTCATTCCGAGTCGATGCCACCAGCGGATCTCGATCTGTGACACCTGTCCTAATGTGGAGTAGATGTACGGCTGCCGGCCTTCGGTCGGGAACTGGGCGAAACCATTGGGAGCCGACTTTCCATTCGTCACCCAGTTTTCCAGCGAGCCGGTGTTCCGATCCGGGCGTTCTCCCCGCAGGAAGCGCAGCCGGGTTCGCGCGGTCTGCAGCCGGAACGATTCCGGATTGCCGACCAGCGTGTATTTCTCCGGCACCCAGACGACCACTTTCTGTTCCTGAACGACACCACTCCCCTGCACGTCAATGACCGGCAGTGGCAGCTGCAGCGTCCCGCTTCCGAACTGACTTTCTCCCAGGGCCGGACGGATATTCCACAAAAACTGGAAGGTCAGCAGAAACGCAGAATCGGAAGACTCGGCCCGGCTGACGTTCAACCAGTACGGAGTCATCAACTTCATCTGGTCGGGAAGTGAGGCCTCGGCCTTTTCCAGTTTGACTTCCCGGTCGTTCACGAAGATCCCCAGCACTTCGAGATGGTCCGGCATGGCGACCAGCAGGCGCTGCCGCTCTGAGGACTGAACAAGATACCGGCACCGGTACGTGGCCTGCGCATCCTGGCTCGCAACGACTTCGACCAGGCCCTTGGAAACGATCGTCGAGACGACGTTCTGGACTTCGAATTTCTGTGCGGAAACCGACAAGGTGGCAGGGTGTTCTGGTTCATCGCGGAAGTACCGATAGGCCAGCGAGCCAGACTTCGGAAGCAGCTTCAACTCCCGGTGATCGATTTGTTCGAGCGTTTCACCCGGGATGGCTGAAATCGACAGGGTGCGGTCTTTCTGAAGTGAGACCTCTCCATCCAGAGAGACCAGCGGCGTGGTGATGTTGCCGTCGGCATCGACCAGCCCCAGCGGACGGGGAACCGGGAAGACCATCCCCGCATCAGACTCTCCTCCAGAGGAGATCACCGTCGGGGCATCGTAGCTGATGTTCAGCGTTTCTTTGCCGACCAGTTCACGCTGAGTCGTGACCGTCCAGATCACTTTTCCATCCACGGGATCTGAAGGGATCTTCTGACGAATGGGCACGCTCGCCCCGAGGCCATTGGCAACATCGATCTGCAATCGTCCGGAAATGGATTCAGGAACTTCAAACCGAAACGTATTCAACGGGGAGAGTTCCACGGAATAGGTCAGCTGTGTCTGGACGCGGGAAATCTCCGGCTGCACGTTGATCGTCGTCGCCACCTCCGCAGAGAGTCGGGCAGGCTTCTGCAGCAACCGAACCGGAATGACCACGGGACGACGGAAATAGTTCCACGCCGACACCAGCGACAAGTTCCCTTCACGAGTATCCTGACGTATCGGCATCGGCTGAGCGGACTGCACATTCTGAAGGGCTGTCTGAACTTCAAGAGATTCTTTCGCATAGACCAGCACCATCCCCTCCTCGCGCTCCACTCCCAGCGGAGTGGAAACCGGCAAGGGGAACTCCTCGGACTTCGCAGCTCCCAGAGCGCGGCGCCCCGTCACCAGCAGGCGGATTTCACCGATTGTCTGAGCGTTCAGAGAGACACTCAGGACTCCATCCTGTACCGCAAAGCTCTTCACTTGCGAACCCTGCACACTATCGATGGTGACCTGATCCGGCACTTGAATCGACAGACTGAAAATGCCGATCCGTTCGACCTGATAACGCAGCGTCTCCTGCAGTTCGAGATCCTCTTCCCGCAGCATCACCTTCGTCTGCTGCAGGACATTGATACGAGGTTTCACCGCTTCCGCGGTCAACGACAGGGCATAATCCGTTGTGAAGAACCGGAACAGCAGTGCATTGTTTCCGGTCAACTGGGGGGCGGCTTCCGTCGAGTTGATGCGGATGACTCCCTGCTGCGACTGGACGTTGACGGCCAGATCGGCACCATGTCGAATCGCCAGCTGCCCGCTGACCCGAATCACGTCGAGCGGCTGAATGCCAGACGCTTTGCCCTCTCCGTTCAATCCCCCCAGGGTGATCTCGTTGGAATCGAATGATTCTTCTGCATCGAGTTCCAGCTTCAGCTGTTTTATCGCCGGTTGAACCAGATCGATTGTGACGATCTGACTCGTTTCCTTTTTATCAACCTTCCAGTTTCGAATCTGGTTTTCAGAACTGACATCCAGCAGACGCAGACCGACCGGCAGCGCCACCCGAACCTGTGACAACTCCCCTCGGAGAACGTCATAGCTCAACCAGGAATGTGTATGAATCCGGCCATCGGCGATCGTCACGAGCGTCTGACTGCTTGCACTCGCCAGCAGATTCATTTCCGGCGCGTGACTGGCAGCGGAGTGCCAGCGAACCTGAATCTGGGATGTCGCACCGAGCAGGGCTTTGGACCGGGTCACCTGTCCTTCAGCCTCTTTCTCGACGGGGAGTTGCACTCCGGTTGGGCTGAATTCGAACGCCTGTTCAGACTGAGGAACGGTCACCTCGACTTCCGTGACGGCGGCGATCGGAGTTTTCAGCACGACCTCCCGGCCGGAAGGAGATTGATTCACACGGACCGCCAGACGCAACTGCACGTCATGCGATCCCGCTTTCGGCAGGGACAACAGATAATTTCCTTCCCCTGTCCCCCGGAGCAGGAGACCGTCCGGGCCAGTGATCGAAGCAATCGCGGCATCCCCCAGCGGCAACGTCAGCAGCGCCCCGGCCCGCAGGACCTCGAGTTTCAAATCCATGGTGACTTGTGCGAAGTTCTCTTCCGCGACAATCGCGTAACTGCTGCCTGTCAGCACGACTCCCGGTTCGGCCTGCTCTGCTTGACGCGCCCGGACCAGATCCCGGAGTTCCTGGTAGGTCTTATAAGGAAGAACAATCTTCGCGGAGGGTGACCCCAATGTCGCATTCAGGTCTTTAAATGGGATATAAATCGTTCGATCTACACCCTTTACTGCCGACGAATCCCCGGTCCCTGTGGCGGGAGACGTCGCAGGTTCTGACTGTGCCAGAGCGATTCCCCCCCCCAGGGAGAAGACGACCAGCATGACCAACCCGAACCCTTGAAACGACTTTTTTCGCCACATTGCGAATTCTCCGCGCGATTTCTGCAATCCACCCAGGCAATCTATTTTCCCTTAAAATAAGCCCCCGACATGGGTTTTCCAATGCAGGTCCGCTTATTTCCTCGTGCGATCTCCGAACTGGAGCAAACTGCTCTGGGGAGATTCACACTGCGTTCTGTTGAAGACGCGAGTGCGGGAGCAGTGACTTCAAGAATTCAGCAAGTTTCAATGAATTTCTTCAAATCCTGGCGAGGGTCTCCGTGAGGGGTGAAACCTGCGATGAATTCACAGAAAAAGAGACGAGACTTCTTGCATTCCCCTCCCGATTTCGAATGATGTGGGAATTGAACGCGTAGAGATCTGAGAGGGGCCAACATCCGTTTCGGGCAAAAGAAGCGTCCGAGCGAACAGGACTCTGCCTGTCGGGATTCACATCAGAAGGCGTTCAAAATTCGTCCACCGATTCGTATGACAGACCGCGGGCAACACGGTCACAGTTATGTGTGCAGATGCTTTTGACGATGACTTCGCACGGTCGCGCGTGCGCTGGTACGACTTCCCGGCGCTGCTGTTTCTTCACCGCCCTGTGCGATGCCGGCTTTGCGACGAGCGTTCCTACAAATTCCGCTTCGGGGCCGGGAAGTCCCCTTTCAAAAACCTCTGGTCCCATTACGCCATCCTGATCGGATGCCTGGGGATCGGATACTGTTTTCTTCCCCCTGCAGCAGACAGCCCGTCAACCGGACGCATCACATCAACGGCCATGAAACCGGAACTGCCTCCTGCGAAGCCCAGAGCGCAGGAAACCAAAGAGAAGTAATTCACGGGTCGTTCCCTGATGAGCAGACGGCAGGCACGCGCCTGCCTGTGGTATCAACTCTTCTGTGAATTCCCCCAGGACTGGCAAAGCTGCTGGTAACCTGCACGCAGCAATCCGAGATCTGATTCGACCGCCAGCCAGGACCACCCATCCTGAAGGAAGCGTTCCAGCTGAGATTGGTCCCGGATCAGCAATCCACAATCTTTCCCCGCCGCACGCGCTGCGGACGACACTCTCTGCAGGCACTCTTCAAAGCTCCAGAGCGCCTCGTCTGGTCTGGCCTGAAGATCGAACTGCAGGTCTGCCGGCCCGACAAACAGCGCGGTGACACCATCCACACGGGCGATCGCCTCGGCCTGAGCCACTCCTTTGATGGTTTCGATCTGCGGAAGAAACACCGGTCGTCGCTCAGGATCATTCCCCGGAAAGGAATCCATGCCATACCGGTACGCGCGCACCGATCGAGACACGCCACGCTCGCCGACGGGCGGATAAGTCATCCCCCGCACGCAGGCCAGCGCGTCCTCCGCCGAGTTGACATGCGGCACCATGATTCCGTGTGCTCCCCAGTCCAGCACGCGTGCAATGACATCGGGAGACGGTGCTCCAACCCGGACAATGGCGCGCGTGCGACTGCCCCGCAGCGCCCGAAGCTGATCGGGAACGTCTCCTTCGCTTCCGCATCCATGCTCCAGGTCAATCAACACCCAGTCGAAACCACATTCACCCGCCAGTTCCGCAACGACAGCCGATCCGGACGACAGCCAGGTTCCCAGATAGTGAGCACTCATAATTCTTCCGGCGCTCCTTCTGATTCCAGTCCATCCAGGACCCGAAAGATCCGGGAACGGGTCTGCTTCACGAGATCCGCTCCTGTCATTCCGGAACCGATCAGAAAGAAACCGTCGGTCCGCTCGAAGTACCCTGCCCCGACCCGAATCACCGATTTGACGATCATGTTTCGCAACAGATGCAGCCAGAACCGCGTGGCAGATGCTGCCGGCAGCGGCTTCTCACTGGTGTATCCCTGAATCGCTCGAGCAATCACCGGGCCGTCATGAAAACATCCCAGCAGCGAGAGGTCGTCCATTTCATCGGCCGCGACAGCGTCATCCCAGTCGATATAGGCCGAAATCCCGGATCGATCACCGAGGATATTCCAGAAGGCCAGATCTTTGTGAACCAGACATCCTGACGTCAGATCCAGCGCTTCCGCTTTCTGATCGACAGCCAGTCGGATGGCAGCAGCCTCTGCTGCAGACAGAAATCGACGCTCTTCCAGAAACCGCAGGTGCCGCTCCCAGTTCAGAAAATAATAGTCGGAGTACTGCGAGTAGAACCCCTGTAAGCGCCGCTCCTGTTTCAGGATCACGGGATCGAAGTGTCCAAACCTCGAGACATCGACGCGCTGCCAACGGGCAATCGCGGCCCCGATCTCACTGGCGACAGACTCTGCCTGCAGTCCCTGATGCTTCACTTCCCAGTTCAGATCCCGACTGGAAATCAGTTCCATCAGCTGCCAGGCGAACGGAACCTGAGTTCGACGCACATCCACCAGATGCACATGTGGCGCCGGGACCCCTTGCTCGCGCACGCACCGGATCACATGGGTTTCCACTTCAAGATGGTTATCCTGCTCTGGCCCATCCTCAACCCGCAGGAAGTACGACGTCTCGCCGACGCGCACAATCCACGTGAGGTGATTCCCCTGTCCTCCACCATCCTCCAGCTTGAATTCTTCTCCCGGAAATGCCGACGCCAGCAACGCCCGAACGTGTGATTCAACGGATTGCGACTGACGCTGCAGTTGTGTTCCGTGGAACGCCGCCGGACGGTCGCATTTCCAGTAGTAGATCTCATGGCGGCCTGGATGACTGGCCGTACGATGAATCATTCTGTCACATTCTTTCGAAGACGTGATCCCGATCGAGCTTCCCGCATTCCGCCACAAGGTCAACGGGTCCGTGAATGCCCCTTACGAAGCGGACGACATCTCCGGTTCGAGGGCCACGTTGTCGGGTGCGACCGCGACTCCCGTATCCGGCACCGGGTGGAATCTCCACCAGGCAGCGAGCAGACTTCCCAGGATGTTCTGGGTGATGGCACTGAATACGGCCGGGACCGCCGCCAGCGGATGAGCGGTGAAATTGTTTCTCGCCAGAGTCGCGGCCATCCCTCCATTCTGCATCCCGACCTCGATCGAAACAGTACGGGCCACATTTCTGGAATAACCACAGACACGGGTGATGACATATCCGACGGCAAATCCGACCACATGCAGAATCAACACGGCAATCGTCAACTGCACCGCATTGCTGGCCATTGCGGACGCACTCAGAGAGACGATGCCACCCGTAATGAAGCAGATCGCCAGCACAGACAGAACCGGTCCCAGCCAGACGATTCGTTCGACCTGTCTCGGGAAGAACAGGTTACAGAACACTCCGATCACCACCGGAGCGACAATCAGCTGAAATGTCGAAAGACACAATCCCCAGCCATCCACCGGGACAATCTGTCCTGCCAGCATCTGACACCACAACGGCGTCATGATGAACGCCAGCAATGTCGAGACCATTGTCAGGACGACGGACAACGCGACATCCGCACGAGCCAGATACGTCACCACATTTGATGCCGTTCCGCCAGGACAACTTCCCAGCAGAATCAGCCCCACCGCAAACCCGGCCTCCAGCTGCATCGCCATCGCGATTCCCCAGGCAGCCAGTGGCATGATGGTATACTGGGCGAGGAATCCAAAAGTCACAATCGCCGGCGCCCGGAGCAGGCGACGAAAATCTTCGACCGTGAGCGTCATTCCCATCCCGAGCATCACAGTCATCAACGCCCCATTAATCCAGGGCCCGTCAAACCACGAGAAACTCGACGGATACAGAAATGCAATCACCGCCGACAGAATCAGCCAGACCGGATACAGATTGGTGAAGTGAGTCAACATATTGGAGATTGAAACCATCAAAGGAATGAAGGGGGCGGGATGACAATCCCCGGAGTCACTTTGCCTCAAGCGCAGTACGGCCAACAGTATCGACAGTGCCCGGGTATCCGGGCCCACCCGCGGCGACGTAGCCATCACTTCGTCCAGACTCGTCACGACTGACCCAGAAGGAATACAACTCTCCATTCGTCAGTTCGAACTGGAACCGCACCGGGCGTCCCCGCAGAGCTGACAGATCTTCTCCCCCCTTCCAGCGCACCGCCTCGAGCGTGCTGTCTTGCGAAATCGGCAGACAATTTTCCCGCGTGAACGGAGCGATCTCTTTTCCGCTTTCATCCAGTACGGCCACCCGGAACGATCCCTGCGGATTCTTCACGTTGACAAACAGACGACTCCCCTGAAACGTCAACGGCCGCGTCGTGACCACTCCAGCCGATTCCCCGGCATTCAGCGAGGCAAACCCATCCCGCCGGAGTGTCGCAATGCCGATGCTCGCACCGGTATACATCCCCTGCTTTCCGTTCGGGGCGACACCGCTGTACCCGGTGTATGGGAAGACGAGTCGATCGTTCAGAACGACAAACACCCCTGTCGTCCCGTGAAGATAAGCGCGATCCCAGGTTCCAGGTGACCGTTCGCCGCGCAGGAATCCCGAGCGGTCTGGCCGGTCCCAATGAAAACCGTCCCGACTGAATCCCAGTTCCAGATCCGTCAACTTCGGGAACTGACCCTGGTCACAGATTCCATTGTTTGGGCCGCGGTGAATGTAATGCATGCCAACCATCACGCTTTCGTAAGCGACGGCATTCAGACTGTACAGCTGAGGCAGTTCTCCGGCACCGGGGTATCCCCCTTCGGGTTCTGCGAGATCCAGTTTGTCTGCGTTGGTCCAGTACACGGCACGGGACCAGTCCGCTCCCTGCATAAACTCCGTATTTTCGGAGTACTTCCGAGACCGCCCGCGAGGGCCGTCTGATTTGATGCTATAGCACCAGACATCTCGAAACGGATTATAAAAGAACGAGCAATAGTCACCGGCCCGACCGGTCTCAACTTCACGGCTCCATTCCACTCCGTCCGGGGAGGTCAGCAGGCGATGCCCGTTCTTGCCGCGATCCGTCATAAACTTAATACGCTGCGCCGGGTCTTTGGCATTGATATCAAACCAGAGACTGTTATCCCCACCGACGCGATCCCAGCCTTTGGGGATCAGGATATTCGTCCCTGTCGACTTCCAGTCAGGCCGCTCCCAATGCACCAGATCGCGACTCACGGCCAGCGCCAGTCCACCCCGCCACCCAGCGGTGTAGTACATGCGGAACAGTCCTTCCCCGGGGTCAAAAAAGACACCACCATGCCCCAGATAACAGACCGCATCCTGCCCCGGCTCCCCCACACTGGATGATGCCAGCTCTTCTTTCGATTCCGGTCGAAAAACGGGATTCCCGGAATACTTCTCGGGATGGTGATAGACTCTCGACAGGTCACTCTTCTCAATCAGAAAATCATCCACAAACAACTGACGGCCACGGTCAATCGTGATCACTGCCGGGGGGTGTTCGAGATAAGGCACCGGCATCGGTTCGATGGAAGCCGGATCGAGATGCCGGGGAGGCCAGAGGCGTGGCAGAACAATTCCGTTCTCCAGCCGTTCACCGTCGTTCTTCCGCCAGTCCGGTGCCGTCCATGGCTGAACCCCGCGCAGCCCGACGAGAATGCCAAACTTATGCAGGTTGATCGAGTCTCCCGACTGGACCTGTTTCTGATAGACATTGACCTTTTCGAAGGTATTCGGGCCGAACAGCTGAAACGACTCCGGGTTTCGAACCTGCTTGTAGCCCGACCGCTCCAGGACTTCTCCCTGGAACGTCGTCGCTGGATGATTCCGCTCTGGAACAAGGATCGTCAGCACCCCGTCTTCGACGACGTCGAACTGAATCCCTTCGATACTCGATCTGAGAAATGACTTCCCGGCCAACCAGCCTGGCACATTCAACAGAGTATAAGGTCTGTCTGAGAACAGTTTGACACCCGGTTGCAACACCCCGACGTCATGCTCTCCCCCCCGAATTTGAACGACAGCACCCGTTCCGGCCATCGGCTCATTGAGCGATTCCAGAGCATGTCCCGCCCCGGAAAACAGGATCAGGCTGAACACAGACACAATGGCCATCGACGCTGGATGACGCAGCAGGGATATAAACATGACAACTCTCCTCACGACAGCCACCGGAGCCCACAGGACTCCACGTCATTCCAGATCGAAACGAAACTCATTCTTTTTCTTCTCAACCACCGCGGTGACTCCACTGCGATTCATGTCCCCATACTTTTCCGGGATCAACGACACTTGTTCGACAACGATCTCCCGTCCGGTCACAGGATCGACCGTCTGCGCCTGCGCTCCCCCTTTCGGAACGACCGCTTGAATCACCACGCGATGGCTGCCGAGAACAGCGCCAGGCTGCCCCTGCGTCACCAACGTGAACTGACCATCCGCATTCGTCGTCCCAACCGCCATTGGACCAGATGTCTCCGGAGCAAAGAGGACATTGGCGGAGGGAATGGGTTTTCCCTTGTAAGTCACCACCCCGCTGACTGCGGCAATCGGCGGAAGCTGGCTGGAGTCTCCACAACCAGCCAGTATCGACAGCAACACCAACCACATGACGCGATGACCGAAGTAACTCATCCCTTGACCTCTTAACACGGACACAGCAGACCGATCCCAAGTCGAACCACAGCAGCGAACAACGCGAGTTTCATTGCAGAGCCAGGCCGCCATCCACCACTGCGCGGACAGCACGACTCCGGAACCTGCGCGGACCTCCGCGATCACCACCAGGTGAGCAGAGAAGGACACCACCACGCAAACCTGAAATGGGCAATGCTCTTAGAGCATTGCCATGAAACATCTGGCCGAACCGGCACGCGAGCACCAGCGTTTTTATTGGTAAAAACATGCCGCGCGGCCACATGAATGACGAGACCGCTTTCGTGGTGTGACCACCCTGTCCTGACAGGTTTGATGCCCCACTAGAATTCCCCGACGACAAAGCCGTCTGCCCGTCCACCCAGGTACTGGTAGGTTCGAGCGTGATCGATATTCTCCCCGACAAATCGCACCGCGCCGTCTGCCATCAGGAAGTGAGCTCCTCCGACATGGTTCGACCGGAAACCATGCGAGAAGTGCCAGGCCGCCTCTGGAAACTGATTCCCCGAGTCGGTCGTTGCACAGGTTGGAAACCCGGTTTTCCGATTCGGCCCCATCATTGAGCAGGGAGTAAAATCATTCAGAGGGGGGATCGTCACAGCCGTGGCATTGCCGACGGAATGAGAAGAGGACCAGCTTCCATAGTCGAGAGACGTTCCCGTCCTTCCCTCAACGCATTTTGGAAGAAATTCACCGGCCAGAAACGTATTCGACGTTCCATCGGTCACATCAGCAATCCGAATCACCGCACCATATCGGGAGATGATCCCGGAGATCTGCGACTTGTCCGCGCTCGTCCCCCAGTTCGCAACCTGCTTCAACGCAAGACTCGCAAACGGATCACAACCCGTGTGACGATTCGATTGAGTCATCTGCGATCCGAGTGATGCCCCGTAATTCCCCAAGGCCCATCCGTTCCGCAGATGCCCCCAGGAATCAGAAGGACAGATTCCAGCCGGAAGCTGGACCTCCCGCAACTGCCGGCCGTCGGCCAGGATTTGATGCGGCACACTCCGGTGCTGGCCGGACATGTAACTCGAAGTCGGCAACCTCCCCCCCAGGTCCAGCTGATTGTAAAGAGGAGCCTGGTCCATGTACGGAAGCACACGCACCTGCCAGCCCACTGCCGGCAGGGTCGTTTCCGTTCCAGTCCCTCCGATCGGAAATGTTCCGGCCGCATCGTGGTAATTATGAATCGCCAGCCCAAACTGCTTGAGATTGTTCTTGCACTGACTGCGTCGCGCCGCTTCCCGTGCCTGCTGCACAGCCGGCAGCAGCAATGCCACAAGAATGGCGATAATGGCAATGACCACCAGCAACTCAATCAGCGTGAACGCCGGACGACAGGACTTTCGTGCAGTCAACGGCCTGCGCCGTAACGCCACTGAAAAAACGCTGACCTGAGCGATCGAGAGACAGATCGGGTACATCCCAGACTCCAAAAAACAACAACAGTGACAAAAGACGTGAGACAGACATGAACCTAGTACACAAGTTCAAGTAAGAACGAATCCGACTGAACTCGGAAGAACCTTCGAATGGATGCCGTGTGAAATTGAAAAATTCCGAAATTTTGCCAAGCAGTAGATGGACGGTGACAAACTTCCCTCTGAAATACCGAACAGAAGTGAATTCTCGCCTCCGCCCCCGCCACGACCTCCAACAGTGCAATCTCCACACACAATACTTGTATACCAGTTTACATTTTATATCAATACATTTTCAACCGTTTTCAAAGCAGGATTGAATTCTGCGATGAATCCCGGGAAAATCCCCTCATCCATGTCCCTCGTTGCCGACAGAAATCTGACTGACAGCCCCAGTTGCATTCATTGGCTTTTCAGGCACCTTGTTGGTTTCAATTGGCCAATTACCAGCCAGGAGTCTTTTCAATGTCCTCCGTCGCACTCAGTCGATTTGCTTATGACCGCATCAGGGAAATGTTTCTCAACCACCGTTTTTCCGCAGGGATGAAGATCTCCGAAACGAAACTGGCCAAAGAACTTGGAATCAGCCGGACCCCGGTCCGTGAGGCCATCCGTCAACTGCAGATGGAGGGACTGCTCTACCAGGTGGCGCAAAGCGGCACCTATATCTCCAGCCCTGGACGACGGGAGATTTCGGAGATCTACGAAGTTCGACTGGCACTCGAAGTCCAGGCCATCGGGAAAGCGGCAACCCGTTTGCGTCGAGAGGAACTCGATGAACTGTCCCGGCTGCTGACGGAAATGGAGGCCTACGTGTCTCAGTTCCAGAAAGACAAAGCCAAATCACTGATTGGCGAACCGCTCCGTCGATTTCTCCTGGCCGACATGAATTTTCACCTGACCATTTTTCAGGCAGCTGACAACCAGACCGCAATTAAGATCTACTCGGATGTCCAGATGCGGAACCGGGCGTTCGGTGACCGCAGTCACCGCCGCGACCAGCGCCACCTCGACAGCGTTCTGAACTCCCATACGAAGATCCTGCAGGCCCTGCAACGGGAAGATGAAACGGCAGCCAAGGAAAGCATGGCCGAACATATTGAGAACAGCCTGAGAGACGCGCTCGACACGTTTGACCACACCCCTCCCGTTGCCCCCGCCGGTGATCGGACGATAAAGAAAAAGCGGGAAGCGGCATTGCCACCTCCCGCTCACAGTGCTCGTCGCAGATCTTGAAAAACGCGAGCGGCCATCTGGAACAGAGACTATTTCTTCGCTTTTCCCGCTTCCCGTGCCAGCGGTCGACTGATCAGGATTTTCTGCTTCGACTTCGGGCCTTTCCAGGCTTTCGACAGAATGTCCTCTTCCGTGAAGCGGGCCATCAGGATTTCACCATCAGTGGAACGGTTCCGGTCATACGAGATGTAAATAGTTCCATCAGGTGCCTGGAATCCATCTGGATAAGAAATGCCGGGCCGTTCGTCCAGAATCAGGCCGCCAGACCAGGTTTTTCCGTCATCCTCAGAGAGCCAGGCACTGAACTGAACGCGCCCTGCATGCGAATCGATCCGATCACCATGCTTAATGAGAAGAATGCGTCCTGACGCCAGCCGACGCACAAAAAAACGGGCATTCGGGTGTCGGATCTGGACCGGCAGAGTCGGTGCTGACCATGTTTGCCCGCCGTCCGTCGAGACGCTTTCCATCATTCCTTCGGCAGTCCGAAAGGGCATCCAGATCGAACCGTCTTTCCGTTCCACGAACATGTGCTCATGCCAGTCCGGCTTGGGAGACTTGACGTGCCCCCGGCGCTCCCATGTCTTCCCCTGATCTTTCGAGACGAACGCATGAGCGCCCCGGAGCGGGTCGAGTTCAGGAAAGCATTTCTGAAAACGGGCACTGACATGCTGATTCACGGAGATCGGCAACATCCACTCCCCGTTTTCCAGCACGATTGGCTTGTTCAACGTCACTCCATGCCAGAGACGACGAGGGGTTGACCAGACGGGACTTTCCGCGTCCGGATTCTCACAGATGGTGGCCCAGACCCCGCCCCGGCCGTCAAACATTTCCATGGACTGATCGAAGATGAGCCACAACCGTCCCAGCGGATCCGTCCAGAGATTTCCCACCAGAATGCTGCGAGGAATCGGATGCAATTTGGAATGTGAGTCGAGAACGACGCGGGGATCCGACCAGGTTTCGCCGTCATCGTCACTGCTGTTCAGAACAAAGAACGCATCCGGGCTGTCTCCGCCGGCGACCCAGCAGGCCCACAGGCGTCCTTTGGGTGTCCGTTCAATGCCGATGGTCATGCCGTAGTCGAGTTTGTCGTAGCCGTACTGCGGCAAGGGAGACGTGTTGATCTTCGGTGGAATCAGAGCCAGGTCCGCAATACTCCGCATGACCTGAATCTCGTAAGCCCGGACTTCTTCCGGTGTCATCTTGAGGAATTTTTCCTCCACGTTGTCCTCTGCCTGAAGGGGGCCGGCAGCAAACAGCAGGAGAGCAGCAGTGACGGCTGAGAACAGCCAGCGCATTCCGATCATCGAGCGATCCTCACAAAAAATGGTGGAAACGACTCGCATCATCCTATCCAAATGCAAAAGTGGTATACAAGTTTCAGGAGAACGATTCCGCACGGAAAATTTTGATTGGAACTGCGATCCCAGACGGTCGCCTCTGACGGGGGACGTTTGAGTCGCCTGCTCTATGGAACGGCCTGAACCTGGAGTTCATCAATCCAGAGTTTTCCGGTGGCGCCGCCGAGCCCGACCTGCAGGATCGCTTCCCGTGCAGAAGTGGGAACCGAGATGATTTCCGATTGATACTTCCACTCTGGCTGGCTGGACCGCCAGGGGCCGATGACCACCCGATCTGATGGAATGCGCTGAGCGTTGAAGAAGAAGATCACGATTCGGGGCAGTTCGCTGGAGACCCGGCCTTCGACGATCTGTTCGGATTTCATCGCCCAGGACACACGCAGCTGACGGACTTTCTGCCCGTCGACGGCCATGGCCTGCAACATTTGAGACAACCGACCCGCTTCCTGATTTTCAAAGAGGACGGCCCGCTTTCCGGCGAATGCGTCAGGAACCATGGTGACACGTCTCTGGTAATGCCAGTGATCGACTTCCCCATCTTCATTCTCATCCAGTTCAAAGGTCCCGTTGACGAGTTGAGGGCGGCTCGGATCCGGCTGTTTCTGACGGAGTTCCTCCATCTTCCCGGTCATCGGGACAAACAAGGTTGGAATCAATTTCTGCTGGACCAGTTCCCCGTCCTTCTTCTCCAGAAGGTAGAAGACCTGCTGATAGCGCTCTCCGAGAGGAATGATCATCTTTCCCCCTTCCTTCAGCTGGTCGACGAGCGGCTGAGGGACTTTCTCAGGAGAACAGGTGACGATGATCTTGTCGAAGGGGGCATGTTCTGCCCAGCCCTGATATCCGTCACCAATCCGGCAATGAACATTCTTGTATTCCAGACGTTCCAGTGTCGCCGCCGCCCGTTTTCCGAGCTGCTCGACGATCTCGATCGTATAGACCTCCTTGACGAGCCCGGACAGCACGGCCGCCTGATAACCGCTGCCGGTGCCGATTTCCAGGACCCGGTCTTCGACATCCGGATCCAGGACTTCCGTCATGTAGGCCACGACAAACGGGGGAGAGATCGTCTGCTTGAATCCGATATCCACCGCCTGATCGTAGTAGGCCAGATTGCGGGTGGCGGGCAACATGAATTCATGCCGGGGGACGGTTCGCATGGCGTTGATCACGCGGGGATTGACGACTCCTTCTGACACAATGAAGTCATCCACCATCCGCTGCCGCAACGGCTCGTAACGATCCCGCGACTGGGCCTGAACCGATTCCAGACTGCCGAGAACGACAAGACCTGCCAGGAGAGTCATGCGGAGCGGAGAAGAGATGTTCATGTCAATTCCATGCAGTTGAACGCGGGGTCAGTCCGGAACGATTTCCATCAGGCAGGTATTACAGACCGGTATCTCAGACCGGTTTATCGGCGACGGCATAATTCCATCGCCACCCGGGTGGCTTCTCTCAGTCCACTGTCATCGGCCATTCCCCGCCAGGAGATATCGAAGCCGGTTCCATGACTGGGACTGGTGCGCACGATCGGCAGTCCCAGAGTGACGTTGACGGCTTTCTGAAAGGCAATCAACTTCAAGGCGATATGCCCCTGATCGTGATACATGGCGATGACGCCGTCGAAGGCTCCGTGGACGGCCCGCTGCATCAGGGTATCTGCAGGAAACGGACCATCCGCGGCCATGTGCTGTTCACGGGCTCTCATCACGGCGGGAGCGATGATCCGGGATTCTTCGTCTCCGAACAGCCCTTCTTCACCGGCGTGAGGATTCAACGCACAGACACCGATGCGGGGTTCGGAACATCCGATCCCCATCAGGAACTGGTGCATCAGTTGAATCTTCTCGAAGATTGACTGCTGTGACAGCAGGTGCGGCACACTGGCAATACTGGTGTGCAAGGTCACATGGGCGACACTCAACCCGTCTGGTCCTTTCACGACGGAGCCGCGTGGCAGGTGCAGCATCATCGCGAAATCGGAGATCCCGCACTGCTCCGCGAGAATCTCAGTATGTCCTGGATAATCGAGCCCGCCGGCATGCAGTGCCGCTTTATTCAGGGGAGCGGTGACGATGGCATCGACATGCCCCCGCAGCGCCGCCTGTGCCGCAGCGACCAGCCAGTCATAGGCCGCTCGACCGGCTCTGCCGTCAATTCGTCCCGGCGGAACATCGGCCGTGGCCACATCGGTGGGGTTCCAGCAACTGATCGTCCTGCTTTCTCCCAACGAAGCTGATGGCCCCCCTCCTTCCAGTGAATCGATCTCCTCAATCTCCAGTTTGACCCCGATCAAATCGGCTGCCCGTTCCAGGACATCCGGATCCCCGACAACAACCGGTTGAAACCGATTCCGAAAATCGGCTTTTGAGACACTCCGGGCCAGGATCTCCGGGCCAATTCCGGCAACATCTCCCATCGTCATGGCAATGATCGGGCGTGAGCCGGCGGTGGCCGTCATGGATAGCACTCCACTTCCTTGAGGGGTTTTCCGATCCGATCTTTGTCGGACAGAATGAAGTTCTCCTGCTCCGGCCAGGCAATTCCCACATCCGGGTCATCCCAGCGCAATGTCCGTTCCGACTGCGGAACATACACGTCAGTGCATTTGTAGAACACATCCGCAGATGGGGACAAGGTGCAAAATCCATGTGCGAACCCCGGCGGAATATAGAGTGAGTTTCGCAGCTCAGAGCTCAGAATCACGGCGACCCATTGCCCGAAGGTTTCCGAAGATCGCCGCAGATCCACCGCGACATCAAAAATTTCTCCGTTCAGGCAGGTCACCAGTTTCCCCTGAGGATGCCGGATCTGAAAATGCAGTCCGCGCAGGACCCCCCGGTATGACCGCGACAAATTGTCCTGAACAAATGAAAGCGTGAGCCCGTGCTCTGAGAAGCGGTTCGCATGGTACGTCTCGAGGAAATACCCCCGCTCATCCGTGAAGACTTTGGGGCGAACCTCGACGACTTCCGAGAGACGTGTCGGCAGAAACTCCATTCGTGATCCAGTCTCAGACAAGAGGGGACTCCTTCGCCAACCGTTCCCCGACGACATTCCGTTCACGCGATTATTTGCGCGGACTTCCTGAACATCCTCCTGAGAGACGCTGCATTCGCAGATTTGCTCCCGGATTCGGCATTTTCATCGGGGGATTCTATTGTGACATGCGGCCCAACATGGCATCAATAGAACAGTGACGTCTCATCATCGACGTCTCATCATCCGTCATCGTGAGCCTTCCATTCCCCGGAAGAGGGCTTGCCGAGACTTGCAGCACCACTGAGCGGAGCACCGACATGACAGTTCTGACCTGGCAATCGTGGTCGTGGAATCGAAAATTTCTCCGGGGATATCCGCTGCTGCCGTTGTTCCTCCTGCTGGGACTCTCCTGCAGTTTTCCTCGCGACGTCATCGCCGATGACGCCTGGCAGATTGGAGTCGCTCAGGTGGAGATCACTCCGCCGCTCGGGTTTCCAATCTCTGGTTACTATCACGAACGGCTGGCAACCGGCACGGCCGATCCTCTCTGGGCGAAAGGACTCTACATTCGACAGGGAGATACGGAATTCGCCTGGGTCTCCTGTGATTTGACGGGACTCGCCACGGATTTGTCGGTGACTGTTCGTGAACAGGCGACGAAACGGACGGGAATTCCAGCCCATCACATCGTTCTGTCCGCCACGCACTCCCACACGGCGCCGGACTACTACAAAGCACTCTATCTGTCACTCGGCCCGGATTCGGAAGTCACGACCGATCAGGATCGCCAACGGGTCGCGTACGCCAGACAGCTTGTTGACAGCATCGCCACGGCCGTCGTTCAGGCCAAAGAGAATGCCCGGCCGGGAATTCTGACGAGTGGCGCCGCGAAACAGGAGACACAGGTGTCGTACTGCCGCCGCTCGGTCATGCGTGACGGCAGTGTGCGCACCTGGGTCGGGCTGAAACATCCGGATGCCATTCGAACGTCCGCACCGATCGATCCCGACATCGGACTCCTGAAAATCCAACGCCCTCAGTCAGACGCACCGGCCGCCATCATCAGTAACTTTGCACTCCATCTGGATACGGTGGGGGGAACACAATGGAGCGGTGACTATCCGTATGCCATTGAACAGGCTGTTCGAAAAGCCTTTGGCCCGGATGTCTTCTCCCTCTTCGGAACCGGATGTTGTGGAGACATCAATCACAATGATCCTCACGGAGAAGTCCGCCGGAACTCCCTGGCGATCGGCGGAGAACTGGGCCAGACCATCGTGGCGGCCACTCCTCAACTGACGGAGGTGCCCGTCGGGCCATTGCAGGTGCGACACGCGATCGTCCCGTTACCACTTGAAGAGGTTTCTCCTGCGGAACTTCAACACAGCGTCGACCTGCTGCAGGCAGTGGACGCCGGACAAAAAATTGATTTCTACGATCACGTCCGGGCCTACAAACGGATGATGCTCAATCACCTGGTCGAGAAAGATCCGCATCCGGCCGGCCGAAAGTTCCTCTCAGCCGGACTCTCCCGAACATTGCAGGGAGGAGGAGAGACCCTGCCGACGGAGGTTTCCGTCGCCACATTCGGGCAGGATGTGGCCCTCGTCTTTCTCCCCGGGGAAATTTTCACCGAACTCGGGCTGGCGATCAAACAGGCGTCGCCATTCAGGACCACATTCATCGTTGAACTTTCAAACGGCGTCGAAACCTTTTACGTCCCGAATCAACATGCGTATGCCGGTGGGGGATATGAACCGACGAACTCACTCGTGCAACCCGGTTCCGGAGAACGTCTGGTGGAAGCGGCAGTGACCTTGTTGCGAAAATCGGCTGAGGACGTGGTTCGCCAGCAGGCAGAGAATCGGCCCGAGCAAACCAGGTAACATCAACAAAACACTCTACTCCAAAACCACTTACAACAAAAACACCCCTCCCCGGAAACGGACTCGCAGAAAATCTGTCAAACTCCTGCTCTGGAAAAGATTTTTCCAACGCCTGCGGTGCGTGAAGCCGTATTCTGGAGCGGAAAGCACGTTGCAGGAGCAACAATGCGAAACAAACCAGACGTCAGAACTTCTGAACTGCGAACGTGTGAGAGCCCCCTCCCCGAAGAGGGATCGGTGATCGCCGACACCCGGCTCGTGGAACAGGTCCGCCAGGGAGACCAACGGGCATTTGGGGTGCTGGTGACCCGTTATGAACGTCGGCTGATCCGGGTGATTCTGCGATTTGTCACAGATCTGGATCAGGCGGAAGACCTTGCTCAAGAGACGTTTCTGAGAGCCTACGAACGGCTGGATCAGTTTGATCCCGCCCGCCGTTTTTCTCCCTGGCTGTTTCGGATCGGTGTCAATCTGGCGATGGACCATCATCGTCGACGACGACACCGGATCTGGGGGATTCTGTTCTCGGAGTGGAGTCGGGAGCATGTCCTGGACCCGGCCGTGCAGGATGTTTCCCCTCAACGGGATCTCCAGCTGGAAGTACGACGGGTGGTTGATCAGCTTCCGGAAAAGTATCGAACGGTCCTGGTGTTACGGGATCTTGAGAATTTCTCCTCTTCGGAAATTGCCGCCATCCTGAATCGGCGGGAAGCCACCATCCGCTGGCGACTCGCGGAGGCCAGAATCCGCTTTCAGGAACTCTGGGAGCGTCGTCAGGGATGTCAACGTCAGGGAAGTCAACCTGCCGAGACAGGTTGAGGAGGCCGCAGACATGACGTCCTGCTCTCCACGTCCCCACTGAAGTCAGACCGTTTTTTCTGCCAATTCATCAACACCTTGAACTGGAAATCACAAGACAGCGAGTCAGTCCAATGACGTGCCGTGAGGTTCTCCGACAACTTGCTCTGCATCTGGGGAAAGACCTCTGTGAACCAGATGTTCTGGATGAAGTCCGCCAACACCTGAAAAGCTGTCCGCGCTGTCAATTCCGGTCACGGCAGATCAAGTCGTCGATGGCCGTGCTGGAACGGAGCAATCAGCCCGCCAGCTTTGACGTGGCCGGCAGTCTCTGGCCCACATTGGAGGCCCGCCTGAACGAACCTCGCCCAGGCAGATTGTCGCTTCTGTCCGTTCATCGCTGGGCACCGGCCGCAACGGCCGTCGCGGCGGGTCTGCTGCTTGTCGTCACATTGAACTCGACGCTGCCCCGTCCCGGCCGGCACTCTTCGCCGTCACCGGAGTTTCATTCACGGGATTTTTCCGTCTTCCCGATGTCACGTCCCGTTCCGCCTGCGGCCCCCGCTCCTCATCCGTCGCAGCAGGATCTGAAGGAACGTGCCGCAACGCTCAAGAAGTCGCTGAACGAATCCCACTGATCCAGAGATTCTGCCTGAACAGAACCGGATCCGTCATCGAAACCACTGCAGCATTTCACACGACACCTCTCCGCGCTTCCCTGCAGACCGTCCGGACGGACGGTAGCCGGTTTCTCTGTTGTCGACACTCTCCTCAGGGAGCGTCCCGGCCACTCCAACCTGGACTCTCTTCAAGGGTTCCGCTCACTCTCCAGTCACCGGCCAGTCACCGTTTTTTTCGTGACATCCAGTGGCTGGCCGCATCACCAATCACGCCCCTCCCCGGCACAATTCCAGTTCGGGGATTGGCTGGAACCCTCGACAGGCTTATAATTTCCTCTGTTCTGGAGCAGCTTGCAGGAAGATCGTCCCGACCCCGCTCCACGGCGGGCAGCGTTTCACTCATCGAAATGAGCGCTGAACGGGGACCCGGTCGAGCAGACAGCTCTCTTTCAGACACGTTGTTCACAACAGTTCACAACAACATTTCCGTTTAACCTGTCGGCACCGGTCGAGTGGCTTCCATCACTGGAATGCAGAAACAATTCGGAACGAATGAACGACTCACTACGAGGACAGTTTTTGATTGCAGGTTGTGGCCTGAAAGACCCCAACTTCTTCAAAACAGCGGTATTGATTGTCGAGCACGGCCCGGACGGGGCGATGGGACTGGTCGTGAATCGTCCCTCTTCCGTGACCGTCTCACACGTTCTCACCGGTCACCTTGATCTGCCGAAAACAAAAGATCTCGTCTACTGCGGCGGCCCCGTCGAACCGGCTGCCCTGTTTGTCATCCATGACTGCGGACACATTGACCCCGACGAATCTCCCGTGGTTCCCGGTGTCTACATGGGGAGCAGTGCAGAAGTCTTTGAAAGCATCGTCTGTCCTGACAAACACAAACCGCAATGCCGGAAATATCGAGTGTATTGTGGCTGCGCCGGCTGGGGTTCAGGACAGCTCGAGTCTGAACTGGAACGGGGTGACTGGCGCGTCCTGCCCGCCGAGGCCTCTTTCGTCTTTCACCCGAATCCGTATTCCGTCTGGGATGAACTCATCGCGGCTTCCCTGCGATCCCATCGACTGATCGGCCAGAAATGTCAGCATCCGGAATGGAACTGACCGGCCGGCTTCTCAGAGCCTGAATTCGCCGAGCCTGCACACTCTCAGCATGACGAGCAGCGTGACGAGAGTCACTCTGCCGGGATCGGCTTCAGATCTTCCCAGTCCCTGATCGGCAGATGCAGTGTCCATTGCCTGGCGGGCTTCTCCGGAATCTGTTGAACCAGATGGACTTCAAAGTCCTGATAGGGGCGCAGATCCTGAAACTCTCTGGCCAGATGAAAGAGATCGATGGCCCAGTTCAGGCAGGCGGTTTCGTTTTCGACCGGATTGATCTGCTCGAGCGGCAACTGAAGCACCACCCGCAACGTACTGACGGTTCCCTCCTGGTGACTTTTCGGGCGCCCTCCAACCACATAGGCACGGCAATCGGGATACTTCTGCAGAATCGCGGTCTGCAATGGGCGAAAGGGGCGAGTGTACTGATCCCAGTACAACCAGAGTGCCCCGACAATGCCGAATCCGAAGAGCAGCATCGCCGCCACCGTCCAGCGTCCGGCATGAGACGGCCGCGCACGCTCCTCCTGATCACCTTGAGGTGAACGGAAGGGAGAATCGGATTCCGCTGGCGTTGGCACTCTTCCACCTGAACGATCAGGAACAGTTCATCAGAAACCGGCCGAGGTCACCCGGCCGGTTCCCGTACGGAATTGTCCGCACTCCTTAATTTTTACCCGGGCGCTGCTGGCGGTAAATCTCCTGCAGCAATTCTTCGACAGACGTGAACTTCCCCTTTTTGGCTTCGCTCGCCTGATCGATTTTCTCCCGGGCATCGATCGCGGTGTGCCCCAGTGCCAGCAGGGCCTCGTACGCTTCGCTCGACACCGAGTTTGACTGGACCAGTTCCTGTGGAGTTCCCGGATCCACCATCAGAGCGAAGCGGGCCATCTTACGTCGCAACTTCGCGATGATCCGTTCGGCGACCGCCGGGCCCACTCCGGGAAGAGTTGCCAGCGTCTTGATGTCCTGTTCTTCAATCGCTGTCGCGATATCCCGAACGGGACGCACCATCGCCTGCAGCGCTTTCTTCACTCCCACTCCATCGACCTGACACACCAATTCGAAAAACTGCTTCTCGGCGGGATGCAGGAACCCGACCAGACGGGGAACCAGTCTCCCTTTCTGCGGGTTCCCGTCCAGGTACTGCAACGTCATCAGACTGACCTGTTCTCCCACACGCGGCTGTAACTGCCGGCGAACACAGTCGGGAATCAGGACTTCGTATTCCAGCCCGCCGATTTCGAGAAAGGCCTCCTGCAATTCCACTCCGGTGAGCTTTCCGGTGATTTTCCGAATCATGTTCCGTCACTTTCGAGATAACGATCAATATCCTTCCCGGACAGGCCCGTAGAGCATAGCGAGGAGAGGATCCCCTCACCAAGGCCGGCTGTCCCGCTGCGACCGGAGTGATGATGGAAGGGTTTCGGAAACAGAAAACTCCTTCGCAGGATTCGGGATGAACCTGACGGGCCGGGCTGGCTGCCGTCGTTCATCTCGAACCTCGCGAAGGAGCATCGGGACCGGTTCCATGCACCTGCCGTTGATGGAAACAGCCGGTACTTACTCTGCTTTGGCCTCGAGATTCACCGGCGGATCCGTCGGCGGAACTTCCATCAACGCCGGATCCTGAGTCGGCGTCAGCGACGCATCGCCGACTCCCGGAATCAGTGCTTCTGTCGGGCTCGCCGCATCCGGAGTTTCGAAGTAGATGTCGTTGATCGGGACCGGAGAAGAGACCGGTTCATGCACCGAGAACTTCATCCGGGAGGCATCCCGGGCATGATTCCTTGCATCTCCCTGATGCTTCGCGTCGACATAGGCCTCTTCACGCCAGCTGCCTTCGGCCAGATAGACCGCATTGTGGGTCAGAATCGTTCCCTTGCGGAACTGCAGATCATTCAGAGCCTGATTGTACTGCACCAGACTTTCGTAGTAGGCCACTTCCGCTTCCGCCTGCCGCAATTGGGCTCGCAGCAGTTCATCGAGCAGGATGGTCCCTTCCCGAATGTTCGGTTCGAGGAACTTGACGTTCTCCCGGGCCGCGACCATGCGGTTCATGTTCAACTCCGCCGCGGCGAATGCCCTGGACACTTCCTGGAACGCAGTGGCCAGTTCGAGAGTGACTTCCTTTTCCTGCTCGGCAAGAACCCGCTGGGCTTTGGCGACACGCAACTCATAGTTTCGCACCTGGGCCAGAGCCGCACGGAACCCGATGGCCCAGTTGAACTGGAGCCCGAGATTCCACCCGGTCTGGTTCCCCTGCGTGATATTGTCATAGAAATTGGAAGTCGGCAGGGTCGCATTGTACCCCAGCAGATCGTCCCCGAATCCGTTGACCTGATAACCGCTGACCAGGTTCAACTGTGGACGCACAAGACTGTGGGCCGCATCCAGCTGCAGTTCCAGGCTCTTCAGATTCCACTTCTGTGTCCGCAACTCGACGCGCTGCGTCAGGGCTTCCGTGAGACTGACGTACCAGTCCGGCACCAGTTGGGCCGTCACCGGCTCATCCAGCGGACGGAGTGTGAATCCGTCGTTCGCCGGCAATCCCATCAGCCGGCGTAAACGAACTTCCGCCGTATAGATGTTGGACCGGGAATTCATCGAGGCCGCTTCCGTCGCGAAATACTGGTCGCGGGCCTGAGCCACTTCCGCCCGGGTCCGGACCCCTCCCTGCAATTGCAGGTCGGCGATCCGCCAGGTCAGTAACGCGGACTCACGTGCGGTGACCGCAGTGTGATAATTCCGGTACGCCAGGTACAGATTCCAGTAAGTATTTTCCACATCCTTCACGAGGTTTCTCAACGCCAGCTCAAAGTTGGCAATCGAGATATCCTCGTTGATGCGTGCGATCAGCACCCCTTGTCCGACACCACTCACGCCACTGAAGGACTGGCTGATCGGGCCGGCCACCTGTGTGAACTCGGTTCCCGCTCCAGCCCACAACGGCAGGGTGTAGTTGAGCCCCACTGATCCGGCATATGAAGACGGATACCCCAGTGACGGGTTGTTCGAGCCGGTGTAGTTGACGATGTGGTTCAGCCCGACCGTTCCCCCGTTCCCGAAGGTTTTCTGCAGGGTGGCGTTGAATGCACCGGATTCCGTGGAGAACGTCTGAAACGGCGCCCCCATGAAGTCGCTGTTGTTGATCAGCTCGTTCCGTCCCCAGATCATGCTGGCGTTCAACTGCGCATCGAACGCTGCCAGGGCAGCCTCGACACCACGATTGCCGAACAGCACTCCGGATGCCGTGATCGCCGGATCGAATTCCGTCGGCGTATTCGTCGGATTCGTCATCAGGGAGTTCCCCATCAGGAACGAACCGGCTTCCCGGATCACCTGACTGTTCTGCAGAGACAGCTGCATCGTCTCCGCCAGAGAGATATCCCGAATCGGAATTTCTTCGGTTTCCAGAATCGTATGAGGTGGTGCCGCACTGACGACCTGATCCGGTAACGGGCGACTGACGTTCGGGTAGGCGACTTCCGTCGCACGATCCCGGTACATCTCCCGTTCCTTGGGAGCAATGTACTTGACGTCATTCCTGTCCCGGACACATCCCACGAGCAATGACGACGTCATCGCCAGCACGGAAGTCCATTTCTTCAGTACGATTTTTCTTCCAGTAAGCATTGTGTCGTTGCTCCCGACCGCAGTTATTTCGCAGTTCGCACGGGAGCTATCGACCACAAAGACGTCACGAAATGACCGATTCCACCCTTGCACATGACCGCACCCCAAGGCTCCACCCCTGCAGGCCAACCAAGCAGCAACACCGCACTAGTCCGCACAATCCGCACACCCCGGACAACAATCACAACAAGGTCACCTCCCAGGGAGATTCCCTGAGTCAAAACACCGGAACCGGAAGGAAATGACCGGTTCTTTCAGATTTCCGGCCCGTTAAACTGATCCAGAATGCGTTTTCTGCACTTGCGACAGAAACCGGATCAGACTGCCTGACCGAACCATGAGAACAAATCAGCGCCCACTTCTCTCCGCTAATCTTGAATGAAAACTCCGCCAGCAAAACAACCGGCACAGACGTGACAAACCCCCGAATCCCTTCGAGAATTCATGGATCGTCATGTCCCGGTTCAAACGCTATCTCATGGAAATCGACTTGCGCGACTCCGGCGCGGAACGGGGGATTCTGCCGTTCGGCTACCGCTGGCAGAAGTGGTCTGCACAACAACTCGCCGCGCATGCGCAAGTGACGTTTGAGAGTTTTCGCCGGGAACCAGACTGCATTCTGTTTCCGAACCTGGGACGCCTCGCGGGGTGCGAACAGCTCATGAATGCCATGACGGCACATCGAGGTTTTCTTCCGGGGGCCACCTGGCTGGTCGAACACTGCGACGATCAGACGAATCTCATCGAACCCTGCGGCTGCATTCAGGGACTGTTCCTGAATTCCACCACCGGTGCGATTCAGAATGTCGGGGTTCTGCCGACCCACCGTCAGCGGGGACTCGGGCGGGCCCTGATGCTCAAAGCCTTGCGCGGATTCCGTGCTCAAGGCCTGCTGACGGTCTCACTGGAAGTGACCGCAGAGAATGACGTGGCCGTGCAACTTTACCGGTCACTGGGATTCCGACCGGTCCGGATCCTGGACCGGTCACCTCCACCTCCCGGGATGTGATCCCAGGACAACGCAGGGCAGGGCCACTTGAGCTCTCTGCAAAACACTCATCCCCTCCTGATCACCTCGCGGGCAGACAGTTCGTCTGTCACCACACTCGCGAAGCGCGGACGGAAAAGAGCATTTTCAGTACTTCCCAGTTTGTCCCGCTGAGGGTGAAAGTGAATCGGAAATGCAGGACTTTCCCGGTCTTTTCTGCCCCCTGAATCCTGATCCCTACCCCCCTTGCCATTCTTCGCCGGCAAACTGGGAACGACTGATTTTGCTCTTTTTCCGGAACCGGCTGGATTCGTGAAACATCGTCTTGCAGAAAACGCCGCTCTTGGAGTATCAACCGCACTCCAACCCAAAAATCCCTTCGAACTTGAGTCTTTTTGCCGCCAAATTCCATTTTCTCTCAAAATGGAAGGCATCCGGGCTCGCTCTCTCTCAATCCCATTTTGATTTCGGCAGGCGCAGGAGCGTGCGGTCATGGTACGGATTTCGTTACCAGTTCTCCTTATATTGGCAGGTCTTCCGGTGTTCTCGGCACTGGTGTCTGCCGCGGAACAACCTTTTCCTTATCAGGCGACTGTCGCCACGGATCAGGCAGAAGTCCGCTGTGGACCGGGAACTCAGTTCTATGTCACCGGAGTCGCGCGACAAAATGAAACGGTGACGGTTCACCGCCATGACCACGGCGGCTGGTACATGATCTCTCCACCGGCCGGAAGCTTCAGTCTGATCGAAGCCTCGCTCGTCGAAAAGACGGGAGGTTCGCGCGGCACCGTCTCACTGGCGGGTGAACTCGGTCAGGGAAAACGGGCGGTCGTCCGCATCGGCAGCCAGGTCTCCGACAATCACTCCTTCTACGGACGGGAACTCTCTCAGGGTGACGAGGTCGTCATTCAGGGTGAGACCTCCCTCCAGGGACCACTCGGTGCCGTGCCGATGTACAAGATCGCTCCGCCGCCGCAGGAATTCCGCTGGGTGAAAGGGGAATCACTGATTCCCCAGAACCAGCGGGTCCGCCAGAACATGGCCGCAGACCCTTATCAGATTCCTCCGCAACACCGCCAGCAGCTGATTGCGGACGGGCGTGCTCCGATCACCAGTCCCGTCGTCCCGGGACTCGATGCTCCGCCGGTTCTCGCAGATTCCACTCCCGCACTGCCACCCCCATCAGCTGCACAACGACAGACCGCGCAGCTGGTTCCTCTGCTGCCTCACCTGTCGGCCCCCGGCACGGAAATGATGACCGCGAAGGTTTCCCCTCCCGCCCTGCCCGTCGCGACAGGGAGCCTGGATTTCGACGAGCTCTCCCGGATTGATCAGGAATACGAAACCGCTGCGACCGGCGATCCGCGCGACTGGCGACTGGAAGGAGTCGTTGCCCGATACCGCGAACTGGAAGCACGTACCCCGGAGAACATGAAGGTCATTGTCCGCCGCCGTCTGGAAGTGGCCGAACAACGGCTGGCGATTGCAGAGCGCTACCAGCGATTCGTCCAGGTCAGCCGGGAAACCGCTCAGCGGGATGCCGAACTGCTGGCCCAGCAGAACGGGTTTCAACGCGCGGCCGCTCAGTCTCCGGAGATGCCTTCCTCTGCGGTCCGCCCCGGCATGATGCCGCCGGGAACCGTTCCGTTCGACGGGATGCAACAGGCGAATGCCGCCCCGTTCCCGACACCGGGATTCCCAACTCATCCTCAGCCGCACGGGAACGTCCTGCAGACGTCCGGAGAAATGGTTCCCGGATCCGGTCAGGTCCCGTATTTGCCGGGAATGGCCCCGAGCGGCCCGACGGCCGCGCCTCCGTCTGGCCCGACTCAGCACATGCCGCAGTCACAGTTCCAACCGCCACAGTTCCAACAGTCGCAATTCCAACAGTCGCAATTCCAACAGTCGCAATTCCAACAGTCGCAATTTCCGCAGCCAGTGCCGTCACAGACTCCCTACGGAGTGAACCCGTACACGGGACAGCAGCCGACAGGACCAATGCTGCCACCTCAGGCAATGACCTCCCCGAACATGATGCATCCAGGGATGCCCCATTCAGTGATTCCCGCGTCGGGGACCACGGTCCAGCCTGCGGAATCCAACCCGTCAGGATTCAGCGGTGCAGGAGTCCTGCACCGGATGCAGGGTCCTCCGAACTTCCCTGGCTATGCTCTGGTCGCACCCGATGGACGCCTGCTGGCATACGTCACCGCAGAACAGGGGGTTCCACTGGAGCAATGGCTGGGACGTCCGGTCGGTGTCGTTGGAAAACGCAGCCCTGATCCCGCACTGGGACATGATCACATTCAGGCACAGAAACTGGTGCCGGTTCAACTCGCCCGATAACCGTCTCGGAGGAGGTCTGAAACGGGCTCCCGTGTGAATTCCTGTCATGAAAAAATCTCTCTCCGGCCATCAACACTCTGTGGCCGGAGAGAGATTTCGTTTTTCCAGGATCGGTCAGATGTTCAGCGTTCGACCGTCCACGGCCAGTGCCGCTTCTTTCAGCGCCTCAGACAGTGTCGGGTGCGAGTGCGAACACCGTGCGATGTCTTCACTCGTCGCACCGAATTCAATCGCCGCCACCGCTTCTGCCAGCAGTTCCCCGGCATAGGGGCCGATGATATGAACTCCCAGAATCCGGTCGGTCTCCTTGTGGGCCAGCATCTTGACGCGCCCGTCAGTCGCTCCCATCGCCCGAGCCCGACCGTTGGCCGCAAACGGAAAAGCTCCTTTGCGGTAGGGAATTCCGGCTTCCTTCAACTGATCTTCCGTCTTGCCGACACTGGCAATTTCCGGTTCAGTATAAACCACGGCAGGAATCGCACCGTAGTTGATGTGACCGTAACCGGCATAGAGCTGCTCGACGCAGGCGACCGCCTCTTCTTCCGCCTTGTGTGCCAGCATCGCCCCGCCGATGACATCTCCGACCGCGTAGATGTTCTTCACGCTCGTCTGGAAATGATCGTTGACCGTGATGAATCCCCGTTTGTCGGTCGCCACCCCGACCGTTTCCAGGCCGAGCTTGTCGGTGTTCGGCTTGCGCCCGACCGCAACCAGTACCCGATCGCATTTCAGCGGTTCTGAACCGTCGATCTGCACGTCACAACCACCGGCTGTCGCGGTGACTCCGGTGACTTTGGCTCCCAGCCGGAATTCCAGTCCCTGCTTTTTGAAGGCTTTGAGTGCCTCTGCGGCGATTTCGGAGTCCATCCCCGGCAGAATCCGATCCAGGAACTCGAGCACCGTGACCTTGGCTCCCAGCCGGCGCCAGACCGTTCCGAGTTCCAGCCCGATGACTCCGGCTCCGATCACCACCAGATTCTGCGGCACCCCGTCGAATGACAGCGCTTCGGTACTCGATCCGATCCGATCGCCGTCCAACACGACATTGGGAAGTGTGGAAGGCTGGCTGCCGGTGGCAATCAGAATGGCGTCCGTTGTGATGGTCTTCGTTTCACTGCCGGAGATCGTCACTTTCCCCGGAGCATCAATGTGACCATGTCCCAGCAGACGAGTGATTTTGTGCTTCTTCATCAGGCCGTCGAGCCCGCCGGAGAAGGTGTCCACAATTTTGGACTTATGCTGCATCATGGCGGGCAGATCGAGTTTCACTCCTTCGATCACCACCCCCCGATCCGCAGATCCGTGTACAGCGGATTCATAGATGTGACTCGACTCCAGCAAGGCCTTGCTGGGAATACAGCCGACGCGCAGACAGGTTCCCCCGAGCTTCTTCTCGGTTTCAATGATGGCCACTTTCTTTCCGAGCTGTGACGCCCGAATGGCACCGATGTAGCCTGCAGGTCCGCCGCCAATGACAACCAGATCAAAATCAGCCATTGTTGAGTTCGCTTTACTCGGTTGAACGTTCTTACTGAATCCGCCATGCCGGATGGAACTGCGAGGCGGAACACCTCGCCGGTCACGGCTCATCCCATCGACGGCCGGTCGAGACGCCAGCCCGCTCCGCGAGCGGCTGAACCGTCTGTTCCTGTCTTCTGTTCCTGCCTGCCGGAACAGTTCCCTCCCGACAATCGTTCATAGGCAGTTTCGACGTTGAGTTCCAGAATCACAGGGAGAGATTCTGATCGATTCGTGGATTTCTCAGAGGCAAGAGTCGGGCAGCGCCTGAGCTCCCCGAAATCTCGTCCGCAGCGAGTGACCGATTCCCCACGCTCAGACATTCTCTCGCTGCACGACGGAACGTCCGATTCCCAATGCGGGAGACAATCCCGCCGCCTGCTTCGCCCCATCAAAACTGACACCACTTCAACTCAAAATGAAATCAAATTGACAACGCCCCTCAATTCAACCGCAACACTCAATTCCACATAAAAACATACTCAACAATACTTTAAGAAATCATTGCGTTTTTCTGTCGCACTGGAACACCAATCGCATTTCCTGCCGATGTCCTACAAAAATCATCCAGTTCTCAAGATGGGAGTGATGGAAATGAATACGCTGACCCGCACACTGATTGTTGCTGCTCTGGTTCCAGTCCTCGGAAATTTCGCGTTCGCTCAATCCTCGTTGCGTCGTTTCGACGACCTGGCCTTTTCCGCCCTCAATGCCGCCCGGGACTTGCGATGGGAAATTCACGACGAATTTGACCGCTCACGCGATCAACGAGCCCTGCTGCAGGATGTCGAAGGTCTCATCACGGATCTGCACCAGATCCAGAAGATGATCTACCAGCGACGGTCCCCGCGTGAGCTGGACCGGGAACTGGATCACGCCATTGAACATGCCGCAGAGCTGAGGAATCACCTGCTGAGCAGCGACTTTGCCATGCAGCGGGGAGGGTCTTTCCACTTCTCCGCCAACGGGTACGTCTTCCAGCCGGAAACGCGTCATGCCGGACGGGTGCATGTCGACCACGCCCTCTCCATGCTGGCCGGAATCGAAGTGAACCTGAACCAGCTGCATCGGGAATTGACCGGAACTCCTTCTCCGACCGCCATCCCGGTGAAACCGATTCCCAAATCACCCGTCGGCTTCCCATCCGGTTCGGTCAAAAAAGGAGTGTCTGACAAGAAGCCAGGCTCCTTCTCGATTCGGTTCTGATTCCACCCCAGTCCATCGGGATGACGTCATGCAGCCAGGAACAAGACCCGACAGGGAGGGGGGAACGATCCGGTTCCCTCTTCCCTGTCGGTGTTTGATTCCGCAGCGTTTTTGCCGAGATCGGCCGTTGGCGGTCGAAATCCCCTTGCCGCTCTCACCAGAATCGGGCTAAGATCTCAACTTGCTCAGCATCAGGATGTTACACCACACATCAGCGTGTTCCTCCAATCTTCTTCTGAGCACCGGACCGCCGCAGTCAACAGCATGGATTCGCGAGAGACAGGAAGGAACCTGAAATGAGTTCAGGTGAAATGCGATACGGACAGCTTGAAACTCTGGGGCGACTCGCCGCTCCCAAGAGGAGTGCTCAACCTACCCCTGCTGCGACAGCCATGGCTCAGGCCCGCGACTGGCTGCTGCAACATCAGCACGCGGAAGGATACTGGCTGGGCGAACTGGAAGGGGACACGATTCTGGAATCAGAATACGTCCTGCTTCTCGCCTGGATGGGACGCAGCGGCGATCCCGTCGTTCAGGAATGTGCCAATTACATTCGCCAGCAGCAGCTGCCAACGGGAGGCTGGGCTCAGTTCCCGGGAGGACCGCTGGAAATCAGCGGTTCCGTCAAAGCGTACTGGACTCTCAAAATTGCCGGTGACGATCCCGGTGCAGAACATATGCAACGGGCCTGCGCCGCAATTCGCGCCGCCGGCGGAGTCGAAGCGGTCAACAGCTTCACTCGATACTATCTCGCACTTCTTGGAATCATTTCTTACCAGAAGTGCCCTGCCGTTCCGCCGGAACTGATGCTGCTCCCGAAGTGGAGCCCCATCAACATCTATGAAATGTCCTCATGGTCCCGGACGATCGTCGTTCCGCTGAGCCTGCTCTGGGCCTTTCAACCGCAAACCAAACTGCCGGCGTCGCAGCAGATCGACGAGCTGTTTCTCACCTCACCGAAGAAGATGCCGGTCGTCATGCCGCGCAGTCAGCAACTCGACAAACTCAAACAGGACACCTGGTTTCCCTGGGACAGCTTCTTCCGGGGAGTCGATCTAGTCTGGAAGTTTTTCGAAACCTTGCGGATGAAACCATTTCGAGGACGCGCCGTCCGGCACGCCACGAACTGGATGATGAAGCGATTTGAAAAGAGTGACGGCCTGGGCGCGATCTTTCCCCCGATCGTGTGGAGTGTCATTGCCCTGCGCTGCCTGGGACATGAGGAATCGTCTCCTCTCGTGCAGACCGCTCTCAAGGAACTGGAGAAGCTGACGATCCGGGAGAACGGAACCGCCCGACTCGAGCCCTGCCGGTCGCCGGTCTGGGACACCGCGATCTCCGTCAACGCACTCCGGGACGCCGGCGTCTCCGCGAACCATCCTCAACTGCTCAAGGCCGTCAACTGGCTCCTCTCGAAAGAAGTCCGCCAGCGGGGGGACTGGTCCGAAACCCGGCCGAATGTCGAACCGGGGGGCTGGTACTTCGAGTTCAACAACGAGTTCTATCCCGACATCGACGACACCATCATGGTCAGCATGGCGCTGGCCCGCTGTCTGCCGGGAGACAATTCTTCAAACTGGTCCGCATCACTCCTGAGCAAGCAGGGAGTTCAGCAGAAATCCGACTTCGACGTCGCCGTGGTCGTCGCCGGACAATCCGACAATCCACAACGCGGTCTCGCCGAAGTGGAGCGGATGCAGCCGATCATCGCCGCGCTGCGCCGGGCAGTGAAGTGGACTGCGGCCATGCAATGTGAAAACGGCGGCTGGGCAGCGTTCGATGCCGACAACGATCGCGAGCTGCTGACCCGCGTGCCGTTCGCCGATCACAACGCCATGATTGATCCTCCCACGGCGGACATCTCCGCCCGGGTCCTGGAAATGTTCGGGCGGCTGGGACTGAGCGGTCAGGAACCGGCGTTCGAACGCGCCTTGAAGTTCATCTGGGACGAACAGGAAGAAGATCACTGCTGGTACGGCCGCTGGGGAGTCAACTATCTGTACGGAACCTGGCAGGTGCTGGTTGGACTCACGGAGTTCGGAATTGCTCCGGGAGACTCCCGACTTCAGGCCGCTGCCCGGTGGCTGAAGGAGAAACAACAGACCGACGGCGGCTGGGGCGAGACCGCCGAATCGTATGACAATCCGGCACTGCGCGGCATCGGCCCCACGACACCATCACAGACCGCCTGGGCGATTCTCGGGCTGATTGCCGCTGGTGAAGCGGGATCCACTTCGGTCCAGCGTGGAATCGACTATCTCATCCGCAAGCAGACGGCTGACGGCACCTGGAATGAAGCGGAATTCACGGGAACCGGATTCCCACGGGTGTTTTATTTGAGATATCATCTCTATCGGCACTATTTCCCCCTGATGGCACTGGGGCGATATCAGGCCGCTACGAAAAAGGTTTGAATTCCGTTCGACTTTTTCAAAATTTGACCGAATCCCAACACACACATGAGAGATTCACTTCGGAAATCGACCAGGCCATTGATGAGGATGCCTTAGAGAAATCCTTTCCAGGAATCCGCCGCGGTGATCAGCCACTGATGTGACGATGGTGAACGTCCCCACACGAAAAGCCGACTCCCACGCGTTTCTGGTTCTGCCGGAAAATCAGCTGGCTATTGCCTCTGTCAAGAAACTGGCACCAGAACTGAAGCGGAGAAACGTCGGACTGGTCACGCTGGTGGGGAGTGCGGGAACCGGAAAATCTCATCTCGCCCGAGAACTTGTCCGCACCTGGGAATCCAAGCGGAACGACAAGAAAATTCTGGTGGTCACCGCCGCCCAGTTCTCCGCTCAGCTGGCAGAAGCCTCGTCGACCAACTCCATCGATCAGTTTCAAACCCGTTATCGCAACGAAGTGGGACTGCTGGTCTGTGAAGACATTCAGACACTTGGCCCCCGGAAAGAAACGCAACAGCAGTTACAGGCGGCCGTCGACGACATTCTCTCAGACGGCGGTGTCGTGCTGCTGACCAGCACCCTGATGCCGGGCGCCATTCGCGGACTCAGCCGCCGACTCGTGAACCGGATTCATGGCGGATTGTGTGTCTCGATCGAACTCCCCGGGCCCGCCAGTCGCCGGAAACTGATCCAGCATGTCGCGTCCGCCGAATCGCCGCGACTCACGCCCCAGCAGATCGAGCAGATTGCCCAGGACTCCCCTGTCTCTCCCCGGGAGCTGATCGGTCTGATTTCACAACTGCGTACCGAAGCCCGTGTGCTGGGTCGTCACCAGAAAACACGGAGCAGCTCCGTCGCCACGCTGATCAAAGAACGGACGCCGGTTCCGGCGATGACACTCCATCGTGTCTGCCAGTTGACGGCCGCCCGTTTCGGAGTGAAGACCGCGGACCTCAAGGGGCCGCGCCGCTCTCAGACTCTGTCACTCGCCCGCCAGACGGCCATGTACGTTGCCCGGGAATCGCTGCGAATGAACTACATCGCCATCGGTGAGTTCTTCAATCGTGGAAATCACAGCACCGTGATTCACGCCTGCCGCAAGATCGAAGATCAGCGTCAGGCCGACCCGGATCTCGACCTGACGATTCAATCCATCCAGGACGAGATGAAAGCCGCCGGAGTCCGTGAATAGAGCGGCTTGGTCTTTGATCTGCCTGCCGGAGTCAATCGGCCGGCCGCTTCCGTTCCGCGTAGCGTTTCACTTTCTCTGCGACACCGGGAATCAGTCGGGCGGCGTTTTCGTTGTAGACCTTCTTCAGCACCTCATCCGGAAGGCCAATGCCGTAGATATTCCAGAGTCCCTGTGGCGGGAACGGGTTGTCTTCGTACGGAAAGTATTCATCCCAGCTCTCCAGATACCGGAAGTGCGGGATCAATTCAGACATGGGAGGAATGCCGTCCGTGCCGAACAGAATCCGGTCACTGTACTTCAGAAAGAATGCCCGTGAGGTATACGGCTGCCGTCCCAGTTCCGAGATCCGTGAAGCGATCTCGACGTTCATATTCGGAGAACGGTCGAGTGTCTCGCCGAGTTGCTTCAGATCTTCGGACAGTTCCGCCATGTGACCACAGATGAAGATCGTCCCTGGATGACGCTCAATCACCCGATTTCGGGCGTCCATCAGTTCCTGATGACTGGGAAACTCTGGTCCATAAAAACTCCATTCCGGATGGCGATACAGCTCTTCCCAGCGTTCATTCCGGACATCGGTCGAAGTGAAAAACGCCGGCGGATCGGCACAATGCCAGAGAATCGGAACCTGCAGTTCTCCGGCCCGTTCCCAGAGAGGATCGAATCGTCGATCATCCGGCATCAACAGTTTGCCATCCGGCCCTTTGATGTACAGTCCAAGGTCCTTCCAGACTTTCAGTCCACTGGCCCCCTGCTTCACCGCCAGGCTCAATCGATCGGCCGCACGCAGGCCGAATCCCGGTTTGTGGACATCCCAACTCGCCGGATCGTCGCGTCGTCCATCACCGACATAATCAATCCATTGGAACACCACGAACCGGTCGGGATAGGCCGACATCAACTGATAGTGGTGCTCTGCGAACGATCTCCCGCGCAAACCGCCATCCAGGCTGACACTCACGGCGATGTTGGCCTCATCCATCACCTTGATCATCTCATCCAGTTCCGCACGGGTCAGTTTTCCCGGATGACTGTGAACATTCACACACGGAAACTTCGCCGCGCCGAGCAGATGCTCCGGGACCTTGAGCATGGGAGTCGGGCGAAACTCATCGAGATAAATACGACGAGGTTTCTCCGGGACGTCCTGAGCGAAGAGAGAAGATGCGGGATCTCCCCAGCAGATTCCCGCCACGATGCAGAACAACAGTTCCACAGGCAACCGTTTCCGGCATCGGCAAACCCGATTCATACAGACCACTTTCAAGAGAAGACGACTCGACCAGAACATCCGGCATCACGCCATCAGGGCCGAGGACCAGACTTACGCCAGAATGTCTTTCACGACATGTCCGTGAACATCGGTCAGACGGAAACGGCGGCCCTGAAAACGATAGGTCAGGCGTTCATGATCGATCCCCAGCAGTGCGAGAATCGTCGCCTGCAGGTCGTGAACATGGACCGGATTTGACGCGATGTTGTAGCCAAACTCATCCGTTTCACCGTAGGAGATTCCCGGTTTCACTCCTCCGCCCGCCATCCAGATGGTGAAGCAGCGCGGGTGATGATCCCGCCCGAACGACTCCGCCGAGATCTTCCCCTGGCAGTAATTCGTGCGGCCGAATTCTCCTCCCCAGATGACGAGTGTGTCTTCCAGCATTCCACGCTGCTTGAGATCGGTGATCAGTGCCGCGGACGCCTGATCGGTTTCTTTGCACTCGTTGCGGACACCACCCGGCACGCCACCATGGTGATCCCAGTCCTGATGATACAGCTGAATAAAACGGACTCCCCGTTCCGCCAGTCGACGGGCCATCAGGCAGTTCGCGGCAAAGGTTCCCGGAGTCTTCGCCGCTTCCCCGTACAGTTCAAAGGTCTGCTCGGATTCCTCCGAAAGATCGACAGCTTCCGGAATCGCCTGCTGCATGCGAAAGGCGAGTTCGTACTGGGCAATGTTGTTTTCGATGAGCGGATCGGCATTCGTTCGCATCGAAATCTGACTGAGATCTGAAAGCGCGTCCAACATGTGCCGCCGCTGTTCGGCCGCGAGTCCCCCTGGATTCCCGAGATACAACACCGGATCCTTCTCGGGGCGGAACTGCACACCCTGATATCGGGACGGCAGGAATCCATTCCCCCATAAACGGGAGGCCAGCGGCTGCCCGGATTTCCCTTTTGTCAACATGACTACGAACGCCGGGAGATCCTGGTTCTCCGTTCCGAGTCCGTACTGCAGCCAGGATCCCAGGCAAGGGCGTCCCGGTAACATCGAACCGGTTTGAATGAAGGTCACTCCCGGGCCATGGTTGATCGCTTCCGTATGGAGACTCTTCACGAAACAGATGTCATCCACCACCTTCGAGAGATGCGGCAGTGTCTCACTGAGCCAGGCCCCTGATTCTCCGTGCTGCTGAAATTTGAATGTTGATCCCGCGAGCGGCAATGATGCCTGATTGGCACTCATCCCGGTCAGACGCTGCCCTCCCCGAACCGAGTCAGGAAGTTCTGTTCCGTGCCGTTCATTCAAAACGGGCTTGTAGTCGAAGAGGTCGAGCTGAGACGGTCCTCCCGACTGAAACAGGAAGATGACCCGTTTCGCTTTCGCGGGAAAGTGGGGGGCCCCCACGTTCATCCCGCTCTCCCCTTCCGCAGAGTTTTCTTGAGCGAGTCCCTGCCGGGCCAGCAGATCAGAGAGTGCGATTCCTCCCAGTCCCAGACCGAAACGCTGAAGGAAATCACGGCGGGAATGCGCAGCCGCGTATTGCAGACAGTGGTGTTGCATGTGGATCACTCCGAAAATGGAGAAAGACAAACAGCAGGCAGTCAAACACCATTGAACCTCGAACTTCCGATTGTAACCGAAAATGACCCGTTTTCTCCAGCCGCACCGGTCCAACGGCGGTGGTGCAAGCCCCTCCTGTCGCCGGAAAGAATTTCGTCCCGTGCCGGTTCTCGTAGAAACTTACCATTGGCGAGCGGTCTCCCCACAGTCTACGATGGGAACACGGGGTCGCATGTCCGGCGGGAAGTTTTCAGACATTTCTTCCCGGTCGTGACGAGAGACGTCGTCCTGATGGAATCCTCACACGGACGACTGACCGGCGAGACGTTCAGCACTGACAGGAAATCACACGCAATGACCGATCTGCATAGTGACTCAGGTTCCAAAGGGATCGAAAAGCTGGGTCGGGCGTATCAGGAAATCAAGGGACAGATGTCCCAGATCATCGTCGGTCAGACAGAGGTCATCGACCAGCTGCTGATCGCCCTGTTCAGCCGGGGACATTGCCTGCTGGAAGGAGTTCCCGGTCTCGCGAAAACGCTGATGATCAACTCCCTCGCGCAGTGTCTGTCGATGACCTTCGCCCGGATTCAGTTCACCCCCGATCTGATGCCGGCCGACATCACCGGAACCGACGTGCTGACGACCAACCAGGACACCGGAGACCGGGAATTCAAATTCATCTCGGGTCCGCTCTTCCACAACGTCGTTCTTGCCGACGAAATCAACCGGACCCCGCCCAAGACGCAGGCCGCCTTGCTCGAAGCGATGCAGGAACGGCAGGTCACCGTCGGAATGAATCGCCACATTCTTCCGAATCCGTTCTTCGTCCTGGCGACGCAGAACCCGATTGAACAGGAAGGAACGTACCAGCTGCCGGAAGCGCAGCAGGACCGCTTCATGTTCAAGGTCTTCGTCGACTATCCGTCGTACGATGAAGAAAAGCTGATCGCGATTCAGACAACCAGCTCCCGCAACGTGACGATCAAACCGATCCTCACCGGAGCGGAAACTCTGGAACTGCAACATCTCGTCCGGGAAGTTCCGATCACGGAACATCTGGTGGACTATGCCCTCGCCCTGGTCCGGCAGACTCGAATCGGTCAGGTCGGAGTTCCGGATTTCGTGAATGACTGGCTCAGCTGGGGAGCCGGTCCGCGAGCCGTGCAATACCTGATTCTCGGCAGCAAAGCCCGGGCACTGCTCAAAGGACGAACCTATGTCTCCGCCGAAGACCTGCAGGCGGTCGCTGCTCCGGTGTTACGGCATCGGATCGTGACAAACTTCTCGGCTGAGAGTGAAGGAATCACCACCGACAAAGTCATCAGCCGGCTGATCGAAATCACCCCGTCCAAAGAAGGGGAACTGACCTCGGATCCCCGACTGAAAGCGATGTTCTCTGCTCCGCAGTCGAAGTCCTGAACATCGGTCGGGCCACGGTCTGTTTCGTTCCTCCTGTTCCCGTTGATGGATTCCCATGGCCACAGCCCCTGCCGATCGATTGCCGCCGGACGCTCTGGCGCGCATTGCGAAACTGGAAGTGCAGGCTCGAAGCGTCGTGGAAGGCTTCATTTCCGGTCAGCACCGGAGCCCGTTCTTCGGCCAGTCGATCGAGTTCGCCCAGCATCGCGAATATGTTCCGGGTGACGACATCCGCCGCGTCGACTGGAAAGTCTGGTCGAAGACAGACCGTTACTACCTGAAGCTGTACGAAGAAGAAACGAACCTGCGAACCACCATTCTCGTCGACGCCAGTGAGTCGATGCAGTATGGATCGAAGCAGACCACGAAGTATGACTTCGCCGCCTCTGTCGCCGCGGCACTGACGTACCTGCTGTTGCGGCAGCAGGACGCCGTGAGCCTGTCCGTCTTTGACGAAACGATCCGGACTCGAGCCCCCTCCCGCAGTCATCAGACACACCTGGGGACCATCCTGTCTGTTCTCGCCGTCGAACAGCCCAAACGCAAAACCGACATGCTCGGGCTGTTGAAAACTGTCGCCGACGAGAAGTCCCAGAAAGGGATGGTCATCCTGATTTCCGACTTTTTCGCCGACCGCGAAAACCTGATCAAAGGACTGCAGCTGCTCCGAAAGCGGGGACATGATGTCATGCTGTTTCACATCCTGGATGATGAAGAACTCGACTTCACGTTTACCGGCACCACCAGGTTCGAAGGCCTGGAAGACACCGGCTCCCTGGTCTGCGATCCCAAGGCACTGCGCGACGGTTACCGGGAAGCCATGACCCAGTTCATCGACGATCTGCGACGCCAGAGCGCCCGCCAGGTGATCGATTACCAGACCATCCGTACCAGCACTCCGCTGGATGCGGTTCTCCGGCATTACATGAATCAACGCATCGGCATGCGGAAGTAATGTTCCACGATCCTGGCTGATGGTCTTTTAGAGCAGTTTCGTAATTCATGTGACGTACTGGCTCGTGGAAACCCAATGTTTCATTGAGAGAAATACGTTCTTCGCGGCCACATGATAGACCAAACTGGTCGAGTCGACGTGCCCGCACGACTGTGAAACGGAAATGACTTCGAAACAACTCGCCCTGCTCATCGGAGGACTCGTTCCCGCTATTGGACTGGGGGTCGCGGCCATCTGGCAGAAACTGTCAGGTCATTACGGAATCGCCACCGGCCCGTTTCTGATCATTTCCGGACTGGTCATCAGCCTGGTGGGAACCGTGTTCCTGTTTCTCGAACGGGACACGGCCGTCACCTGGAATGCGGTGGGATTGACGGTCCTCTTCGCCCTGTTCTGGGCGGTTTCCAGCGGAGCGATCTCCTACACACTCCGAAAACTGGGAGGATCGATCAGTCAGCTGGTCCCGCTCTACAATACAAATACGCTCGTGGCCGTGCTGGTCGGACTCATCTTTCTGGCGGAATGGAAAACCGTCCATCCCGTCAAGATCCTCGTGGCCAGCCTGCTGATTATTTCCGGTGGAGTGCTCGCCTCCCGAAGCTCGCTCCCGTAAGACGCCCCCGAGATCCGAATCGAATTCCCACTGCTGCAAGGAGCCCGACGTGGCACGCCTGTTTGAAGAATACCGTTTGAAAGACGTCACTCTGCGGAACCGGATTGCCGTCGCTCCGATGTGCCAGTATTCGTCCGAAGACGGCTTTCCCAACGACTGGCATCTGGTTCATCTTGGGTCCCGGGCCGTGGGTGGAGCCGGACTGGTCATTGTCGAAGCCACCGCTGTCTCCCCGGAAGGACGCATCAGTCCGGCGGACAGTGGCATCTATCATGAACAGCATGTCGAACCGTTCTCGCGGATCACTCGTTTTCTTAAAGAACAGGGAGCGGTGCCCGGCATTCAGATCGCCCATGCCGGAAGAAAAGCGAGCGCGCAGCGCCCCTGGGAAGGAGACGCTCACATCGAGACCGGAAGCGGCGGCTGGGACACGATTGCGCCGTCCGCGATTCCGTTCGGTGACAAACTGTGGAAAGTTCCTGCCGCGATGACGTCACAGGATATCGCCCGAGTTCAGCAGAACTTCGTCACCGCTGCACAACGCGCCCTGACGGCCGGGTTCGAATGGCTGGAACTGCACTTCGCGCATGGATATCTGGCGCACGAATTCTACTCCCCACTGGCGAATCAGCGGACCGACTCCTATGGCGGGAGCTTCGACAACCGGACCCGATTTCTGGTCGAAACGCTGGAAGCGGTCCGTCGGGTCTGGCCGGAGCGATTTCCGCTCACCGCCCGCCTGTCGGTCACTGACTGGATTGAAGGGGGAGTGACCGTGGAGGAATCCATCGAGCTGATCAGACGCTTCAAAGACTGCGGACTGGACCTGATTGACGTCAGTCACGGGTTCATCACTCCGGACATTTCGCACGTTCCCTGGAGTCCGGGATTTCTCTCTCCGATCACCGGTCAAATCCGGCAGAAAGCAGGAATTCCGACAGCCGTCGGCTGGATGATCACTTCGCCAGAGCAAGCGGAAGCGGAGATTCAAAACGGCAACGCAGACCTGGTCATGCTCGCACGGGAACTGCTGCGGGATCCGTACTGGCCGTATCATGCCGCCCAGGCCCTGCACGATCCCCAGGCGAATACGATCCTCCCGGATCAATACGCGCGGGCAGTCCAGGCGCGCTGATCTTCCCGACAAGCTGAGTCACTTTCCTCGCCCGAGAAACTTCTTGATCGAGTCGTAGATCTTGTCTTTGTTCTGGATTTCGCTGAGGACCAGGTTCTCGTGCTGGTCGACGATCCGGCGCAGATCCTTGATGAATTCACCACTTCCATAGGGGCTCTCCACCTGCCCGTAACAGAAAAGATTGCAGACCGGCAGCAGGCGTTCCACCAGGAACTTCGAGCAGTCTTTACTGTCTTCCCCCCAGTTGTCACCGTCGGAGAACTGGAAGCAGTAAATGTTCCATTCAGCGGGGGGGAAATCCCGGTCAATGATCTCGGCCGCCTTATGATAGGCCGAGGAAATTCTGGTTCCGCCGGACTCACGGATGCGGTAGAACGTCTCTTCGTCCACTTCGTGAGCGGCGGCATCATGCACGATGTAACGCCGCTGAATTCCGTCGTACTGACTCTTCAGCCAGGTATCGATCCAGAAGGCTTCGACTCGGACGATTTCTTTCTGGTCATCCGTCATCGATCCCGAAACGTCCATGATGTAAAGGATCGCCGCGTTTGCCTGCGGTTCCTGCACGGTCGTCCAGCTGCGAAACCGTTCATCCTCTTTGGTCGGGATAATCGAGGGGCGCCCCGGATCATAATTCCCGCTCGCAATCTGCCGCTTGAGCGCTTCCTTGTAGGTCCGTTTGAAATGGCGCAGCGAGTTGGGGCCGGTCCGTGAAATCGTGTTGTACCGGTCCTTCTGTGATTTCAGAGAATCTTTCCCCTTGGGAACGATAAACGGCAGTTCGAGTTCCGCCCCGAGCATTTCGGCCAGTTCGTCGAGCGTGACTTCCACTTCGCGGACATGCCGCCCCGGTTCACTTCCGGCCGGTCCCTGTCCGTCCCCTTCCTCATCCCCTTTTCCGATGGGCTGGCCGACTTCGCCGTCCCCCTGCCCGGTCCCTCCGGACCCTTTATTTCCATGCTGAAAGTGGGGAATTTCGATATTCGGGACCGGGATGCTGACGGTTTCCCGCCCTTTGCGTCCCAGCATTTCCCCATGATTGATGTAGCGCTTCAGGTCCTTGCGGATCTTGCCGCGAACGATTTCATTGAATCGCTGAAAATCACGATCGACGGAACGACTCATGCCATCCTCCATCCCGGCCGCAGAACAGGATTCACTGAACCGGATTCACTGAACTGGGAGGCTCACCAGCAGAACGCCTCTCTATTCTACCCCGTGACCGGGATTTCGGTCACTGCCAGTCTGAAACCGCGGCCAGGATCGCCCGAAATCCCTGAAGGGACTCCGTCTCGATCGGTCTCGATCCTCTCAAAAGAAACAGGAGAGACCGCCTCTCTCCTGCGAGACGGTCTCTCCTGCATGTCATGACGTCGGGGCTCAGTGAATCCCCGTTCACTGTCCGTTGCTGCTGAACACCTTGTGGCACGCGGTGCAGGTCCCGGCGGCTTTATCGAACCAGGAACGACCCGTCTTCTCTTTATCCTGAGCCCGAATGGCTTCCCCGAGTTTCACGGTCGCTTCCTGAAACTCGTCTGACCAGCCATCCCACTTCTTACGGTCTTCGTCGTCACTCGCGTAGTCGGTGTCGGCTTTCATCACCAGTCCCAGCAGTCCCCAGGCCACGACGGGAGAAATTTCCTCCGGCTTTCCACGCGGGCGTTTCAGAATTTTCACGATTTCGCTGTTGCGGGTATTCATCTCTTCCATCGCCGGATAGAGCGCGATCAGTTCATTCCAGGCATGTTCCTGTTCATGGTCGCCAGTCACCTTTCCATCGATGACGGACTTCACGTTTGCCAGAGCCGACTTCGCGGCGTCGTAGTCGGATTCGTCGGTGAATTCGAGAGCGGCATCCCGCAGAGCCGGTCCGTTCCATGGAGACTTTGCATGGTCGGCATGTTCCGTCAAACCCTGCCCGAGACAGGCCAGCAACCCAAACGACTGAACAATCTCCTTCTCCTTCTGCTTTTCGAACGACTCACTGGTTGCGAGATGTTTCTCCAGTCGGGTGACCTGAATTTTCACTTCCTGAGCCAGGTCATCCACGGATGCAAAGGCCGCAATCGGATACGGCGGCTCTGCCTGAACGGCTGGAACCACGGTCAGCAATACTCCGCAGGTCAGACTGAACAGAGTCATCCCTCGTAGAGAACGGAATGGCATTCCTGAGTCGGCAGAGCAGGTCGTCGTCTGCGTTGTCATCATTGGGGTATCCATCTGATCGAAGAGAAAAGCACCGTGCCGACACCTCCCGGACATCGGCATTACGCGGGAATCTGCCAGCCACTGATCCACAATAACAGCATTGTGGTCAGGATTCCGCCATGCACAAGCATGGCGACGGTCAGACGTCGACGGGGAGCGCCGATTCTCCAGCGTTGCATCACGGTGGCAACTAATCCCACCAGTGACAGCAGAAACAATCCGAAACCTGAAAAGGCGAGCATCATCAGCAGCAGCAGATTGTCCCGGATGTCGAGCCAGTGATTCGCCACGGCAACCAGCGTCAGAAGATACGCGATTGCGGCGGGCAGACACAGCAGCGTGGCAGCGAGACTGACCAGTTCGGCGATCGCCGGCAGATCACTGCAAGGTTTCTCAGGTGTGCGCACGGAAATCCTGACCTGCTGATCGCGCGAGACTCGACAGTCCGCACGATCCGTAATTACGGAATGATTCAGAAGTTGTAAAAAGTCTCGTGAAGACTTCCGGAGACCGGCAAGTTGCTTGACACATGACAGTTCAGGTATGATGATCAACCGGGAACTGTCTGGGAAGCGGCGGTAATCTCCAATGACCGCACGATGCCGTTTGTTCTTGTGATCACATCCTGATTCCTCACTGACTGAATCCTTTCATGGCGAACGCCGCAGTGGAAGGGACCATTTGAGTGCAATCCATGATGATTTCGCAGAACAGAAGCGTTCGCGCGTCGATTGGCACCGATCTGGCGCTGAAATCACGTCGCCGGTTTCCTGATCCGAAGCCAGTGCAATGGCGATTGTCGAGCCAGTGCCTGAGCCGGCAGTTTATGCAATGGCACTATCACGTTGAGCAGGAATCGAACATGTCTGCAGGTCAACGCCGCCTGGATATCGAGCAGATCGGGGATGTCACCGTCGCGAAATTCGTTGACAAGAAGATTCTCGACGAGAACAACATTCAAGTCATTGGAAATCAGTTGTTCGGACTGGTCGAAGAAGATGGACGGAAGAAAATCATTCTTGATTTCTCAAACGTCGAATACCTGTCCAGTGCCGCTCTCGGCAAACTGATCACGATGGACAAGAAGGTCAAATCGTCAGGCGGAAAACTCCGTCTCTGCACGATTCGCCCGGACATCTATGAAGTGTTTGCGATCACCCGTCTGAACAAACTGTTCGATATCCGTGATGACCAGCAGGCCGCTCTGGCCGGATTCTAAGGCGATTTTCGGGTCTGACACACTCCCTCGCCGATGTCAGGCGTCGGCCGTGTCAGGCAATAGCCCCATGACCTGCGTCATCCCGGCGCCGCCCATCATCGAACATGGCCGAACGTTCCGAATTTGAAATCGCGATTCCCAGCGACACCTCGCGAGGTTACGAGGTGCAGGAACGCATTCTGGAATTGCTCGAGTCGTCCGGATTCACGGACCGTGACCTGTTCGGAGTCAAGCTGGCCCTGGAAGAAGCTCTGGTCAATGCCATCAAGCATGGCAACGGCATGGACCCCGAGAAACTGGTGCGGGTTTCCCTGGCACTCGTGGATGGGGAAGCCACCATCACCATCGAAGATGAAGGAGAAGGCTTCGACCCAGGCGATGTCCCGGATCCGACAGAGGACGACAACCTCGAAAAGCCGAGCGGACGCGGCCTGATGCTGATGCGGGCCTTCATGACCTGCATCGAATACAACGATCGGGGAAATTGCGTCAAGCTCGTCAAACAGCGGACCGTCGAAGCAGAGTAACGCTCCCCACTCCATTGACTCAGCAGGTTTCTTTTTCCGCTGATGACCAGCAGGCGCATTCCCCGCCCGAGTGTTCCGAGACAAATCAATAGCTGTGCTTGTCCAGCTTCACCGGCCCCCGGAATGTCCAGTAGACGAGAACGGTGTATGTCAGGACGAACGGCATCCCGATCAGCGCGATCAGTGACATGATCTTGAGCGTCGACTCTGACGACGCGGAATTGTAGATCGTCAGGCTGTGTTCCGGATGGGGAGACGACGTCACCAGGTTCGGAAACAGGGCCACTCCAAACAAAAACACCAGCCCGGCAATCGTGCAACTGGACGAGAAGAACGCCGCAGCCCACTTCTCCTTCTTCATGCAGCGGGGAATGTTGGCAATCGCCAGCACGTTCAACACAACGACGATCACCGCCCAGGGGAAATGCCGGAAGTTTTCGACGGAACGGGGAACCAGAACCACCGTCATCACCGTCACGGTCAGATACGCGACCAGAAAGCTGTAGAATCCCCGCCAGGCCCAGAGTTTCATCCGAGCCAGCAGATCCTCTTCCATCTTCGTACAGAGATAGATCGCCCCCTGCATGACGAACATGCAGACCGTGAGAACTCCGGTGGCGAGCGGATACACTCCGAGTTGATCGAACACGGTGCTTCGAAAAATCCCACGGGCGTCCAGCGGAATTCCGGTCATGGCACTGCCGACAGCGATTCCAAAAGTCAGCGATCCGAGAAAACTGGACAGGCAGAACACCCAGTCCCAGAGCGAACGCCAGGCGGGAGATTCCATCTTGCTGCGAAACTCGATCGAAATCGCACGAAAGATCAAGGCCGCCAGGACCAGCATGAAGGCTTCATAGTAGCCGGAAAAGACCGTCGCATACGCTTCGGGAAACGCGGCAAACAGGGCGCCTCCGAACGTCACCAGCCAGACTTCATTCCCATCCCAGAGCGGGCCGATCGAGTTCAGGATCAGGCGTCGTTCACGATCTGTCCGTCCAAGTGGATGCAGCATCCCCACGCCGAAATCGAATCCGTCGAGCGCTGCGTAACCCGCCAGCAGAATGCCGAGCAGAACAAACCAGAGCAGGTTCCAGTCCATGACCACACCCAGGAAAACGTCCAGAAGAGTCCATCACGAAAATTCACGCGGTCGGCCTGATGTCGCGATTCTGTGACACCATTGATCCGGCCGGATCAATCAGTTCACTTGCCGCATCGAGCAGTCCAGGGCCAAGTTCTTCTTTGGGTGAGGACAGCCGGGTCTGGTCATCCGGTCCATGCTGAATTTTCTGATGCAGCAGCATGATCCAGAGGATGAATAACAGACAGTAGACAATCCCGAAGAAGATGATCGACCCGAGAACCTGTTCGGCCCGCACCGCTTCCGACAGGGCTTCACTCGTCCGCAGTCCTCCATACAACTGGCCATCCCGCAATGTGGGATACACGATCCAGGGTTGCCGCCCGGTTTCGGCCGCGACCCATCCGGCTTCATTCGCCGCGAACGCCAGAATCACCGCGAAGACGTAATACCACAGGAGCCAGCGCTGCTCGAACAGTGTTCCCCGCCAGTAATACCAGCAGGTGACCACCGTGGAGCCCAGGAACGTCATGCCGATCGCGATCATGAGATGGTAGGACTGGAATGCAATCCAGACCGGCGGACGCCCCCACGTCGGTCCGAGTTCATCCAGCCCCTGCACTTCGGCATTCATGCTCCCATGAGCAACCAGACTCAGCATCCCCGGGACGGCGACTCCATACTTCACGCTCTGACTCGCCTCATCCGGCCAGCCGAACAGATACATCGGTGCCTGTGTTGTCGTGTGATACACCCCTTCCAGCGCCGCGAGCTTGGCCGGTTGATGTTTCACCACGGCGTCCGCCGCAAAGTGCCCGGATCCCATCTGAGCAAGACAGGCAATGGACGCCAGCAGCAGTCCTCCGGTAAACGAACGTCGGGCGAATTCCGTGTGCCGGCCATGCAGCAGATACCAGGCTGAAATACTCATCACGAAGAACGCTCCCAGAATCGCGGCTCCGATCCAGACGTGGACCAGGCGGATCACCGACGACGGGTTGAAGACCATGGCCCAGAAGTCGACGATTTCTGCCCTTTCAAAAATCTGACCGTTAATGACGTGCTGCCGGATCTCATGCCCGGCGGGAGTCTGCTGCCAGGAGTTCGCAATCACGATCCAGATGGAAGAAAAGAACCCTCCCAGGCAGACCATGAGCGTTGCGAAGAAGTGCATCTTCGGGCCCACACGATCCCAGCCAAACAGCAACAGAGACAGGAATCCCGATTCCAGAAAGAAGGCAAAGATCCCCTCGGCAGCGAGTGCCGAGCCGAAGACGTCTCCCACGTATCGGGAATACACCGCCCAGTTCGTGCCGAATTCGAATTCCATCACGATGCCGGTCGCGACCCCCAGCGCGAAGTTCAGCCCAAAGATCCTGGTCCAGAATCGGGCAGCGGTGGAATAGAGGGGGTCTTTCGTCCAGAGAAATCGGGCTTCGAGAAAGACCAGCACCATCCCCAGACCAATGGTCAGCGGCGGGAACAGATAATGGAACATGATGGTGAACGCGAATTGCAGCCGGGACAGCAGCAGAACATCCATCACAGATTCACATCGACCGCCGGAAATGCCCGGGAGAGCGTTTCCAGCAAAGCGACGCCCTTTTCACGTGTGACCAGAACCTTGTCGAGACAGCATGCCACGTGCAGTCTGTCCGGCGACCGATCATGACAACCATCTGAAATTCCTGACAGAAGAATGACGGCCCGAGCACCGGTTTCTTACTTCTCGGAGTCAGGGTCCCGGAGCTTGAGACGTGGGATCGAGATTGGTTCTCGGCAGATCCGGCGAGGTAAATGCTTCCACCAGATTCTTCACCACGACCGGGCGAGGAGAAATGAGAATCTCCCCCGCCGCGAATCCGGAAGCCTGCCCCAGCAGTCGCGCCTGATGTTCGATCATGTCGTACACCCGTCGCTTTTGCGAAGGAAACTGCGATTCGTAAGCCGCGACAGCGGCGAGTTTCTTTTCCAGACTCCCGGAGATATCGACCACCATCGTCCCGGCCGCAGTGGTCGGCGTCTGCTGATGGAAGCCCAGCGGATACCAGAGCAACTGGTGAACCGTATGCACCGGCAACCCTGCAAACTCGCCATCCCATTTCGTTAATCGGGAATAAAAGACCGCGGCATCGGTAATCTGCATCGCCTGCCAGTGATCCGGGGAGGCCAGCGGAGTTTTATCCGCGATCCCCAGCACGATCCGGGGACGATATCGCCGAAACTCCTTGGCCAGTGCAACGCGGGCTTCGAACGAATCGAACAGTCTCCGATTCGGCAGATCGAGCGTGATCCGGACATGAACTCCCAGAATCTCCGCCGCTTTGCGGGCTTCATCCAACCGCTCCGCCGGCCCGGAACTTCCCGGCGTCGGTTCGCCATCCGTCAGATCGATGATCCCGACCCGATACCCCTGACGGGCAAGAGTCGCCAGCGTTCCCCCGACGGCCACTTCCACATCGTCCGGATGGGCTCCCACGGCAATCACATCCAGTTTTTCCGGCAACGCGAGCGATGAATCAGTCATAGTCGATCAGGAGCAGAGCAAACGAGATTCGATTGGAATCTGGGAATATTGACTGCGTGAAAACGTGTTGCCCGCAGTTCTCTCCATCGTAGCGGAACGGTCAAAAGAATGGGACAGCCAACCGTCCGGCTGGTCATACGCAAAGTTTCAGGTGCCGTGAACTGCAGAGCGTCCCGGAGTTTGTTCTAATGGACACAGGTACGGGCCCATTCTCATCTCATACGGCAATTCCCCCCGTTTTCTTTCAGTCATCAGTCACGAGAGAGTGCCATGGCATCAGGTTCCATTCGACATTGCATGCCCCTGCTGGCCCTCTTGCTCTCCACAGGCTTGCTCTCCTCAGGGTTGTGCCGCGCTGAGGAACCGGCCGCCCCGGTTCCAGTTCCAGCGGAACCGTTGCCAGCGGAACCGTTACCAGTCATCACGGTTCCGGAACTGACAGCGGAAGAGAAGACGGTGACTGCGGAGGAGGCTCGACTGTTCGTTGACAGGGTCCTGGCTGCCGTTCGCGAAGAAGAGACTTCGCTCCCGCTGGATGTGAATCGTTTCTGTCTCCATCTGGGAGCCGGGCTGACGGAAGACGACCAGACACTGGAACTCCTGTCACAGTTCACGACAGGGGTTGTCGGGGGAATGGGTCGACAGTTCCGTTCGCTCGTCGCCGCCGATGGCAGTTATGAGTTGCAGTCCATCTTTGAAATCGATGGCCGCCGCCATGTCCGAATGCGACTGATTCAGCCTGAAGGCGCCCTCAACTATCACGACTACGTCCTCATCAAAACTCCCGACGGAGTGTTCGCCGAGGATTTCGACAACCTGGTTGCCGGAGAAAGGATCTCCCGGACTCTCAATCGCATGGCGGCTGCCATGATCGCTGATCAGAAACTCGGAGTCTTCCGTCTGATCCCGGGAGTTCGGCCGGCGATGGCGACTCACATCAAGACGTTTGCACAGATCACAAAGTTGACGAAAGAAGATCCCGCCCAGGCACTGAAACTGATCGAGACGCTTCCCCCGGAACTGCAGACAGAAAAAATCATCCTCGTTCAGCGTCTCAGTGCGGCACTCAGGGTGGACGAAGAAGACTACAGAGATGCCGTCGAGACGTTTATCCGGCACTATCCCGAAGATCCGGCGATGCCGCTGCTCCAGATCGATTCCCTGTTTTTAAAGCAGGAGTATGACGAAGCCCTGAAAGCTGTTGAACAGCTGGACCGGCTTCTCGGTGGAGATCCCTATCTGAATCTCTTTCGTGGAAACATCACCGCGCAGATGGGGGACAAAGCCCGTGGAGTTCAACTGGCCCGTCAGGCTGCCGATGCACTCCCCCAGATTCTCCCGCTGCACTGGTCCGCGCTGGAGGTCATGCTGACCGCAGAGGATTACGAAGCCGGGTTTGAATTGCTGAAGGAAATCGACGCCCGATTCGAAGTGGAATGGCATGACCTGTCGAAAGTGGACGCCTACGCGGGATTCGTCAAATCCCCGTACTACAGGAACTGGGAGGCGTTTCTGAAAGAACAGAACATCACACCAGTCCCCCCGACAGAATGATCAGGCGATGATCTCCTCGACCACTTTTCCATGAACGTCCGTCAGACGGAAGTCCCGTCCCGCGAACCGGTACGTCAGCTTCTCGTGATCGAACCCGAGCAGTTTGAGAATCGTCGCCTGCAGGTCGTGAACGTGAACCGGATTTTCCACCGCCTGGAAACCGAACTCGTCGGTCGCCCCGTGAACGTGGCCCCCCTTCACTCCTCCACCGGCCATGAAGACGGTGAAGCCCCAGTGATTGTGGTCCCGGCCGTTGATCTTTCCGGCATTGGATCCCGGGGTCGGCAGCTCGACCGTTGGAGTCCGTCCGAATTCTCCCCCCCAGATGACGAGTGTTTCGTCCAGCATGCCGCGCTGTTTCAAATCTTTCAGCAGAGCCCCGAGTGGCTGATCCAGCTGTTTGGACAAACGGCGGTGATTCACTTCGAGATCATCATGGTTATCCCAGGGCTGCCCTTCCCCGTGCCAGAGCTGCACGAATCGAACCCCCCGCTCGACGAGACGCCGGGCAATCAGACACTGCCGGGCGTGAACTCCTTCCCCGTACATTTCACGAATGTGCTTCGGTTCCCGGTTGATGTCGAAGACTTCGGCCGCTTCCATCTGCATCCGATAGGCGAGTTCCATCGAATGAATGCGGGATTCCAGTCCCGGATCGGTTCCCCGTTGTGACAGATGCTGCTGATTGAGCGTCTGCACGAGATCCAGCTGGGCCCGCTGCTGTTCCGTCGTCAGTTTATGATTGCGAATGTTCTCGATGAGCTTGTCGATCTCCGTGTGCTTCGTGTCGATGTAGGTCCCCTGATAGACCCCCGGCAGAAACGCACTGCGCCAGTTATTGCTTTCCGTGATGGGATACCCGTTCGGGCACATCGCGATGAAACCGGGAAGATTCTGGTTTTCGGTCCCCAGCCCGTAAGTCACCCAGCTCCCGAGACTCGGGCGGGCGAGTCGGGCTTCTCCACAATTCATCAGCATCAGTGAGGGTTCGTGATTCGGCACATCGGCGTGCATCGAACGAATCACACAGATGTCGTCGATCGACTGGGCTGTCTGTTCGAACAGTTCGCTGACCTCGATCCCGCTCTCCCCATACTTCCTGAACTGAAACGGAGACGGGAGTGCGGCACCGGTTTTTCGTTCGGTGCGAAGCGATTTCGGCAGTTCCTTCCCGGCATACTCGGCAAGCAGCGGCTTCGGGTCGAACGTGTCGACGTGTGACGGCCCGCCGTTACAGAAAATATGAATGACGTGTTTCGCCTTGGACACGAAATGCGGAATCTTCGCTGCCATGGGGGAGACCGCGGCCGCTTGCGCCGGATTCCGCAGAACTTCTTCCCCCAGCAGACTGGCCAGTCCCAGATACCCCAGCCCCTGGCCGGTGCGCTGCAGCAGGTCACGTCGATTCAGAATGGGGTTGAACATGGGTGGGAACCCTTCATCGCGGCGGGAAAATTCAGGGAAGGAGCAACACAGTCGCCACCAGAGAGTTCACTCGGCTCGCTCCTGGAGTTGCCATCTCTTATTCTCCAGTCTGAATCGGTCTTCGGCAAGAGGAGCAGCAGAAAACCTGCCGTTCCGCAGCTCAGAAATTCAGGAATGATGACGGCGATGCAGAACGGACTTCCAGCGACCCTCGAGCGACAGAACCGCCGTCCCCACAAGAGGTTCCTGATCGTCATCCTGTTGCTCGGGCTGTCAGGCCTGCCCCTGTGCGCACCGGCCTGGGGACAAACCGAACCGCCCCCAGAAACGCCACAGTCTCACCAAGCCCTCAATACCACACAATCCAACCACCACGACGAACAGGGGGCCGGACACAGCAGCCTGGTGGCTCCCTTGCTGGCGGCGATGATCCTGATTCTCGCTTCTGCCAAGATCACCGGAAGTCTGTTTGAGAAACTGAGTCTTCCGGCAGTGCTGGGGGAACTCTCGGTGGGGGTGCTGCTGGGAAATGCCCTGTTTCTCACCGGCTGGGACGGACTGGAGTTTCTCAAGTCCCCGCCCGAGGGAGTTCCGGCAGATCCCTACACGGCCGGGGCCGCACTGAAAATGCTCGCCGAAATTGGTGTCATTCTGCTCCTGTTCGAAGTGGGACTGGAATCGACCGTCAGCGGCATGTTGAAAGTCGGAACCTCTTCGTTCATCGTGGCCGTCCTGGGTGTGGTCGTTCCCATTCTGCTGGGTCTGGGCGTGGGATGGGGCCTGCTGCATGATCACCCTTGGCAGGTCTGGCTCTTCCTGGGAGCGACACTCTGCGCGACGAGCGTGGGCATCACGGCCCGCGTTCTGAAAGACCTCGGACGCAGCCAGCAACGGGAATCACAGATCATTCTGGGGGCGGCCGTGATCGACGACGTGCTGGGACTGATCGTCCTCGCGGTGGTCTCCGGAATCATCCAGCAGGGGGAGAACTTCAGTGCGTCGAGCCTGACTGGAATCGTGCTGTACGCCGTTGGATTTCTGTTCGGCGCGATCCTGCTGGGACAACATCTGCTGACGAAACCACTTTTCAAGCTGACCCGATTCCTGCATGGACACGGCCTGCTCATCACGACGGCTCTGGTAATCTGTTTCACGATGGCCTGGCTGGCCAACCTGGTCGGACTCGCTCCGATCGTGGGAGCTTTTGCCGCGGGTCTGATTCTGGAGAAAGTCCATTACCAGGATCTGGCCGCCCGGGAAAAGATCGAACTGGAAGCGGCCATTCATCCTCTGACGGCAGTCTTCGTTCCCCTGTTCTTCGTGCAGATGGGAATCGGCGTCGATCTTTCCAGTTTCACGAAGCCGGAAGTCTGGCTGCTCGCCGGGGCGATCACTGTCGCGGCCGTGATCGGCAAGCAGGTCTGTTCACTGGGAGTTCTGGAAAAAGGACTCGACCGGCTGTCGGTCGGCTTCGGGATGATCCCGCGCGGCGAGGTCGGGCTGATCTTCGCAGCGGTCGGAGCCGGACTGGTGATGAACGGAGAGAAGGTCATCACGCCGACCCTGTATTCCGCGATCGTCGTCATGGTCATCGTGACGACAATGCTCACGCCCCCCCTGCTGAAATGGTCGATGAATCGCCCTCGCTCACCACAGAGCTGAACGGATTCCGGACCTCAGACGGACGGTCGCGGACGGGAGATCGTGGACATCATGATCCCCGCCGCGACGGAGACGTTCAGTGAATCCACCTGACCGACGGGAGGAATCCGACAGACCTGATCGCAACGATCGAGCGTCAGTCGGCGCAGTCCCCGTTCTTCGTTCCCGATGACGATCAGCCAGCGCCGATCGGGGTCGACGTCATGCAGATTCATCTCCGCATGTTCCGACGTTCCCAGCACCCACATGTCATGTTCTTTGGCCACATCGATCCCACGGGCAAGATTCGTCTGCAGGGTGAATGGAACAAACTCCACTCCCCCGGAGGCAACGTCATAGACCGTTGCGGAAACCGGTGCCGACCGGTCGACCGTCAGGAGAATTCCCTGAACTCCGAAGAATGCGGCCGTGCGAAATACCGCCCCGACGTTATGGGGATCCTGCAGCTGGTCAAACGCCAGCCAGATTCCTTTTGAGACGGACGGCGCAAACAGATCTTTCAGCGGAATGCCGGTCCGTTCACGCACCACGGCAAACGTCGTTCCGACTCGACCGCCATCGTCGTTGTGTCTTCGGCCGCCATGTTCACGATGAAGTGGCTCCCGAATCGGCACCCGATGCCCGCGGGCTTCATCGAGAACCCGCAGCCAGCCTTCATTGCTGCGGGCGGCGCTCGCATGGACTTCGAGAACATCCTGCGGCCGGGTCTGGAGTGCGGCGAGAACACTGTGGGGATTTGTCAGCTTCAAAGAACTCATGAATGAAAAACCGTTTTCTCCGAGACAGAGCGTCGTTTGCCTTCCGAACGGCTGACAGGATATCCGTACCAGATCAGGCCGACCATCTTCTCGACCGCCGGATCAATCCCCAGCAGCGAAAAGAATTCGGGATGACGTGTCACATCCCCTGTCACCCATTTCGTTCCGATGTTCTGCTCCCAGAGAAACAGCAGCAGATTCTGTACGGCACAGCAGACCGCCGCGTAGTTCTCCTGGTCCCGGGTGGGATCAGGCGAGATCTGTGACGTCACCACCAGCCAGCCGGGAATGGTCGACCACTTCACCCGTTTCTGTTCCCCGGCGGCAGGTCCGCTGCGCTCGGCCGTCAATCGGGCATTCAATTCGACAATGGACTGCGCCGTGTGCGGGCCGATGAGATGAAACCGCCAGGGTTCCGTGAGCTTGTGGTTGGGAGCCCAGCGTGCGAGTTCGATCCCCTGCAGCAGGATCTCCTGCGGCGGCTTCTCCGACAGAAAATCATTCACGGTCCGCCGTGTGCGGATCAGCGTGGAGAAGGGTGTTTCCGCAGGAGAGATTTCAGGGGGATTCATACAACCGACTTTGAAACAAACGAAAAGCGTCGCGGCCCGGCCGAAGCCGCGTCCTCACAGATCTCACGAGCGGATCAATCACTCTTGCGCAATGTTCACTCGCACCAGCTTCATGATCCGGCCGGCGACGTTCCAGTCCTGAACGTACAGATTGCCGGATTGATCCCAGTATGAACCGTGAGTTCCGCTGAAGACCCCTTCGACCCATTGATCCTGGGGGACGTTGAAACTGCGTCCTTTTTCCGGAGAGGGATTGTTCCCAAGAACGGCAATGATCGTGTTGTTCTTGTCGAGAATCACCAGTCGACCATGCAGATCCGGAACCGACACGAAGTCTCCCTGAACCGCTGCCGAGGTGGGCATTCCCAACCCGGTGATCACTTCTTCGATGAAGTTCCCGTCCAGATCATAATGCACCAGCCGTCCTTTGGGCTGATGATTCCGGTCGCAGATCAGCAGCCGGGGAGGGTCGTAGCGGGAATCCAGCACCATGCCGTGGGCGGTATTGAATTCCTGGAGTCCGTTTCCCTTGGTTCCAAAGTGTTTGAGATACTTCCCGCTGGCATCGAACTTGAAGATGTAGTTGCTGGCATAGCCATCGGAGAGAAAGATGTCTCCATTCGGGGCAACGGTGATCGCGGTCGGGTTGAACTTCTTCAACCCCAGACCGGACTCTTCCGGAAACTTCAGTTTCAACACCAGTTCACCGGTTCGGGAGTCGAACTTGATTCCCTCCGCATTGTTGTTGCGGGCGCCGTAGAGAAATTCTCCGTCACCCTCTTTGCGAATCTTCAGGTCATGAATGTCGGAATATTCTTCACCGACGAATCGGCGAATCACTTCCCCGGCGGGATTGAAGACAAAGACTCCAAGCTTGGAACTGGTGTAGATATTTCCTTCGGAGTCGACCACGACTCCGCCGTGCGTCGAGCCAATGACCGACTTGCCGTCAGGGCCCAGTCCCCAACCCGGCACCGTTTCGAACGTCATCGCTCCGGCCCCCATGCGGACGGGCGCGGCTTTTTCCGCGGCTGCCAGCGGCACAACGAATCCACACAGCACACCAAATGTCAGCAGACGAGCACGGCACTGCAACATCGCATCCCCTGTTGTCCGAGTGTCAGAAATCAAAAAACGGTCACCAACGGGTACGATGAGTCTACCCGATGGTGACGGCAAGTCCTATTCACAGACACTCTTTGACAGGTCCCCTCCGGCAGAAGCCAGGGAGTCCAAAACGCCTGCCGGTTACTTCCGGGCGAGAACGTCTGCTGTCGCTTCGATGGTCGGACGAGGAAGAACCGTCATCCGCGTGACGGAGGGCTGATCGTCCGCACGATCCAGAATCACGCGCTGCCGCCGAATTTTCAATTCGGCCACCAACCCCAGCCGGGACTCAGTCGGCATCGGACGGATCTGCACATTCGGCTTGAGTTCCAATGGTTCGGGAAGCTCTGAGTTGTTGTCCGGCGCAGGCTCAGGCATTGGGGAAAGCGCATCTGTCGGAACGGGATCGGATGGAGCCGGAGCCCGATCTTCCAGCGGCATCCGGAACAGACGTTCCGTTCCATCGGTGGCTGGCGTGTTTGGATTCAGTGGCGGGAGGCCACTGTCAGGCAGGGTCGATCCACCGGGAATTGTGCCTCCGCCTGGAGTCGAACCGCCTGGAATGGTTCCCCCACCGGGGATCGATGATCCACCGGGAATCGTCCCTCCACCGGGGTTTCCAGAACCGGCCGGACTCCCGCCCGAAGGAGGAGTTCCACGGGGAATCGTCGAGTTCCCTCCCGGAATGGTGTTGTTCGGGAAGCTCGGCGAACTGTTATCGAGCGGACGGGCCGGCCGGAAATCATCCGTCGGGACGTCATTGCGGTTTGCCGGAGGATTGGGGTTCGCAGGGGGAGCGGGCTTGGGTGAAGCGGGAGTCGGCTCTGAAGGGGAATTGTTTTGTGGTGCCGGGGCATAGCTGGAACCACATTGATCCGCACAATTCGAGCAACCGCCGCCGCAAGGGTCACAGCTGTTTCCACAGGGAGAACATCCCCCACACGGATTGCAGTTCCCGCTGCCTCCGTATCCATAGCCGGCGAATCCCCCCCAACCCCAGTCAGAAGGACCGTAATAGGAAGAGACGGGCATCGCCGTCGGTCCCATCGCGATTCCATTTCCGTACCCATACGCCGGAGCGTATCCGTAACGACCGGGGAAGACCGGACCATACCCGAAGACGGAGTTATAAGCCCAGGGAATCAACCCGGCCTGCAGGGAACTGGCGGACGAGACCCCACCCAGCACGGCACACAACATCAGGACAGACCGAGTCTGTCGAAACGGAAACGGCATCATCGAGACAAATTCCTCTTCGTAAGGAAGCGACAGAACAGGGGACATCCCCCCCGTTCAAGGCCATTGCCCTCATGGCCGCATTTCTGGCTGTCTGTAGAAAGTCCGTTTCCGACCGACACTGTCGCAGCAAAAAACTTCTGAGCGGCGAATCTCAACGTCCTAATGATGTGGAGAATCGCCGCCACATTACCTGTTTTACCAGCCTCAAGGGCAGTGTCAAATCGGTTTCTTTTACCGGTCCCGCAGGAAGTCACGATTAAGCAGCCTTCACCCCCACAACCCCGACCACAATCCCTACAACCCTCAACCCAGACAGTCCTCCCGTCTGGCCGGCTGCGGCGAGCAGACTGCCGATGCGATCAAAATCCCCAGCCCATTCGGGAACGGACGGGCTCAGACGACACCTGCAAACTTTCCATAACAAATTCCTGTAATGGCACTTACAATACGTTCACAGCCGCGAGAAACCTGGCTGGACCGTTATTCCCCAAATTTTCCCTGATGGTTGTCTCGCAATTCCCTGCAGGACTCCTTATCCTGTTCGATCCTTCACGGCTTGAAACTCAGAGGCCGACTGGCTGAACTGAGAGTGAAGAGAAACGCAACAGCGTCCCATTGTGAGTGATTCCATCATGTTTGCGATCATTGAAGAGAGCGGCCACCAGCTGCGAGTGGAACCCGGTCAACTGCTGACGATCGACTTCCGCGAAGGGGCCGAAGTCGGTTCAACCCTGACATTCGATCAGGTTCTGCTTGCCAATGGCGGCGGAGCCAGCCAGATCGGCGCTCCGAACCTGGCCGGTGCTGTCGTTGAAGCGGAAGTGGTTGAAACGGTCGTGAAAGGCCCGAAACTGGAAGTCCAGAAGTTTCGCCGCCGCAAAAACTCTCGTCGCCACACGGGTCACCGCCAGAAATACACCGGCGTGAAGATCACCGCGATTAAAGTTCCGAATCTCGAAATCGTCGAGAAGAAGACCGAAACTCAGTCGGCCTGACCCTCTCCCTTCCCCGTGTTCATGATCTGCACACGGCGGGATCACAGAGGCAGACGAGAGCATCTTCTGAATGACAGCCGATACGGTTTCACCGTGTCGGCTGTTCGCGTTTGCCAAGAATCGATAGACACCGATGCGACTCCCCCCTAGAATTCCTGAGTGACTCCCCCCGAGATTCTCGGCCCCACCCTCCCCCAGGGTGCCCCAAAGTGCCGAACCACAGCAGTGGACTCTGACATGCGCGTTACCTGCCCTCACTGCGGATCGCGTCTTCGTGTTCCGGCCCATGCCATGGGAACACGTGGTCGATGCCCCAATCCTGAGTGCAGGCAGGTCATCGATCTCCCGAGCCAGGACAACACCGGCTCCGCTCCGCAAATCGTGACCGGTGTGAATTCCCCATCCCCCCGGCAGACACCCGGCAAAAATCCTCCTGTCGTCCCCCGCCCGCAGGACTCGGCCGTCGGAATCCCGACGGTCCTGCTGATTGCCGGCAGTGCCTTGCTGATTGCGGTGGCCAGCAGCATTCTGATGACGCGCCCGTCCCAGCCAGTCCCGGCGATCATGACAGCGGGTCTGGCCCTGGGAGCCCCTGCCGAACCGAAGCCGCCTGAACCGGATTATCAGCGGGATTTTCAGCCGTTCATCAATCGTTATTGCGGGGATTGCCATGCCGGAGGAGCCGAGGAAGCCGGCATTTCGTTCGACCAGTACACCCAGTTGTCGCAGCTGAAGGACCATCGGTCCCACTGGGTCAAAGTGCTCAAGCTGATCAAGGTCGGGGCTATGCCCCCCCCTGAGTCTGAACAGCCTGGCCAGGAGGAACTGCAGAAAGCCATCGCGTGGCTGGATCACCAGTTGTTCTTCGTGGACTGCAATGCCCCGCAGGATCCCGGACATGTCACCGTCCGACGCCTGAACCGGACGGAATACAACAACACGGTCAACGCCCTGCTGGGAATCACGTTCCATCCGGCGGATGATTTTCCCTCGGATGATGTTGGTCACGGGTTCGACAATATCGGAGACGTCCTGAGCGTTCCGCCGCTGCTGATGGAAAAGTATCTCGCAGCAGCGGAAGCGATTTCCGAAGCGGTCGTTCCGATCGGTCACCCGATGAAGAAGGTGACACGTTTCGGAAAAGACGGACTGCAGACGGAAGGAGCCGCGTCTCCGACCGACCAGGGTTTCGCACTCGTCTCCGCCGGACGAGTCTTTCGATCGGTCACGCTCCCCCGTCCCGGAAAGTACACGCTGCACATCTCCGCGCGTCAGGATCGGGCCGGCAAAGAAGACGCCCGGATGGAGATCAAAGCTGCAGGCCAGTCCGTCACCAAGTTGAACGTCAAACAGAATCGGCGGTTCGAGCGGTTTTCCGTTGATCTGGATCTGACAGAAACCGACACCGAACTGTCTGCCGCGTTCCTGAATGACTTCTACGACGAAAACGCGAAGAACGAAAAAGACCGCAATCTGCACATCGAATGGCTGGAACTGGAAGGACCACTCGACAACCAGCCGGGGGACCGGGATTCACTGGTCTTCAACCGGACCATTCCGGAAGAAGGGAGAACTCCCGCGCAGGCGGCCACAGAAAACCTCGCGCCGTTTCTCCCCCGGGCATTCCGCCGGGCTGTCACTTCAGACGAGATTCAGCGGTTCGTCCGTTTCACCGAACAGTCCCTGCAGAATGGCGCCACGTTCGATGAGGCAATGCGTCTCACACTGCAGGCCATCCTGATTTCCCCTCAGTTCCTGTTTCGTATTGAAGGAGGACGCCGGCTGGAAGGGAACATGGAAATGCTGGATGACGACGCGCTGGCATCGCGGTTGTCCTACTTTCTCTGGAGCAGCATGCCGGATGAAGAACTCTTTCGCCTGGCACAGGAGAAACGACTGCACGAACCGGCAATCCTGAGACAGCAGACCGAGCGCATGCTGAAGGATCCCCGTGCGCAGGCACTGATCGCCAACTTCGCCGGACAATGGCTCGGACTGCGAAAGCTGACAACAAACGACGTCAGTCCGGACAACCAGCTCTTTCCGGAATTCACGGATGAGCTGCGAAATGACTTCTGGAAGGAAACCGAACTCTTTTTCGGCAGCGTCGTCCAGAACGATGCCAGTATCTACAACCTGCTGGACGGCAAATACACGTTCGTCAACGAGCGGCTCGCAGCACACTATGGCCTGACCGGAGTCACGGGACCTGAGTTCCGGCGCGTGGAACTCGACGGCCAGCCCCGAGGAGGTGTCCTGACCCAGGGAAGCGTCCTCACCCTGACCAGTTTCCCCAACCGGACATCACCGGTGAAACGGGGAGAATGGGTTCTGGCGAATCTGTTCAACGATCCTCCACCAGAAGCACCGCCGCAGGTTCCCCCCCTCGACAAAACCAGCACCGAAAATCCGAACCTGACATTCCGACAGCAGTTGGAGCTTCATCGGGCGGATCCCGGCTGTGCGTCCTGCCACAAAGAAATGGACGCCATTGGGTTCGGCCTTCAGAATTTTGACGCGATCGGCCGTTTCCGCAGCGAAGAGGGGGCACAGCCGATTGATGCCTCAGGAGTGCTCCCAAATGGAGAAAACTTTAACGGTCCGGTAGAATTGATCGAACTTCTCCGCAAGCAGAAATCCCGTTTTGGACGATGCCTGACGGAGAAAATGATGACCTATGCCCTCGGACGCGGCGTACAATGGTATGACCGTTGTGCCGTCGACCAGGTGATGGCGGACCTTGAAACGGATGACCGGTTTTCGACCCTGATCATGGGAATCGTGAACTCGGCCCCATTCCAGAGGAGATCCGTCCGACCGGCCTTGACGGGTGACGACTCCGCGCGCGTCATGGTCTCCCTCAACTCAATCAGCCGGAACGAATAACAGGAAGACGAGTCTCGAGCCCACAACCCTGCTGGAATTCCCTCCGACCCCCGACCCGACCCTCCCCCCAAGGAGCCTGCCATGCTGCCACTCTCACGACGAACCGTCCTCAAGGGACTCGGAGCAACGATGGGGCTCCCGATTCTGGATGCCATGCTGCCCAAGGCGGCCTGGGCCGCGCCAGACGTCGTCGCCCCGACTCGAATGGCATTCATCTATGTCCCGAACGGGGCGATCATGGAGGACTGGACTCCCGCTCAGACGGGGGACCAGTTCGAGCTGTCTAAAACACTGTCCCCATTGTCCGAAGTGCAGTCGGATCTGCTCGTCCTCAGTGGCCTCGCACAGGACCTGGCACGGGGAAAAGCGGACGGCCCCGGCGATCACGCCCGTGACTCCTCTGTTTACCTGACAGCGGCCCGTCCCAATAAATCGGATTCCGTGATTCGCGTCGGCCAGTCGATCGATCAGTTCGCCGCCGAACGTGTCGGGAAACAGTCCCGCCTGGCGTCGCTGGAACTGGGGACTGAAGCCGGACGTCAGGCCGGGAACTGCGATTCCGGATACAGCTGTGCATATTCGTCAAACATCTCCTGGAAGTCGGCGACCACGCCGATGGCCAAAGAGATCCGGCCCAAAGCCGTGTTCGAACGGATGTTCGGCGGAGATCTCGACCCGAAACTGCAGGCGAAGCGGGCGTTCTACCGCAAGAGCATCCTCGACTTCGTGGCAGAAGATTCGGCGGCCCTGACCAGGAAGCTGGGGGCTGAAGACCGACACAAGATCGACGAGTATTTCAACAGTGTCCGTGAGATTGAAGACCGGATCGAACGGGCGGGGGCCCAGATCCCGGAAGCTCCGGACATGGACCTGCCGGACGGCGTTCCCCAGGATTTCGCGACGCACGTCAAGCTGATGTACGACCTGATGCTGGTGGCCTTCCAGACGAACACCACCCGGATCAGCACGTTCATGCTCGCCAATTCCGGCAGTGGACGCCGTTATCAGGAACTGGGCATTTCGGAGGGGCATCACCAGATCTCCCACCACCAGAGCGACCCGGAGAAGCTGGCCAATCTTCAGAAGATCGATCAGTACATGGTCGAGCAGTTTGCTTACTTCCTCAAGCGCCTGAAAGAGACGAAGGAAGGGGACGGGAACCTGCTGGCCCATTCCATGATCATGTACGGTGGAGCGATCGCCGACCCGAACCGTCATGCCCACCATGACCTGCCGATCATGCTGGCCGGACAGGGAAAAGGGACGATCAAGACCGGTCGACACCTGAGCTTTGAACGGGACACCCCACTCAGCAACCTGTTCGTGTCCATGCTGGAACGCATGGACATTCCCGTCGACCACTTCGGTGACAGCAAAGGCAGCATCGACCTGAAGGGGTAAATTCCACCAGCTCCCGGAGCGGAATCGCTCCGGGAGCTGTTTTTTCACAGCCGTCTCGTCCGTCGCGCAATGGATTCCGACTGCAGATTCCGACTGCAGATTCCAACTGCAGATTCCAACTGCAGATTCCAACTGCGAGTTCAAACAGCTGACAAAAATTCCCGGATCGCCTGGTTGACGAGATCAGGCTGCTCCTGTGGAGCCATGTGACCCGCCCCGGGGACGATCGTATGTTTCGCCAACGGCAGGCGACTCGCGATCCTGGCCATCTCCTCCACTGGGGAAATCGCGTCCTGCTCCCCCGTCACGAGGAGACAGGGAATCGACATCGACGGCAGCCAGTCCGTCACGTCCGGCCGTGCTGCCATTCCGCGCTGTGCCGCAGCGACTCCTGCAGGAACAGTACGGAGGATGATGTCCCGGGATGCTGCGACCAGTTCCGGCTGAGTCGTCTGAGTTTCTGATCCGTACAGCTTGGGGAGCATGGCGTCGGCGAGAAACGACGTCCCTTCCGATTCGACTTGATCCGCAATCTCGAGCCGCTGTCGGCTCCCCTCTGGGGTATCAGCGATCGCCCTGGTATCACAAAGAATGAGACGTCCCAATCGGGCAGCATGCCGCTTCCAGAACTGCCAGGCAACATAGCCTCCCATCGAGAGCCCACAGAGCGTCACCGGTTCATGGATCTTGAGCGCGTCAAGCAGATTCGCAAGGTCATCGGCCATCTGTTCCATCGTCACCGTTCCACGTGTGACAGAACTCTGTCCGAATCCTCGCAGGTCAACCGCCAGACAACGATGCGCGCCCACGAACGCGGCGACCTGTGCATCCCACATGGTGTGATCCAGCGGAAACCCGTGGACAAACAGCACGGGAGAACCGTTCCCTTCATCTCGAACGAAGAGTTCCGTCCCGTCGCGCAGGACGTGCGTTGTTTGAGTCATCATGATTCCTCTTGAGACACCCTGCGCGGCGACATGACCACCGAACCGGCCTGAAACACTTCGCTCCGCCATGTCCCCGCACAGCGTGCGTTTCGATTGATCAGACGCTGTGCGCCGCATGACGGAGGCGGGGAGTTCATTTCGAAGTTGCTTTCGTCCGACGACTCAGACGCAGAAAGCGATCCAGTCCAAAGCCCCCGCTGCCGGCGATCAGCAGTGTCACATAGGCCGCAAGGTAGGCCGTCGCCAATTCTTTTCCGGTCCAGGGATCATTCTTGTGGGCGACGAGAATCGCCACCAGCATGGTGACGATCAATGGAATCGTTGCGAGACGTGTTCCCAGCCCGAGAATCAGAAGGACCGAGCAGAAAAACTCTGCAAATAACACCAGACAGAGCGAGACAAATGATCCGACACCAATGGGATCCGGGAAGGACTTCGACAGATCAGAAAACGACAGCAGCTTGGGGATTCCATGACCGACGAGCATCATGGCCCCGAAGGAGACGCGCAAGACCAGCAATCCCAAAGACTGACCCCAGGAGTTCAACATGACGAAAATCCTTCTCCGAAAGAACAACTTGTGGCATCGATGCCCCGTCCCGTCACGCCTCCTGCGACATCTCGCCGGAAAACATGACGCACCATCCCGTGGCGACAGCCCGCAGAATAACGAAATTCACCGTATTCGGAACAGGTGTTCAGAGAACTCCCTGACGCCGTCTTCTACGGTCATTGTGCCGCAGCAAAACGAGACAGGCGTTCACCTGAAACAGGCCAATTTCTGACTTCGAGAGACCGCAAAACACAACATCCAGGCGTTTCGGTCCGAGCCGACGCCGGTTCTCATCAATTCCATATAACCTCTTATTTTTCAAATCGTTACAAAACAACAACGCAACACGATTGCATGATCTCATGGCGGTAAGATCTCGCGGATATGGAATATTTCCTCATGTCTCGCAAAATTTTCTGGAAGAAGTGGATTCATGCCGAAAATCGAAGCATACTTTTGTAAGTCGCGGTGTTCTTGACTCTGAGGACAAAGTCGACCCAGATCCTTCCCGACGTGCATCGAAGGGAAGGGAGCCAGATGGTGTTTCATCAGAAACACTCAACAATTGACGTCCGGTACGACGAGTCACGGAGTTCTGACAAAGCCTCTCGTTCTCGTTCGCAACGTGCCTGAAAACGTGCCTGAAACTGCAGGGCCAAAGCACGCTTCGCAAACATCGGAATTCGCACGTCTCGGGCCGCATCAACGCAGCATTCACTCGGGCCAACGAGCGTTCATCTGTCAGCAGGCCAGGAAGTCCCTGCTGCCATGTGAGCCGCGGAGAACAGGAGCCACACCATGCGACATCACTATCAACACCGCCCTGGATCGCCCCGTCGGGGATTCACGCTGATCGAGCTGCTCGTCGTGATCGCCGTGATTGGAATGCTGGTGGCACTGCTTCTGCCTGCCGTTCAGGCCGCCCGTGAAGCCGCCAGACGAACACAGTGCAAAAATAATCTCCGCCAGCTGGCTCTCGCCGTCCACCATTTCCACGACACCGAACGGACTGTCCCCCCGATGGCGATCGCCAAAGGCTGGGCCACCTGGGCGGTCTTCCTGCTCCCGTACATTGAACAATCAGCCGTGTACGACGCCTGGGACCTGGAGCGGATTTACTACGTTCAAACCTCCAATGCCGGAGGCAATTTCGCGACGTTCCATTGCCCTTCGAAATCCAAGAACATCGCACACGGAGCCGACGGAGATCGGAGAATCGTTCCACCTCCACAACTTGGCCCCGGACCGATTGGATGGAGCACCTATGCGGGAGTTGCCGGAACGACGATTGAGTATCGTGCCGGAAACAGCGACGGATTTTTTCGATGGGCGATCAATCCGGCGACAGGGGTATCTTACCCATCCGCATCCTCAGCGGTCACCGAAAGCGCGACAATCAAGACGTGGCGAAACGCTGTCTCGTTTTCCTTGCTCTCCAGTAAGGGGCTTTCCAATCAACTGATGTTTGGAGAGAAATTTGTCGCGGAAAATCTCCGAGACAATTCAGCGTACAATGGAGACGCCGAATCAGGTCACGTCCGGGTCTGCGGCACCGGACGCGAGTTAGTCAACCCAGGTGACCCGACAAGTTCAACAAGCGGCACAAGATTTGGTGGGCCGCATCCTGGAATCTGCAACTTCGCATTCGCAGACGGTCGAGTCGCATCACTCTCAACGACAATCCATCTCACCATTCTGCACAATCTGGCTTCAACCGACAGCAACGATGTTGTGGGAGAGTTCTAATCCCTCTTGCTCCAGAAGCCGAACGCTTAATCACTTACAGAAGAATCTACCTACGCCCTCAACGAGAAAGCGTTGTCGATCACCGATCGACAACGCCATGAAACCCTCGCCAGCGAAAATCCTCACCACTTGGCAATCAATGCAGGCGGGCTCTGTCCAATGCACTGCCCCTGCAACATTCGACCCCATTTGCAATCATCACACGAACAATGTCATGAACAAGCCACCGAATCAAGGCCGACGACTGAAAATCCGCTTGTGGTCAACTCCACAAATCACTCAAAACACAAACGTATCGACGACTTCTGATTCTTGATTCAACACATCGACTGCGATCGCTGAAGCATTGCCGAAGGTGCTATCGGGGAGATCGAGAACGACAGCAAAAAAGCCATCCTCATACGCAACCGTTCCGTTGTAGCCAGCCACCCCACCGAAGGCGACGAAGACCGACCACGGATATTCGTCGACGACAAATCCGTAGAAGACGAAGCAGCGGTCGTACGGGTTGTACCAGGTGAAATCGGTGATGACTGGGGGTTCATCGGCAGAGGCGGTCGCTGGAGTCGCGGATGCTGCGAAGAGCCCGATGACAGCTGCAAGGAAAAACCGCGCGCAACGGGAGCGCACTGCGACTGAGGGGAACATTTCTCTCTCCTGACTGACTGTAGTGGTGAAACCTGAGCGGCCCGCGGAACACTGACAGCGTTCCACCTGACTCAGATCGATACAGTAATGGTCGGAAATTCACGCCCCAATCTGCCAAAAAAGTCGCATCTTTGGTGCCAATTGCCGAAAAATGCACCACTCTCCAATATTTTTTGACAAAATTCCCTGCGAATTATATCGATTTTGACGCCGCTAATTACCCCCAATCTGCGGAATTTCCACACCTTTCTCCCCTGCTCCACTCTCACGTCTTAATTCAAACCTCCCGTCCCACGGAGACCGGCGTGATCCGCTGGTGGCTTCCGCAGCGACCACGTCCGGCCGATCCCCTCTTTCCAGAATGACGCCGATACGGTATTCCGCTGCGGGCGGTCATCACGTGGCTGGAGCAATTTCGTGACTGGACGACTCTGTCGGCGCGACTGGATCAAATGGATCGTTTGGGGACTGACTGGATGTGCAACACCTGGTTGCGGAACGCTGCTCTATCCGGAACGTCGGGGGCAACCCGCCGGACGGCTGGACTGGCGAGTGGTCCTGCTGGACGGGATCGGGTTGTTTTTCTTCTTTATTCCCGGCGTCATCGCATTCGCGGTCGATTTTCTGAACGGGACAATCTATCTGCCTGCCGAAGGGGTTGATTGCGAACCTCCCCAACAGTCGTCAACATCGTCCCCGCCAGCCCTGCGGAAGATCACACTCTCCCGCTCCGAACTGACTCCCCGGGGAATTGAACGGCGCGTCTCCCGGGAAATCGGGAAACCGGTTTCACTGGAAGAGGGGGACTGCATGATTTGCGAGATGGATTCGATTGACCGGTTCTGGGAACAGGCAGGACGGCTGAAACGGTCCTGGCGGAAGACAGAGCGAAGAGCAGAACAGAGATCCGTGTCGAGTTGTCACGCCTCCTCAAGTCTCAACTCCCCGCGCGACTCGATCACCCCTTTCGGAACAGCAACTCCCCGCAGTTGAACACGATCACTCATGACGTCAGCGCAGAAGGAAAAATGGATGTCCATCGCGAAATCGATTCACGAGAAGCTCTCGGAGATGGCGGGAAATCTGTGGTGGAGCTGGCAGCCGGACGTCACCGCGATCTTCCGCGAGATCGACTCTCAACTGTGGACCAGGACGTCCCACAACCCCATCCTCCTGCTTCGCGAATACACTCCCGAAAAACTGGAACTGCGTGCCCGGGGTGAAGTGCTGCATTCGCGGATCAACGCGGTGTACCGGGACTGGCGGCAATACATGGAGTCGCGCGACACCTGGGGTGACACACACGCCGGGGTCCTGGGATTCCGCCCGGCCGCTTACTTTTCCGCCGAGTTCGGGCTGCACGAATCGTTCCGGATCTACTCCGGCGGACTCGGAGTGCTGGCCGGGGACCACCTGAAAAGTGCGTCCGATCTGGGAATCCCGCTCGTGGCCATCGGGCTGTTCTATCACGAAGGGTATTTCACCCAGCAGGTCGACCAGGATGGATGGCAGCGGGAAGAATACTCCCTGGCCAATCCTGACGATCTCCCCATCGAACCGGCAACCCGTGACGGCCAGGTGATCACCATCACCGTGCAGACACGCAGCGGCGAAATCCATGCGAAAGTCTGGCGAATGGATGTGGGACGTGTTCCGCTGTATCTGCTCGACACGAACATCGACCAGAATTCCCCGGAAGACCGCCAACTGACAGCCCGACTGTACGGGGGGGATCATCGCATCCGCATTCGTCAGGAACTGCTGCTGGGAGTCGGTGGAGTCAAAGCCCTGGCAGCACTGGGAATCAAACCCCGCGTCATCCATATGAATGAAGGGCATTCCGCGTTCGCTCCACTGGAACTGATCCGGATGCGCATGCAGGATGACGGCATGGCATTCGATGACGCTCTGCGGGAAACCGCTTCCATGGGAGTCTTCACGACTCACACCCCCGTTCCCGCGGGACATGACCGGTTTGACGGCGGACTCATTGAAGAACACCTGGGCCCATTGCGAGACTCCCTGCACCTCGACCATCAGGGACTGATGGGACTGGGACGCATCGACCCTCACAATCACGGGGAGTCGTTCTGCATGACCGTCCTGGCATTCAAAACCAGCCGTCGGGCGAACGCGGTGTCCAACCTGCATGGCGTTGTCAGCCGGAGAATGTGGCGCAATCTCTGGCCCTGGCGCAGTGAAGAAGAGATCCCGGTCGGACATATCACCAACGGGGTCCATGTCAGTACCTGGCTGGCCCAGCAGATGCGTGACCTGTACGACCGCAAGCTGCCGGCGAACTGGCAACGGAGTTCCGGAGAACCGCAGGTCTGGGCGAAGTTCGACAAGGTGAAATCGACAGAACTGTGGGAAACACACCAGTCGCTCAAGAACCGTCTGATCCTGCACGCCCGTTTCCGCCTCACCCGGCAGGCAAAACGCTACGGAATGAGCAGCGACGTTCTGGAATCATTCCAGTCGATTCTCGACCCCCGGCATCTGCTGATCGGATTCGCCCGGCGGTTTGCTCCTTACAAACGGGCGGATCTGCTGATGAGAGACCTGGGATTGCTGGAGTCGATCATCAACGATTCCCAGCATCCGGTGCAGTTCGTCTTTGCCGGCAAAGCCCATCCGGCCGATGAGTTCGGCAAGCAGATCATGCAGCGGATTTACCGGCTGTCACAGGAGTCGTCGTTCAAGGGAAAAATTGTCTTCCTCGAAGATTACGACATCAGCCTGGGACGATATCTGGTGCAGGGCGTCGACGTCTGGCTGAACAATCCGCGCCGTCCACTGGAAGCCTCGGGAACGAGTGGCCAGAAAGTCGTGTTGAATGGGGGATTGAATCTCTCTGTTCTCGACGGCTGGTGGGCCGAGGCGTATGACGGCAAGAACGGCTTCGCCATCGGAGACGGCCTGATTCATGCCAACCAGGACGTTCAGGACCAGCGCGACGCGGATTCCCTGATGCACGTGCTGAAGAACGAAGTCATTCCCCTTTACTACGACCGGAACCTGGATGATGTGCCGGAAGAGTGGATCCGTCGGATGAAGCGAGCCGTGACCACGCTGGGATGGCGATTCAACGCCGACCGGATGGTGATGGACTATGTCCGCGAGGCCTACGTCCCGGCCGCCGGCAGCACTTCCTGCAATATGACGATTATCCCTTGATCAGGATTCCGGCATGAATCCGATCGGCCTGGATCTCGGCGGGGCGAACCTGAAGGCTTCGGACGGAAAGACCGCCGTCACACGTCCGTTCCCGCTCTGGCGGGAACCGGACCGCCTGAGTGATGCGCTGAAAAAGCTCCTCGAGCTGTATCCGGCCGGCGCCCCGCTCGCCGTGACGATGACCGGTGAACTGGCCGACTGCTTCGAAACCCGGGCCATGGGTGTTTCACGGATTCTGGATGCCGTTGACCTCGCGGGACAGGGACGCACCATCTCCGTCTGGCAGACCGGCGGAGAGTTTGTTTCGACCGCTGATGCCCGATATCTCCCGGAACTCGTCGCGGCCGCGAACTGGCACGCACTGGCCACCTGGGCCGGTCGGATGTGTCCTGAGGGGGTTTCCCTCCTGATGGATATCGGTTCCACAACGACAGACATCATTCCCATCGAAAACGGACTCCCCGCCACCGGCGGCCTGACAGATCGCCAACGTCTCACAACGGGAGAACTTCTCTATCTGGGTGTTGAGCGAACACCGGTTCCGTGCCTGTCTGATCACGTCATGCTGAATGGAGTTCGAGTGGGACTGGCCAGGGAAGTCTTCGCGACGACACTCGATCTGCATCTCGTGCTGGGGGAACGGCCGGACGAACCGGAAAATCGTGACACCGCCAACGGCGGTCCAGCCACGCTTCACGCCGCACGCATCCGGTTGGCCCGACAGATCTGTTCTGATCTGGATGAGACATCCGACGCGGAGATTCTGGAGATCGCCCGATTTTTGCGAGTCCGTCAGCAGGAACTCGTTCTTCAGGCACTCGGCTCGGCATGGCCGTTTTCTGTCCCGCCCAAGTCTGTGCTGACGTCAGGAGCCGGGGAATTTCTGGCGGTCAGAACACTGACATCCATGGGAAGCCCCTGGAGCCAGGTGGAACGATTGTCACTGCGACAGATGCTGGGGCCACAACGGTCCTCGGCGGCCTGTGCAGAAGCCTTGTCTCATCTTGCGGCAGAACGCCTTCGGGAACCTGGCTTCTGACACGCCGGAATGACGGGCCCGCATGATGGAACTCGAAACGCTCTTTCTCCGGGAAACGGGGGAATTTTTCGACGAATTCTGTTGAGGGAAGTTTGACCACTCCCGTTTCCGTTCCCATAATGAAGCGTTTGTCCGTCCGACAGAGCGCTGCCATTGACGTCTGTCTGGCGGATTGTTTGTTTGCTCACAGGTTTTTTTATTTCCCAGGGCTTTTCCCTGACTGTCGGCAGCCCGGCGAGACAGAATTTGTATCAAGTCATCCCCATCGAGAATCGTCCGCTTCTCGCGATGGGGTTCGGGGAACGGCTTGGAGTGACATGGACGACCAACTGACGTCAATGCTGGCCTACGCTGCAGGCATGCCGCGGCCGCTCACCTTTTCTGTCCGCACGGCGGATGGTCGTGAATCGGAGCATGAATTTGCTGCCCCGTACCTGATCATCGGGCGGGGTGCCGGGAGTGATCTGCAACTGGCGGAACAGACCGTTTCCTTCCGTCATGCGTATCTCCAGGTCATCGGGTCGCGCGTCGCGTATGTTGACCTGCTGAGTGTGGCCGGAATCCAGATTGCCGGACCGCCATTCCACGGCTGGCTGTCCACCGAACATGAAATTTCCATCGGCTCCACCCGATTGCGGCTGCTGGGCCCCGAATGGAATTACGACGAGCAGCTTCCCGGTCCGTTAGATTTCCGCCCGCGCGATGACTTCCGGATGGAATACGGCACGTTGCCGCAAGTGGAACTGGAACTGCTGAACACCGCTCATCAGGGAAAGAAATGGCCGATCAATCGGGTCATTACCCTGATCGGCCGGGACGATCGCTGCCGGATCACCGTCGCCGATGATCGCCTGTCGCGGGTGCAATGCGCCCTGCTGCTGCTTCCGACCGGGCTCTGGATTATCGACCTGATGGGAAAAGGGGGAGTTCAACTGAATGGCCATGCGGTTCAGTGCGGATTCCTGGCCGCCGGATCGGTCCTGGAAATCGGCCCGTATCAGTTGTCGGCCCACTATCAGTCCCCTCCCCCGCAGCCGTCGACCGGAGGGGGAGAGTTTGTGACCCGGTCCAACCGGATTTTTCCAACCGACTTCTACCACAACACCATCATTGTCTCTCCAGCCGGTGACCAGCAGCAGTTTTACTACCAGGATGTTCACGCCGAGGCGAGCCGGGTCTGCGACCTGTTCCTGCAGAAAGGCTTCCAGAATCTGGTCATTCACTTCGGTCGGGTCGAACAGTTGCCACACATTGTTCTGGAAGGATTGATGTCCATGTGCCGTGTCGTTCCCGGACGAACGGTGACGAGCCAGATCAGTCCTCAGACCGCTCAGACTCTGCAGAGTTCGGCGGCACTCCGCGCCCTGCCGGAGTTCCCGACCTTGCCGGATGCCCTGCAGGCCATTTACGCCTGAATCGAAGCGGCCTATCATCGCATCGTGCGGAACACACGTTGCCTGAACTTCTTTGACGAGAAACGAGGCACCACTGGAAATACTCTCCAGTCAGCAGGTGTGATTTCCGTCAATCTGTTCTTGCGGAATCACCACTGAGGATCGGTTTGTGAAAGTTGCGCACGTCATTACACGCATGATTGTCGGCGGAGCGCAAGAAAACACACTGCAGACCTGCGAAAACCAGCACCACATCCACGGCAACGAAGTCACGCTGATCACCGGCCCGACATCCGGCCCGGAAGGGAGTCTGCAGACTCAGGCGGAACAGGCCGGGTTCCGGGTGGACGTCGTCCCGTCCCTGATTCGCAGCATTCACCCGGTGCAGGACTGGCAGGCCCTGCGCAGCATTCGCTCACTGCTGAAAACGCTGCAGCCGGACATCGTGCATACACACTGTTCCAAAGCCGGAATTCTGGGACGACGCGCCGCGCATCAGCTGGGAATTCCTGTTGTCCACACGATCCATGGAGCCTCCTTCCATTTCGGACAGCGTCCACTGGTTTATCGGGCCTATATTGCACTGGAGAAATGGGGGGCGCTGTGGACCGATCACTTCATCAGCGTCGCCGATGCGATGACCGACGAATATGTCCAGGCCGGAATCGCACCACGGGAGCAATTCACCACGGTCTACAGCGGCTTTGATGTGGAGCCGTTTCTGCATCCCCCGCGCCCTCCGGAGCAGGTCCGGCAGGAACTGGGGATGCGACCGGATGACATTGTCGTCGGAAAAATCGGCAGGCTGTTTCACCTGAAAGGGCATGAGTTCCTACTGCAGGTCGCCCCCCGGGTTGTCGCCGCCAATCCCCGGATCCGGTTTCTTTTCGTCGGAGATGGAATTCTTCGAGACCAGTACGAACAGCAGATTTCCGCGCTGGGACTGACGCAGCATTTCGTGTTCACCGGCCTCGTCCCTCCGACACGGATTCCGGAGTTGATGAATGCCATGGACCTCGTGGTCCATACCAGCCAGTGGGAAGGACTCGCCCGGGTCTTGCCACAGGGATTGATCTCCGGGAAGCCTGTGATTTCCTATGATGTCGGAGGAGCCAGGGAAGTGGTCCGTCCGGGAGAGACCGGCTGTCTGCTGCCGCGCGATTCCGTCGAACCGCTCGCCGAAGCCATTCTCGATCTGGCAGGCAATCCCACAAAACGGGCCGAGTGGGGACGTCGGGGACGGGAGTTGTTTCAACATCAGTTCCGGCATCAGACCATGTCCGCTGAAATCGGAAAGGTCTACGAACAGGTCCTGAACCGCAGACGCTCCTGAACGACAATTTCGACTTCCGTGCGATCCACGCCGGGCAGAGGAGTCATTACAATTTCGTCGCAGCGCTCGAACTGTTGACCTGGCCGGTGAGGAGAAGAGTCGCATGATCTCTCACGATGCCGCAGAAGTGCTGCTGACGTCCGGGCTGCCGGTGACCGGCGCTGTCACGGAGTCTCTGCAGCACATCGGCTTCGAGAACATTCCGGAAGCACTCGCGCGATTCCAGTCTCTGTGCCCGGGAATTGAAGAACGATCCGCATTCCTGAAACTCCTGCCGCCGCTGCTCCACGCTCTGAAAGAAGCCGCTTCCCCTGACAGTTCTCTCGTCAACTTCCAACGGTTTCTGGAAACCTCGCCGGACCGTCTGGGACTGCTGACCCATCTGGCGGAGACTCCGCGCGCCATCGAAATTCTGGTGAAGCTCTTTGTCGGCAGTCAGTTTCTGACCGAAATCCTCCTGCGGAACCCCTTCTATCTGGATCGGTTGACCGCGCATAAACGGCTCGCCGAGTTCAAGAGTCGCGCTGAGTTCGTCGAACAGGGTGCCGCAGAAATCCCCGAAAATGAACCGCTGACCGGAGTCATGGCCGGACTGCGACGCTTCCAGCAATGGGAACTTCTCCGGCTCGCCGCCTGTGACACTTTTGGCCTGATGGACTTGAAAACCGTCACGCTGCAGTTGTCACTGCTCGCCGACAGTATCGTGCAGATTTCCTTGAAGAGGCTTTCGGAACAGGAAGGCATTTCTCTCGATCAGTTCGTCGTGATCGCGATGGGAAAACTGGGAGGAGAAGAACTCAACTACAGTTCCGATATCGACCTGATCTTTCTCTGCGAACAGGATTCCGAACGGTACTGGGGACTCGGGCAGAAACTGATCCGGATTCTCGCCGATTCCACCGACCTGGGATTCCTGTATCGCGTCGACATGCGGCTGCGTCCCTGGGGGAATGCCGGACCACTGGTGACCACCGGTGATGCCTGGATTGACTACTTCAGTCGTCACGGTCAACTCTGGGAAAAGCAGGCCCTGCTGAAAGCCCGGCCCATTGCCGGAAACCTGCAACTGGGGAGCCAGTTGCTCGCGCGACTGGAACCGTGTCTCTTTCAAGTCGACACCGCCGCGGCGCGCAAAAACGTCCGGGACACCAAACAGAAAATCGAAGATCAACTCGCCCGAAAAGGTCTGCGCTGGGGAGAAGTCAAAGGGGGCCCCGGCGGCATCAGAGACATCGAGTTTCTCACTCAGTTCCTGCAGTTGACTCAGGGGGGATCAGAACGGGAGCTCCGCAGCGCCAACACGCTCGACGGACTAGTCCGACTGGCCGAATTGAAACGGATTTTTCCGGACGAATTCCGACGCCTGACGGAAGGATATCTGTTCCAGAGAACGATCGAACACTCCCTGCAGTTGCTCCACAATCAGCAGAATCATGCCCTGCCCCGGTCGGCACGCCAGCAGGCTTACCTCGCCCGGCGCCTCGACTTTCCTGATGCCGAGTCTTTTCTGCAGCATTACGAGCAACACACGCAGACCGTCCGGGAAATCTACGAGAACTATCTCCATCGAGATGTTCACCCGTTGTTCAAAGCGGCCGAGCCCCCCTCCGACACCACGATTCATTTCGGAGACGCAGTCGAACATTACCGGGAAATGTTCTCGCCGGAGCGGGAGCAGCGCCACATCTCTCTGCTGGGAGAACTGGGAAAAGACCGCTCGATTCGGGTTCACGTCCAGGACGAAGTGGCCGCACTGCAACGCGTGACCATCGTGGGCCGGGACCGCATCGGAACCCTGTCCGTCATCTGCGGGATGTTCTGCGCCTCGGGACTGGACATCCTGTCCGGAGACGTCTTCACCGGAGTGCAGATCGACAACAAGCGACTCCCCCGGCGCGAGGTGGACCAGAGCCGGAAGTTCATCAATGTGTTTCTGGTCCGGCCGGCGGTCATTTCCCGGCAGGGAAACTATAACGAACCGTTCTGGAAACAGTTTGAAGAGAACCTGAATGACTTGATGCGGCGGGCAGACAGAACGGGAGTCCGGGAAATGCAGGGGCGACTCGCACTGCGTGTCGCGGAAACCATGTCGGGCCCTCAAACCGTTCCGTCAACATTGCTTCCCGTTGAAATTGATGTCGATAATGAAACCGATCCCACGGCCACCATTCTCCATATCCGCGGAGAAGACACCCCCGGCTTTCTCTATGAACTGACGAATGCGATCGCGATCAGCGGCCTGTCGATTGTCCGCATGACGATCCGTTCTTCCGGGCAGAACGTCATCGACACACTCCATGTCGTCGACGAGGCCGGCCAGCCGATTCGCAACGAAGAACGGTTGAACGAACTGCGGGCCGCGATCGTTCTGATCAAACATTTCACGCATCTGCTGTCCTGCTCACCGAACCCCGCGTCGGCCCTGCTTCATTTTCAGCAGTTCCTGGAAAATCTGTTCCAGCAGCCGAACTGGCTCGAACAGTTAAGTCCGCTCCAGGATTCGGAAGTCCTCGTGGCACTCGCGACACTGCTGGGAATCAGTGATTTTCTCTGGGACGATTTTCTGCGACTGCAGCATGAAAACCTGTTTCCGGTCGTCACCAACGTGAAAGGTCTTGAACAGGCCCGGAACTGGTCGTCACTGGTGACCGAATGGGAAACGATCCGGAAACAGACTCCGGCAGATCTGCTCATCACGGCACTGAACGAGTTCAAAGACAGGGGGATGATGCGGGCCGACATGCGCCATATTCTGGGCCTGCAAGACAAGTTCTTCATGTTCGGCAAGGAATTGACCGACGTCGCGGAAGTGGTCGTCGAGGCCGCCCGTCGCATCTGTGAAGACCGTCTGCAGGCCATCCACGGTGTTCCGCGACAGGCCGGCGAAAAACGAGCGAAGTGTTCGATCTGCGGTCTGGGAAAGTTCGGGGGACAGGAACTCGGGTATGCTTCCGACATCGAACTGATGTTCATCTACGATGGAGAAGGCACGACCTCGGGACCGCAATCCATCACGAACGCCGATTACTATTCACGACTGGTTCAGGAATTTCGCCGGGTGATCCAGTCCAAACGCAAAGGGATTTTCGAAATCGATCTGCGACTGCGACCGTACGGCAAAGCCGGTCCTCTCGCAGTCTCGCTGACCGAGTTCGAATCCTATTTTCAGACGGGTGGAGCCGCCTGGCCGTATGAGCGCCAGGCACTGGTCAAGCTGCGACCGGTGGCGGGAGATCCTCAACTGGGAAAAACACTGGTCGCATTGAAAGACCGTTTGATCTATCAGGGAGAACGCTTTGACATCGCCCCGATGAAGGCCATGCGGGAACGTCAGATCCGGCAGTTGATCCGCCCGGGAACTTTCAATGCGAAACTGAGTCCCGGCGGTCTGGTCGACTGTGAATACATTGTCCAGGCACTGCAGATCACGTTCGGACACCTGAGCCCTCGAATCCGAGAACCCAACACCCGGGAAGCGATGAAGGCCCTGCAGTACTACGGGCTGATTCCGGAGGATGTCCGGGTCAATCTCCGGGACGCCTACCGATTCTTCCGGCGCGTCATTGACGCCCTGCGGGTGGTGCGTGGAGATGCCAGCGACCTGACGGTTCCCGATTTCGAAACGGAGGAATTCCTGTTTCTGGCGAGACGCCTGGGATACCAGTCCAACGTCACCCTCCTGCGTGAAGATCTGCAGGCGCACACCCGCCAGATTGCCGAGCTGGTCGCCACTCTTCCGGAACTGCTCCAGCAGCAGCCTGCGCTGTAAACAGTGCTGCAAACGGTGCTGTCAATCCGGAGAATCCGCATCTCCCGTCAGGAATTGCTGATGGATCGTCTGATCGGAATCCCGGGATGGTCACCGCATGTCAGACGAGATAAAATTCCGAAAGCACGCCTGCCTGTTTCCCGGACCCTCGCAGTCACAGGTCACGACATGCCTGTTTCCGTATCACCCGAGACTGATCAGCCGGTTTATGACATTGTCCCCGTCCAGCTCGACGTCCGCTCCCCCGCATCAGGGGGTTCTGGAAGTGCATTTGCTGGGGCTGGTGGATTTCGCCGCGACGCTCGGTCTGCAGGAACAGCAGGTCTATGAACTCAGCGGGCGAACCGATCTCAATGGAACCCTGTTTCTCTGCGAACATCCGCCGTTGATCTCCATCGGCCGGGAGGGAAGTCGCAGCCAGATTCTCCTGGATGATGACGAGATCAGCCGCCGGGAACTGGCACTCCGCTGGGTTGCGCGAGGCGGACCGGCGATCTGCCATGCCCCCGGGCAATTGGCGATCTATCTGCAGATTCCGTTGAATCGGCTGAAGATCGGGCTGTCGCGGTTCCGGACATTGTTCGAATCCGCTGTCGTTTCTGCGTGCCAGGAACTGAAAATCCCAGCCAAACGGCAAGCAGAGGAGACCGGGATCTGGACCCGGGGGGGACAACTGGGCTATTTTGGGGCAGGTGTGAAGTCCTGGATCACCTGCCAGGGGATCTTTCTGAATGTTTCGATTGATCCTCGACTGCTGGACTGGGTTCGGATTGATTCCGAGGGAACCCGCTCCGTTTCGATGCAATCCCTGCGATTGGATCCGATCCGGATGCCACAGGTCCGCGAGACTCTGATTCGGCGAATTGCCGCGACGTTCGGCTATACTGCCACGGAAGTCTCCACAGGCCATCCATTACTGCGTCGAACGACACAGCGAGTACTGACTCATGCGTGAATTGCCCATTCTCAGTGAAACCGCCGGATCCGGATGCCACACCGGTGGCCTGCAGATGCTGGAAGCCGGCAACGGCAGCCGCCGTCGTCTTCCCAAGTGGCTGAAACGCCCGATGCCCAGCAGTGAGATGAAGTTCACGAGCGGGATCATCGAAGACCTGCGTCTCGAAACCGTCTGCGAAAGCGCCAAGTGTCCGAACCGGACAGAATGCTGGTCGCAGCGCACCGCCACGTTCATGATCCTCGGGAACGTCTGCACGCGCCCCTGCGGGTTCTGCTCCGTCCCGCGCGGCAAGACCGAACAGGTCGAACTGGATGAACCGGAACGGGTCGCCGAAGCCGCTGAGCGTCTCGGGCTCAAACATGTCGTGATCACCTGCGTCACCCGTGACGATCTGCCGGATGGGGGTGCCGATCACTTTTACAAATGCGTGCTCGCGGTCCGGGAGCGAACCGGCGCGGCCGTTGAAGTGCTGACCTCGGACTTCGGTGGAAATCGGGCGGCCATCAGCCGGGTCATTGAAGCCCGCCCGGATGTCTTCAATCACAACACGGAAACCGTTCCCCGGCTGTACAGCAAAGTCCGTCGCAACGCAGAGTACCAGCGGACACTGAACCTGCTCGCTCAAGTGAAGGAAGAAGCTCCAGAGATCCCGACCAAGAGCGGTCTGATGCTCGGGCTGGGAGAAACGCTCGAAGAAGTGCTCGACTGTGCCGGTGACCTTCGCAGTGTCGGCTGTGACATGCTGACACTCGGTCAGTATCTGCAGCCCTCACCGAATCAGCTGCCGGTCGAACGATTTTGGACACCGGAAGAATTCGATGCACTCGGAGAGCAATGCCGCAAGCTCGGCTTTTCCATGGTCGCCAGCGGGCCTTTCGTCCGCTCGAGCTACCATGCCGGAGAAATGGCCCAGGAAGTCGAACAGCATGTCCTGTCGACAATGCCTCCCCGGTAACTGTCCTGCGTCCATTGAGAGACCTCCGGTTCATGACCTCTTCCGCTACGCTTCGCCAATGGGATAACGCCCATGTCTGGCACCCGTTCACCGCCATGCAGGCGTATGAACAGGAACAGGCTCCGATCATCGAGTCCGCTGACGGTTTTGAACTGATCGACGTCGACGGGAACCGGTATCTCGACGGAATCTCATCACTGTGGTGCAACGTCCACGGCCACCGTGTTCCGGAAATCGATGCCGCGATTCGGGAACAGATCGACCGGGTGAGTCACTCAACGCTGCTGGGACTCTCCTCCGGTCCTTCGATTGAACTGGCGCACCAGCTGATCGAACGGGCTCCGACCGGTCTGCAGCATGTCTTCTATTCCGACAGTGGATCGACGGCCGTGGAAGCGGCCCTCAAAATTGCCTTTCAGTATCACCAGCAGAAACCCGGCGGAGCCGAACGGCGCGACCTGTTCGCGACAGTCCGGGGAGCCTATCACGGCGATACCATCGGATCGGTGAGTGTCGGCAGTATCGAGCTGTTTCACCGGACCTACGGTGCCCTGCTGTTCCAGACCTGTTCCTGTCCTTCTCCGGTCGCGCTGCGACGTCCGTCCGGGATGACCGTTCAGCAGTATCAGGACTTCTGTTTCACCGAAGCCGAACGGATCATCACGGAGAATGGAAACCGTCTCGCGGCGTTCGTGATCGAACCGTTGGTTCAGGGAGCCGCCGGAATTCTGGTCCATCCCCCCGGCTATCTGAAACACATCCGGGAATTGACACGACGTCACGGCATTCCACTCATCGCCGATGAAGTGGCCGTCGGCTTCGGGCGAACCGGAACCCTGTTTGCCTGTGAGCAGGAACAGGTGACTCCCGATCTGATGTGCCTCGCGAAAGGATTGACCGGGGGCACTCTCCCGCTGGCGGCCACACTCGCGACGAACGAGATCTTCTCGGCCTTTCTCGGCGATCCCGGTGAAGGACGCACCTTCTTTCATGGGCACACCTTTACCGGGAATCCGCTGGCCTGCGCCGCGGGACTGGCGTCGTTGCGTTTGTTCGAATCGAATCGGGTGCTGGAGCAGGTCAACGTGTTGACGGCCCGACTTCAGGAACGACTCGCACCGCTGCAGCACCATCCTCACGTCGCAGAAGTCCGTCAGCGCGGTATCATGATCGGCATCGAACTGGTCCGGGATCGGGAAACACTCGAACCGTTTCCTGCCGCCCGACGGACTGGCCATCTGGTCACACTGGCTGCCCGTCGTCGCGGAGTCATTCTCCGCCCGTTGGGAGATGTCGTCGTCCTGATGCCGGCTCCCGCGATGCCCGTCTCCGACCTGGACCGTCTGTGTGATGTCGCCATCGAGTCGATCAACGACGCCGTGGCCCGCCACGATTTCTGACGAGGAGTTTCCGGCGGTGGTCACCATTCTCAAAGTGGGCGGAAGCCTGTTTGACCTGCCGGAACTTTCCCAACAATTACAGTCGATCATGGAAACGCAGGCGGGCTCCGTGCTGCTGGTCGGCGGAGGGGGTGAGTTGGCAGAAGAAATCCGCCGACTGGATCGCATTCATCACTGGCCGGCGATCGTATCGCACCGGCTGGCAATGCAGACGCTGTCCGTCAGTGCATTATTCCTGAGCGAACTGGTGCAGCGACCGGTCGTGCGATCACCGCAGGAATTTCAAAACACCGTCAATGCCACTCGCGGTGCTGTTGCCGACTTGTCCTGCTGGCCGAGCATCGAGTCCTTGCCTCCCGGATGGGATCTGACGAGCGACTCCCTCGCGGCCTGGCTCGCATCCGAACTCACAGCCACCCGGCTGCTGTTGTTGAAGTCGGCCGATCCGCCGGGAACTCGAACGTCTTTGCAGCAACTCGCCGACACACAACTGGTTGATCCCCTGTTTCCGCAATACGCCGCACGCCTTCCACGGATTGACTGGATCAATCTTCGGGATGCGACGGGGAACGGACGGGTGTTTCCGATTCAGTCAATTCCCGGATGACCCGGCATGGATTGCCAGCCGCCAGCACGCCGTCCGGGAGATTTTTCGTCACGACGCTTCCCGCTCCGATGACCGTGCGCGAACCGATCGTCACTCCCGGGCAGATGATCGCCCCGCCCCCCACCCAGACATCAGAACCGATCTCGACCGGCTTCCCGAGTTCTTTCTCCCGTCGCAGTGCGGCATCCAACGGGTGTGTCGCCGTATAGATCTGCACCGCCGGTCCAAAGAGTGTGAAATCCCCCACCCGAACTTCACAGACATCGAGAACCACGCAATTGAAGTTGAAGAACACCCGTTCTCCCAGCAGGATGTTCGAACCGTAGTCGCAGTAGAACGGGGGCTGGAGCCAGACTGAATCGCCTCCCCGCCCGAGCAGCTGCTTCAGGAGTTCCCGACGGAATTCCTGATCCGGTTCACGACTCGTGTTCAATCGCTCAAGGAGATCACGCGCCCGCTCACGTTCCCGCACCAGTTCCGGATCGCCGGGGAGATACAGGTCCCCGGCCAGCATTTTCTCACGTTCGGACGGCATCGATGAACCTCCCAGCTGAAGAAACACGTCCCCCGGACAATGCAGACATCCCGGCTTCTCACCAGAGAGGGGAGCCGACTCCGCGCACAGCCGGAAAGGAACCAGGCCCCCTCCACAAACGGCAGCTCGATCGGGTCCCCTCAGTCCCCCTGATTTTAAATTTCCAAATATATTGAAATTTATCATGTAACAGACGACACAGACACCAGTTGCAATCAGATCGACGTCACTCTAGCATGAGTCAATATTGATCGATGGGATGTGAAATCATTCCCCTGACTCCGGCGAGTCACCACAGATCCCCCCAGCCTTTCCTACCGATTTCGGTGGAACAATCAAGGACAATTCATGACCGGACACCCGGCCCGAATGTCTCCCGCGATGCGACTCGCCTGGATGTATGTGATTCTGCTGCTGCCGGTCGGTGCGCTGAACTATTTCGATCGCCAGATGATGGCCTCGATGAAGTTCTCCATGATGGAGAGTATCCCGGAGATCGGGAATGATGCGAACTGGGGATTCATTCTCGGGCTGTTCAAATGGGTCTACGCCTTTCTCAGTCCCATCGGCGGTTACATCGCGGATCGATTCAGTCGGCGCTGGACGATCTGTGGGAGCCTGTTCGTCTGGTCCGCCGTCACCTGGTGGACTGGCCACGTGGGGGGATACACCGAACTGCTGTGCGCCCGGGCCCTGATGGGAGTCAGTGAGGCGTTTTACATTCCTGCGGCGCTGGCATTGATTGCCGACTATCATCGCGGTCCCACCCGGTCTCGCGCCGTCGGACTGCATCAGATGGCCATCTATCTCGGTGTCATCGGGGGAGGCTTCAGCGGATTCGTTGCGGACAATGACCAGCTGGGCTGGCGCTTCGCCTTCTGGGCCGCCGGACTCTTCGGCGTGATTTATGCTTTTCCCCTCGTCTGGCTGTTGAGAGATGTTCCCCGTGACGACACTGACCTGGCAGGCCTCGCCAGCCGTCCGTCTTTCTGGGGGTCCACATCGCAACTGCTGCGAAATCCGGCTTTCCTGCTGCTGGTCGCCTGCTTCACTCTGCCTGCAATGGCCGGCTGGATCGTCCGGGACTGGATGCCGGCCATTCTCAAAGAACGATTCGACGTCAGCCAAGGGGTGGCTGGAGTGACCGCCACTCTGTCTTACCAGATCCCTGCCATGTTTGGTGCCGTGATCGGTGGTTTTTTAGCGGACCGCTGGGTACAGACAAACACTCGAGGAAGAACATTCATCAGCGCCATCGGGATGGCCCTGTTCATTCCCTCAATCTTCGGAATCGGCAATGCGCCATCGCTGGTCGTGGCAGCACTCTTCCTGACGATCTTCGGATTCGGCTGGGGATTCTTCGACTGCAATAACATGCCGATTCTCTGCCAGATCGCTCGCCCGGAGTTACGTGCGACGGGGTACGGAATCATGAATCTGGTCAGCATCAGTTTCGGCGGACTCGCCGACTGGGGATTCGGTGCGTTGAAAGATCAGAACATTCCCCCCAACATCATTTTCGGATTGTTGTCCCTCGCTGCGGGCCTGTCCGGAGTCCTGATGCTGCTGATCCGCCCGAAACCGGAACTCGCTTCCCGTTAACCTCCCTTGCGGAAGGGATCTGCGACTCCTCCCATTTAAAACAAAGAACCGTCCGGGAGAGTTCCAGTCATGAACTCTGCCGGACGGTTTGATTTTGAATGATCCGCTTCCGAAACAGGACTCAGTCCTTCTCAGTCTTCTCTGACCCCTGAATCCTGATCCCTGCCCCTTTGCCATGCTTCACTGGCAAACCGGGAACGACCGGGACTGGCCTATTCTTCCGGAGTCGGAGCAGCCGTGCCTTCCGCCTGTCCGGACTTCTCTTTGGGTGTCATGGCATACGCTGACGCGGCAATTCCCCGGCGCGACTTGGCCGAGAGGAAGGCAATCAGGCGATTCCCGGCATCGGTCTTCACCATATCCACCAGTTGCTTGAACGCCTGCAGCTGTCCCAGCCCGGAACGATAGATAATCCGGTAGGCGGCTTTGATTTCTTCCCGTTCATGCGACGTAAAGCTGCGGCGAATCAGACCGACCCGATTCACTCCCACCAGCCCCCCTTCACGGTCCGTCATGAAGAACGGTGGAATATCCTGAACGATCTTCCCCAGCCCGCTGATCATGGCGAGTTCGCCGATCCGGACAAACTGGTGAACCGCAGCATTCCCGGAGAGGACGGCCCCGGTCCCGACGTGAACGTGCCCTCCCAGCAGCGATCCGCTGATCATGATCACTTCATCTTCGAGAACGCAGTTATGACCGATATGCGAGTTGGTCATCAGCATACACCGGTTGCCGATGCGGGTTTCGGTCTCCTTCTGCGTTCCGCGGTGAATGGTCACCCCTTCACGGATGATGCAGTCCTGACCGATATGCACATAGGTCGTCTCCCCGCTATAAGCCCGGTCCTGGGGAACGTCACCGATCACGGCATGTGCATGAATCCGGCAGCCTGAGCCAATCGTGGTCGGACCATAAATCACAACGCCGGGCCCGAGATGGCATCCCGGGCCGATTTTCACATCTCCTTCAATGACGACGTGCGGGCCGATGACCACAGTCGGATCAATTTCCGCCTGTGAATCGATAATCGCCGTCGGATGTCTGGACAACATAATTCTTTTACCCTGATGAAGAAAAACCGAATGGAGGACAGCATTTCCGTTTCGCAAATTCCTGTCAATCGCAGTCTTTCGTCGATCCCCCCACGGGGGAAGCGGCACACAGCGAACGGGGGCACCTGCGCTTCCCGGGAGGAATCGCCTGAATTCCTCTGCCCACAACGCCGGTGTAGAAACTAGACTTCGCTCACCGGGACCGCCCCCCCCTGGTCTGGCCCGGCTTCAACCCTGTCTGACTGTATTTTGACTGACTGTCTCTTGACTGTATCGTCCTGACGACTTTCTGAGATCTGAAACCCTGCGATGACCGAACCCCACGCCATGGAAGTGACTGACGGCACGAATCCTCCCCGACCGTTCGCCTACTTTGGATGCGGAACATTAATGGGGATCTGCAATGTCGTTCCCGGCGGAGACAGCGGAACCGTCGCGCTCATCGCCGGGATCTACCAGCGAATCGTCACGGCCATCAGCAACGTCGATGCGACACTCCTCAAACAGGTCCTCAGCGGACAATGGAAAGCCGCCTTTCAACGGGTCGATCTCTGGTTCATGCTTCCCCTCGTCGCGGGGGTCGGCTGCGGGATCGCGAGCATGGGGACCATCATGCACTATCTCGTGGAACATCATTTCCACGTGATGATGCCGATTTTCTTCGGGCTGATTGCCGCCAGTTGCTGGATGGTGGCCAAACTGGTCGAACGCTGGGGAGCAACGGAAGTCTTCTGCATCATTGCCGGAACCGCCATCGCGCTGGGAATGGTGCTGCAACCGGGACTGAGCCATCCGCCGGAAGGTCTCTGGTATATCGTGCTCTGCGGGCTCATCGGCATCTGCGCCCTGATTCTCCCGGGAATCAGCGGTGCGTTCATTCTGCTGTTCATGGGGAAATACCACGATCTCACCGGTGTCATCGACCGGGCGACAAAACTGAATTTCACCGGCGACGACTTTCAGGTACTGGTCGCGTTCGGGATCGGCTGTGCCCTGGGCCTGGTGGGCTGCAGCAAATTCCTGAAATGGCTCATGGAGCATCACGGCTCCGCGACGATGGCGGCACTCTGCGGTTTCAAGATCGGCTCGCTCTACAAAATCTGGCCGTTCCAGAGAGACACGACACCGGAGATCGCCGAATTCAAGCACAAGGATTTCCAGCCGATTCCATTGAGCGAAATGCAGCTGGATGGCGTCTTCTGGATGGGGCTCGTCCTCGTGATCGTCTCCGCCGTAGGAGTCCTGCTGCTGGATCACCTCGCACTCAGCAAGGCGGAAGAAGTCATTCATGACGACCCGCAACCCACCACCGCTCCCTGACAGGGAAACCGGATCACATCGAGCAATCTGTCAGGACTGGGGACTCGCTGACCGGGGAATCATCTGCTGCCGGACCGAGCGGGCGAGTGACTCGGCTTTTTCAGGAGACTCGGCCAGACAGGTGAGATGCCCCATTTTCCGACCGGGTCGGGCGGCCGGTTTTCCGTAGAGATGCAGATTCGCGCCCGGAGTTTTCAGCGCCGCCGTCCAGTCGGGAGTCTGCCCGTCGACCCAGAGATCTCCCAGCAGATTCGCCATGGCCGCCGGTGACCGCTGCCGGACGGATCCAAGCGGTAACCCGCAAATGGCCCGCAGCTGCTGTTCGAACTGGGACGTTTCGTGAGCTTCAATGGTCAGGTGCCCGGAATTATGCGTCCGTGGAGCGATCTCATTGATCAGCAGATCACCGGATCGGGTCAGAAACAGTTCCACACAGAGAACCCCGACGACATCGAGTGATTCCACCACCGTTCTGGCAATCTCCTGAGCGCGCTGCACCATCGCGGGGGAGAAGCGGGACGACGGAGATGTCGAGACATCCAGAATGTGATGGCTGTGCTCATTCAGAATCGGCTCGTAACAGAGGATCTCACCCTGTGGATTCCGGGCAGCGATCACGGAGAGTTCACACTCGAAATCGACAAGCTGTTCCAGAATCGCCGGCTGTCCGGCAAAGCCCTGCCAGACCGTTTCGATCACATCTCCGGGAGAGAGTCGCTGCTGCCCTTTCCCGTCATATCCCCAACTGGCGGTTTTTATAATTCCCTGCTGGCCGAACCGGCTGAGTCCCTCTTTCAATTCTTCGGCAGAATTGACTTCGATAAAGTTGGCCGTCGGCAGGCCGAACGCCCGCATTCCCCGTTTTTCTTTGAGACGGTTCTGAGCCGTTTCCAACACGATCGGGCCGGGGCGGACCGGAACGAACTTTTCCAGCACGTTCAATGTTTCAACGGGAACATTCTCAAACTCGAGTGTGACGACATCGACCCGACGAACAAAGTCTTTCAGTCGGTCAATGTCGCTGTACTGTGATCCCCATTCCCGATCGGCCACCTGCCCGGCCGGAGAATTCAGATCCGGGGAGAGCACCTGCACTCCGTATCCGTACCGGCGCGCTGCGATGGCCAGCATGCGTCCCAACTGGCCGCTGCCAAGAATTCCAATCGTTGCACCGGGAAGAAATGGCTGCGTCATGAACGTGGCATGTCAGGGAACAGAGAATCAGAACTGAGAACAGAACAGGCAATCCATCGGGAAGCGGGAACAGCAGAACCCTCGTCAGGACAACGACAGCTCCGAGTCGTTGAGCACGTTCTCTGTCTGGCGCTGATGAAACTGTTCGAGCCTGCTTCGCAGTTCAGGCCGACTCGTCGCCAGAATCCGGACAGCGAGCAATCCGGCATTCTTGCTCCCGGCTGCCCCGATCGCCAGTGTCGCGACGGGAATCCCCCCCGGCATCTGCACGATGGACAGCAGGGAATCGAGCCCGTTCAGAGCCCGACTCTGCACCGGAACTCCCAGCACCGGCAGGATGGTCTGCGCGGCCACCATCCCCGGAAGATGCGCCGCTCCCCCCGCCCCCGCGATGATCACTTCCAGACCCCGTCCGGCTGCCGCTTTCGCGTAGTCCGCCATCAGGTCAGGTGTCCGGTGGGCCGACACGACACGGCACTCATGCGGCACTCCGAACTCAGTGAGAATTTCCGCCGCTCCGCGCATCGTCTCCCAGTCGGACTTGCTCCCCATGATGACACCGACAAGCGGCAATGATTTTGACATCTCACTCTTTTCCTGTTGTGACACCATCAGGGAACGACCGCATGATCCGTCCTTCCCCGGAACGTCCTGATGGAAACTGTAACAGGTCCATTCCACTCCGTAATCTCCGCTGAGATCAAAACGCTCGCAGAGGGGAATCGGGGCTGCTAGGATGCGGCTCTTCCACTGAGATTTTGAGTCAGAAGGATTTTTCATGCGTCGGTATCTGATCGCCGGAAACTGGAAAATGAACACCACCCGTCAAGAGGGGGTGTCTCTCGTCAACGCACTCGCAGCGGGAGCCCAGGCCGCTTCCGGAACGGTCGACGTGCTGGTCGCCCCTCCATTTCCCTACCTGATTCCGGTCGTTGACGCGGCTGCCGGAACCGGAATTGTCGTCGGTGCCCAGAACGCCTCCCCGGAAGCTCCCGGAGCCTTCACCGGTGAAGTCGCCCTCGACATGCTGATTGACGTCGGCGTGACATCGGTGATTCTCGGCCACAGCGAACGCCGCCAGTTCTACGGCGACACCGACGCCGTCATCAACCGTAAAGTCATTGCCACACGAAAGAAGGGGCTACAAGCCATCTTCTGCGTTGGCGAACTTCTCGAAGAACGCCAGGGAAATCAGACCGAAGCCGTCCTGGACCGGCAGCTGGCAGGGGGCCTGAAGGAGGTCTCGGCTGAGGACATGGCGGACATCGTGATTGCCTACGAACCCGTCTGGGCAATCGGCACCGGATTGACCGCTTCTCCGGAACAGGCGGAATCCGCCCACGCCCACATTCGCAAATGGCTAGAAACCCGTTACACTCCCAATGTTGCGAAAGCGACCCGCATTCTCTACGGCGGCAGTGTGAAAGCGAACAACGCCGAAGCTCTGCTGTCTCAGCCGAATGTTGACGGAGCCCTGGTGGGAGGAGCGAGCCTGAAAGCGGCCGATTTCCTGCCAATCATTGAAGCCGGGGTCAAGCTTTCCAAGTAAACGTGGATGTTCCGAGCCAGAGTTTTTCGTTGAAACAGGGATGTTTCAATTGATGTGAAAGGGAATCCCTCGTGGGTTGGTTGGCGTTCTTTCTGCAGATTCTTCTGCTGTTTGTCGGTCTGTTCCTGATTCTCATCATCCTCCTCCAGCGGGGACGCGGCGGCGGTCTGGCCGGTGCGTTCGGCGGGATGGGAGGCCAGAGTGCCTTCGGAACGAAAGCCGGTGACGTCTTCACCTGGATCACCGTCGGAACAGCCGCCGTCTGGGTGCTGCTGGCCGGAATCGGTGGTCTGGCCATGCGAAACTCGATGACGGCCGTCGCAGAGCAGAATCTGCCAAGCGAAGCCTCGATCTCCTCCGATTCCAAAGACGGAGAAGCCAGGACCGACTCAGCGACATCCACGCCGGATGACGCTCCGAAAACGGACGCCTCCCAGGCAGAAGAGCCGGCCGCCGAGAAGATGGAGCCCGCGCAGACGGACGCTGAGAAACCTGCTGACAGCAAGCCTGCCGAAGAGAAACCGGCGGAAGACAAGCCGGCCGAGAAGATGCCTGCCCCCGAGAAGCCGGTCGAACCTGCCCCGGCCACTCCAGAGCCTGCAAAACCGGAAGCGGAGAAACCGGCGGAAGACGCTCCCAAGACCGAAGCCCCCGCGGCAGAGTCACCAGCCCCCGCTCCGGAAACTCCGGCTCCAGAAGCTCCTCAGTAACTTGGATTGGGTCACACCGTGCTGTTAAGTATGACCGGACACGGTGACGCGAGTGGGCAGAATGAACGCCTGATCGTCACCGTGGAAGTCCGCAGTGTCAACAATCGCCACCTGAAAGTCACCGTCCGTTGCCCGGACGCCTTTCTCGCACTGGAAGCGAACATTGATCGAGCGGTCCGGGAAGTCATTTCCCGGGGAACGCTGACGATTCATCTCCATATTCGCCACAAGAGTGAGCTGTCGTCACATCACCTGAATACCGACGTGGCGCGTCAGTATTTCCAGCAGATGCAGCATCTCACAAAAGAACTGGGACTCACGACCGGTCCGGACCTGAGTTCCCTGCTGTCACTGCCGGGAGTGGTCGACAATGGACAGAGCCGGTCCATCGAAGAGACGGACTGGCCGCTGATCGAAGAAGTGCTCGTCACGGCTCTCGAGAATCTGCAGAATTTCCGCCGGGAAGAAGGTCAGGCCATGGCCACCGAGCTGAGCCAGCTCGCCGGTCAGATTGAATCGAACGCCGGCTGGATCGCGGAACGGGCTCCACTCGTGGCTGCCGACTATCGGGAAAAAATCAAAACCCGCCTGAACGACATCCTGGAAAGCAACGGGATTCAGGTCGAGGACAAAGACCTGATTCGCGAAGTCAGCATCTTTGCCGACCGGTGCGATATCTCGGAAGAACTGACCCGGCTTCGGTCCCACCTGAATCAGTATCGCACACTGCTGCAATCCGAAGGATCGAACGGCCGCAAGCTGGAGTTTCTGGGACAGGAGCTGTTCCGGGAAGTGAATACCACCGGGTCCAAAGCCAACGACGTCGAGATCGCCCATCGCGTGGTCGACATGAAAGCCGCAGTGGAAAAAATGCGGGAAATCATCCTCAACGTCGAGTGACTCGAAGGGAAGACTCCCCATGGCCCCCCCCATTCGGGTCAAGCAGATCGACCACATTTCGATCGTGGTCAAGAACCTCGAAGCCTCCCGGTGGTTCTATGTCGACGCACTGGGAATGGAGCAGGTTCCACGCCCGGCGTTTTCGTTCGACGGACTCTGGTTTCAGGCGGGCTCCACTCTGGTCCACCTGATCCTTGAACACCCGGAATCCGGCCCCGCCGATCGGGATCAGCCGCTCCACCTGCAGGTGAGCCGGACGCGTCACGTCGCCTTCGAAGTGGATGACGCCCTGGCGGCGAAAGCCCGACTGGAAGAATTGGGAATTCCGATTGCGTCGGGACCGAAGCATCGTCCGGACGGTCCACTTCAGCTGACCATCTTCGACCCGGACAACAATCTGGTGGAATTGTTCAGCCTTTGACGGTAACAGGAATTGAAACAGCCGGCTCTGTGTGGAAACCCGATCTTCACTGGCCCTGGCTCACACTGACCGTTTATATTGAACACAGACCGTCGATTTCAGGATTGACCGAACTCCTTCAAGGCACATTCCTGCCGTCCCTTCAGAACATCCCCATGAACGATACACCTAAACGAATGGTCATCGGTTCCATCGCCGTGGCGGGCCTTGTCGCTCTTTTGGCGCTGGCCGATCTGCTGGTGGGAGTTCCTTTCTCTGGAACCGAACACACCCGACTGATGGACATTCTGTTTCTGGTCGCCGCAGGAATCGTCATTTACCTGGGGATCAACGCGTACAAAGATTTCGCCTGATCGAATTCACTCTGATCCAATTCACTCCGGGGCCGGAACCGGTCTCTGAACCCGGCAGCGCAGCATCCGGTGATCCGATCCATTCGATGGCAGCGACACCGCTTCGATGAGCGGAAACACCGGCGTCATCCAGAGACGATCAATGCGATGAAAGGGAACCTCGTCTGAGATCGTCTTCCCCCAGCCCCGGCCGACGAACGGAAAGGGATCGATCATCTTCCGTCGACTCAGTTCCCGATCAACCGAGTCTCCCGCGGGACAATTGAAGTCTCCTCCGGCAATCCGCGGAACATCCTCCGGAAGTCCATCCAGAAATTTGCCGAGCGTCTGCAACTGCTCGCGCTGACGCTCCCGAACCTCACGGTATTGCAGCCAGTTGCTCCGCCGCCAGTAGTCGAATCGCACGTGTTGCGGATGCAATCGCAGGGACATCACCGCACAGCTCCAGTCGCCATCCGGCTGCCAGAGAGCCGCGACGCCACTGGCTGAGCGTGGGACGTTGAGATCGATCACCTTCCCCCGGGCCATGATGGAACAATCCGGCCCCCAGACGTATCCCCCCTGTTCGCCGTACAACTCTCGCGTCCACTCTTCGACTCTTCTGCGACCGGGGCTTTCCTGCAGAAACACGAGATCCGGCTGCTGTTCGCGAATGGCAGCCAGGACATTCTTCTCCGCCGGACCACAGTTCAGCGAGACGATCCGCAGTTCATGATCGAACCCGCTTTCAGAAGCCGGAGAGAGGATCAGCCGTGGCACGCTGAAGACGGGCTCGACAAACAGGATCGCAAACATTCCCCACAGTCCGGTCCGCACCCACCACGCGGGGCGCCGCCACCAGAAAAGAGTGATCAGCTGGATCCCGCATCCCCCCAGCAGCCAGCATTCCGTCGGGATCACCGTCAGAGCGGCCAGCGCGTCCGGGCGGATGAAAAACAGGACCAGAACGGAAAGCGTGACCAGCAGCAAAATCGCGTCACAACAGACCCCCCAGACGGTATACTCCACCGCCGGAAGGGTCTGCTGATCTTCCATCTGCCAGTCAGTCTCGGACACGGACACGTCTCCCCCACCCGATCCGATCAATGCTTGAAATGCCGCCGGCCGGTCAGGATCATCGCCATGCCCTGTTCATTACAGGCTTGAATCACTTCATCATCGTTGCGTGATCCGCCTGGCTGAATGGCTGCAGTGACTCCCGCTCTGGCCGCGTTGTCGATACCGTCCCGGAACGGGAAGAACGCGTCCGATGCAATGACGGAACCCCGGCTCCGCTCGCCGGCCTTGAACGTGGCGATCATCGAGGAGTCGACACGACTCATCTGGCCCGCCCCCGCTCCCAGCAGCATCCCCTCTTTTGCCAGGACGATGGCATTCGACTTCACATGCTTGCAGACCTTCCAGGCGAACTTCAGATCACGGAGTTCTTCGGCAGTCGGCGCCCGCTCTGTGACGACTTGATATTCCGACTCGGGATCCTGTTGATCGTCACGGGCCTGAACCAGCAGGCCGCCGGTCACCCGACGATACTCGAGTCCTGCCGACTGATCTCCCAGCATCGCGGCACACTCCAGCAGCCGGACATTGTTCTTCCACTTCGGCTTCGTCGTCAGAATCTCAAATGCCGCTGCGGAATACGCGGGGGCAATGATCGCCTCGATGAATCGGCCCGGTTCCGCGAGAGCTTCTGCCGTGGCCACATCCAGTTCCCGGTTGAACGCCAGAATCGACCCGAAGGCACTGACCGGATCTCCGGCATACGCCTGCAGAAACGCCGTCACCTGATCCGCCCCGATCGCACAGCCGCAGGGATTGGTATGCTTGATCACCACGGCCGCCGGATCGGAGAATTCCCGCACGAGATTGAACGCCGCGTCGAGATCCAGCAGATTGTTGTACGAAAGTTCTTTCCCGTGACGCTTGTGTGCCGTGGCGATCGACGCCGCCGGAGCATTCTTTTCAACGTAGAATGCCGCTGGCTGGTGCGGATTCTCCCCGTACCGCAGATCACTTTCTTTTTGAAACTCCAGGGTCAACAGCTCTGGGAAACCTGTCGGCTCACCCTGCTTCGAGAGAAAACTGGCAGTCCCCGACTGTGACAGGAAATAATCGGAGATCGCCCGGTCATAACGGGCAGTCATCTCGAACGCCGCCTGGGCCAGCTCCCGTTTGAACTCCAGTGTCAGGCTGGACCCGTTGAGTTGCTCAATGACTCGATCATACTGTTCCGGGCGGGTGACAATTCCGACATACGCATGGTTCTTCGCGGCGGAGCGGACCATGCTGGGACCGCCGATATCGATGTTCTCGATCGCGTCTTCCGTGGTCACATCTGGTTTGGCAATCGTCGCTTCAAACGGATAGAGATTCACCACGACCAGCTGGAACGGAATGATTCCATGTGCCTGAATCGCGGCCGCATGATCCGGATGATCCGGCATCCCGAGAATCGCACCGTGAACTCGCGGGTGCAGGGTCTTCACGCGCCCATCCATGATTTCCGGAAAGCCGGTGTACTCCGACACGTCGATGACCGGAATCCCCTGCTCTTTCAAAAACCGGGAGGTTCCGCCGGTCGAAAGGATCTCAAATCCCAGTCGGGTGAGTTCCTTCGCAAACGGTCCCAATCCGGTTTTATCACTGACGCTGATCAAGGCGCGACGGGGCGCTGCACTCATGTCGAAAAAGTCCTGTTTCAAATGGTGGAGAATGAAAACAGGCTATCGGAGCACGAACAGCGACGCAAACGGAGAGCAGGGCGTCTCACAATTCGCGATGAACAAACCCCTTCCGGAACCCCTCACGCAACGGTCCACTCCGATTTGAGGAACCGCTTCAAAAAGGATCCTGCCCATCGCCGGATGATCTCCAGAGTCGGTCCCGGACTTCTCCTTCTCCCCTGAGGGAAGAAAGATTTGAGTGGTGCTGTTGATTTCCGGGACAGGCTCCTACGAAGGGATTCCGTTCTTCAGCAGGTCCAGCAGCACATTGTCGTGCGGATGAGGGTGTCCGGTATGCTGGCGGAACCCTTCGCCGTACGCGCAACCGGCTTCGGCTCCGCGTGAGGCACTGAACCGACGGCTGGAGTCGAGGTACTCGTCCATCCCGTGCTGGCGACGAAGCCATTCCCGCTGGCTGGCATGTGCGGCGAGAGCCTGCAGTTTCGTTTCGATCGTAGTGGAGACGTCGACAATGAAATCAGGCGTCACCCGATTCCCGAACCAGTCGGTCCCTTCCAGTGGATCCATGTAATACAACGCCGGAATTTTGGTCGTCAGCGGAGCAGGATCCGGCTGCTCGGTTTTGTAATTGGGCACCGAAGCATTGAAGCAGGCGTCACGGACCAGACGGCTGGTCATTTCGTGATCACTCATATAGTCCACCGGAGCGGCCGTCAGAATGAGATCCGGCTGGATCTTGCGCAGGATCTCGGTGACCTTCCGGCGGCCATCATTGTCGACCAGAATTTCGAGATCCCGGAACTCCAGGCAGGCATAGCCGGCACCGAGAATCTTCGCTCCCTGGGCCCCTTCCAGTCGACGGACCGCCGCGATCTCGTCTCCACTCAGCTCGGCACTCCCTTTGTCGCCGGGAGTCATGGAAACGGAGAACGTCTTGCACCCCAGTTGCGACAGCAGCGCCAGGGTGCCGCCGCACAGGATTTCCACATCATCTGGATGAGCATGGATCGCGAGGACTCGAGGTGGACTGCTCAAGGAAAACGACATGAAAAACCTTTACAGAAATGTCTAAAACCGCAGCATCGGTCCACCACCCCCAATGATGACACGGACTCAATGCCACATCCGCTTCCCTCTGTTTGCAACGCATCCCCGGCAGGGGCGTCCTCTCTGTCTGAATCGAATCGGGAGGTGACACGGCGAACCAGAGTATTTCGATTTTGTCTCTTCCCGTCGAGTCCGCGTCTGACGCGTTTTTCAGGAAAACAGGCCGAATCGATGTGATCAATGACCACCCACGGGAATTCGGGCGTTGGTTACCGGATTCGTTGCATTCTTTTACATTTTTGCCTGATTCGCGGCACGTGCCCGGTCCGGCTGGTATGATCAACAGAATGTCCAATCCACTGGTTCCGCTTCACCGATCGCACTCCCGGCATTTCGAACAGAACAAGTTCGTCTATCCCGTCGTGTCCCGTCGCAGCCACGGCCTGTCGATCGGCGTGAATCTCAACCCCGACAAGATCTGCAACTTCGATTGCATCTACTGTCAGGTGGACCGCAGAAGCGAAGCCGAACAGCGCTTTGTCGAAATGGAACGGCTCCTCTCCGAAATCGAGGAGATGCTCACTCTCGTCACGACGGGGGAACTCTATCAGACTCCTCGCTTCGAACAGGTGCCTGAGTCACTGCGACGACTGAACGACATCGCGTTCTCCGGAGACGGTGAACCCACGACGTTCAAGAATTTCGATGAGATCATCAGCGAGGTCGCCGGAATCAAACGCCGCTTCCAGCTGGATCAGGTCAAGATGGTGCTGATCACCAATGCCAGCATGTTTCACCGTCCGAAAGTTCAGGCCGGCCTGCTGACGCTGGACCAGAATCAGGGAGAAATCTGGGCAAAGCTCGACGCCGGGACCGAGGCCTATTATCAACTGATCGAGCGGACCAAAATTCCGTTCCAGCGAATTCTCGACAACCTGCTGCTTGCTGCCCGGGTGCGTCCGATCGTCATTCAAAGCCTGTTCATGAAAGTCAACGGCATCCCCCCCGCGGACTCGGAAATCACAGCCTATCTCCAGCGGCTGAATGACATTCAGAGCAACGGTGGAACGATCCAGCTGGTGCAGGTCTACACCGTGGCCCGACCACCTGCTGAGAGTTTCGTTTCCTCTCTGTCGAATCAGGAAGTCGATCGGATCGTGCAGAGAATCCAGCAGGAAACCGCTCTCCCCGCCGAAGCGTACTATGCCTGACACCCCCTCCTGCCATGATATCCACAGTGACATTCACCGTGATGACCAGCAGGGCGCCCCACAGAACAGGAGACACTCCCCTATCAGTGATGTGGAGTTGCCCGACTGTTCATCATCGTCGTGACAATGGCCGTTGCCACAGCACCGGCGACTGCGGCAATCGCAAACAACAGCCCGAGAGATGTCATCTCGGGACTGGATGTCTGACGGGCCTGCTCCATCAGTCCGGTGAACGTGGTGACTTGACCGGCAATCAGACCGGCAACGGTTCCGACCACCGCACCAATCGGATGCGTGATCGCTGAGCCCTTGAAAGCTCTGACAATCATGATGCCGCCTGCAGCACCACCCAGCAGCTGAACGAGGACGGGAATGAGCATGTCCATGAGATCGACCTCCAGGCCAGACGAGTTGGCGATCCGTTTCAGATCCCACTCACCGTGAGTCGAGACTCACTTCATCCCGGCCTGTCAGAACAGCGGGCGCCGCAATTCCACGGCACTCATCACACATCCGGCAGATCTGGACGGATGAAACGGTTTTTCACACATTTGTGATTAGCGCATTTGTTGATTGGCGCTGATTGGCATCGTGGAGCGAGTCAGGGATGCGATTCACCGACTCCGTCTTCACGGAGGGTCTCCCTGCTCCCTTTCCATCCTACAACAGTCTTGTCACCCGGCAAGAGGAGAATTGGTCGGGATCAGCGACAAGTCGCTTCCAGACTAAAACGGCCATCAGAAACGGGATTGTCGTGCGCGATGCCATTCCAGCACGTCCGCTTCGGTCACGCGATAAAGATCGATCGATCCTCCCAGCCTCTTCACCGGAGCGAAAAAGCGGAAGTAACCGAATTCTTCAAAGTCCGCGGCACGAGTCGTCCCATCCCCCTGAAAAACAGAATGCGGGCGTCCCATCACGAAGTTGACACTGACGGCATACCAGCCCGGTTGCGGTGACCGCGACGGAGGCAAGGTGAATCGAATCCCTTCACACTCGGGAGGGACCGTGCCGAAGTACGCGAGTCCAATTTCTTCGACTCCATCGCGCTGCAGCTCGTCGCGCAGCGTCACCAGATTCTGCCCCCAGTCCAGATTGGAATCGATCAGATGAAACCGCCCGCCAACTGGACCTCCCCCCCATTCATTGAAATAGGACAGATGGTTCGGGTGGAATCGCAACGACAGTCCGCAAGACACCAGAAACAGGACAAGCCCCGCCTGGCGAAGACGAACTGGCAGGAACCGGAAACAGTGCATCCCTCGCCCGCAGGCGATGAACAGCAAGGGAATCACCGGCATCACATACCGGACTCCCAGTTGCAGGCTTTCCCGGCTTGCGGCAAACAACACCAGTGAAACCGGCAGGACAATCAGCCAGAATTCATTCCACCGGCGCGGACGTTCACGTTGAAACAGAAATCCCAGACAGGCCAGCAACAGGAGCAGGTGAACGGCATGCGGCAGCTTGTAGCAAAGTCCTTTCACAAAGTAACTGCGAAACCCGTGCAGGCTCCAGCTGCCGTCCAGAAACACCGGGTGCATTCCGGCCATCACTGCCCGCTGTTCATCGATCCCCAGCAGATACTGTTCCGGAACTGGCACCGGAAGCCACGGAACGAACGACAGCAGTTTCTGGACGGCCAGCAGGTCCGTGGAACGAAACGTGTACGACGCCAGTGGAAGACAGAGTCCCTGAAAGCGATAACACCCCGCCAGCACCATCAGGCTGACCACAACGGCAACACCACTCTGCAGCAGCAACGGCTTCCATTCCGTCCGCAACCGTTTCCGAAACTGAACCAGTAACAGGACCGGCAGCAGGGAATAGAGCAGCAGATTGGTGAACTTGGTTCCTTGAGCGATTCCGAGAACCGCTCCCCAGAGAAGCGCCCGTCTCCAGCCTGGCCGTTCTGACCAGAAGATCATTGCGGACAGCGCTGCGAGAAAGGCAAACGCTCCGCCGAGATCCGGTGTGACCACACTGGCATGCGCAGTGACATTGGGATCGCTGACATAAAGCAGCAATGTCAGCAGCCCGATCCCGACACCAAACAGTCGACGGGACCAGAAATAGAGGAGGAGCGCGGTTCCCAGTGACCAGACCGCATTGACGCTTCGTCCCCAGACATACCACCGCTGCCAGGAATCCGGATGCTGCCGGACGAACTTTTCTCCAAGTGCCTGACCCAGCGTCTGCCGGTCGACCTCGACACCTGCGCTGACCAATGGAATCGCGGCCCACATGCGTGTCAGCGGCGGGTTCACGAGTTCGATGTCAAACCTCCCTTCCCGAAGATTGCGAACCCCGACCGGCAGATGCCAGATCTCGTCATGTGTCACGGTTAATGCTCTGGCCGTGAACAGGCAGATCCCCCAGTGCAGCAGCAGCAACACGCCAACAAGCAGCATTTCCTGTCTGCGTGTGGGAGTCCACATGAAAACAGGGGCGTGCTGCGGTCGGGTTGGCGGAGACTTGATCATGGATAACGCATCGGCGTGATCTGAACGCCTCATCAGGCTTTATGAAGATCAGACAGAAATGCCCTGGTCACGTCTGTCTGGGGGTTCTCAAAGATCTCTCCCGGAGTCCCCGATTCGGCAATGGTTCCCGCATGCAGCAGATGCACGGTATGGCCGACTGCCCGCGCGAACCCCAGCCCGTGAGTCACGACAATCATCGTCTGACCGTCACGAGCAAGATCACTCATCACGGCCGTGACTTCCGCCGTCATCCGCGGATCGAGCGCACTCGTCGGTTCGTCAAACAGAATCGCCTGCGGATTCATCGCCAGCGTGCGGGCGATCGCCACTCGCTGTTGCTGTCCGCCAGAGAGTGATCCCGGATAGACGTCCTGTTTATGCCCCAGGCCGACCCGTTCGAGGAGTGCCATCGCCTGCGTTCGCACCTCTTCCACCGGACGCCTCAACACGTGAACAGGGGCTTCCATCACATTCTGAATGACGGTGCGATGCGGAAACAGATGAAACTGCTGAAACACCATGCCAACTCGCTGGCGGATCTGCGTCAGCGCCGACTCCCGGCCAGCAGCGCCTGTCGGGGGAAGCACGATCTCACCGACCCGGATCTCTCCCGACTCGAAGGTCTCCAGCCCGTTGATCGTTCGCAGCAGCGTACTCTTGCCGCCGCCGGACGGCCCGAGCAGAACACAGACTTCCCCCTTCTTCACCTGCATGGAAACTCCCTGCAGGATCAGATGCGGGCCATAGCTTTTCACAATGTTCTGCAATTGAATCATGTGCGCCGCTCCGTCATCAGCCGTTTCTCCAGCCGTCCCGCCAGCAGTGACAGCGGATAACTCATGGCGAGATACAGCAGTGCCGTCAGCAATCCCAGTTCGACAATCGCTCCGGTGCTGCGGGCCTGAATGTAGTACTCCTTACTCAACTCCACGACCGTAATCACCGAGCAGACCGCCGTATCTTTGAAGAGCGCGATGAAGTCATTCGTCACAGGAGGAATCACGAGCCGTGTCGCCTGGGGAACAATGATTCTCCGCAGTGCGAGCCACTGACTGAACCCGAGTGCCTGCGCCGCCTCCATCTGTCCTCGGGGAATCGCCTGGAGTCCAGCACGATAAATCTCGGCTTCGTATGCGGAATAGTTCAGCGCCAGTCCCGCGACGGCCGCCCAGAAGGCATTCACCTTCAGTCCGATTTCCGGCAACAGAAAGAAGAGAACATACAACTGCAAGACCAGCGGTGTTCCACGAATCAACTCGACATAAATGGTCGCCAGCGATCGGGCCAGAGCCGGTCCGTAGAGCCGCAGGAGTGCCATCAGGAGACCGATCAGAATCGCCAGCGGCATCGCCGTCACCGCCAGCAGCACCGTCATGCCGGCCGCTTTCGCCAGCAATCCGCCACGCTGCCAGATGACACCGAACCCGCGCACCGGCACATAGGTTTCCTCATCGACTTCTTCTGTTTCTCCCGGCTCTTCCGAACGGGCATGAGGCAGACCGATAAAGCTCCCCTGCAGGTTGGTTTCCAGTCCACGCAGCGACTGCGTTTCATTCCAGATTCGATACCGGGACAGAATGCGACGCAGTCGTCCATCCTGCAGGGCTTCAAAAATCGCGGTATTGATCGCCTGCAGAAGTTCCGTGTCATCCTTTCGGGTCAGTACGACATAGAAGCCCCGTCCGACCGGATCTCCAATTGCTTTCAACTTGGGAAAGCCCGGCTCGTAGAACGTCCAGATCGGGAGATCCTGCAGATTGCCGTCGATACCGTCGACATTGAGTTCCGCCCCGCGCATCGCGTCGGAAACCCCTTCGAACAGAGCAATCTCGACCCGGTCCCCGAGATGCTTGCGGAGATAATCTTCCGCGGCCGCTCCCCCGAGAACAGCAATCCGTTTCTTCCGTCCGCCTGGCGGTTCGAACAGATCATTCCAGCTGTTGAACGTCGGGTCATCCTTCCGCCCGAGCAACTGCAGTTCGTAGATGTAATAGGGAATCGAGACGCCGTACCGCTCGGCGCGGACCGGGGTCCACTCATATCCGTTGAGGACGATATCGAGATCCCCGCGCGACATGAGATCCGGCAGCTTGTCCCATTGCCCCTGCTGGAACTGGGAACGGACACCGAGTGACTCGGCGAGCAACTGGGCGAGTTCCACTTCGAATCCGACGAGCCGATTCGGGTCATCGTCGGCGGGATAGATGAACGGCCCCCCCCCTTCCTGATCCGCTCCCCAGATGAGCGTTCCCCGCTGCTTCACTTTCGCCAGTCCGTCTCCGGCATCGACATGACCGGCGGAGAACAGAAGGCCGCAGCAGACCAGAAGAACTGAGAAATCCGTTCTCAGCGAAACGGCGGCATTCCACGGAACGCGCCGTCGGTGACACCTCTTCAGAAAGCCCATATTCCGGATGTCCCGCGTACTTGTGGAAAAGATCCAACGCAGGAAACAGCGTACGCGGGAGCCGGACGTTCAGCAATCGTGATGACGATCCTGACTTCCGGATTCACCCATGAGAGTCTTCAATTGCTCCGGCCCGAAGACCCGCTGCTGGCCCCCTTCGATCCAGCTGGCCTCCCGCAGCGTGGCGTCGTAGGAGAATTTCTTCCGTCGGGCAAGCTTCCAGGAATACCAGTAGAGCCATCGGCCGCATCCGTTCACAAGAAGTCCGGTGATGATGACACCGCATGCCGGCCAGATCGAAGAAGCATCGGACAAGAGCGAGAAGACGAAAAGACCCGCACCAACAACTTCCATCAAGAGACCGCAGAATGCCGTGATCTCCGCAAACGAATGCAACAGTGCCCCCGCAGGAGTACACAGTTTCTTGCCGATCCGTTCACATTCATTGTCCCACATGGGAGGCACGAAGACCAAGCAGTCCTCCAGTCTCCCCTCAACGAACAGCGGACGTGATCGAGTTCCGGTCGGCGGTTCTGGCTGCCGAAGCGTCGACGGCCTCTTTCAGTTTGTCCATCAATATCCCCTTGGTGTACTGCCCGCGAATGGCAATCACCTTGCTCTCTTTGCCGGGGGGAATGATGACGGTGAGCGGCACGCTGTCCTGCCCGAACATTCGCAGATACTTCAGAATCTCCGGGTTCTCTTTCGTGAAGTCGGCCATCATCGGGACGATGTTGTGAGCTTTGACGAATTCAATCGTTTCCTGCCGATCCAGCGCAATTTTTTCGTTGATCTTGCAGATGACGCACCAGTTCGCGGTGAAGTCAATCAGGACGGGTTTCCCTGCCTGCCGGAGCTGAATCAGCATGTCTTCACTGAACGGTTCCCAGGGCATTTTGTGATGAACGTCGTCACCCGGTTCCGCAGCAGCAACTGTATTCTGTCCCGCCAATGACGACGGAGTGAATTCCTGCATCAACCAGAATCCGGCCCAGATCACTGGAAAGGAAATCAGTCCGGCCCCCACACAGCCGACGAGTCGCCTGAACATCCGATCGGCCGGGGTCGTCAGATTGGCACAGAGCCAGACGAACAGGGCCAGGCCCAGCAGCATGACCAGGACGGGAACCCGCCATTCCATGGCGACGTTGAACAACAACCAGATCACCGTTCCCATCATGACGAAGCCGGTGAACTGCTTGAATTTCACCATCCAGTTCCCAGGCCGGGGCAAGCGGTTCACCAGCGACGGGACCAGCCCGGTCACAATGAACGGGAAGGCCATCCCCAGTCCCATCAGCCCGAACATGCCGAAGACAATGACCGGCGGCTGCGACAGCCCCCAGGTGAAGACCGTCGCCACGAACGGTGCGATACAGGGAGTTCCCAGGATCGTCGCAATCACGCCGGTGTTGATGGCGCCCAGATATCCTTCCTGATGGTGACCGGCGCTGGGAATGATCCCCGGAACCGGAAGCTCAAAAACGCCGAACAGACTGAGCCCCATGACGAACACGACGGCCGCCATCCCGATCATGAACGGCGTACTCTGGAACACCGCTCCCATCGACTGCCCGAGAATGACGGACAGAAAGGCGAAGAGCATGAACACGGCCAGCACGCCACCGGTGTACGCCAGATTCAACGCCAGGATCCGGGAGCGCTTTTCTCCCGCCTGCTGCACGAAACTGAGAATTTTGATTGCGAGTACCGGCAGCACGCAGGGCATAATGTTCATCAGCAGACCGGCCAGAAACGCGGTCGCCATCGCACTCCAGAGTGTCGTCTCTTCCCCTGTGGACTCAACGGTGAACATCGGAGTCGCTGCCGACTGCAGCGAGTCATGCTCCCCTTTTCCGAAATACGACCGGACAATCGGAGACGCCCCGGCGATCGATTCCTGCTGGGCACTCCCCAGTTGAAACTTCACGGTTTTCGGCGGCAGGCAGCTCTTCTCTTTTTCGCAGATCTGATAACGAATGCTCCCCGAGACTCCGAACGGAGCATTGTCCGTGACCTGAAATTCCTGAGTCCAGCTGACCTGTTTCACATGACTGTTCGAAGGATGGTCTCCGTCCTGCAACCGGGTGATAACAACTTCCGGTTGCGGGACGGAGACCATCCCACCGACAGCGGCAAGATGGCTCGGGGTGAAACTGATGACCGTCGGCATTTCAATCTGATTCTCTGCCGCCTTCTCCAGACCGTACGTACTCCATTTGTCCGCGAGCGTCATGGTGATTGCGACCGTCACGGTTTCCCCAACGGTCGCTGTCGCAGGAGAGAGTTCAAACTGAATCCGGACCGGCTCGATCTGCACTCCCGCCGAATTCCGGATCTTCTGCGGAACGATTTCGTATCCAGAGGCCAGAGGAGACGTCACCGTTGATACGGGGGCCGGTTCTTCTTTCGTTTCGACCGGAGTCATTGAAACAGCGGCTTCGGTGGCGCGAAACGCCTCTTCTTCCAGAGCGTCCAGTTTCTTCGTGGCGACGACAGAGGCAGTGAATGAAGCCTTCTTGGGAAGACAGTTGTCCTTGTCACAGAGCAGATAGTGGATTTCTCCCTTGAGTGTCACGGACGCAGGGTCGACTCCGGCGGGGAGAGCCATCCGGCGGGAGAAGATCACCGTCCCGAACAGCTTCTCCACCACTTTATCGAAGTTGTCATCATGCTCTTTCTTGGGAGGGGGTGTGATGCCATAGGCGCCATCCACCATCTTCCAGCCCGTCTCTTCCAGCGCGATTTTCGTCGGTTTCGCAAAGCTGGGGTCCATCGAATAGCTGTTCATCCCTTCCGGAATGATCATGCGGACCTGCAGCTGCACGATCCCAGCCTGCGTTGTCGGGACCAGAATTGCCCCGATTTCCACTTTGGAAGCCGTGACCTGCGAAACCGCAGGAGTCTGCAATTGAAACAGGTTGAGTCCCCCGTCCTGAGCCGTCACAGACGACGCCAGACAGAACAGAGAGACCAGACCGGCCAGAAGGGAACGCATCAGTGCTCCTCAATTCGGAGGGAAATCAGTGGGCCCAATACGGCGGGAACCATTCTCGAAGGCCTCCAATCATACCCGGTTCGCCATTGAGAAGCGATATGTGTTCGCCGGAACGGAAGCCATGACCGCCGAATGGAATACCGGTTGTTCAACGAAGCCGGCGACCTTCGGGAACAATTGTTCACATCTGTCCCCCGTCTTGTCCCCTGTCTGAAAACCCTCTCCGCCCGTTGGACAACGAGACAGCAGGTTGTCATAATCGTTCAATGGAACGGTTCAGTATTGATTCACACAGCCCGGAACGTGTCTCCCGCAGGGGGATGCCTTCCGGGCTGTGTGCATTTTCTCGTCCCCTGCCGCAATTCACCGCGTCGTAAAGGTTATGTTCACAGGACTGATTGAAGGACTGGGCACGATTCTCTCCCTGGAACCACAAGGACCAGGAGTGGAATTGACGCTGGAACCCGCGCAGTCTCTGCCGGAGCGGGATCAGGTTCAGCTCGGAGACAGCATTGCCATCAATGGCTGCTGTCTGACCGTCGTGACGTTCGAAACGGGTCGATGGACCTTTCAGGCGGGACGGGAAACTCTCTCCCGGACAAACCTCGGACTGCTGAAGCCGGGAGACGTCGTCAATCTTGAGCGGTCTCTCCGTCCCACTGATCGGATGGGTGGACACTTCGTTCAGGGACACGTCGACGGGCAGGGAACTGTCGAGGCCGTGCTCCTCGACGGTGAATGGACCAATCTCTGGTTTCGGGTGCCGGCCCGACTGACCCGGCAAATGGTTCCCAAAGGATCCGTGACCGTCGATGGAGTGTCGTTGACGGTGGTCGACGTGGAAGCCGAGCGGTTCAGCGTCGCCCTGATTCCCCACACGCTGCAGGTGACGACACTCGGCCGACGGCAGGTCGGCGACACCGTCAATATCGAGACAGACATCATCGGCAAGTACATGGAAAAGCTGGTCGGTCTGACCGGCGCGAATTTCGGATCTGTTCAACCTGCTCAGTGAGCGAAACAAGAACTGTCATGCAACCGCCGGAACGGCAGACACGATCTCACCTGATGCGGCTCTTCGAGCGGCACGGTTATCGCCCGCGCACGAACCTGGGCCAGAACTTTCTGATCGACCTGAACATCATTGAATTCGTGGTCCGTTCCGCGGAACTGACAGCGAATGATGTCGTTCTGGAAATCGGAGCCGGCACCGGCGGAATGACGACGTTCATGGCGCAGGACGCCGGGCATGTCATCTCGGTCGAAATCGATCGGAATATGTACCAGTTCGCCAGTGAGGCGGTCGCTCCCTACTCGAACGTCACACTGATCAACGCGGACGCCCTGAAAAACAAGAACCAGTTCAATCCGCTGGTGCTTCAGGAGATTGACCGGCAACTGGCAGTCGACCCCAACCGCCGGCTGAAACTGGTCGCCAATCTCCCCTACAGCGTGGCGACTCCGGTCATGTCGAATCTCGTGGCCAGTGAGCTTCCCTGGACTCGAATGGTGGTCACGATTCAATACGAAGTCGGCGAGCGGATGCAGTCGCAGCCGGGTCAGGAGCATTATGGAGCCTTGTCTGTCTGGCTGCAGTCCCAGTGTCAGGTCGAGATTCTGAAGAAACTGGGACCGACGGTCTTCTGGCCTCGTCCGAAAGTGGACTCCGCCGTCGTGCAGATCATTCCCGATGCGGAGCGTCGGGCACGTCTGACCGACCGGGAGTTCTTTCACGGTTACATCCGGCAGGTCTTCAATTATCGCAGAAAACTCCTGAGAAGCGTCCTCTGCGGCATGTACAGCCGGCAGCTGGAGAAACCGGAAATCGACGACATTCTCCGGGAACAGCAACTCGGGGAATCGGCCAGAGCGGAAGAACTGGACGTCGCCGCTCACCTCGCCTTGTCGCAACGGCTGCAGGCCGCACTGAACAGCAAGCAGAAACAACACGATGAACAATCGAAGACACAGAGATTCGACACGACAGAGAATCGACACTGAGAAGCGACACCATTCAGAAATCCCGGGGAACACCCCCGCCCGAAACGGCACACCGATCCTGTGTGCTTTATTGGATGTGAGTGAAAAGAGAGACTGAAATGCAAGATCGGATTCTGGAAACCGGACTGACTTTCGACGACGTACTGCTGGTGCCGGACTACAGCGACGTGATGCCGGGTGATGTCGAAGTCGCCTCCAAACTCACCCGAAACATCTCGATCAATGTTCCCATTCTCTCCAGCCCGATGGATACCGTCACGGAAAGTGACATGGCCATCGGCATGGCTCAGGAAGGGGGAGTCGGCATCATTCACAAGAATCTGTCGATCGAACAGCAGGCCCTCGAAGTCGATCGGGTAAAACGCAGCGAGCATGGCGTGATCGTCGATCCGGTCACTCTCCCTCCCGACGCGACGGTCCGGGAAGCCATCTCCATCATGGACACCCGGAACATCGGCGGGGTTCCGATCGTCGGGGACGATGGAAAACTCAAAGGGATTCTGACCCGGCGCGATCTCCGCTTCCTCGATTCCGACGAGATCAAGGTCAACGAGGTCATGACGAAGAACAAACTCGTCACGGCTCAATCCGACACCGACCTGAAAGAAGCCGAGAGAATTCTCCGGATCAACAAAGTCGAGAAACTCCTGCTGGTCGACGAAGACTTCGTGCTGCAGGGACTGATCACCATCAAGGATATCGACAAGAATCTCCGCTTCCCCCGCGCCAACAAAGATTCACGCGGGCGACTGCGAGTGGGAGGAGCCGTCGGCGTTCACGATTACGCCCGGGCCGAACGACTCATCGAGGCCGGAGTCGACTTCCTGACCGTCGACAGTGCGCACGGGCACTCGAAGAACGTGATTGAAACGATTCGAACGATTAAGCAGAAGTGGTCAATTGACATCATCGCGGGAAACATTGCCACCGAGGCAGGAACTAAGGCTTTAATCGATGCGGGGGCCGACGCCGTAAAAGTTGGGATTGGGCCGGGTTCGATTTGTACAACGAGAATCATCTCTGGAGTGGGTGTTCCACAGTTAACGGCCATCGCAAATGCCGCGAAAGCAACTGCCGGAACAGATGTTCCGCTCATCGCGGATGGAGGGATTCGCTACAGCGGTGATATGACGAAAGCCCTTGCTGCTGGAGCCTCTACGGTGATGCTGGGGGGTCTTCTGGCCGGTCTTGACGAAAGTCCGGGAGAGACGATTCTGTATCAAGGGCGCCGATTTAAACGATACCGGGGAATGGGATCCCTGGGGGCCATGGTCAAAGGAAGTAGCGAGCGCTATCGGCAAAGCCAAAGTGAAGAGGATGCTCGCGGAACGCCGAAACTGGTTCCAGAGGGGGTCGAAGGACGTGTCCCCTACAAAGGACACCTGCACACCCTGCTCTATCAGCTCGTCGGCGGGCTGCGTGCCGGGATGGGCTACCTCGGCGTCCGGAACATTGAAGAACTGCGGACCCGCGCGAAATTCCTGCGAGTTTCGGCGGCCACGGTGAGGGAGAACCACCCGCATGACATTGCCATCACTCAGGAAGCTCCGAACTACACAACGGAGTATGGTCCGCACGACAGTTTCTAAGACTGTCCGCCAACGACTGCTCGGTTCCCTGGTCGCCGTGTCGACCCTGGCAGGCAGCAGTCTGTTCGCGCAGACCACCGCTCCGGCGATGACCACCGCTTCGTCCGAGCAGGCAGCCGCTGCCCGCTGGCAGGATCTGCGTGAGCAGATCTTCCCGGCAAAATCGGCTTCCAGCCCGCAGAGTTCGGCGACGGCCCGACCGTTTCCCGAACGGACGACACTGGAACAGGTGGGATTTTCACAGACGACCTCACCAGCGTCGCCAGGCAAGGTTGCCCCTGCCTCCGGAAACCGGGAGTCAGGCCGGGTCATCCATTCCTTTTCCGATGTCTCCGAACCGCTGGCGGTCCCACGATTCGAAGGCCTGCAGCTCGTTTCACTGCCGGAATTCCTGGCACAGGAACAGGCCGGCCTCAACGGTCTGATTGCCCAGCAGCCGATTCCACCGGAACCGATTCCCGCCGCTCCGCCATCGGGCACTCCGGCTCCGACGGCGCCAGGCGGTGAACTGTTCGGTGATCAGGTGGATACACTGTTCCAGCCCATCACGAAGATCCAGCCGTATCAGAACTACTCCCCGTCAGCCGCTGCTGAAGGAAAGGTTCGATACGACTACATCTGCCCGCAGCCGGGATTCATTCCCAAAGATCAACAGGTCAGTTGCCCGAACATGCAGTCTCTCCCCCAGCAGGGAAGCACCGACCGCAACTTTGCGACCATGCAGTATTGCTGGGTTCCGACGAACGTCTTCCACAATCCGCTCTACTTCGAAGATCCGGCTCTGGAGCGTTACGGACAGCAGTACCCGTACGGCGTGCAACCGTTTGTCTCACTGGGACGATTTGGAATCCAGTTCCTGGGACTGCCGTACCAGATGGCCATCGATCCGGTTCACCGGGAAATCTACGCTCTCGGTTATGACCGGCCAGGGGATAATACTCCCCTGCTGGAATACCGGATTCCCTTCAACGCCAAGGCCGCTGTCGTGGCCGGCGGAGTGTACACCGGATTTGCCTTCCTGATTCCGTAATCCCGGTCACGTTCCGTCTTCCGGGAAATGTGAACGGCCGCGAAATTTCAGGCCGGGAGCCGCTTTTCGAAGCTCTCCCGGCCTGACTCGTTTTTGAACGGTTTTTCCCGGATTTCCCCGTGAAACCCACTGGCTGGCCCGGTTTTTCCGACTCCCCCACGATTGGGAGTTTTCCCCGAGCGCTTGTCTGGGTTCGGGGGGCCAGTATGATTCGGAGACCCCGTCAGCAGAGCGTCTTTCCCGTATTTGCCGAGACGGCAACAGCGATTCTCCTCGAACTCCCTCACCATCATGCAGCATCGCCCGAACCATGGTCCCCGGCCGCACGCGTTTCAGCCGCCACAAGGGGAGCTGGCACTGCTGGCAGGTTCCGCGAACAAACTGTTCGCACAGCGCGTCGCCGATGAGCTCGGAGTCCGTCTCACCCCCTGCGAAGCGCATTATTTCAGCGAGGGAAACGTCTTCGTCCGGATTCTCGAAAACGTCCGGGGACGGGACTGCTACATCATTCAGGGGACTCACAACCCGGTCAACGACAACTTCATGGAGTTGCTGTTCTGGATCGACGCACTCAAGCGGGCGAGCGCCCAGCAGGTGACGGCGGTGGTTCCCTTCTTCAGTTATGCCAAAGGGGACAAGAAAGACGAACCGCGCGTCTCCATCCGCGCCCGGGTGTGCGCGGATGCGATCGAAGCGGCCGGTGCCGACCGGTGCCTGATGATGGATCTGCACACCCCGCAGATTCAGGGGTTCTTCCACATTCCGGTCGACCATCTGTATGCCCGGTATGTGATCTGTGAACACATCCGCACGCTGAACATTCCGGATCTGGTCGTCTGCAGCCCGGATATCGGATTCGCCAAGAATGCGTCAGCGTATGCCTTCCATCTGGGTGTGCCTGTCGTCATCGGAAACAAGGCCCGACATGATCACAGCGAACAGGCCCACGTCCTGGAACTCATCGGGGATGTCCGAAACAAGAACGTGCTAATCGTGGACGACTTCACCATCTCCGGCGGCACCATGTTCGCTATGGCCGACGTCCTCAAGCAACGGGGAGCCAACGACATTTACGCCGCGGTCTCACACGGTGCCCTGTCGAAGGGGGTCCCGCAGAAGTTTGCCAACAGCCGGATCAAACAGCTGTTCATTACCGACACCATCGAACCGCAGGTCGATCCGCTGACACACAACATCACGGTCGTCTCGGTCTCCCGTCTGTTTGCGGAAGCGATTCAATCGATTCATGATCGAACCAGCGTCTCGCAACTGTTCCCGGACGCGACAATTCCTGACAGCCTGTAATAGAAACGAATTGTCCTCATGTCCAGTTTCGAACGAGTCGCCGGAATCGACGAGATTCCCAATCTCGGGCGGAAAGAAGTCATCATTGACGACGAGATCCCGGCCCTGTTGCTGCACGTCGATGGAATCTATTACTGTGTGGAAGATGTCTGCACGCATGACGGGCAACCCTTAACGAACGGCCTGCTGGCAGGGCTGGAGATTATCTGCCCCCGTCATGGAGCCCGATTCGACATCACGACGGGCGAGGCGACTGCGCTTCCCGCCCGGCGTCCGATTCGTGTCTTTGAAGTCGAAACACGCGATGACGGAATCTATGTCAGGGGAGACGAGTAAACGTCCGAGCATCTGGTGGATGATCGGCGGTCTCCTGTTACTTCTTCTCGTGCTCTCTGCGCGATTTCGACTGCTGGAACTCCCGCTGGAACGGGACGAAGGAGAATACGCCTACGGCGCCCAGCTGCTCCTGCATGGAGGCCAGCTCTACGAAGAAATTCACAGCATGAAATGGCCGGGGCTGTATGCCGCCTATGCCCTGCTGTTTCTCGCTGGGGGTGAACACATCTCCACGATTCATGCCGGACTCATCGTCGTCAACTTGCTGACCGCCCTGGGTCTGGGACTGCTCACCCGACAATTTCTCAACAGTACAGCAGGCATCATTACCGCCATCTGCTATCTGATTCTCAGCGTGATGCCCCCCGCACATGGGATCATTGCGAATGCCGAACATTTCGCCCTGCTTCCGGCAGTCTGGGGATTGTGGTTGCTGAATCGCCAGTGCCGGTCCTCTGAATCCGTTTCCATTGCAGGCTCTCTCCTGGCCGGGTTTCTGCTGGGACTCGCTCCCGTCATGAAGCAGCATGCGCATCTGTTCGTGCTGCTGGGGCTGATTCTGGCAGCAGTGTCCCCCTGGCCGGCCACGCTTCAGAACCTCCGTCAGAATCTCACCCGACTCCTGCTGGTGCTCAATGGAATCCTGCTGGCCTGGAGTGGAATGTGCCTGTTGATCTGGCTGCGGGGAGACTGGGACCAGTTCGTCACCTGGACGGTGATCTATCCTCGAGACTACACCCGGCAAGTCACACTCGAACAGGCCCCGGCAAACTTCCTGATCACTGCCATTCCCATCGCCCAGGCCATCTGGCCCATCCTGCTGCTGGCACTGACAGGTTTGGGAGCCCTGATCCTTCGAAGACAGCGGAATGAACTTCTCTGGGGGATCGGCTTCCTCCTGGCGAGTCTCATCGCGCTCTGTCCTGGTTTCTATTTTCGGGAGCACTACTTTCTGATGGTGTTCCCGGTGATGGCATTTCTCTGCGGCTGGGGAGCGGTTGGTTTATTGTCCTGGCGACAATCCTCACTCCACATCCTGGCAAGCGCCGCGATCCTGCTGGCATTGATCTTTCCACTCGCCCATCAACGGGATCCACTGTTTCTGCTTTCCACCCGGAATGTCTGCCTGCGATTGTTCGGCATCAATCCGTTTATCGAGTCGCCGGAAATCGGGCGGTTTCTCGCTGAGCGCATGTCTCCTGATGACCGCATGGTGATCTTCGGCTCCGAGCCCCAGATCGGCTTCTATGCACAACGTCGACTGGCGACCGGGGATATCTACATGTATCCCCTGATGGAAGTTCATCCCCTCGCTCGACCGATGCAACAGGAAATGATCGAGAAAGTCACGGCCGCTGACCCCAAGTTCGCGCTGTTCGTGTCGGCGCCGACAGCCTGGCTGATGAGTCCCGGATCAGAACAGATGCTGACAGACTGGATGCCGGGCTACCTGAAGAATTTCCATCCGATCGGTATCGTGAAACGACGGGGACTGGAAGACCCGGAGTACCGATTTGCCCCGACCGGCGAATGGCTCAGGAATGTTCCGACCGCCGTCCCGCAGGATGTGCAATATGTTGCGATCTTTCAGCGGAAAGAGACGCTGTGACGGTCTGGCCCGACAGTGGTCCACAATCCACTCACCTGTCAAAAAAAAATGCTGCTCACGCACCAGCGCAAGCAGCATTCAAAACATCCTGACCTGAGAGTCATTTCAGAACGTCAGTGATCTCAGTTGTTCGCAGCATTTAACGCGAGTTGCTCGAGGAAGCCCTGCAACTGTTTTGCCCGGGCCGGATGTTGCAGTTTCCGGACCGCCTTCGCTTCAATCTGGCGGACACGTTCACGGGTCACCTTGAAGATCCGTCCGACTTCTTCCAGCGTGTAAGTGTAACCGTCCCCGAGTCCATATCGGAGCTTGATGATTTCCCGTTCCCGATAGGTCAGCGTTTTGAGAACCTGATCGATCTTGTCTTTCAGCATCTCCTGAGCCGCCTGACTGACCGGATTGTATTCGCTCGTGTCTTCGAGGAAGTCACCGAACAGACTGTCATCGTTTTCGCCGACCGGCTTGTCCAGGCTCACCGGTGCGCGGGCCATCTTCAACACGCGGCGGGCTTCTTCGACATTGACGTCCGCAGCTTCGGCCACTTCTTCAATCGTCGGTTCCCGTCCGAGCTCCTGCACGAGCGCCTTGCTGACCCGACGCAGACGGGACATCGTTTCAATCATGTGGACCGGGATACGGATCGTCCGGGCCTGATCGGCAATCGCCCGAGTGATCGCCTGACGAATCCACCAGGTCGCGTAGGTCGAAAACTTGTAACCGCGACGATGCTCGTACTTATCAACTGCCCGCATCAGTCCGGTATTTCCTTCCTGAATCAGATCGAGGAAGCTCAATCCCCGATTGCGGTACTTCTTGGCGATGGAGACCACGAGACGCAGGTTTCCTGCGGAGAGATCCCGCATCGCCTGATCATAGGCCGCGTACCGTACGTGAATTTCTCTCACGCGGGCCACGAGCGACTCTGGGGTTTCCAGCGTCAGCTTCATCAGGTCGCGCAGTTCCTGTTCGTAATTCGCACAGTGATCTTTCAGCAGGCGATCGCCGGAAATCCGTTTGATCTCGGCTTGCAGCTCGCGCATTCTTCGAGCGATCTGCTCGAGTCGTTTGGTGAGGGGCTGCAGACGTTGCGTCCGGAGACTCATCTCTTCCAGCAGAGTCGCCACTTTACGGCGACGCAGATCGAGCGATGCCTGCAGCTGCGCAGACTTCTGCTCTGACAGTTTTTCCCCTGACTCCGCGAACTCCTGCTCGTTCCGATCCATCAGCTGCTTGATCGTCCGCAGGTTGTGCGGCATGCGCCCCTGAACCTGATCCCGTTCCGTACATTCGGTCATCGAGATTTTGATGGTCCGATCGAACGGCAACTCTCCCCGTTCCACTTTCTGCAAGGTTTCATACGCATCGCGAGAGATAAAATGGCACTCGAGGAGCGTACGACGGAACCGCTTGCGGGTCACTTCAATTTTCTTGGCGAGCGAGATTTCTTCGTCACGGGTGAGAAGCGGAATCTCTCCCATCTGTGACAGGTACATGCGGACGGGATCATCGATCGCCCGTCCCCCGCCGGTTTCTTCGACGAGACCGCTCAGGTTCACCGTCTGCATTTTCTTGACAGTGGTCTTCCGGGCTTTTCCGTTCGTTTTCTTCGGCTCACGGACAGGAACCGGTTGTTTCTCATCCCGGATCGTCAGCCCCAGTTCTTCGAGAGAGATCAACAATGCATCGATTTTTTCCGGATTGACGTCTTCGTCAGGCAGATAGGAATTGACCTGTGTGAACGTCAGATAGCCCTGCAGCTGTCCAAGTTCGGTCAATTCCTGCAAGCTGTCGTTTGTGCGATACATGGGTGTCTTCTCCGAGATCCGATTTCGCAGGCATCCAGACAGATGTCTGTCAGAAACCGGTCCGTTTGGTTGCTCGTTTTCGATGAAATTCCGCGGCTTGGGCTAACAACGCTTCTTCCATGGCACCATCGAGTCGGCCTGACCCGCTTGTCTGTAATGCCAATTGTTCGGCGATCATGGATTGATTCCGAACTTCCTCACACCAGCTCAATCGCTCGAGCGACTGCTTCAGGAACGTCGGACAACCGTCTTCGTCGAAACCACTTCCCTTCACTTTGTCCGCGACACCTTTCGCGACGGCCTGCTCATCCATCCAGACGATCAGGTTTTTCAACTCCGGGTCTTCCACCCGGGCAAGAATTTGTGGCAGTGAAAGATCCCCCTGTTCTTCCGCCTCCCAGAGACAGATGTCCAGAATGGCTTTCAATGCCCCGTTCTTGAATTCCGCTTCAAACAAGACTCCCGCCAGAAATGTGACCACTTCCGGCATTGCCAGTAACTGTTCCAGCAAGTCGCATTCCACTCGCTCAGGCGGAGTCAGCCGTCCACGAAAAACCCGGTTGATGTCCCGGGTCAATTCCTTGTTCGGAATGACCGCCGGCTGTTGTCCCTGCTTGTCGCCGCCAGACTCTCTGGAGCGATTGAGCTGTTCTCGAACCAGCTCTTCGGGCACCTGTAAACGCTGTGAAAGATTTGCAATCAACATCGCTTCCCGCAGGGACCCGCCGAGATTGGGCACCTGAGCAAGCAGCCGGACCATTTCCTCCAGCACCCACTGTCGCGACGCAATCGTTCCACCGCCTCGTGATGTCAGCACGGATCGCAACTGGAAATCCCAGGCTTCCGGAGCCGCATCAGTGAGCCGTCGAAACTCTTCGGCATTGTAGGCAGTGAGAAATTCAGCAGGGTCGAGTTTTTCCGGAAGTGTCAGAATTCGGAGTTCAACGTCCTGCGCAAGAAACTTCTCGACTGCCTTCTTTGCTGCATTCTGCCCGGCATCATCTCCGTCGAAAATCAACACGACCTGTCTGGCATAACGCTTCAACGCCGTGACATGGGAATCGGTCAAAGCGGTCCCGAGCGTTGCGACGACATTCCCGATCCCGAACTGATGGCAGGTAATACAGTCGGTATACCCTTCGACGACGATTGCCTGCTCTGCCTTTCGAATTGCGTCCCGGGCGTGATCGATGGCATACAGCAATCGACTCTTATGAAAAACGACACTTTCCGGGCCGTTCCAGTATTTCGCCTCATCGGAACTTCCAGGCAGAATTCTCCCCCCGAAAGAGACCGCCTGGCCCCGCTCGTTGTGAATCGGAAACAGGACCCGATTCACAAAATAGTCGTAATTCCTTCCCTCCCGGCTCCCCACCAGCCTGGCTTCTTCCAACAGTTTCCGGGCATATCGGGATTCCGCCCGCTTCAACAACCAGGTCCAATCATCTGGATGAAATCCCAGGCGGTACTTCCGCACCGTCTCATCAGTGAACCCTCGTCCGGCAAGATAGCGCCGAGCCGGCTCGGCGGCGGACAGCGTCAACAGGGCCTGATGAAATTCATTCTCGGCCCATTGTAAAACTTCCAGCAATTTTGCGCGGCTGCTGTCCTGCTCCGGCGTGGAACGGGACATTGTCTGCGGAATCGGCAGATTTGCCCGTCGTGCCAGCAGTTCCAGCGCTTCCGGGAAGGTGACCTTCTCCCGTTCCATCAGAAACGTGAAGCAGTCTCCTCCTGTCTGACAGGACCAGCACCGAAACGTCTGCCGGTCGGGATAGACGTTCAGCGATGGGTTATTGTCTTCGTGAAACGGGCACAACCCGACGTAATGACGACCGCCGTGTCGCGGCTGAAGCGAAATGGACTCCCCGACCAGACTGACGAGATCCGTCTGGGAACGGACAAGCTCTCGAAATTCTTGCGGGGTGGTTGTCGACACGGAAATCCTGCAGACCTGCGAACCAGAACTTGATGAGTGAACAGTGAAGCCAGAACGGCTCCGAAACTGCGAATCTCTTTTCCTGAACGAACCGGACTTCTACTGGAGCTTCAAACCTGACATGACAGGTGACAGAACACGGTTTGAGCAGGCCAACGAGCCTGCGGGCCATGTTCGGGAACCTGCCAGGACAAAGTGGTCACACCACGACTCTTCCTGTCCGTCCATTTTCCTCTCATGACGGGTTGGCTGAAGCAACAGGAACAATCGCCACAACCCGTACGAGTTGTTTCACGAATCCCCTCCAAAGACAAGTGGACAAATGTTTCGACCTCTTGATCGGCTCCCGGAGCGGCTCATCCCCTGCAACTCTACACCCTGTCGAGTCCGGGTCAAATTTTTGGGGGGAGTTTCCGCGAACTTCGAATGGTCGCAACCATCTGTCCGGAAGGAACTTGAAAGACATCCCGCACAGCAGGGTTTCGCCAATGCACCATCCTGTCACGACCGTTCGATTTTACCACAACTCCCGCGCGGCTCCTCCCCCCTGCCCCCGGTTTCCATTTACTGGACAGTTAGTTTTCAAGATTTTCGCGCAAACCAATCTCCCATCTGCCCGGCATTTCGCAGCGACGCAATCCCGTCCGGAATGGATTCTCGATATGCTACGCATGCCGAATTCGGAGCGACTCCAGTTTCACAGGAACGAGAATGACCACTGCTGATTCACTTCCCCTGGGTTTCACCACGTCAGGGATCACTTGCGGAATCAAAGTTTCAGGCAAACTGGACCTGTCCCTGTTTGTCTCAAATCACCCCTGCGTTGCAGCAGGCGTCTTTACCCAGAATCGAGTGGTCGGTGCTCCGGTCATTGTCTCCCGCTCCCGCTTGCCGTCCGGATCGATTCGGGCTGTCGTCATCAACTCCGGAAACTCGAATGCCTGCACTGGTGAACGGGGAATCGCCGACGCACGCCAGATGACCGCGCTGGTGGCCGAACAGATCGGCGCCCGTGAGGAAGATGTGCTGGTCTGCTCCACCGGTGTCATCGGAAAGTTCCTGCCGATGGAAAAGATCGCCACCGGCATCCGGGAGGCCGCGCAGCATCTTGGTGATTCCGGGCCGCACCTGAAGCTCGCCGCTCAGGCGATCATGACCACGGACACCGTTGAAAAGGTCGTGACACGAAAACTGACTGTCAACGGAGAGAAAGTGACCGTGACCGGCGTCTGCAAAGGGGCCGCGATGATCGCTCCCCACATGGCGACGATGCTCTCCGTCGTCATGACAGATGCCAGACTGTCACAGCAGCGGATTGGGGAGCTGCTGAAAACGGCGGCCGATCGCAGCTTCAACAATATCTCGGTGGAAGGACACACCAGTACCAGCGACACCGTGCTGCTGCTGGCCAACGGACAGTCGACCGTCGACTGTGATACTCCCGACATTCTGGAGCAGTTCCAGTCGGTCCTGAATGAAGTCTGCACAGAACTTGCACGCAAGATCATTCGTGACGCCGAGGGAGCAAAGCACTTCGTCACCGTGAATGTTCAGGGACTGCCGTCAGAGTCAGATGCACGCAAAATTGCCCAGGCAGTCTGCAACAGTCCTCTCGTGAAGACGGCCGTCACAGGGAACGATCCGAACTGGGGACGAATTGTCTCCGCGGCCGGTTACGCGGGAGTTCCGTTTCAGGAACAGGACCTCTCACTGATTCTCAACGGTGTCGTCATCTACGAAGCCGGGCGCCCGGTCGGGTATGATGAAGCCACGCTGTCACAGTCCATGAAGTCCGGCACCGTGACGATTGATCTGCAGTTTCGTCTCGGAAAATCACACGTCACTTACTGGACCTGCGATTTGACGGCGGAATACATTCATCTCAACGCCGACTATACAACTTAGTCAGTGGCGTGAGCTTGGTGCAGAAACGGTGGAGGAACCGATACGTTCCTCCACCGCATCGATCAGAACGACGCCTCGCGACATCGGACAGGACACGCCAGGCAAAACAGGAAATGTGATATGTCAGCTCATGTGGCCATCCTGGGAAGCGGATCAATGGCCACTGCCTGTGCCATCGTGCTTGCGGAACAGGCAGGCCAGAGTGTGACGATCTGGGCTCGTGATGACGCCACGGCCAGTGAGTTGCGCCGCACCCGAACGAATCCGATTCTGCTGCCGGGTGTCACGATTCCGTCACAGGTCGAGATCACGCACGACATCGCCGAGGCCACGCAGGATGCCGACTTCCTGCTGGTGGCGATTCCCTCGCAATTCCTCCGGGTGGCGTTGTCTCCATTCCAGCAGCATCTGCAACCGGGCACACCGGTCATCAGCGTTGTGAAAGGCATCGAGAACGACACCTTTCTCCGTCCCAGTGAGATCATTCAACAGGTCATCGGTGAACGCCCCGTCGTCGCGCTGGCCGGCCCGAGTCATGCGGAAGAGATTTCCCATCGCATGCCATGCAGCGTGGTCGCGGCCTGTCCGGATCGCGGCCTGGCCCGGCGCGTTCAACAATTGATGACGACGGACCGGTTCCGCATTTACACGAACACCGATCTGGTGGGAGCCGAACTGGCGGGTGCGCTGAAGAATGTCATCAGTGTCGCGGCCGGGATGAGTGACGGCCTGGGGTTTGGGGATAACGCGAAGTCGGCCCTGCTGACACGGGGAATGGTCGAGATCACGCGATTCGGTGTCGCGATGGGAGCCGAGGCGGACACCTTCTCCGGTCTGGCCGGACTCGGTGATCTGATCACCAGTTGTACGAGTCGCCATGGTCGCAACCGCAAAGTCGGAGAACGACTCGGACGTGGCGAGACGCTCGAACAGATCCTGTCCTCCATGAATGCCGTCGCTGAAGGAGTTCCGACGACGCGGGCCGTGTACTTCATGGGGAGAACGCTCGGACTGGAACTGCCGATTATCGAGCAGATCTATCGGGTGTTGTTCGAAAACGTCTCGCCGGCAGCCGCGACGGAAGTGCTGATGCGTCGCCCGACCGGCGAAGAATGATCACGTTCCCCAGAACACCTTCTCAGCGGTCCGGGTGAGAATCCAGGACTTCTCTGCGGCGGACAGGAAGTCGAGTCTGTCCCGAATCAGCGAGATCGACTCCGCATACGAATGCGGCGCCTGCACCTGATACGGACAGTCGCTCGCCCACATCAGCCGCTCCGCTCCATACGCATCTCGCAAACGGCGGACCATCGGGCCCAGATCCGTGTACGGAGGATGTTTCTTCCCCAGCGCGTAGAACGCCGACGTTTTCACAAACACGTTTGGAAAGTGCGCCAGGCCGCACAGGTTGTCGAGTTCTGCAGGGTCGATGGTTCCGGTGACGCCCAGACGGGCGAAGTGGTCGATCACCACTGGAGTCTCTGGAAATTTTTCGACGAGTCGCCGGATCGAGGGGAGTGCATCCGGATTCGCCAGCAGACACATTGCCTGACGAGTCTCCGCCCCGCACTTCCAGAGAGCCTGCATCGCCGTCGACGTCTCCCAGGTCTCGGCATTCTTACGGGTGGCATACAACCGGAAGCCGGTCACTCCGGCCGGAAGCAGTTCCCGCATCGTCTGTGTCGCGGTCGGCAGAGATTCATCAATGATGCCGACTCCCCGAAAGACATGCGGGAACTTCCGGATCGCATCCAGCATGTACCGATTGTCGTACTCATAGAAGTTCATCTGAATCAGGACGATTCGATTCACTCCTTCCGGGCGGCATGCCGTGAACAGATCTTCCGGAAGAAAACGGGACGGCTTGACCGATTCCGTCGAGTAGCCCGGGGCGAGGGGATAGGCCGACATGTCATCGGTCCAGATGTGGACATGGGCATCGATCGGCCCGGTCAGTGGTTCAGCAGCAGCCTGCCGAGTGCGCAAGAGGAACGGTATCGCACTGACGGCACTCGCCTGAAGCAGCGTTCGACGGGAAATGACCGGCTCTGCGTGAAGAGACATTCGAGAAACTCCAGAGCATGTAGTTGAAATAACCAGGATATCAATCCGGACGTCCGGCGCGATTGAGAGACCTCGACCGGCGGGAAGCGGCCGGGACGGCATGCCACTCCAGTGGTGCGATTTTCCGAATCAACAACAAGTACGACAGGGCCCCGACAGATAAGGTGAACGAGGAAAGCAGGAAGGAAGAAGTATACGCCCCCTGCTCTTTCACCAGCCAGCCGGTGACGGCCGCTGATAGAGCTGCTCCAAAGTTTCCAATGGCGTTCTGCAGCCCGGACCATTGTCCTGCCGCGGCCGGACCGGCCAGGGTTTGTGTGACCGCCCAGGCGTTCGCGGTGTAGATTCCGAGTGCTCCACAGGCGAGGCAGAGACACGCGACACAGGCTGCGGCATTCGTCACCAGTGCGGCCGCAGCCAGACAGACGGCCGAGACCGAAAGACCAAAAATCAGAAAGTTCTTCCGGACCCGGGTGGAAGTCCCCCCCAGTCCGATCCAGCGATCCGCCAGCCAGCCGCCGAAGATCGACGCCACGGCCATCGAAAAGAATGGCAGGGAGCCGAGCAGAAACATCGCCTGTTTACTGAAGCCGCGCGATTCTTCCAGATACGCCGGGAGCCAGGAGACCAGAAACGCCCAGACGTATCCCAGGCAGAAAAAACCCAGCGACGTCCCCCAGACTTCCCGCCGGGACAGCAACGCGGAAAACCCGACACGTGGGGCGGTCGCCACATGGCTCCCCGGCTCCGTTTCCTGTTTTTTTTCCTGCGACGGAACCAGCAGAAACCAGGCCGGCAGCCAGAACAGTCCTCCGATTCCGACCACCAGAAACAATGCTCTCCAGCCAAACTGCGTTGCAATCCAGCCGCCAAAGAGAATACTGACGGCCGGTCCCAGCTTCGAAGCGGCATCAATCAGCGCATTCGCGAGCCCCAGGCGGTGTTCCTGAAAATTCAAAACCAGCATTCGTGATGTTGCCGGAAAGGCGACACTTTCCCCCACTCCCAGAATGAGACGCAACACGAGAAACATGGCGAAGCCGGTCGAGAAGCCCATCAGAATGGTGGCGGCCGACCAAAGCAGGAATCCGGCGGCATACAGCCATTTCACATCAAACCGGTCGACGAGCCAGCCCGCCGCCAGTTGCGAGCACGCATAGCTCCAGAAGAACGCAGAGAACAGTAACCCCACCTGGGCATTGTCGAGTTGATACTCACTGGCCACATCCGTCTTCACCACCGGGAGACTGCCCCGATCGACGTAGTTAATGCCGATCGCAATGACGAGCAGAATCAGAATCGTGGTGGACGTCGATCGGCGAGTCATAGGGCCTCAAGGTCGAATCTGCCAGGAAAGAAACGTCAGACTGGAGATTCCATGCAGAAGCGTGCATAGATCTCTTTGGCGCGCTGCAGCTGTTCCAGGTCAATCCATTCGTCCGCAGTGTGTGCCTGAGCAATCGAACCTGGGCCGAAGACCAGAGACGGGACACCGGCAGTCGCGAAACTGGCGGCATTCGTACAATACCAGGCTCCCTGCTTTTCCCGACTCTCGCCGGTCTGTTCGATTTCGAATAACAGGCGGTCAGACCATGCCACACTCTCCTCATCCGACAACGCCGGAGCAATCACCCAGGGAGTCAGCATCCGGAACGGGACCGAGGACCGCGCCTGCAGATAACTGCTGAGATGTTCCATCGCCTGATGCGGATCTTCACCGGGGATGAGACGCCGGTCGATCTCCACCTCACATTCGGCAGGCACAATGTTCACGCTGACCCCGCCGTTGATTCGCCCGACACTGAGGGTCGGCTTCCCGCACAACGGGTGTTCTCCAACCAGTTCCGGCAGTTCGTCAGCATACTGCTGAATCCAGCGGATCAACTCCGCCATCAGATAGATCGCATTGAGTCCTTCATGCGGGCGGGAACTATGGCACGCCCGCCCCAGTGTCTGCAGTTTCCAGCGAACGACCCCCAGATGCGCCGGCACCACATGCAGATCGGTCGGTTCGGCCACCACACAGACATCCGGAAGCGTCGGGAAGATCGGGTCGGAAGTGTCAAGCTGCTTCCAGCGGTCCGAGAGTGCGATGGCCCCTTTGGCGGTGTACTCTTCATCGCAGGTACAGGACATCACGACGTTCGACGCCCCGGCAGGACGATCCATCGCCAGCTGGGCAAAGGCGGCCAGCATCGCGGCCATCCCCCCTTTCACATCGCAGGCACCACGCCCATACAGCCGTCCATTCCGAATGACGGGGTCGAACGGGTCAATCGTCATCCCTTCAACGGGAACGGTGTCCTGATGGGCATCCAGCACCACCGTCCGCGTCGCACCGGGAATGTCGAGACGGGCCAGGACATTGCAGCGTCCCGGCAGGACTTCCTGAACTTCACATGGAACGTCAAGCTGCTGAAAGAAGTCCAGCAGCCAGTCCGTCAGCCGGTGTTCGTGATAGATGCCCCCGTCAACATCCGAGCCCATCGGATTCACGCTGGGGATCGAAACGAGCTGTTCCAGCAATCGAACCGGATCCGTCAACAAACTGGCGGTGTCCGGAATCTGCTGTGTCAGGGGAAAGTCCAATGGTGCGCTCATGGAAGGCTGTTCGTCCGTCTTGAAATTTCGAATGCAAAATCCTGATGATCGCGTCCGTACTCAGCGAAATGATTCCGGCGATGCGGCCAGGCAGCGTTGAATCTCACTGAGATATTGATCGATCTGTTCCGCTGTGTTGTACCAGTGAATCGCCGCCCGGATGCGGCCGTCATCCCCTTGCACGAAGACATTCCGTTCCCGCAACTGCTGCCGCAGGCGGGCGGAATCCCGGCAGGCAAACGGAACGATTCCCGCCTGATCTTCCGACTCGACCGGCACCAGGACCGTAAGGCCCAATTCTCGAAGTCGGCTTCCCAGACGTGCCACCAGCGGAGCCAGTTGCTGACGACGCGCCTGAATCCGCTCAGGCGTCTGGAGTTCCAGTGCCGCAGCCAGGGAGTAAACGGAATCGAAGTTGGGCATTCCGTACTGAAACCGTTGTGCATCCCGGCGGGGTTGAAAGCGCTCCAGTCGATCTGCAGAGAAACAGTTCTCCGTCGAGAGCCAGCCGGACGGTCCCTGTATCGATGCGGCCACGTCACCCGTCAGAGCACGGCGGCTGACAGTCAGAATCGCGGAGCCATGAATCGAGTTCATCCATTTGAATGTGCTGGCGACCGTGAAGTCGGCCAGGTTCCCGTCCACAGGGACCCGACCGGCGGCCTGAGTCGCATCGACACACAGCAGAGTCGGGGTTCCTGAGACCCGTTCCCAGAGCGGCCGGGGATCGAGATGCTGTCCGGTCGCATAACTGACCTGACTGACGGTCACCAGTCGGGTGCGGGGGGTGATCTGGTCCAGCAGATCTTCAAGACGAATCCGGCCGTCGCGCGGATGCACGACCCGGGTTTTCACCCCTCGCTGCTGCAGTGCCACCCAGGGAAACATGTTGGAAGGAAATTCGATCGACGTGAAGACGACTTCATCCCCGGGACGCCAGTCGATTCCCTGTGCGATCGTATTCAGCGCTTCGGTCGTACTGCTGACCAGAGCGGTCTGTTCCCCGGACAGCCCGAACAGTCGACCGGCCAGCTGACGGGTCTTCTCATACTCCTTCCAGAAGGCCTCGCGCCCCGGTTCCCCGGTCGCCTTGGCATTCAGATAACGACCCACGGCGTCGGCACACACCTGCAACGGCAGCCCTTCCGCGGCGGTGTTCAGATAGACCTTCCCGGACCAGAAGTCAGGGTGAATCAGCTGAGATGGTGACAGTTCAACAGACATTGCATCCCTGAGTCGAAAGACCGGAAGGAAGAAGAAAACTCAGGCGAAAATCTGGTCGTGGACTTTGCCGTGGACATCGGTCAGGCGGAAATCCCGGCCGGCATGCCGGTACGTCAGCCGCTCATGATCGAGTCCCAGCAGATGCAGCAGCGTCGCATGCAGATCATGGACGTGCATCTTGTTTTCAGTGGCGTAATAGCCGTACAGATCCGTTGCCCCGTATGCAAATCCCGGTTTCACCCCTCCACCGGCCATCCACATCGTGAACCCTTCGGGATTATGATCCCGACCGTCGTTCCCGGCTCCCTGACAGGTCGGAGTTCTGCCGAATTCCCCTCCCCAGAGAACCAGCGTGTCGTCGAGCAGTCCGCGCTGCTTCAGATCCCGCAGCAGACCCGCAATCGGCTTGTCCACTTCCGCCGAGTTTTTCGTATGCCCGGCCCGCAGATCCCCATGCTGGTCCCATTGCACTTTGGTATCGCTGTGCGTGACCTGAATGAAGCGCACTCCCCGTTCTGCAAACCGGCGGGCCAGCAGACACTGGCGCCCGAAATCTTCGGTGACCTTGTTGTCCATTCCGTACAGGGCAAACGTCGCCGGTGTCTCTTCCGACAGGTCCTGCGCGATCGGCATCTCGGTCTGCATCCGGAAAGCCAGTTCGAAGGACTGAATGCGTGCTTCGAGAGAATCCTCCGGGCCGGATCGTTCCCGATGCTGCTCATTCATCTCCTGCAGAAAATCGAGCTGCGTCCGCTGCACGGACGAGGACCATTTCGGATTCCCGATATACTTCACCTTGGCATCCGTCGAAGGCTGGCTGGCGACCCCCAACGGAACTCCCTGATACTTCGCCGGCAAAAAAGCAGACCCCCAGTTCTTGACTCCGCCGTGAGCGAGTGTCGGACAGATCGTGACGAACCCCGGCAGATTATCGTTCTCCGTACCGAGTCCATAATTCACCCAGGCCCCCATACTCGGACGAATGAAGTTATCACTTCCGGTATGCAGTTTGAGCAGCGCACCGCCGTGAGCGGGATTGCTGCCATGCAGGGAATGCAGGAAGCAGATGTCATCCACACATTGAGCGACATGCGGAAACAGTTCGCTCACAAAGTGGCCGCACTCTCCATACTGTTGAAACTTCCAGGGAGATCCCAGCAGATTGCCGGTCGGAGCGAACTGTACGCGCGGCTTATCGAACGGTAACGGTTTGCCGTCATCTTCCTGAAGCTGCGGTTTGTACTCGAACGTGTCCACATGGGAAGGGCCCCCCTTCATGAACAAAAAGATGACCCGTTTCGCGCGCGGACGAAAATGAAAACGGGATTCATCCGGCGAGGCGGAAGAGGCCTGTGCCGACTGCTGTTTCAACAGCGCCTGAAGCGCCAGGGAACCAAAGCCGACCGCAGAATTCTGCAGCAGGCAGCGCCGACTGAGCAGCGGTGACGAGAAGCTGGTCTCCATGATCGAATCCCGATTAATTCACATAGATGAATTCGTTCGACGCAAACATCCCTTGAATGCAGGCGATCCACGCGGTGCGTTTCACGTCCGGCATCTCCGGACCCGTCTGCAGCATGGCTTCAAAACGGGTGACGTACTTCAGGAATGAATTCTGCTCTTCCGGCGAGGGAAGGCGTCCGAAAGCACGTTCATACAGCTGGACGACGCGCTGTTCATCCGTGATTGCCTCCTGCAGCAACCGGTCCGCCATGGCCGTGGAAATGTCGATCACCAGAGGACTGTTCATCATGAACAGGGCCTGCGGAGCGATCGTCGATTGCTGCCGGTCTCCCAGTGACACGTCTGCACTGGAGTAGTCGAACAGCGAAAACATGTCGTACAGATTATTGCGAATCACCGGCAGGTAAACCGAACGACGGTGGGTGTCATAGGTTGTCGAATCTTTCGACGTATGATCAAACACCAGCGCCCCCTTCTTGGCCGTCATCAGCGAACCGCCTGGAGACGTCTCCAGCAATCCGCTGACGGCCAGCAGCGAATCCCGGATGGCTTCCGCTTCCAGTCGCTGCACATCCATGCGCCAGTAAAGACGATTATCGAGATCGACCAGTCCATTCCCGGCCGTGTCATCACTCGCCAGCTGATAGGTGCTGCTGAGCATGATCAGCTTGTGCATTTCCTTGATCGACCAGTTCTGCCGGACGAATTCCGCCGCCAGCCAGTCCAACAGTTCAGGATGTGACGGGACCGCTCCCAGTTTCCCGAAATTGTCCGTCGAGGGCACGAGTCCTTTCCCGAAATGCCAGCGCCAGATCCGGTTCACCGCTACCCGGGGAGTGAGGGGATTCCGGGCATCAGACAACCATTGGGCCAGCTCGAGACGGCCGCTGACATTCTCCGGAAGAGTGAGCGAGCCATTGAATTCGAGGACTGCCGGAACGCCTCGTTTGACGGTCTGCCCCAGCGTCAGATGACTCCCCCGAACATGAATTTTCAAATCGGTCGAAGTCCCCTCCGTGACTCCCATCGCCGTCGGCAGCGGCGTATTCTGGTCTTTCAGTGTCTTCAGCTCATCGCGACGGGTTTTCAATGTCGCTTTCGTCTCTTCCGGATACTTCTGTTCGGCATCCTTCGGAGGATCGCTTTTCGGATCCGCTCCGGTGCTCTCCGCCAGTGCGAGATTGGCCTCTTTGATCAGAGCATCGATTTCCGCCTGTTTTTGCGCGATCACGTCATCACGCAGCCGTTTCTGCTCCCGTTCCTCTGCGGTGCCGATCTCATACTCATTGCAAAGATCGTTGGTATTTAACGTCTTCATCGTCTTCGTGCTCTTGAGAATCCCGGCCAGAGCGTAGTAATCCGCCGTCGAAATCGGATCGAACTTATGATCATGACAACGGGCACAGGCGAGCGTGAGCCCCAGGATCGCCTGCCCGATGGCGTCGATCTGTTCGTCGATGATGTCCATCTCTTTTTTGACTTTGTCCTGCTCGGCCAGAACCTTGGGGCCGAGAGTCAAAAAACCGCTGGCGATCAGCAGTTCGAAATCATCATCTTTGGGTTTCAGTGAGCCGTCCGGCTGTGCGACCAGTTTTTCCTGCTTGTACAGCAGGTCTCCGGCGATCTGTTCCATGATCAGGCGATCGAAGGGCTTGTCATCGTTAAACGACTTGATGACATAATCACGGAACCGCCAGGCATCCACGAACGCCAGGTTTTCATCAAGCCCGTTGCTGTCGGCATAGCGGACCACATCCAGCCAGTGCCGTCCCCAGCGCTCTCCGTAGTGGGGTGACGCCAGCAGCCGGTCAACCACCCGTTCGAACGCGTCTGGTGACGCATCCGCGAGGAAGTCATTGACCTCTTCCGGAGTCGGCGGCAAGCCCGTCAGATCGAATGTCGCCCGACGGATGAGCGTCCGCCGGTCCGCAGCGGCGACCGGCTGCAGATTGTTCTGCTCCAGCTTCTGAAGAATGAACGCATCGATCGGGGTACGAACCCAGTCCGTCGTTGTCACTTGCGGAACGTCCGGCGAAATGACCGGCAGGAATGCCCAGTAACGCCGCGCCTCTTCCAGGTCGATTTTTCCTCGACGCGGAGCGACAGAAACCGCTCCATCCTGTTCCGGATGCGGAGCCCCCTGAGCGATCCATTCTTTCAACAGACGGATTTCATGTTCCGGCAGCTTGCCATCCGGCGGCATCTGCAGAGACTCGTTCTGGTAGTTGATCACCGAGATGAGCAGACTCTCATCCACTTTCCCCGGAAGGATCAACGGGCCGGCAGCACCCCCGGAAATCAGCCCGGAGTAGGTGTCCATCCGCAGATCCGATTCCTGCGTCTCCTCTCCATGACACTCCACGCACCGGTTCACGAGGATCGGGCGGATCTGCGTCTCGAAGAACTCGATCCCCTGGGCATCCGGTTCTGCAGCAAATGCCCCCCCGGACAGGCTCAGAAGAACAACACCGGCCACACAGGCGGAGAAGCCGAAACGGGTCTGGCGAAGACATGTCAACGACATCGGAACCTCATCAGGTCACACTGGATGAGCGATCGGCAGGAATCTCAACGTGTCAGCAACTCTCGATGACGCGTGGAGACGGTACTGACGGCAGGCTGCTGGAGTGCAATCCAACGAATTCTAACAGAGCTGCGTCGATGTCCTAGAGTGCATGTGATACGATAATCTGAAATGTTAGTACTGACAAAACGCAATGACGCGGTGGAGTTCTATCGATGAATCATCCCGATCGGGCAATGATCTACAAAGACATTTCCTATTCGCAGTTAAGGAGTTACTGCGAAATGGCACGCCGGGGGAGCATGTCCGCCGCCGCCAGAACGCTGGAAGTCTCTCACCCCACTGTCTGGAAGCAGATCCGGGCACTGGAGCAGCTTCTGGGAGAACGACTGGTCGACTCGGATGGACGTCGCAGTGAACTCACTCAGGCGGGCCGGATTCTGGCGGCCATCGCTTCCCCCATGGTGGCCGAGTTCGAATCCCTGCAGCAGCGATTTCGCGAAGCCTACGGAGTGGCCCAGAAACATCTGACCGTGGCCGCCCCTCCCCGCAGTTACACCGATGACATGATGGGCACCATCAAAGAATTCCGCCAGCAGCATCCGGACGTCAAACTCATGATGCGCGAGGTGTTTGAATCTCTCGGCAATGAACTGCTGGAAGCCGGCGAAGTGGATCTCGTGATCGGCGACAAAAAGTGCTGCCGCCGCCCGGAAGAACTGGCCGTCGAAAAACTCTACGAAATCGAACCGATGATCATTGCACCGGTAGGACATCCGCTCGCCACGAAGCGCAAGATCACTCTCGAAGACCTGGCGAAGTATCCGCTCCTCAATCACCCGGATTTCTATCCGGAGGAAGAAGGCCGGGCGATCCTCAAACGGGCCGGAGTCTTTGAACATCCGGACCGGGGTTTTGATCTCGTTCTGGCTGCCTCGATTCGCAGCTGCGTGAAAGAAGGCTATGGCATCGGACTCGTCGGCCAGGTCAGAACGGACCACCCCAAAGATCCCCTGCTGGTCGAACGCTCCATCCAGCACCTGCTCCCGCCGACAGCCTGCTACGGCTACAGCGTCCGCCGCGTCACCGACAACCCGGTTCAGCGCGCTTTCACGGATTTGCTGCGAACCCGACTGGGGAAGGAGCCCGAGTCAGAGAGTCGTTCAGACTCCTGATCGGCACAACTCTCCTCCAGGCGAGTACGGCGTGCAAGGGATTTGAGGTCACCACAATGAAAAACGGGAGACTTTCGTCCCCCGTTTCCATGTGAACCGTCTCGTCCCACTGCGTGAATCACGCGGTGCGTGGATTGACTTTCTCCGGGTCGATTCCCAGGTCTTTCAGAACGGTCGGCAGTTTCTTACGGTCGAACTGACCGGACTGGGACAGGGCTTCCAGTGTTGCGTAGACCGTACACTCGGCATCGATCTCGAAGTGCCGGCGGAGGACCGGGCGGGTGTCGCTACGGCCGAATCCGTCGGTTCCCAGAACCGTGTAAGTTCCAGGCACCCACTCGCGAATCTGATCCGGAACCAGGCGGACGTTATCGCTCGCGGCGATGAACGGCCCGTTGACCCCTTCCAGAACTTCCATCAGGTACGATTTGCGAGGAGTCTCGGTCGGGTGCAGGCGATTCCAGCGGCTGGCATCCATCGATGCACGGCACAGTTCGCTGTAGCTGGTCACGCTCCAGACGTCGGTGCCGATGCCGTACTTCTCTTTCAGAATGCTTTGTGCCTTCAGCACACCATTGAGAATCGTGCCGGAGCCGAAGAGCTGCGGGCGTTCTTTCTGGTTCTTGCCGGAGTCGGTCCCCTGCAGTTTGTACATCCCCTTCAGAATGCCGGGGGCGATGTGCTCCCCTTCCGGCATCTGCGGCATGTCGTAGTTTTCGTTGTAGACCGACAGGTAGTAGAAGACCTGCTCCCCATCGGCGTACATGCGACGCAGTCCATCCTGAATGATCACGGCCAGTTCATAAGCGTACGCCGGATCGTAGGCCACCAACGTCGGGACGGTCGTCGCGATCAGCTGGCTGTGACCGTCTTCGTGCTGCAGACCTTCTCCGTTCAGGGTCGTCCGCCCGGAGGTTCCGCCGACGAGGAACCCTTTCACCCGACTGTCAGCGGCCAGCCAGATCAGATCACCGACCCGCTGGAATCCGAACATCGAGTAATAGATGTAGAACGGGATCATGTTCTTGCCGAGATTCGCGTACGCCGTTCCGGCGGCCACGAACGAGCTCATCGCTCCGGCTTCGTTGATCCCTTCTTCCAGCATCTGGCCATCTTTGGCTTCCTTGTAATACATCAGACTGCCGTTGATCCGGTCGACCGGTTCGTACAGCTGCCCTTTGCTGGAATAGATGCCGAAGGTGCTGAACATCGACTCCATTCCGAACGTCCGTGCTTCGTCCGGGATAATCGGAACGATGCGGTCGCCGATCGATTTGGTCCGCATCAGCCCCTGGATGATGGCACCGAAGGCCTGGGTCGTACTGACTTCCCCTTTCCCTTCGGTTCCCTTGAGCTGACGGGAATACAGTTTGTCGGTGACCGGAGGAATCTCGAGTCGTTCCTGGGTCGGCTTGCGGGCCGGCACGTAACCGCCGAGCTGTTCCCGCTTCGCCTGCAGATACGCGGCTTCTTCGCTGTCCGGGGCGGGACGGAAGAACGGAATTTTTTCGACTTCCGCTTCACTCAGCGGGATATTGAACCGCTTGCTGAACTGCTGCAGTTCGTCCTGGTTCATCTTCTTGTTGTTGTGGGCGATGTTCCGGCCTTCGCCTGCTTCTCCCAGCCCGTAGCCTTTGATGGTCTTGGCGAGAATGACCGTCGGAGCCCCCTTGTGATTGACGGCCGCGTGATAGGCCGCGAAGACCTTCTCGGGATCGTGACCGCCGCGACGCAGCTTCTCAAGCTGTTCGTCGGTCAGTTGATCAACCAGTTCCAGCAATTCCGGGTCGGTTCCGAAGAAGTGATCGCGGATATACGCTCCCCCTTCGACAACATACTTCTGGAACTGCCCGTCGACGATTTCTCCCATGCGTTTAATCAGCTTGCCGTTGAAATCGCGTGAGAGCAGTGCATCCCACTCGGAGCCCCAGACCACTTTGATGCAGTTCCAGCCGGCCCCCCGGAAGGCTCCTTCCAGTTCCTGCATGATTTTCCCGTTCCCGCGGACCGGACCGTCGAGACGCTGCAGGTTGCAGTTCACGACCCAGGTCAGGTTGTCGAGATTTTCACGGGAGGCCAGAGTGATCGCTCCGAGCGATTCCGGTTCGTCGATTTCGCCATCCCCGAGGAAGGCCCAGACGCGGGACTTCGAGGTATCCATCAGGCCGCGGTGTTCCATGTAGCGGAGGAACCGGGCATGGTAGATCGAACAGATCGGTCCCAGTCCCATCGAGACGGTCGGGAACTGCCAGAAGTCTTCCATCAACCAGGGGTGCGGATAGGAAGAGAGACCGGTGCCGCGCACGGCTTCCTGGCGGAAGTGTTCGAGATGGCTTTCGTCGAGTCGTCCTTCCACGAACGCCCGGGCGTACATTCCCGGCGACGCGTGTCCCTGGAAGTAGACCATGTCCCCGGTGTGGTCAGCCGTCCGGGCATGGAAGAAGTGATTGTAAGCGACTTCGTAGAGTGTCGCCGACGAGGCATACGTCGAGATGTGGCCCCCGACAGCCCCGTATTTGTCCGTCTTTTTGTTGGCTCGCACCACCATGGCCATCGCGTTCCAGCGGATGATGGACTTGATGCGGCGTTCGATTTCGTGGTTCCCGGGGTAACGTGGCTGCGCCGTCGGCGGAATGGTGTTGACGTAGGGAGTCGTCGAGATGAACGGCATCATCACGCCACGGTGATAAGCCCGTTCACGCAGACGCACCAGCAGCTGTTGTGTCCGTTCCGGACCATAACGATGCAGCACATCCTCCAGGGATTCGTACCACTCTTCCAGCTCCGTGGGATCGATGCTTTCCACTGCACCTTCTACGGCTGGTTTCGCTACGCTGTCCATCTTGTCAACGGCTTCGTCGGTCGCCATGTCGTCTTCTCTGCAAATGTGATCCAATTTTCCAAAGGGACATTTTAGCAGGCTCGCCCCCGTTCAAAACCCCACTTCATCCGGTTCTTTCCCCCAAACCTCAGAGTCGAGAATTCCCCCCGGATTTCACTCCCGCATCTTTCACGCAACACATTACCCAATAACTCGTTACAACAAATCGAAGAATCCTGCCGATCCCGTACTGGAAACGTCCGTCGCTTTCTGTCACTCTCGCACGCATCAACGCTGCGACATCGGATCGCCACGATGGACACTGTTTTCCGAGATGCTCACTCTGAAAACCGCTGTCCGCCAGCCCCTGTTTCAAACTGAGGTTTGCTCGTGACTCGACTTTTGTGTCTTTGTCTGTGCCTGCTGAGTCTGGAACTCCGCGCCGATGACTTCCCCAAGCCGTTCAACTCCGGGGAAGAAACCCATGCGGAAGCCACTCCCGCCGCCGAAACCCTCCAGAAGCTGACACTCCCGGACGGTTTTCAGGCCACACTTTCGGCCTTTGAGCCGATGGTGCAGAACCCGATTGCCGTGACCTGGGATCAGCGCGGGCGACTGTGGGTCGCCGAGAACTACACCTATGGGGACAACAAGCAGCGGTTTGAACTGGGACTGCGTGATCGGGTGCTGATTCTCGAAGACACGGATGGAGACGGGATTTTTGATTCCCGGAAAGTCTTCATCGATACGGTGCAGATGCTGACCAGCATTGAAGTGGGACGAGGCGGGGTCTGGCTGATGACGCCGCCGCAGGTTCTCTTTATCCCGGACCGGAACGGCGATGACGTGCCGGACGCCCCGGCGGAAGTGGTGCTCGATGGCTTCACCGTCGGGACAGACAGTGTTCACAACTTTGCGAATGGTCTGCGCTGGGGCCCGGACGGCTGGTTGTATGGTCGCTGCGGAGGAACCTGTCCCGGGCGGATCGGCGTTCCCGGAACTCCGGATGAACAGCGGGTTCCGATCTGGGGGGGAATGTGGCGTTACCACCCGAAGACCCGCGTCTACGAGACTCTTGTCACCGGAACAACGAATCCCTGGGGACATGACTGGAACTCACTGGGAGAACTGTTCTTCATCAACACGGTGAACGGGCACTTCTGGCACAATATTCCCGGTGCTCACTTTGAACGACATACCGGACTCGACCCGAATCCCCGTGCCTATCACCTGATCGATCTGCATGCGGATCACTGGCACTTTGACACGGGCAAGCCCTGGCACGCGTCACGTGACGGGGCGGCAAATGATCTCGGGGGAGGACATGCTCACACCGGCGGAATGGTCTATCTCGGCGACAACTGGCCGAAGGAATATCGGGACCGGTTCTACATGATCAACATGCACGGCCGCCGGTTGAACTCCGAAATTCTGGAACGTCACGCATCCGGCTACATCGCCCGGCACGGGAAAGATCTCGTCATCAGCAGTGATCCCTGGTTCCGCCCGATTGAAGTCACGTACGGGCCCGATGGCGGCGTCTACATCATCGACTGGAGCGATACCGGCGAATGTCACGAAAACAACGGGGTTCACCGGACGAGCGGCCGGATCTACAAGATCACCTACGGAACACCGAAATTTCCCGGTCCGTTCGATCTGTCGAGGAAGTCCAATACCGAACTGGTCGAACTGCATCGACATGAGAATGAATGGTTCGTCCGGCAGGCCCGCATTGTTCTGGCGGGACGCCTCGATCAGGGACAGGATCTCGGAGACGCCCGTGCAGGGTTGCTGAAGCTGTTTCAGCATGAACGGGATCGCGTCATCCGGTTACGGGCGCTGCTCTCACTGTTCGTCACGGAAGGATGCTCACAGGAGTTCCTGATCGGACTGCCGGGAGATGACGACGAAGCGGTCCGCACCTGGGGAATTCGTCTGCTGAGCGATGCCTGGCCGCTGGATGGCCCGAATGGACCGGTCAACCGACCGCAGTCTCATCCGACGCTGGAGAACAAGCCTCTCTTCGTTCTCGAACGTGCTGCCGAGAAAGATCCGTCTGGACTGGTCCGGCTGGCACTCGCTTCGACACTGCAGCGACTGCCGGTCGACCGGCGTGCGGATCTGGCGGTCAAGCTGCTGCAGAGACGGGAAGAGACGGAAGATCACAATCTCCCGCTGCTGATCTGGTATGGAATCATTCCCGTCGCGGATCAGTTCCCGGAGGCGTTCCTGATGATCGCCCAGAACTGCAAGGTTCCGCTGACGTTATCCCTGATCACCCGCCGGATGACGGAAGATGTCGAGAAGCAGCCGAATCTCATCAGCTCAGTTCTGTCGTCCCATCTTCAGAAGACAATTCCTCTCGCGGAACGCCGGGCAATCGTCTCCGGCATGACCGACGCTTTAAGGGGCTGGCGCAAGGCGAAGCCGCCGGCGAACTGGGAACCGTTCCAGGAATCGATCCTGAAATATGGAGATGAAGAACTGATCACCCGCACCCGGGAATTGAGTGTCATTTTCGGAGACGGTCGGGCACTCGATGACGTCAAGAAAATCGTTCTCGACGATCAGGCCCCGATGGATGTCCGGAAATCGGCATTGCAGACGTTAATCGAAAACAAGCCTGACGACTTACGGCAGATCTGCGAGAAAGTGATTCGGGTGCGGATTCTGAATGTCATCGCTGCGCAGGGTCTCGCCCAGTTCGATGATCCGCAGATCGGTGAGCAGCTCGCCAAGGCATACTGGACGTTCCTGATGCCGGAGCGGCCACAGATCATCTCCATTCTGGTCTCCCGTCCGTCGTTTGCGATTCCGCTGCTGAAAACGATTGGCTCCGGCGGAATTCCCCGTACGGCGCTGACCTCCTTCCATGTCCGCCAGCTGCACAGTCTCGAGAATCCGGAAGTCAGCAGACTGACCACGGAAGTCTGGGGGGAACTCCGTGATTCGTCGGAAGAAAAGCAGGCTCAGATTGCCGAATGGAAACAGAAGCTCAGTGACCCTGTTCTGGCCAAAGCCAATCTGTCGCAGGGACGGGTGCTGTTCAATGCGACCTGCTCGAAGTGTCACCGGCTCTACGGAGAAGGGACGCTCGTTGGCCCGGACCTGACCGGTTCCAATCGGAATGATCTCCATTACCTGCTGGAGAACATCATCGACCCGAGCGCGGTCGTGAACAAAGATTTCCGGATGCAGATCGTCGTGCTCGATGACGGTCGAGTGCTGAACGGTGTCATCACACAGCAGACAGAACGGACGATGACGTTACAGACCCTGACCGATGCCATCACGATCGACAAGGAATCCATCGAAAACACGAAGCAGACGACTCTCTCTCCGATGCCGGAAGGAATGCTGCAGAATCTGACTCCGGAACAGGTCCGAGACCTGATTGCCTACCTGAAGCACCCGAGTCAGGTTCCGCTCCCGGACGAGAGCAGCCGGTAACACGTGGTCTGCGATTGCCACATTGGAGACGTCAGACAACAGACGGGGGGAGCGCCAAGCTCATGGCGTTCCCCCCGACTCACTGCGCCGGACCATCCGGCGAAAACGGGAAGTCATCTCCATTACAAAATGCCGTTTATCCGGCGGTTCCGTTCAACCCTCCTTTCCCGTTTCCATTGGCTCGCTGCTGATAGGCGGTCAGGATTTTCTGCTGTTCATGCGCCGGCATCGCCTCGTAGTCGGCGAACGTCATTGTGAACGAGCCCTGCCCGGCCGTCAGACTGGAGAGCGATCGGGCATATGTCGTCATCTCCGAGAGAGGAATTCTCGCCCGGATCACTGAAAATCCTCCCGGGGCATCTTCAATTCCTTCCATCCGTCCACGACGGGAATTCAGATCTCCGGTGACCTCCCCGATGCGACTGGTGGGAACGGTCATTTCGGCGGTGACAATCGGTTCCAATAACGCCGGGCGGGCCATCAGGAAAATTTCTTTCAGACAGTGACTGGCCGCAATCTTGAACGCCATTTCGTTGCTGTCGACCGGGTGGTCTTTCCCGAAATACAGCTCGATCACCACATCCTGAATCTGGCAGCCGGAAACACAGCCCTGCGTCATCCGTTCCCGAATCCCCTTTTCGACGGCAGGGATGAACTGATTGGGAACCGACCCTCCGGAAACACGATCGACGAAACAGGAATTCAGCTGCGGGTCATAGTGGTATTCCCGCAGTCCATGAAAATTCTCCTTCGTGAAATACTCCTCAGGAACAATTCCGAGCGGACAGGGAGAGACACGCATGTGGACTTCGGCGAACTGACCGGAACCGCCGGACTGCTTCTTGTGCCGATAGCTCCCTTCCGCGACCCCCTGGACCGTTTCCCGATACGGGATCTTCGGACGGTGCGTCACAATGTCCACTTTTTCACGGGCATGCAGCCGGTTCTGAATCAGCTGCAGATGCAGTTCGCTCATCCCCTCCATCACGATTTCGTGTGTCTGTTCTTCCCGGTAGACACGGAAGGTCGGATCCTCTTCCTGAATTTTGTTGAGTGCTGTCGAGATGCGGGCCTGATCCGCCTGACTTCTCGGTTCCACGGCCACACCGATCATCGGGCGCGGAAACACCATCGGAGGCAACGTCAGAGAATCAGAACCATCTGACAGCACATCCCCGGTATGCAGGTCATCCAGTTTGGTGATGGCGATCAGATCTCCGGCAATGGCTTCATCAATCGTGGCATATTCTCCCCCCTGCACATCCGCGAGGTGATGCACCCGATGGCTGCGCGTCGTTCCCACGACATGAATCGCCGCTTCCCTCTTCAGCCGCCCGGAGTAGATCCGGACATAACTGATTTTGGAGAGAAACGGATCGATCCGGGTCTTGATCACCTGTGCGATGAACGGACCATCAGGGTCCGCGTCGAAATCCACTTCCTCCCCGTTCTGCAGGAGATGATGACGGACCTCATGAGGACTCGGAGCATATCGGGCGAGTGCGGTCATCAGTTCACTGACGCCGATATCCTGCTTGACCGTCACACAGAAGACGGGAATCAGGGTCCCTGCCACGATGGCTTTGCGGATCGCGGGATCGAGCTCTTCCCGTGAGATCGGCTCCCCGTCGAGATACCGCATCATCAGTTCGTCGTCCGCTTCGGCCACGGCATCCAGGAGTTGCTGATGCGCCAGCACCGGATCGTCCGCGGCACCGTTCATTTCCGGACAAGGGACATCCGTGGTTTCGATGACACCGCGGATCCGGCTCCCGGTTCCCAATGGAATGGTCATCAGCACGCAGGCCGGACCAAACTGCTCACGGAGTTCCAGCATCACTTCCGGCAGATGGACATTTTCGGCATCACATTTGTTCAGCACGATCCAGCGGGCCAGCCCCTGCTCCGTCGCCTGAAGGAAGGCCCGACGCGCGTCGTTCTCGACTCCCTGGCTCGCATTCACGGTGATCAGCACCGTCTCGGCCCCCCGCATCCCGCCGATGACCTGTCCGACGAAGTCCGGCATCCCCGGAGAATCGATCAGATTCAGTCGGGCTCCCTGATGATCGAAGTGGCAGAGATGGGCCGAAATGGAATGGTGGCGTTGTTTTTCATCATCATCAACATCCAGCAGACTGGTTCCCTCGTCGGGCGATCCGATGCGACGATTGACCCCGGCTTTGAATAACATGAGATCCGCCAGCGAGGTCTTTCCAGTGGCACCGTGCCCGACAAGCACAATGTTGCGAAGGTCATCCACAAGATGGGTGGTCATCAGAAACTCCTGAGAGGTGAGCGAAGAGAATCGAGAACGGACGAATCGACAGATGTTCCGGAAATTCCGCAGGAGAATGGGCCACTGCAGGGGGCGGAAGAGACAACTCGAGCAGCAGCCGGAAGAAGAACCAACTTCCGACGATCGGTCCGGGGGTGTCGGCGACGGTGCGCATGACAGCAATTCCCGAAAACGCGGCAGATCACACGCCAGAGGGTTGATCCGTGTTTCCACTCTCGCACATCCGATCCGGCAAGTCCAGACCCTTCTTCACCAGATTCTGAATGAACATGGCGTCATCAGCGAACCGGGACTGGCGAAACCTGAAGGCCGACAGGCTTTCCTTTGAAGCGAAAATTCCTGATGATGGTCCAGTCCTGAATTCGGGGAGGCACTGATGGTCAAAGGCCGACAGAAATCCACCAGTCTGATCAATCCGGTTGGTCCTGGTTCCGCGAATGCCGAGAATGCCCACATTTCCAACGGATCTCCAGCAGAATGGCTGGACGCGGCTCCGTTCAGCGATGCGGACGAGTTCCAGATCGACGAAGTCGCAGACTCCTGGCTGCGGTTGCGATGGCAGCTCAGCCGCAAAATGCTGGCCCGCGCGGAATCGTCGATGGGGCGCGACGGATACCGGAAGCAATGGGTCGTTCGGGCTTATGACGTCGACACCGGTGAAACGGGCCTGCCGAACAAAACGCTGCTGACCCAGATCGACATTCCCGAAGACCGGCAGGAATGGTTTCTGTTTCTCCCCCGACAGGTTCCAACCTGCCTGATTGAACTGGGCATCGTGTTCGGGAAAGGGCGCTATTTCTCACTGCTGCGTTCCAATCTCGTCCTGCTTGCTCCGCAAATGGCTCGCCCGTCTTCTGCGACTCCGCTCGGCACGTCGACCCTGCCAGAAGAACTCGACAACAATGAACCCCCTCCGCTGACGGTGCGTGGACAGTTTGTTCTGACCGGGGAAACACGAGGGGGGGTTCGAATGCTGATCGATGATCAGGATATTCCGGTCGATCCGCCGACCGGACAGTTCGAATGGAAACTCCCCTTGTCCAACGGTCGGGTCGTGGTCCCGATCCTGGCGTCAGACGGTTACCGGCATCGGCGGGCACTGCTGGCGATCGAAACCAACTTCCATCTGCTCCCGCCGGAACCGAAGCAGGACGATTGACGCCGAAACGCCATCCGGTTGTTGTCCCCCGAGAGTGGTTTGTTCTAACATACTGATGCGCGGCACGGTGACTGTTGACCGACAGGCCACCAGGCTGCGGGGACCGACGTCACCACATCGCAAGTTGCTTTATGTCCAGCACCGTCACGTTTGCATCCGAACTGATCGAATTCGATTCCGTCAGTTCGAAAACCAATCTCCCGGTGACTGAACGGGTTGCCGACTGGCTGCAACAGTGGAAGTTTGACATCGAACGGGTCGATTTTCTGGATCCGGCCGGAACTCCCAAAGCGAATCTCATCGCGAAACTGGGATCCGGCACCGGCGGCATGGCCTATTTCTGCCATACCGACGTTGTTCCCGCTGTGAACTGGTCGATTCAGGAACATGGGCCCTTTCAACCAACGGTTCGGGACGACCGTCTTTATGGACGGGGGAGCACCGACATGAAAGGATCGCTCGCCTGCATGCTCGCGGCCGTGGCCCCGTATGTGACGGGTCCGCTTCGAGAACCGATCTATCTCTGCTGCACCGCGGATGAAGAAGTGGGAATGCTCGGGGCAGAACATGTCGCCCGTGAGTCGCGGCTGTACCGGGAAATGGTGACTGGAAAAACACGCGGCATCGTGGGGGAGCCGACCGGATTTCAGGTCATTTATGGACACAAAGGAGGGACCGGCCTGCGAGTCACCTCCCGGGGAATCGCCGCTCATTCGAGTACCCGACTGGGGATCAATGCGAACTGGAAGATGATTCCGTTTCTCCAGAAGATGCAGGCACTCTATCAGGAGCTCGAAACGTCGCCAGACTGGCGGAATGACGAATTCGATCCCCCGACCACAACGCTGAATCTCGGCATCAATGATCACAATGCCGCGATGAATGTCACGGCCGCCCGAAGTGTCTGCACTCTGTATTTCCGAGCCATGCCGGGGATGGATGTCTCTCCGGTCATCGAACGGATCCGGCAGGCGGCCCTGCAACATGAACTGGAGACGGAAACCATCTTCCGGTCGACTCCCTTCTATCGTGACAGGCAGTCGTCGTTTGTGCAGGAATGTCTGGCCTTCGCCGACAGCCCCGTTCCACGGACAGTCGCCTATGGAACGGACGCCGCCCGATTTCAGGATCTTGAGAACTGCGTCATTTTCGGCCCAGGCCAGATCGCTCAGGCTCACATCAGCGATGAATGGGTCCGGTTGGAAGACCTTGCCCGGGGAACGGAACTTTACGGGCGCATGATCGAACGCTGGTGCCGGTAAGCGCCAGGATCTCATTCCGTTGTCATCATCTGAACTCAATCTGCTGGAATCATTGATGGGGATGTTTGCCGGAACTCCGTTTGATCGCCCGCCGCATTGCGCCGTCTGTGAACGCCTGGAATCGGAGTGTGTCTGCCCACCCCCGGTTGAAAAACGGACTCCTCCCGAGAAGCAGTCTGTCCGGCTGAATCTGGAGCGGCGCAAAGGGGGTCGACTCATCACCACCGTTCGGGGACTGCGCGACGAAGGGACGCATCTGGCCGACGTCCTGACACTGTTGAAATCCACTTGCGGAGCGGGCGGAACGCTGCAGGAAGACGTTGTCGAGATTCAGGGAGACCAGCGGGAACGGATTGCGGCTGCACTGACCGCAAAGAAATATCGGGTCAGGATTCAGTGACACGGCGCCAAGTCATCACAGAATCAGCATGGCGTCTCCATAACTGAAGAAGCGATACCGCTGCTGAATTGCTTCGGCATACGCTTTGAAAATCAACTCTCTCCCGGCAAACGCACTGACCAGCACCAGCAGTGTGGATCGTGGGAGATGAAAGTTCGTGATCAATCCGTCGATCACCTGAAAGCGGTACGGCGGGCGGATGAAGAGATCGGTTTCTCCCTGCCAGGGGATGAGTGTCCCGGATTGTGCCGCGGTTTCCAGTGGGCGAACCGTTGTGGTGCCGACCGAGATCAGTCGTCCTCCCTGCTCTTTCACCTTGCGAATCTGATCGACGGTGTCCGCAGGCAGATCGCACCATTCCGAGTGCATCCGGTGCTCGGCCAGTTGTTCCACGCTGACCGGTCGAAAGGTTCCCAGGCCGACATGGAGCGTGACCTCTGTTTTTTCAATGCCCCGTTCCCGACACCGCTGAAACAATTCTGGTGTGAAGTGCAGGCCCGCTGTCGGCGCGGCTGCCGCACCCGGCTTTTCGGCATATGTTGTCTGGTATCGTTCCCTGTCGTTCAGATTGGCTTCCCGGTGCATGTAGTGCGGGAGTGGCAGCGTGCCGAACTGGTCGAGCAACTCCAATGGGGGGAGCGGTGATTCCGCAACGGCACTCCAGCTGCCATCTTCCTGTCGGGCTTTCAGAACGAGTGTCAGCCGGGCGGACGGATGAGGACTGAGGGGGTCTGCCGGAGAGAGAGTCAACATTTCTCCCGGTTGCAGCCGTCCTCGCGTCTGCCCGATGAGCCGCCATTCCCCTGTCGATTCCAACCGCAGGAACAGCCCTTCCCATTTGCCACCCGTCGCCGTTCTGACACCGGTCAATCGCGCCGGGACCACACGCGTGTTGTTCACCACCAGCAGATCCCCCTGCCATAAGAGTTCCGGCAGTTCATAGAAACGGTGATGCGAAATCGACTCTCTGGCCCGATCGATCACCATCAGACGGGAACTGTCCCGACGTTCGACCGGAGTGCTGGCGATCAATTCCGAGGGAAGATCGTAATCGTAGGCATTGATCTGATCCAGGTCGGTCATGTCGGGCATCATCTGTGCAGCGTGAGAAAAGGGACGTCAAAATCCGGCAGCGGCGAATCGTGTTCCTCCTGTCCGGGAGTTCAGGTTTCAACCGTTCGGCAATTTTTGCCAAATTTTGCTCAGAGGGGGAGGGAAGCCTGAATTCCCGTCGACGCATTTTACAGCGAATCGGTAAAACTCCCGGCAGCTCCTGCTGCTCAATTCCTCCCGTTGCCCCCTGTTTTTGCGATGCTGACCTGGATCTTCCGCCTGATTCTTGTGACGGCCGCTCTGTTGGGCGGCTGGAACAGGAACCCTGTTCAGGCTCAATCTCCTCCCAGGCCAATCGTGGCTCCCCCGGCATTTCAGGGAATTGATTTTGCCTATGGAGATTGTGTCAACGACTCGGGTGTCGCCGATCTGTCGGCGTCTGGAGCCTGGGCTCCAACCCCCACCGAAGGTCTGCTCTCTTCCGTTCCGATGCTGCATGAGATGATCTCCCCCACCTGGCGGTGGACATTTCTGCCTCAGGGATTCCTGTATCGGACCTACTGGGCCAGCGTGGCAGAACCCCGTCTGTCCACTCGGGCGATCCATGACTTTGGCGGCCAGAATTCCCTCGACTCCCAGATTGCCGGCCGATTCGGAATCGTCCGGTTTGGTGAGCGGTACTCGGAAGAAGGGATTCAGCTGGACCTGCTGGGAGGAGCGAACCTTCGCCAGAACATCGACACCTCCGACTGGGACATGACCGGAACGGATTACCGGTATGACATCCCCTTGACCTATCGTCGCGGGCCCCATGCCTGGAAGTTCGGCTTCTACCATGTCAGTTCGCACATGGGAGACGAGTTTCTGCAGCACAACCCGACCGTGAACCGGATCGACTACTACCGGAACTCCCTGTATCTCGGATACTCCTACAACGTCACTCCGGAATTTCGGGTGTACGGAGAAATCGACTATGCCTTCTCCCGGGACTTCGCCGAACCCTGGCATCTCCAGTTCGGATTCGACTGGGGACCGGTTCAGCCGACCGGCATCCAGGGAGCCCCGTTCTTTGCCATCAACGGGCACCTGAGAGAAGAACTCGACTTCGGCGGGAACGTCAGTCTGCAAACCGGCTGGGCCTGGCGCGGTGAAGGTCTCGGAGCGGGAACACTGCGAACCGGACTCTTCTTCTACAACGGCGGCAGCCCGCAATACTCGTTCTACAAAGAGAGTGAACAACTCCTCGGCTGGGGCCTCTGGTACGACTATTAGGGAGTGTGGACATTTTCACGATGGTCTGGCGGAGAGAAATTCGAAGCACCACTCAAGTCCTTCTCCCCTCAGGGGAGAGGGAGATTTCCGGGATAGACTCCTCTGATTGATCGACAGAGGAAACGGGAGCCGGGATGACAGGCGGAACCGGTTCTGACGGAGGGGACTGATCCCGGATTTTCGCCCGGCTCGCGCTTTCCAGAATCGCCACGATGACCAGCAGGCAGAACACCAGCGCGACCACCAGTGCGGCACCGCTCCAGTCGCTGACGTGATACAGCAGCACACCCCCCAGCCCGGTCGTCAGTGTGGCAAAGTGGACCGTCAGAACGGCATTGCGTCGACTGAGACCGAGATCGGTCAGGCGATGTGAGAAGTGGTTTCGATCCGGTTGAAACGGACTGTTTCCATTCCAGAGTCGAATCGAGATCACCGTCAGAAAATCGTAGAGCGGAATCGCGAGGATCAGCAGCGGGGCCAGGAGGACATGACGTTCCGGCATGTGGGTTTCATAAAACGTTCCCAGTACCGTCATCGTCGCCAGCATCAATCCGATGAACGTGCTTCCGGCATCTCCCATAAAGATCCGGGCGGGTGTCCAGTTGTGACAGAGGAACCCTGCAATCGAACCGGCCAGAATCAGGAGCGTTCCTCCGACCAGCCAGCGGGTTTCTCCAACGAGTTGCAACATGATCCAGGCGAAGATCAGTGAGGCCACGAGCCCGATGCCGCCGCAGAGCCCATCCATGTTGTCGAGAAAGTTCAGTGAGTTGATGAGTGCCACGATCCAGAAGACGGTGATGACAGCTCCCACGGCCGGAATCGAAACCAGCAATGTCCCGCGAATGCCTGCAATGACCAGGGCGATCGCCAGGAGAAACTGAACCGACAGGCGCCCTTTCCAGGAAAGTCCACAACGGTCATCCAGTAACCCCATGACCATCAGGATGGTGCCGGCACTGAGAATCGCCCAGAGCTGCCCGGATTTATAGAGAACTCCCGGCAGATGAATTCGCAGTGATTCCGGCAACCAGAGAGACGGTGTTTCCAGCCGGGATTGCCAGAGCACAATGAAGTAAGCCGCCAGCAGCGGAATAACGACTCCCGCATAGATGCCGATGCCCCCTCCCAGCGGAGTCGGCGCGACATGGACTTTCCGCGCGGCAGGCTGGTCAACGAGCCCCCAGCGCGGAGCGAGAAACCGCATGAGCCAGGTCACGCTCCAGGAAATCAGAAATGCCGGAATCAGGCAGGCACACACAAACCACAACATCAGTAGACCTGTCAGCGGAGAAGTTGCCGGAAAAAATCAGTCAGCGAATTGAGAATGTCAGGTGGACGCAGTGCGTCCAGTCGTGAGGAGTCCGGAACAGTCCGATCGTTTCACTCTTTCCTGATGGCCGCCCCGGACCGGCTGGCATCCGGCAACAGGTTCTCTGCCGGCCCGGACCGTTTCCCGCAATGGCGCCGGTATTCGCCGGGGGTCTGGCCGACGTTTCGCTTGAAAAAGTAATTCAGATACTCGAGATGGGGAAACCCGGTCTGATGAGCGATCTGCTTCAGCGGCAGCTCGGTTTCGCCGAGTAACTGCATCACGCGCTGAAGCTGCACTTTGCGAATCTCCGCATGAGGCGTTCTGCCGATCTCTTTGCGAAACTTCTGTTCGAGCTGGGAGCGGGAAATGGGGATCTGTCGGAGAATGTCTTCAACCCGGATTCCGTCGCAGGCATATTCCCGAATAAAGCGAACCGCTTCCGAGATGAGGGGATCGTCAATCGCCAGAGTATCGGTCGACAGTCGGGGAACCACTCCAATCGGCGGCACCAGTGTCTCCATCTCCGGGACACCCGTCCTGGCCATCATCTGATCCAGCAGTTCTGCCGCCAGTCCGCCGATCCCCCGGGCGTTGGGAGCAATGGAGGACAATGGCGGATCACTGAGCCGGCACATCACTTCATCGTTATCCACTCCGATGACAGCGACTTCATCCGGGATCTTCAGATTCAACTGCCGGCAGCTTTCCAGAACATGCTGTCCCCGCGCATCATTGCAGGCGACAATCCCCAATGGACGAGGCAGCGACGAGAGCCATTTCACCAGGCGTTCCTGCTCGACACCCCAGCGGAGCGGCTTTCCGCCAAGCCAGGGGGAATCGTAAACCTGCCCGGTGAGCCCGCGCTGATTCACTGTTTCTTCAAATCCCTGAAATCGTCGATGCGACCAGGACTCTCCCTGAAATCCGCAGAACGCCAGATTCTGGAATCCCCGTTCAATCAGGTGCTCCGCGGCCATGCGTCCAATCAACACGTCATCCGACCGAATCCGCGGAATCCCGAAATGGTCTTCCCGGTCATTGAGATCGACAAACGGAATTCCGGCTTTGTGAATGGATTCTACCAGCTGCGGAGTGGTCGAACGGGAAATCATCCCATCCCACTTCTGCTGAAACAGCCAGACCGGAGGCTCGGCGATCAGATCGCGCTGTTCCACATAGATCGACCAGGGATGATGGATTCGGGCATAGTCGGCGATCCCCAGCAGGATTTCCCGACCATAGATCAGCGCGGTCTCGATCAGCAGCGCCACGCGCGGGCGCGTCCGTTTCCCAGTCATCAGATCCCCCGCACTGCTCGCCTGCTGGTCATCCCCGGAACATCAGGAACACAATAACGATTCGTAATCAGAATACGAAGCGTCACACCTCACAAGAGGAGTCGATGCCACGCACCCGCGAGTGAAGAGATCAGTCACCCCCGATCAATCCCATGCGGTACAACCGTCAAAACCCGAGGCGTGTCCCTTTGATCCCGGACGGGTGAGTCGTAGAATGTGAACTGATGATTGAAAGATGCTGGTGTCGCAGATCAGACTCGGTGTGGCTGCGATGCGTTGGCCCGCGCCCAATCTCTTCCAGCGATCTTTCGCGGAGGGGAACCCAGGAATGAGCGAGTCTGCTCGACGTTGACTGCTCTCTCGATCGTTGTCCGATCCATCCGGCAGGATGCTCATCACAGAAAGGTGGCAGGTTGTCGACCGCGCTCCACATGACCATCGACGAACTGTATGAAGAGTTCGAATTTCTCGGCGACTGGGAAGATCGTTGTGATTTCCTGATTGATCTCGGGTTCGAACTCCCTCAGCTTCCTGACGCACTGAAGACCGAAGGGAACCGTGTTCACGGGTGCCAGAGTCAGGTCTGGCTCGTCGCTCAGCTGAATGAGTCAACGACTCCACCGGTGGTGGAATTTCAGGCAAACAGCGACGCCATGATCGTGAATGGCCTGATCGCTGTCCTGTCGATGATCTATCAGGGCAAGACTCCGGAAGAGATCCTGCAGACGGATGTGGAACAGATTTTCCGCCGTCTGGAACTGGACCGGCATCTCAGTTCGCAGCGCCGCAACGGCCTGTTCGGCATGGTCACCCGCATTCGGGACTTTGCCCTCGCCTCCCTGTCGCGGATGGAGCAGGCACCGACTGACGGATGAACGGGCTCTCCTGCTCCTGCTGAGACCAACCGCCCGGGTCTTCATTTCGACTCCTGCCCGTCCCGGAAAGGGAATGGACCATGTTTGATCCGAACGCTGTTCGCAAACAGTTCCCCATTTTTAGTCAGACACTGGCGAAAGGGGTTCCGGTCACGTATCTCGACACGGCCGCATCGGCCCAGAAGCCGCAAGTGGTCATCGATGCGGAGCGCCAGGTTTATGAAACCCATTATGCGAATGCCTATCGCGGGGTCTATCGCTTCGGCGCCCAGATTGATGACGAGCTGGAAGCCAGCCGGGATGCCGTCCGTCAGTTGATCGGAGCGGAACGGACAGAAGAAGTCATCTTCACCGGCGGCACGACACTCGCGCTGAATATGGTCGCGTTCGGATGGGGACGACGTCACCTGAAGCCCGGCGACGAAATCCTGCTGAACCTGATGGAGCACCATGCCAATCTCGTTCCCTGGCAACAGGTGGCGAAGCAGACGGGAGCCTCGGTCCGATTTCTTCCCCTGACGTCCGACGGCGAACTGGATCTGTCACGGCTCGATTCCTTTCTGACTCCCAAAACCCGGATCGTCGCCGTCACCGGGATGTCGAATGTTCTCGGGACAATCAATCCGATTTCCCTGCTGTCAGAACGAGCCCACGCGGTCGGTGCGATTCTTGTGGTGGACGGAGCCCAGAGCGTGCCGCACGGTTCCGTGAACGTCCAGACCCAGGGAATCGACTTCCTGGCATTTTCCGGCCACAAGCTATATGGACCGACCGGAGTCGGAATTCTTTACGGGCGGAAAGATCTCCTGAACCGGATGGATCCGTTTCTGTTCGGCGGTCATATGATTGAACAGGTCCAGCAGCAGGAATCGAGCTGGTCACTTCCCCCGGCCAAATTCGAAGCCGGCACATTGCCGATTGTTCAGGCGATTACACTGAAGACGGCGATCTCCTTTCTGAATGAACTGGGCTTCGACGCGATTCACGACTATGAACAGGAACTGACCCGTCAGGCCTGGAAACAACTCTCGGACGTTCCCGGAATCACGATCTTCGGCCCGCCGCTGGAGCGACGTGGCGCCATTCTCAGTTTCTCCATGGATCGGGCCCACCCGGAAGATCTCGCCCAGCTGCTCGATCGTCGGGGAGTCTTCGTCCGGCATGGTCACCATTGCACGATGCCGCTGCATGCCTGGCTGCAGAAACCGGCCACCGTTCGGGCGAGCTTCGGAATCTACAACACCCCCGACGACCTGAATCGGCTGCACGAGGCCCTGCTCTTCGCCCGGGAGAAGCTACGTTTGAAGTGAAGACGCGCGGCATTTATCGTAAGAGGACCGGAAAACGGTCTGGCACCCGTTCAATGGCAATCGGGTGGCTCCCGTGCCGGACTCCTGTCATTGATCAAGGGGACGATCCCTCGCGGCGAAGCAGATCGTTCACTCTCTGCGAATGAACCTGATGGCAATGCAATTGGACACAACCACAGCCCCGGTCTCCACGGACATGGAACGCGTCGAGCGGCAGTACATCACGCTCTTCGAGTCGCCGTCTGTGCTGGAACTCGAAGGAGGAGGCCGGCTCGGCCCGATCACTGTCGCCTTTGAAACATTCGGGAAGCTGTCTCCCCGGAAAGACAACGCGATCTTCATCTGCCATGCACTGACGGGAGATTCGCATGTCGCCGGACGGTATACGCCGGAAGATCGCAAGCCGGGCTGGTGGAATGATTTTGTCGGGCCTGGAAAAGCGATCGATACGAACCGCTATTTTGTGATCTGCGCCAACGTGCTGGGAGGATGCCAGGGAACGACGGGACCGAGTTCCATCGATCCGGCCACCGGCGTTCCCTATGGGCCGGACTTCCCGTTCATCACCATCCGGGACATTGTCAACGTCCATGTCGCCTTGCTGGACGCTCTCGGAGTCCACAAGGTCCTGGCTGTCGTCGGGGGAAGCCTGGGAGGAATGCAGGTTCTCGACTGGGCCATCAATCATCCTGACCGCATCGGCGCCGCCGTGCTGCTGGCCTCTGGACCGCGCCTGAGCGCTCAGGGAATTGCATTTAACGCCGTCGGGCGACGGGCCATTTACGCAGACCCCTTATTCCGGGACGGCCGTTATTATTCCGAAGCCGAGAAGCCGCACTTCGGGCTCGCTCTGGCGCGCATGATCGCCCATATCACCTATCTGTCTGAAGCGTCGATCGAACAGAAGTTCGGACGACGGCTGCAGAACGGAACCGACCTCGCCTATGACGCACATTCTGAAGTGGAATTTCAGGTGGAAAGCTACCTCCACTATCAGGGTCGGGCCTTTGTCGAACGATTTGACGCGAACAGCTATCTCGCCATGACCCGCGTGATGGACTACTTCGACCTGACGCGCCGGAAAGACTCACTGACGACCGTCCTCTCCAAGGCAACGTGCCGCTTTCTGGTCGTCTCCTACACGTCGGACTGGCTGTTCCCGACATCACAAAGTGTGGAAATCGTTCGGGCTCTCATCGACGCCCGTAAGCATGTCACGTTTGTTGAACTTCCCAGCCCGTTCGGCCATGACGCCTTCCTGATTAAATCGGAACTCCCTCGGCTCGAACAACTTGTCAGTCCGTTTCTTGCCCGCGGATACCAGGACGGCATCGGACAATCGGGATAAGTGCCCGACAGGCGGCCTTCGTTACGGTCTCGCTGCGACCTTCACGCTGATCTCGCTCCTTTCACGCGACAGTTTCAACTTCCATGTGTGCGAAACGACTCTGCCTTCCAGATCCACGAGCCGCGATTACCAACGACCTGATCATCAATCAGATTGAACCAGGCTCGCGCGTCCTCGATCTCGGATGTGGAGACGCGGCACTCCTCGAACGATTGCGAAACGAACATCGCTGCGATGTGCTGGGAATCGAAAAAGACAAGGAATCCGTGGTTCAGGCGCTGGAACGGGGAGTTCCCATTCTGGAAGCCGATCTCAATCAGGGTTTAAGTTTTCTGCCGGAACAGAGCTTCGACTACGCCGTCCTCAGCCAGACCCTGCAGCAGATTGGAAAACCGCTCGAACTGCTGCACGAACTGTTTCGCTACGCCCGACGAACACTGGTGGTCGTCCCGAACTTTGGCCACTGGCGAATCCGCCTGCAGGTCTCCCTGCAGGGACGGGCTCCGGTCACCGACAACCTGCCTTACGAATGGTTTGAATCTCCCAACGTCCACTTTCTGTCGATGGTCGACTTCCGGGAACTCGCCAAACGGGGAAACTTTCACATTGTGAAAGAGATTCCCATCATCGGTGAGCGAGCCGTCGATCGGGCCGCTCTGGCCAACCTGCGTGCCCATAGTGCCCTGTATGTGCTCGAACGAGCCGAACGCTCTCTCTAGACCAGTCTGGTCGATCATGTGGCCGCGAAGAACGCATTTCCCTCAATGAAACATTGAGTTTCCACGAGCCAGTCCGTCACAGGCATGACGAAACCGCTCGAGGAGCCTGTTCCGAAAATCACAGCACCACTCAAGTCCTTCTCCCCTCAGGGGAGAAGGTGGCCGAAGGCCGGATGAGGGGCGAACATTGCCAGTGCAAACCAAACACTGCTCACCGGTCGAATCCTTCACCTCCCTTGAGACGTGAACGCGGTTTGCAGGCAGATTCAGTTTCTGCCCTGTTGCGCAACGCAAGTCTTACGCTTTTCTTCGCGCATCGACCTGCTGGCCCGGCAGTCCGTCCGGCATCGTTTTTTTCAGAATTCCGCTTGCCCTCATTTGTAGCGTCCGCTACATTTCAGCCGTGTAGCAAACGCTACATTTTTACAACGACTTCTCCGCCACTGTCCGGGTGCGGTTCCTGCCGGTCCCGACGGACAGTCGTCGACGCTTTCCTGCTTGAAGAGAAACCGATGAAACGCCGCGGATTTACTCTCATCGAATTGCTGGTGGTGATTGCCATCATCGCCATCCTCGTGTCTCTCCTGCTGCCGGCCGTGCAGCAGGCGCGTGAGGCGGCTCGTCAGGCACAATGCCGGAACAATCTCAAACAGCAGGGTTTGGCGTTCCACAATTACCATGACTCCCATCGTCTGTTTCCGGCATCTTATCTGTCGGATTCCGCGAACCCGTCGGCCGGCCGGGACTCCACGACATATGACGCCGCCAATGGATTTGCGTGGGGAACAATGTTGCTCCCGTATCTGGATCAGGCGCCGCTCTACCACCGGTTCCGAACGGATCGGCCCTGCTGGGGACCGGACAATGCCCCCTCTGTGAATACAAAACTGACGGTATTCCTGTGCCCGTCTGCCACGGAATCAGAAGGACCGGCGATCATTCGGGATCATACCGGAACGGAACTCGCCCGATTTGGCCTGTCGACTTATGTTGCCAACGCCGGGCAGGAAGAACCGTGGGGATTCTTGGAAGAAGTGAACCATGCTCAGATCGCGAATGGTCCGCTGTATCGCAACTCACGCACCAGCGCGGCCTCGGTGACGGATGGACTTTCGAACACGGTGTTTCTCGGAGAACATGCTCCCATTCTCAGCCACAAGACCTGGGTGGGAGTCATCCCTGGAGCGATGGTCTCGGCGAATCACCCGGAGATGTTCCCGAATACCAGCATGGATTACGCCGCCACGCTCGTGAATGTTCACTCCGGACCAGCGGAAGCAGAGCGCGATCCGGTCTCAGGTGTCGGGCCGATTCATCCTCCGAACAGCCCGCTCTGTCACGTCTGCCAGATGTACTCCCAACATTCCGGAGGATGCAATGTCCTGCTGGGGGACGGGAGCGTGCGATTCATCTCCCAGTTCATCCACCAGCCCACCTGGGCTGCGCTCGCAACACATGCCAGCGGAGACATCATCAGTGAATTTTAGACCAGTTTGGTCATTCATGTGACGTACTGGCTCGTGGAAACTCAATGTTTCATTGAGGGAAAGACGTGCTGCGCGGCCACATGATCGACCAAACTGGTCGAGCAGCCTGTTGAAAACGTGTGCTGCCTGCCAGTGCTGAACGGGAACGCCGCGTCAAACACTGGCGCACGAGCCATCAGTGGCACCCCGGTTCGTCACCATGAATGTTGTTCAACAGGACGGTTTCCGATGCCCCAATTGCAACTGACCAACAGGGACCTGTTGATCGCCGCGGTACTGACAGTCGGACTGGCCGGCTGGTTTGCAGCGCAGTGGTGGAACCGCCCCCCCGTCATTGAGCAGGACAATCTGAAATACATCCAGCTCTTGATGACCGCCATCTCCAGCCAAAGCCCGGAACAGCTGGAGAAGGTCGAACTCTCCATCAGGAAGCGGTTCGAAGCAAAACAGATGTCGGACAGGGAGTATGCCGCGCTGCGCAACATTGCCGCACAGGCCCGATCCGGCGAATGGGAACCGGCCTACAAAGCCTGCTTCGTCCTTGCGGAAGGTCAGCTCAGCCGGAGACGCGCACAACCGGCCACAGGAGACTCCCATTCCCATGAGCATGGGAACGGGCATGAGCATCACCACTGATGCACTCCTCACGAATCATCCGGCAGTTCATACGGCAGCGCCTTGAGGAACTCCACCAGATCGGAGATTTCGTCCGGCTGGAGATGGCTGGTTTTCCCGTGAAGATCCTGTCGATTGGTGGTCGTCAGGACCTCTTCCAGCGTGGCAGCTGTTCCGTCGTGTAGATACGGAGCCGTCCGGTAGATGCCGAGTAACGTCGGAGTGTCGTACTTCGTGCCCATCAGTTCCGTCTTGTCCTCCCGTCCTGTCCCGACGTCATGCAGACGGTTGTCGGTGTAGAACCAGTTGGAATGACAGGTCGCACACCCGACCGCTTCCGAGAAGAACAGCGTCTTTCCGCGTTTTGCCGACTCGGACAATCCGGCTTTGGCGAACGGGCTGAGCTTGAAGGAATGCGAATTCGCGTAGGCTGCCAGGGCATCCAGTTCTTTCGACAACCCGGCATTCGGAGCCCCGAGAGACTCGTTTACTTTTCCACGAATGAGTCCTCGTCCTTGCATCAGTGGAGAACGGAGCGTGTGTTCGAAGTCCTGCACTTCATCCCGGTCGGCCGACCAGTGAATGGGATGCGTGAACTTCATCCCGAACAGGGACTGTGTGTTCCGCAAGCCTTCCGGTTGCTGCCAGGTCCGGCCATCGGAATCGCCGTCGGGATGGCAGCTGGAACAGGAAATCCAGCGACGGGTCGTCATCGGAGGATTGGCCGTATAGAACAGTTTCTTCCCGAGAAGTTCCTCATCACTGTGCGGCCATTTCGTCACCGGAATCGAACGGGTCAGTTCCAGCGAATCGGCATTGAACACATCGACCGTGAAATCGAGTGCGTTGTAAATCATCAGCTGCCGGCCATCCGCTGACAGTCGAACAGCACGAGGATTCGACCCGGTCCGCAATGTCTTATGGTGAGTCAGTTCCCGATAGTCATCGTTGAGGATGCTGCAGACATACAGGTCATCGGTCCCGGAGAAAACGACATAGAGGAATCGACCGTCGGGCGAGGGGGCCACTTCCCACGGATTCGCGACGACGCGGACGCCGCTGACGGAATCCATCTGCACCCGTTTGCGGCGTTTGCCGTCACCGGGTCCGGTCTGTACGACTCCGACATACGGGAAGATCGAACCTTCCCCGTGATGGGCATGAGCAATCGACTGCTGAAACGGGAAGAAGGCCAGCCCGTTCGTCGGGTGAATGACGATCTGTCGGGCAATGTTATCGAGGGCCGGCCCGCGCCATTCATCGGTCACCTGCAGTGTCTCGGGATCCACTTTTTTCACGACGCCGGTCAGGTATTCCGTGATGAACAGATCTCCCTGGGGAGAGAGTGCCAGCCCGCGTACCGAGGCGCCGACATCGGCCGAGCGCAACACCGTGTTCTTCTCGAGATCGAATTCCACCAGTTGACCGGGGAACTCCAGCGTCCCCCACAATCGGGTCCCCTCTGGATTGGAAACGAGAGAATACGGTTCGTCGAAGACATCGATGCTCGCGGTCACCGTACCGGAGTCTGCATCGATCAGCCGGACCACGTCGTCCCCATACACCGCGACAGCCAGCCGGGAACTCTTGCCAAGAAACGTGACTCCTTCCGGATGACGACCGACCGGAATTTCTTTCACGGCTTTTCCGGTACGAAGGTCCACCAGAGTGACCGTCCCGCTGTCCCGGTTCGAACAGGCGAGCCATCGCCCATCGGCAGACAGATCCATCAGGCTGTTGGACGATCCGGCCAGCGCATTCATTCCGGACAAAACCAGAACCGCGCAGACAAGCTGGGTCAGATGCGAGGCCGTCATCAATTCCTCTTTTCATCCCTGCGATCGAGAACACGAAACGTGATTGCCAATGTCTGCAAGTATCTCACTGACTGATGGGAGCGCAGAGGGGAGAAGCGCTCTCAGCGGCAGTGACACATCATCAAACCGATAAATGGTATCCCGGGAGTGAATCCCATCAACCCCGACTGCGACTTGAACCGTTGCCGGGAAGTCCGATTTCTGGCTGACCGGTTCCAGCAGAATCGTCGGAATTTTCTGGAGTGTCGCCATCGCCGCAGGAGACAGATGCCGCAGAGAACGACTTCCCAGAATCACGGCACAATCGGTCTCCTGTCGTTCCAGCATCTCGTTCGCCGAGAATTCTCCGACAAGAGATTCGGGACCGGACTGATGAAAGTGAACCGCCCGGGCAAAGCCGGTCTGCCAGGCCAGCAGATTCTCCGCCCCCGGTTCCCCCAGGGCCCGGGCCGACATCCGGGTGACTCCACACAACTCTTCGACGAGACGAAACAGAAGTTCGATGGTGATTCCGGGACTGTTTCCTGACGCGAACCGCTCGCCATACAGAATCACGCCGTACCGGCAGTGTTTCAACCTGTATGACAGTTGCCGCAGCACTGTGAGATCTGACGCGGACGGGAAACCGATGGGTTCGTCCCCTTCGCTCAACGGGCTGTCTTCCCTCAGAGAGACGACCCGCGGGCAGAGCGGTTCGTCACGCAGCAGCTGACGCAGGGTCAGCAGCAGGTTCCGATTGTCTGCATTGGAGAACTGATAGAACTCCGTGGCCGCCGCACTGGTGGCTGATGGATGATCATCCAGAACGAGAATCTCAGGAGAATGTGACGACCGGGTGAGCCGTTCAAAGAAACGAGAGTGTGTCACGGCCGGATCGGCTCCCCAGATCAGGACCAGATCCGCGCGATGCAGCACTTCTCCCAGCGTGCAGGTCGACATTCCCACCTGCTGCAACGCTGCCAATGAGCCGGTGGCCAGTCCACCGCCGGCCGTGTCGATCACGCCGCCGACCTGTTCTGCCAGACGCACTGCGGCCCGCTGGCTGTTCGTCCCCATTCCTCCCATCCCGAACAACAGCGGAAGCCGGCTGTCACGTAACAGCGCCGCAGCGGCGGTCACGGCCTCTGGAGCACTGCAGGGATGTCCATTGCGGAACGCGGAAGGGGGCGTTGCCTGATTGATCCGTTCAACGGCTTCTGTCGTGGCGGGACAACAGGGGCTGAGAACCAGCAATTGACCATCGACGACATCCAGAGAGAGATCGTCACACGAGCAGGCGCAGAACGGAGAGACGATGTCTTTGAACATTCCCTGTCACTTTCCCAGTCACATTCGAGAGGCATCCCCTGCCATGAAACACCGTCAGGCGAGGGTCTGTCGACATTCCTACTGGTCGACGACTTCGACAAACCGTGACACTCGGAATTCACCACGGTGGCACGGAGAAGAATGCCCACAGAGAAGAACTCTGAAGAACTCTCTCGACCCCGTCCCCTCCCAAACCCAAATCTCCACACACCCAAGAACCGCTTCCACCGTTCCCCGTCTTCTCTGACTCCTGAATCCTGACCCCTGAATCCTGACCCCTGAATCCTGACCCCTGAATCCTGACCACTACCCCCTTGCCATTCTTCGCGGGACTCATCGGACCGATTTTCTGATGGCGGAACCAATTAGAGCAGATTCCCGGATGTTCTGCCCACACGAGACGGTGTTTTGCCGCATGGAGTGTGTCAGATTTCCGTCAGGAGGTTTCCACTGCCTGGAAAGTGAACCGACCGGGGAAAACAACGCTTTCCCGCTGAGTGAAACCACTTAAAATAAAACCGGTCCGTCGGTTGCCGCCGGATGAAGAGAATTCTGTCTGACAAGGTTTTTTTCATGTCGAGAGTTGCATTCGCGTCGGACCTGCATCTGTTTGCCCGGCGCTCCACCGCTCTCCATCATTTCGACCTGATGGTGGAAGCCGCTCGAGCGTCGGATGAGTTCGTACTGGGAGGGGACATTTTCGACTTTCGCTGGTCACACTATCCGTCAGAGGAAGCGACGGCTGACGCGGCCATTCTCTGGCTGGAGCAATTTCTGGAAGAGACTGGAAATTGCCAGGTTCATTACGTTTTCGGCAACCATGACGACCACCCGTTGCTGCATGAACGACTCCCCGACCTGCAACAGCGTTCAGGGCGATTCGCGTGGAACCGGTTTTATTACCGGAAGGGGAACACCCTGTTTCTCCATGGAGACGTCGCCGATCGGCCGACCACCCCCGAGATTCTTGAAGAACAGCGGAACCGGGCGAAACACTCTCCCCGATCTCCTTTCCATCACACCGCTTATGATCTGGCAGTCAAGGCCCAGCTCCACCGGATCGCTCCGCCGGCCATTTACCCGAAAAAGCGGGTGGCCCAGAGGATTCTGTCGTATCTCGACCAGATCGGCGAAGGTCCCTCGACCGGAGTTCAGCATGTCTGCTTCGGCCATACGCACCGCCCGGTGGATCACTTCCAGCTTCATGGAGTGACGTTCCACAATTGTGGTGCGCCGATTGGATCGGGGGCATTTCGAGTCGTCCGCCGAAATGTGGACGAGTGACGACGTGCTGATTGAATCTCGGCGCGTCTTCCATCACCATTCCCGGTCGCCGGTGAACTGGTGACGGGCGGCATTGCCTGATGCCGCGACCACCGTTCAGACTGCCATGACCTGAATAAGGGAACACTGTTGTCACTTCGCGTTCTGATGATGGGAACTGGTGAGTTTGCCCTACCTGCTTTCCAGGCGCTGATCGATTCCTCTCATTCTGTCGTGGGACTGGTGACGCAACCGGACCGGACGGGACAAGGGCACCATCAGCATGCCAACCGGATGAAGGAACTGGCGCTCGCTCACAACCTGCCGGTGTTTCAGCCGGACAATGTCAATACGCCGGAATCGCTGGCCCGATTGCGAGCGTTCGAGGCCGACCTGTTTGTCGTCGCCGCGTACGGACAGATTCTCTCGGCGGGGTTACTGGGAATTCCGGTGCGGGGAGCCGTGAACCTGCACGGTTCCCTGCTCCCGAAGTATCGCGGAGCCGCTCCGATTCAGTATGCCATCTGGAAAGGAGAACAGGAGTCGGGAGTGACCCTCTTTCAGATTGAGCCGAAACTGGATGCCGGGCCGATGCTGGGAGTTGTCAAAACCCCGATCGGATCGCAGGAAACCAGCGGGCAACTCCACGACCGGCTGGCGATTCTCGCTGCGCCGCTCACGATTCAGGTTCTGGACCGGATGGAACAGGGAACACTTCAGCCGGAATTCCAGGTCGGAGGAGAAGTCACCAAAGCCCCACGACTGAAAAAAGAACAGGGGCTGATCGACTGGACACTGTCTCCAAAGCAACTGGACTGGCATCATCGCGCCATGCAGCCCTGGCCGATGCCGTACACCTTTCTGCACCTGCCGGGGAAGAAGCCGCAGCGGATCCTGATTCTGGAACTGACTCCGGCGACGACATGGCCCGGTTCCTCCCGGCAGGCCCCTGCCCTCCCTGGTGAGATCCGGGTCGACGGCACACAGCTCTGCGTCCGAACAGGGCAGGATGAAGCAGGGCAGAACGCATGGGTTCAGGTTCACCGGCTGCAACCGTCAGGAAAGCGGGGGATGACCGCTGCAGAATTCCTGCGGGGAACGTCACTGCAAGAGGCCCGATTCGGCAACGAACAGCCAGAAACCTCCCCCTGATCCCTCCGGATTGCCCCTCCACCTCCAACAGGCCCATCGCATGTCACTCAGCGTCCTGCCCCTCAGCTACTGCACCAATGTCCATCCGGGAACCACCGTCGAAGCGGTGATCAATGGTCTCCAGCAGCATACCGTTCCTGCCCAGCGGGAATACGGCAAAAAGCTGGCCGCCGGTCTCTGGCTTGCGGCCCCCGTGGCGACCAAGCTGCTGGCGGACCGCAGGCAACTGACAGCGTTGCGAAGCACACTCTCGGAGTCAGGACTGACCTGCCATACCCTCAACGCTTTTCCTTTTGGAGATTTCCACAGCGAACGGGTGAAAGAACAAGTCTATCTGCCCGACTGGAGTCAGCCGGAACGACGCGAGTTCACCTGGAACTGCGCCCGCATCCTGTCTGAACTGCTGCCATCAGGAACCGAAGGGAGTCTGTCGACGGTGCCGCTCGGCTTCAAAGGCTTTTCCCACCCAGCAGACTTTCAGGCCCAGTGCATTGATTCGCTGTTGAAACTGGCGGAAGACCTCGATCAGCTGCATGACGAGACCGGACAGGTGATTCGACTGGCGATCGAACCGGAACCCTGCTGCGTGCTGGAAACCACGGCCGAAACATTGGCGTTCTTTTCAGCATTGTTTGCGGAAGCCGATACCCGGAATTGCGGTGACATTGCCCGGCGTCATCTGGGTGTCTGCTATGACATCTGCCATCAGGCGGTCGAGTTTGAAAACCTGCCGGACTCGATCCGTGCCCTGGAGGCCGCCGAAGTGCGAATCAACAAAGTCCACATCACCTGTGCGATCCATCTGGACCAGCCTGCCCGGCATCGGGACGCCCTGCAACAACTCGCCCGGTTCGTGGAACCCCGCTATCTCCATCAGACGTTTGCCCGAAGTTCGACCGGCGAAATCAAGAGCGTCCCCGATCTGACGCGGGAACTCTGTGAGTCCCCCAGCGGAGACTTTCAGACGGCCGACAGCTGGCGGGTTCACTTCCATGTGCCGGTCCACCAGGAGGAACTCGGGCTGCTGGGAACCACACGTCGGGAACTGCTTCCGGCTCTGACCGCCATTGCCAGCCTGCTCTACGCTCCGCATCTGGAGGTCGAAACCTACACCTGGGGCGTGCTCCCCGGTGAAGCTCCCGCTCCCCTGGCGCATGGCATTGCCCGGGAGTTGACCGCAACGAGTGAGTTACTGTCTCAGGTCATCTCACGGTCACGAAACGGTGATCGCTGAAGATCTGCCAGAGAAAGCCGGGGTCGAAACAAAAACAGTCCAACCCCAGGGACCCGCCGCAGAAAAGTTCCCGTAAACTCCCCAGCTTTATTCGCATAGGAACATCGCGAGGCTTTGTCAACCTCCCTGGCCTCCTATTCCCCCTCTTCGAAATAGTCGTCGTCTCCCCCGGTCCAGGAGGTTGAAGCAGGCGTCCACTCTGGGGAGGATGCTGCATAGCTCGCCCACGCTGACATTGGTCCCAGGGTGGAACCGAGCGGACCGCTGGCTTCGTGAGAAGCCGGTTTTTGAACGCTGCCTCACGAAGGGGAGTTCCCTTCACTGAAGGAAATGGGGGGCAGCTTCAACCTGTTTAAAGGATTGACGACGCATGAGGAATTTTCGACTTCTCGCGATTCTCTGTTCGGTGATGTTTCTGGCTGCCGCTCCGGCAGAACCTTTGTCACAACATCCGTCGATTCAGGGGTTGTACAACGCTGCCAACCGGTATCGTGCCCAGTACAGCCTGCCTGTTCAGAATCTGGATGAAAACCTGTGCAATGTGGCTCAGCGATGGGCTCAGAACATGGCCGCCCGCGACGTCATGTATCATGGCGGCGGCGAACAGATTATTGCGATGGGCTACGCCAACCCGGAAGCCTGTATGCAAGGCTGGATTTATTCTCCAGGTCACCGTGCCTGGGTGTTGAGCCGTAACGGCAGCGTCGGATTTGGTGTGGCACGCAGTGCCAGCGGCCGGATGTATTACGCTGGCGTCTACCGCTGAAGTGGAATGTTGACACTGAGGGCAGCTTCCTGATCAGGCAGGACGCCTGAACGGGACAGGCTTCTCACAGATTTGTCACCTTTTTAACACAGGGGTCGTGTGATTCTGTCACACGGCCCCTGTGTTGTTGAGGAGGTCCCGGCGGCTCGCCGGGGCAACCAAACCTCCTGAATCTTCAGAAGTTGCGACACGCACGAAAGCCGTTCCCCCGATGCAGGGTGACCCTGTTATTCCCGGGATCTGCGGCAGGGCTTTCTTCTGGTCACTCGGGTGGTTGACCTGCTATCCTCAATGCACAAACCTGGGGATGGTCGCCTCAGCGGTTTCCCTGCCATTTGCTGGTGAATTCGACCCCAGAGCGGCAGACTTCGAACGAACTCCGGCCATGTCACCACACCTTCGGACTTGTCGGGCACAGGGGGAGACCATCTCTTCCCGTCCCCCCTCCCAATCCGGGCCATCAACGATCGCCTCTGACAGGAATTTGAATATGCCTCGTCGCTTCCTGAGCCGTTGTTTTGGATGGTGGATGCTGGCCGGTGCCCTGGCTGCGCCAGTGTCTGCCGATCACATTCGGGATCTTCAGACAGAGGCCATCGAAGCGAAACAGGCAAACTGGGGACACTGGGGCGTCAATCCCAAGAATTACCTGGACTGGGGATCACACTCGAACCGCCTGATCCCCGTTTATGCATTCGGAACGAAATCCGCCGGCGCCGGAATTTCCTTGCAGTCTTATCAGGGAGCCAACAGCCCTTATGCGTCTGAAAAAGAGTTGAAACGTCTCTTCGGGCAAGTTCCCAATGGGACCCTGAACCCGGACGCCCCGTATTTCGACCAGACCAACATCTTCGATATTCAGAAAGCGGCCCTCGCAGCCGGGAAAAAGCATATCATTCTGGTGGTCTTCGACGGCACCGACTGGTTCACCACTCGAAACGCGGCGATTTACAAAAGCCAGAACCCCCATTTCGACAGCGGTCGGGGAGATGTCCTGCACTTCCAGAATTACACTGCGAACGACACGACCGAGTTCGGATGGATGTGTACGACACCCTGGTGCGACGACACCAAACTCGACGTCAACTCTCAAAAGGTTCTCAAACTGGATGAATCCAAGCGGGGAGGATTCGCGTTCGAGGTCGCCGGTCAGTACCCCTGGAGCCGGCCGACCGACCTTCCCTATCTGATCGGAAAATCGAAACTCCCCGGTCTGAAGCAGGCATACACCGATTCCGCCAGTTCCGCCAGCAGCATGACTTCGGGAATCAAAACCTATAACGCGTCAATCAATGTCGGAATTCACGGGGAACAGGCCGATGCGATTGCCCATCTCGCCCAACGGCAGGGATACCGGGTCGGGGTCGTGACGAGCGTTCCAATCTGCCATGCCACCCCGTCCGCCGCGTACTCACACAATGTTCACCGGGACGACTATCAGGATCTGACTCGAGACCTGCTCGGGCTACCGTCTGCCAGCCATCCCGTCCAGACACTCCCGGGAGTCGACCTGCTGATCGGTTGCGGCTATGGAGTTTCCCGCCCGAAAGATGCTGGACAAGGGGAAAATTTTGTGCCGGGTAATCCGTATTTGACGCTCGAAGATCTCCAGCGGATCGATGTGCGAAACGGCGGCAAGTACGTCGTGGCTCAGCGAACCGCCGGTGTCAACGGTGCCGCAGAGCTGGAAGCCAAAGCGGCGGAAGCGGCTGCGGCCGGCCAGCGGATGTTCGGCTTCTATGGGACCAAATTTGGGCACCTGCCGTTTCAGACCGCAGACGGGAAGTATGACCCCACGATCGGGCGCAGCAAAACCACAGAAGTGTACACGGATGCGGATCTGAAAGAGAATCCGCGGCTGACGGACATGACCAATGCCGCGCTGAGCTATCTGAACCACGACCGGAAGCCCTTCTGGCTGATGGTCGAAGCCGGAGATGTCGACTGGGCCAATCACGACAACAACATCGACAATTCGATTGGGGCGGTGCTCAGCGGAGACGCCGCAGTCAAAGCCATTACCGACTGGGTCGAGCAGCACAGTTCCTGGGACGAGACCGTCATGATTGTCACGGCCGACCATGGACATTACTTCTGGCTGGAAAATCCGGAAGTCCTGACCTCCAAAGTGGATCAGTAATTTCTCCCCAATCCGTGACCGGGGAATTTCCGAATTCTTCGGGAAAAGTGCGTTCGCTTTTGCGCGCCTTGTCCGTCCTCAATAACGAGGCGGGTGCGCTGCATTGCTCAGTCCGGTCATAACGTGATGAGTCTGTAGAATCTCTTCAGGCGGACGTCCTGCAGGAGATTTGTCGTCCGTTGTGCCGTCAGTCCAGGCATCGCGCGCCCAACCGTGGTCGTTGCGGACGTGATTTCAGACCGGATGCTTCCGGCCGCGAATCCAAATTCGCTGTCGGTTTTCTCTGGAAGCTGGAACCGGCGGGCCAATCGCAGACGACTCATCCGATCGTTTCCGCGGCGGGACCACGTCAAGCGACTGGAGTCTGGCTGGGGGGACCAACGGGCCTTCCCCCCAGCCAGCTCGGCTCGCAAACGACAGAAAATCTCCTGCCCCATCAACGAGCAACCTGACGTTTCCAGTCTTCCACCAAAGGTGTCTTGATCCATCACAACGTGATGCGGGATCGAGATCTTTTGCGCCCCGATTGCGATTCCTTTCCGGACCGTTTACTCTTTTTTCAGAAGTCGGCTGATCAGGCTCTCTTCATCCTGTCCTGCTCACGGTTCGGTCCATCGCTCGGGTCACGTCATGGAATCCGGGGACAATTCAACGCATCCGCCGACTGCGCCAGAACCTCCCGCGCCAGAACCCGCCGCGCCCGATTCGACTGTGCCAGAACCGGCATTGCGCGACATTCTCCTCGGTCAGGATCAGGCCGCGCTGAACCGACTGCTGAGCATTTACCGTCCTCTGCTGACCGGGTTTGCCGGACAACTCGTCCCCCCCGCTCTGGCCGGACGTGTCGACCGGTCAGATCTGGTTCAGGAAGCACTGACTCGCGGACTGGTCCAGCGGACGCAGTTCCGTGGCGAATCCAACGCCGAATTCTCTGCCTGGCTGAAACAGATTCTGCAGAACGTCGCGACGGACTGGATTCGCCGGCACACATCGGAGAAACGGGATGTCCTGCGGGAAACCGGCGACATCGAACTCCTCGTTGCCGGGGGAGACTCCCCCAGCACTTTCTGCAGCCAGCAGGAGGAGTTTGAACGGATTGCCCTTGCCATGGAAGAACTGACAGAAGAACAGCGCGTCGCGGTTCGGCTGCGCAGCGAAGGATTCAGCTTTCCGGACATTGGAGAGAGACTGAATCGGTCTGAAGATGCGGCCCGCATGCTCTGGGGGCGAGGGCTGTCCCGGTTAATGGAGCGACTCAAACACCATGACGAACCCGATCGGTCCGGATGATACAACGCTGGAATGGGTCCAGAAACTGATCGAGATCGACGAGGCTGTCCGCTCGGGAACCGCTCCCGATGAGACCGCACTTGGAGAAGACTTCGCGCAGGCTCCGCGTCTGATGCGAAATCTGCAGGCGATGCACGCCGTCAGTCGACAACCGGAGCCCCTGTCGCATCCCGCGGGGATTCCCGACAAAATTGGCCGCTACCATCTGCAGCGAATGATCGGGGCCGGCGGGTTCGCCATTGTCTATCTGGCCCGGGACGACCGGCTCCGCCGGGATGTCGCGATCAAGGTTCCACTCCCCCCCGGACTGTTGAATCTGAATTCCCGACAGCGTTTTCTGCAGGAAGCTCAACTGGCAGCGCAGCTGGACCATCCGCACATTGTCCCGGCGTACGAAGCAGGAGAAGATGGACCGATCCCGTTTATCGCTTACGCCTACTGTTCCGGCCCCACTCTTTCAGACTGGCTGAAATCTCACGGGCCGATGGAACCGCTCCTCGCCGCCGGGCTGGTCTCCCGTCTGGCGGATGCCGTGTCTTACAGTCATGATCGCGGCATCCTGCACCGGGATCTGAAGCCGGCCAACGTCCTGCTCTTTCCGTCGAGACGCGGTGACGATCAGAAATTCCCGTTCACCCCGAAGCTCTCTGATTTCGGGCTGGCGAAACTGATGGAATCCGCGGCGACCGAAACCGGCTCCAGCGTGATTCTGGGGACGCCGATTTACATGGCCCCGGAACAGATCGAGACATCACTCGGCGGCTCTCCCACGTCACCAGACGTTTATGGTCTGGGAGGAATTCTGTTTGAGGTCCTGACGGGACACCCTCCGTTCGCCGGAGAAACGGTGGTCAAAGTGCTCGAAACCGTCCGCAACGGGAAGTTCGAAAAAGTCCGCAAGCGGAATCCTGCCGTCCCGCAGGAAATCGCCGTCATCTGCGAAAAAGCACTCTCAATCCGCCCCGAAGATCGGTATCACTCCGCTGCGGAAATGCAGGCGGACCTCGACCGCTTCCTCAACGGAGAACGAATCACCGGTCGCCCTCCCAGTGCCCGACGGCGTGCCGTCCGATCACTGGAGTCGTCCGCCCGCATCAGCGAAGCGGCCGGGTATGTGATTCTCAGCCACATCGTGATTCTGTGCTGGATCTGCGCCTGGCCGTTCGCCACACTCTTCGGCTTTGCCATGACGGACGGCATGTCTCTGGCGGATCTGATGCCGTATACCCTTCCGTTGATTGTCGTACACAGTCTTTTCATCCTGCTGGGATGGCAGATTTCCCGTCGTCGTGAATGGGCCGCACTCCTCTCTGCCGTCGCCGGCGGACTGCTCTCTCTGTTTGTGTTTGCCGTCCTTGTCCGGTGGATCTCTCCTCCGTATCCCAGCGTGTATCAGAATGAACGAACACGCGACATCATCTTTCTTCTGCTGCTCTGGGTGTTCGCAGTGCATACACTGCTCTGCAGCGTCGCCTGGAAAGCGATTCGGGCGAGAGGTTCCCGATAACGACGGCATCAGAATCGAGCACCGGGCAGACCGGGGACTGAATGGAAATTCAGCCATTCGCAATTGCAAATTCCCGACATCGAATCGATGATGGATCGGGCCGAATCTCTGCATTGTTCGACGCCCCTCTTCCCCGATGGCAACAACAATTGAGTGTCCCATGGCAATACGGGCCGAGTGTCAGAGCTGCTTCTCTGTCTACAACGTCTCCAATGAACTCGCGGGGAAATCGGTCCGCTGCAAATCCTGCGGCACAGCGGTCAAGATTCCGAGACCGAATCAAGACGATGAGCTTGATCTGTTTTCAACGGACGCCCCCTCCGCGTCGAGTCCGATGCCGCTCCCGAAACGTCGTCCTGCCTCAACTCAGAAGAAGAAATCGAAGACCTCATCTGATCCGTCCTCCACTCTGATGAAACGCATCGGGATCGGCATCGCGATGTTTCTTTTGCTGGTCGGGTTCAAGATCGCCGGTCGGCTGGCGGGGAAGGTGGTGGCGGTGGGGACCGACGCCGTTGCCAATCAGGTCAGCGGAACGAATTCCCTCTCCTCACCATCCGCCATATCGACTCCTGCTCTCTCCGGACCGGCCTCGTTCAGCGAGTCGGCGCTGTTTGATCTTTCTCAGGTGCAGATGGATCTGCCGGAACTGAACTCCGACAGATTCCAGCTGACAAAGCATCCTCAGGCCTGGATCTACCGACTGGTCGCTTCCAGCGAACGCCCGAAATCCCGTCCTGCGAGCCGGATGGAGTTGCGGGTGTCTCTGCCGCCGGGTGAACATCCGGCCGGTTCGCTCCCCTGTGTCCTGGTTCCTCCTGCGGGAACGGCACTTTTCACAGGCACCCCGATCGATCGGGAACTGGACAACCCGGAACACATTCCTTACGTGCAGGCCGGCTATGCCGTGGTGACCTTTTCCCTGGACGGCTGGTCCCTTTCAGAGTCTCCGTCGGACGCAGAACTGAAAATGGCATACAACGACTTCGTGGGAGCTTCCGCCGGACTCGCCAATGCGCAGGTCGCCTTCAAGTTCGCCCAGACTCGCCTGCCGATGGTCAACCCGAACCAGATCCTGATTGCCGGGCACAGTTCTGCCGGAACACTGGCTCTGCTGTATGCGGCCCACCAGCCGAAACTGGCAGGCTGTCTCGCGTATGCTCCACAGACCAATGTGGAAGAGCACCTGCGGCCAATGATCTCCAATGCGCAGGTGAACGCGGTTCTTCCACATCTGAAGGAATTTGCACACCGCAGTTCTCCGATCACACACGTGAAGCAGATTCAATGCCCGACGTTCGTGTTTCATGCCGTCGGGGATCCGGTCGTGTCGATCGAGTCGACACGGGCGTTCTGCCGTCAGTTGCCGCAGGTCAACTTTGTGGAAGGGAGCGGCAGCGACCATTACAAGACCATGGTGTCACATGGAGTCCCTGCCGGGATCAAGTGGATCGAAACGCTGATTCCATCCCGGACCGACACGCAGATCGCCTCTTCTCCCCCTCCGACCACGACTCCCCCTCCGTCTTCACCGGCGCAGACAATGTCTTCCACTTCATCCCCCGCGGTGAAACCAGCGACATCTCCGGCGTTCGCAATGCCACCAGGAGCGGTTCCGGAAACGGCCTCCCGCACGTCACTCCCCCCCGGCACCCGGGCATTGGACGGAATTTCTGATCTGTCGCCAGGGCAGTATGTCCTCGCCCTCTTCGCCAATGACTGGAAAGGAGCGGAGATCGTCGAAGTCGATTCCCCCCGGCAGGCAACAGTGCATTACCTGGGAATGAGCGAAGGATTCGATCAGTCACTCACGGCAGAGAAAATCTGCATTCCGCTGGCTGCCGACGGTCTGGATCCGACTCTGGTCAAGACGCTGGAATTTGCGATTCTTCGAAACCCGGGAAAAGAGAAGATTGATCTCGAACCGATCGAAACATGCCTGAGAGAGAATGCCGGCTACGTCCCGGACACTCTGCGGCTGACTTCGAGCAAACGGGAATTCACCGTGAAGGTCATCAAAGGGAGCAATGCCGAACAGCGTGCCTGGACCGCATTCACGAGAGCACACATTCCGACCCGGCAGACGACACCTCGGTAAAGACGCTCACCGGCACCTGTCACGTCTCAGGCCGCCCGGACGAGGGCATCGGTCTTGGGGAGTCGCAGGGTGAAACGGGATCCCTGCCCGGGACCGTCACTGAAGACTTCGAGTGTCCCGCCATGATCTCGAACAATCCGGTGCGTGATGGCCAGTCCCAGACCGGTCCCTTTTCCGACCTGTTTCGTGGTGAAGAAGGGATCGAAGATCTTCTTCATCTGCTCAGGTGACATCCCGCAGCCGTTGTCTTCGACAGAGACTTCGACCTGTTCCGGATACTCACGCACGGTGATATCCACGTACCCTCCCGGTCCTGTGGCATCGAGCGCATTGGCCACCAGATTCAGAATGACCTGTTTCACTTCCGGAGCATTGACCCAGGCATGCAGCGGTTCCGTGCGATCGATGGAGATCTGCCGGTCCTGATAGCGACTCAGGTGGCTGACCATACTGATCACTTCCTGAACAATCGCCGTGACGTCGTACCGGTTCCGTTCATCTCCTTTGCCATAGGAGAAGTCCAGCAGCTTCTTGGTGATCCGTTCGCACCGTTCTGATTCGGACTGGATCAGCCCGAGATACTCCCGAATGTCATTGCGATCCGCTTCCGGCAAGGCTCCGAGAACGTCATCTCCGAGCCGCATTTCGAGACCGTATGCCGCCGTCATGATCACGGACAACGGATTGTTGATTTCGTGGGCAACCCCCGAGGCCAGGAACCCCGCCCCGGCCAGCCGCTCCGACAGAACCAGCTGTTTACTGCGTTCTTCAATCTCGCGCTGCTTCGACTGCCGGTCTTCCTGAATCCGCCGGCTCATCTCATTGAAAGCATCTCCGAGCTTGCCGATTTCGCACTGTGTCGCCACTTTGATTCGATACCCGTAGTCTCCCGCCGCCAATCGGCTGACCCCCTGAAAGAGATCCCGGATCGGCTGAAAGATCTGCCGGTAGCACAGCAGGATCAGAAAGAGCAGCACCACCACAGATCCGGCACTCAATCCGAACACCAGTTGCTGGTGCCAGGCGGCGTGTCCCTTGGCGTCTCTCAGGCGCTCCCCGAGCCGATTGGCCGGATCAGGAAGCTCTCCGATGATCTTATTGGCATTCGCGACGGCCTGCATGATCACCCGACTGCTCATCTCGCGCCGGTCCAGGTCTCCCAGACCGGGGATCGCTTCTTCGATTGTTCTCAGGTTCGAATCGGCGGTCGTCCAGAGGGTGCGAAATCCCAGTTGCTCGGCATGGGAGTGCCGCAGCTTGTCATCGAGCCGCTGCCAGCCATCTTTGAATTCGGTGATCCGTTCCTGAACGTCGGCAAAGACGCGCGCCACTTCTGCCTGCTGGCGTTCGGCCAGATCCTGACGGTATTCGAGAGGAGCATCCATCCCGGGGAACGCGACCGCCAGCGGAACAAACAACCGGCTGAACGACGCGATGACGTTGTCACGGCGGGGAATTTTCTGAACACTCAGCTCAAAATCACTGACCGTCGACTGAATCGACGACACTCCGACAAAACTGGCCCAGGTCGATCCGGCGACCATCACCATCACCAGCACCAGCAGCCAGATGAGTTTCTGTCGAATTGAACGCGTAAACAGCACAGCGAAATCCCCCTGCCGGGGAGTCTAGCACGGTGCCAGAAAATCCAACAAGAGGGGATCACTCCCCGCCGGCTCCCGTGGATTCATCGGAGAAGAGCCCGAAGTGAGCCAGTCGGCGGTACAGCTTCGCCCGTGGAACCTGGAGCAGATCCGCCGCGACCGATTTGTTGCCACGGGCGTCTGCGAGAGCCTGTTCAATTCGCTGTTTTTCGAAGGCCTCGAGTTCGTCATCCAGGCTGCGGCGAACCGGTCGGGGTCGGAGAGCCTGTGCCGTCAGGGCTTCCGCGAAGTCCGGCGGGAGATGCGGCAGATCAATCAACGCCCCCCTCCCCACCGCCTGCGGGACTGCCAGACTGATGACCCGTCCCAGTTCTTCGACGTTCCCCGGCCAGTTGTACTGCTGAAACACCCGTTCGACGGCGGGCGTAAACCCCTGAATCTGGTGATCACTGGTCTGATTCTGTTCTTCCAGAATCTGCTGAGCCAGCAACAGCAGATCGTCTCCCCGATCCACCAGGGCCGGAATCGTGATCACCAGCGCCGACAACCGCCAGCGGAGTTCCGGCAGGATGACCTCATCCGAAAACTGGTCAATCGCGGCGGGGGCTGACGAAAGATGGCGAAACTTTCCGATCTCCATCTGTTCCAGAACTTTTTTCTGCAGCGGAACAGCCAGCTTCTGAATCTGATCGAGATAAATCGTCGCCGGTTCCTGTCCCCCGTCCGGGTCATACAGCCGGTTCAATGTCCGTTCAATGTCCTGCCGGGTCGACTCCGCGCTGCGAATGGGAATGAATCGCTGCAACCGATTGGGACTGCCGTAATGAATCAGTCGGGCCAGGTGTTCTTTCCCCACTCCCGCAGCGCCTGCCAGATGCAATGCCACCGTCGATTGCCGGGCCAGTTCGATCTGGGTCGCCACGCGCTGCAGCGCGGAAGATTTCGCGACAAAGCGATCGAGTCGATAGCGTTGATACAGTTCGACGGTATGCCGGGCGACATCCAGCCGGCGTCCGGCGATCACCCGTTCCCCGGCAGACGGGTCAACGAAGAACCCCAGAACGTGGGATGGAACCTCCTGCTCTGCGGAATGGAGCGGGAAGAAATGAATCTCCTGTTCCAGAACCGTTCCGTCCTTGCGGTGGATCAGCACGCGGGACACGGACGGAGATGCTCCCTGATCCGGTGGAGCCAGAACTCCGGTCAGCGTGGCGGGGAGATCAGGATCCGCGATGGTCTGGGCATGACAGGACTTTCCGATGATGTCATCTGCCGCCCATTGCGTCAGCTGCTCGCATCCCTGATTAAACACGACGACCACTCGCCGTTCATCCAGAACGAACAGCGGAGAAGAACTGGCGGTGAGCCAGGTGGCCAGACCTCGTCGATTCCTGGGGGTCACGGTCAGTGTCCAAAATTGCGACAGGAACAGCACGGACCTGAGTCAATTTCCTCAGGCACCTTCAGAAGTCTATTGTCCCCCGTTTCTGCCCGCTATAAACTTATGCAGTGACAAATTTGGGTTCCGTGATTCACGGACCTCGAGCGGGTTCCCGGCACGTGTCGGGAGACAGCCTCGATTCTACAGCGGATTTTGATGTAACAGTCGTCCCCTTCTGGGGATGGGAGAATGCAATGGTCAGTCTGACTGAACGTGCCGCCAATGAAATCAAGCGGGTCATGACAGAGCAGAATTTCCCCGAGGGAACCTACGTTCGGGTCGGAGTCGCCGGCGGTGGATGCAGCGGTTTCCAATATTCGTTCGCATTCGACGACAAAGCCGATCCGGAACGGGATTTCGTCGCCGACCAGCACGGCGTGAAAGTGGCTGTCCAGAAGAACCATGACCTGCACTTGGATGGCACCGTCATTGATTGGTACGAAGACCTCCAGAAACGGGGCTTCAAGTTCGAAAACCCGAACGTCTCCCGCTCCTGTGGATGCGGTAGCAGCTTCTCGGTGTAATCGATTTTTCTCGATCAGCGCGCTGCGTCGGACGGTCCTCAGGACTGTTCGGCGCCTGCGTGCACGAGTTTCGTTTCCTGCACCCTCTCGTGCCGACGAACGATCTGAATCCGACAACCAGCCAGTTGAGCCGCGCGCCTGCGAGCTCTCTTCCCGGAACTTCTCTGCCTTGATCTCGCCGAAAGCCGCATTTTCACGACCGAAACAGGTCAGTGGAAATCACGGTAGCGCTGCCAGGCGTAAGTCCACTCCATCCACATCCGCATGACGCTCCAGAGGCTGCGCATGCGCGCGAGGTGCTCGACCGAGAGTTGTGTTTGCTGTTGAGCAGAGTTCTGCGCTGCGGTTTTGAGCCCCCAGAGTTTCGACAACTCCGCACACAACCCGTCTGCACTCAGGTCCGGTTCACTTTCATCCCGGGTCAATCCGGCCCGATCTGCTTTAACGAATAGCTCAAACAACTCTCCGCGGGCGGGATCCATTTCCAACGGGCGGCTGCGTTCTTCGCTTCCCCGGACAATCGCGTCGACCTGACCGATGATCTCCGCCTGAAGTTCTGAATGGGATTGATTTTCTGACATTGAACCAGTTTCACTTTCTGGAGTGATTTTCCACGACAACCGCGTGCCGGGCTCAAAATTATCACTCCCTTGAAGGAGATTACAAGTTCCTCCGGTCAAGTTCCGGCGGTGTGATTGATTTCTCAGGCCCCCTTTTCTAAACTTCCCGATCCCACTTGGGGACACATTGCATTCAAACAGCCTTAAAGTGTTGTTGATTAGGCGGTTACGATGGGTATCGATAAAAGTCTGAAACGGGGCAGCCGGCTCGCCCGATCACGAAACGTCCTGACGCGGGATGAACGGATCCAAAAGCTGAAAGAAGATGATCGCTGGACCGACGCGACCAGCCCACTCGGACTGCCCAAAGTCCGGGTGCAAAAGGCTGTCCTCGGCAAGAAGAAAAAAGAGAAGAAGGAAGAAGCTGCCGAAACGACCAAGGGTGGCAAGAAGAAGTAATCTGGCGATTCGAAGCCAGAGCGGTTTCGTCATTCATGCGACGTACCGGCTCGTGGAAACCCAATGTTTCACACCCAAGGATTCATTGGGGGAAACATGTTCTCCGCGGCCACATGCTCGACCAGACAGGTCGAGGCTTCATGACATCAATCCAGCGGCCGGGTGGTCCGACCAGGTCGCTGGATTTCTCTGCGCGCATTCCAAATCGCCGCACCCATTCCACCACGATTCGCTGACAGCACAGGCAGCGCCGCGTTCGTCGCCTCACCCGCAATCTGCGACGAAATACGCCTGGAGTTTCCAACCTGAAATGACAGGTTGCAGAACGGGGGTTCAGCAGGTCAACGAGCCTGCGGGCCACATTCGGGAACCCGTCAGGACAGAGTGGTCACACCACCAAGGCGCGTGGGCATTTTCACGATGGTCTGGCGGAGAGAATTTCCTGCTTCGAATTTCGAATTTCCCCAGGAAAAGGCCACTCTGATTGTCCACACACTCTACCGTGTGGCGTTCATCTGCAGAAATGCCAGATACTCTTCCGGCGAAAGAAACCGGGCATCGGTTTCCAGATGGAACAACCAGCCGAGCCCGTAGCAATCCGATTCAACCGGTTGCGGGTCGTCCAGCAACAGCGTATTGAGGTCGAGAATCACTCCCCCGGCGGGTGATGTCAGGGTGAACTCCCCTTGGGCATCCTCCAGTCTCCCCACGGCCTCCCCTGGCTTCACGGAAGCGGGGGATTCGACACTCCACTCGAGAAAATAGATCTCACGGCGGGACTGAAGAAAGAACTCCGTGACCCCCACCCGAAATCCCCCTGGTCCCTCCTGAATCCAGCAATGATTACGGGAATACATTCGGTCTCGAGGGATTCGCACCGGAGCCTGCCCGGCCTGAAACACCAGTTCGTGATCACCAGCTGCGGACATGCGGTTACTTCTTCACTCCAGCTTCCGCCAGCAGGCTGGCCAGTCCTGCTTCGACGACATTCTTCTGACTGACACCTGCGGGAATTCCGGCATCCGCTTCGCTGAGATTGGCAAACACGATCTCCGCTTCCGCGACCAGTTCGTCGCCACAATGGGCCGTCACACTCGTCATGCCCCCTTCTTCACGGGCTTCCAGAAGTCGAGCGGTATAGATCAGCTGGTCCCCTGGTCGGGCCGGGCGATGAGACACGAACTTCGGAATTTTCGCCAGAAAGACCAGGTATTTGAACTGATGGGATTCTCCCAGCAGAATTCCACCGGTCTGGGCCATCCCTTCCATGATCAGGGAACAGGGCATCACCGGGAAGCCGGGGAAATGATCATGCAGGTGCTCTTCGGACAAGGAGACGTTTTTGACCGATTTGGCATACTCACCGCTTTGAAATTCGAGAAAGCGATCCACCCAGAACCAACGCATGAGATCTCCGATCGACGTGTCCGCTCAGCTGGGACACGTTCCCCTCAAAATGGATTTTGATGACGGGATGATAGTTTCCCCACCGGACAAAAAACAGAGCCGGGACAGGACACATCCATCAGGCAGATTATCGGGTGAATCCGACGTAGAAGCTGAACATGCGCTCGCGGTCATAGGCTTCCTTCATGATCGGGAAACCAAAGTCGAACGCCAGCGGAGCCGGTCCCATGGCGGGAATCGTGACACGGAAACCGAACCCGACGGAGAGTCGGAAGGCATCCAGACTCACATCCGGCTCAACCGTTCCGAAGTCGGAGAAGAGCACCACTCTCAGATTGTCACTGGCCGTGACGGGAATCATGTACTCGGCCGATCCGAGTGCCATGAAATCACCCCCGACCCGATACCCGTTCTGAACCGGCGACACGCCACGGAAGTAGAACCCGCGGAACGAGGAGTATCCCCCGGCAAAGTACCGTTCGAAAACAGGGGTCCCGTCTCCGGTGAATCCGAGCTGACCGGTCAGTGAGAACACTTGCTTCCCGAAACCGTCAGGCCGCTCATAAACAGTGAAGTACTGACTCGCCGAGACGTCGAATTTCGGGTACGAGAATTCTCCAAACGCCTGTTCGTAGGTGAAGCTGACCTGATTTCCCCGCGTCGGCATGAAAGCGTTGTCACGGGCGTCGTAAGTAAACGTCACGGCACCCGTCGACAGAAAGTTGTCCCCTTTGACACTCGTCAGATCCGACGGAGCCGTCACCGGGATATCCCGCATCTGCACATTCTCAAGACGCAGAGCGGTGTTGACCGACCAGTATTTGTTGATCACGTAACCAAGGTTGAGCCGACCGCCGAGACGATCTTCTGTCCAGGATTCAAAGAATCGGTTGTAGTAGAACCCGCTCACTCCAAAGCTGAAGTCACTGCGCAGGAAGTACGGGTCGGTCCAGGTGGCCATATACCGGCTCACTTCACTTCCCGGAACCGCTTCGATCCGCAAGCTCTGTCCTGCCCCGCGCCAGGCCGTTCCGTTCAGAATATCCGACCAGCTCGTGGGTGGACGAAGAATGTCGAAGTTATCTTCCTGCAACACGAGGGAGCCGACGACACCCGCGTCGCTGTTCACCCCGACCCCGAACATCAGTCGGCCAGTGCGGCCTTCGGTCACGTCAATGTTCACATCGACGAACCCCGGAGGAGGAGCACTCAGCGCATCGCCGTACGGGTCTCCCTGCGGAGAAACTCCTTGCAGATAATCCTGTGGAACCTGCTGGCCGTAAGCATCAATACTCTGGGGACGATACATGCCGGGCGCTTGCGCCATCATGGGAGTCGGGCCGGGCATCGACTCCGACTGTCCGCGAAAAATGATTTCCGGATCAACGACAACGGAAGGGGATTCCGTTGCCGCAACAGGGACTGCCGCAACAGGGACTGCCGCAGCAGGGACTGCCGCAGCAGGGGCTGCCGGCTCAGGGCGGACCGGAGCCGGCTGAGCGATTGGCAGAAATCCGGCAGATGGTCGAATCGGCAGTTTCGCCGCACTGACCTGTCGGGCAGGAGCCGGAAGAACGGAAACGGTTCCACTCTCCGGCGCGGAACCACCCTCTGGAATCGGGTCGGTTGTCAGTTCGTGATACAGCACTTTCGACGCGTCGGGAAAGAGTTCCATTTCCCGTGAGTCGCCACCAAAGAAGAAGGCTTCCAGTCCCTCTTCGGTGAAATCGTCGTCGGATTCGAACACCGCCGATGTCGGAACCAGTTCTTCCCGGTTGTGGCTCTGCCCACGAGCGGTCAACTGTGGCCAGTAATCTTCTCCGGAGATCGGCTTGATGTCGAAGGCCGGTGGTTCTTCCCGGTCCCAGAGCCCGGAACCCGAGACTCGGGCCTGGGCCATCTGAATATCGGACCGCTTGGCCAGATGCCCCGGCTTCAGGAAGCGGCCGGCCTGCTGGCGAACCACTTCTTCCTGCGAGTGCGGGTAATCTCCCCGAATCCGGATATTGATTGTCCCAATGTAACGGGGAACGTCTTCGTCGATGTTGTAAACGAGATCGACCACCGGCTCTTCCCCGTCACGGAACCGGGGGGTCGGGACCACTTTTGCGAAAATTCGTCCCTGTTCGTCATACAGCTCGCTCATCGAGCTGACATCCTGCTTCAGAAACCGCTCGTTGAAGAAGTCTCCGTTTTTCAGCTTCAGGTTCGACAGCAGCTTGTCACGGGCGACGACATCGTTCCCGACCACTTCAATCCCTTCGACGCGATATCGAGCCCCTTCGTCGACGGCGAAATGCACATAGACCTTGGACTTGTCGTCGCTGAAGGTCACTTCAGAGCTGACCTGCACGTCGAAGTACCCCAGCCCCATGTAATACTGTTTCAGGGCGAGTTCGTCGTTGCGGATGATGTCCGGGTCGTAATCTCCCTGAATGACCCAGAGCTTGACCGTCTTCGAACTGATCTTCGTTTTCAGAATCGACTGGCTGATCTCCTGGCTGCCGTTGATGGAGATTCCCCAGATCTTCGGCTTGGGACCTTCAACGATGTCGAAGATGACTTCGCGATCGTCGGGAGAACCCCCTTTTGTCAGCTTCACTTCCGCGAAGCGATATCCTTTATCCTGATACAGCTGGCGGATCCGATGCAGCGATTCCCGGTTGGCGGAGACATCATAGGCATGTGTCGGACGCAATCCGGTGTGTGCTTCGAGTTCGCCGGTTTTGATTTTCTTGTTTCCCCGGAACGTCACGCTCTGCAGAATCGGCCGTTCAACGACCTGGAAGACGAGAATCGGCCCCTCTTCCGAGTCCCGGTAGGTCGCTTTCACATCATAGAACCAGCGGGTTCCGAGCAGCTGCGAGACGTCGGTCTGCACCATACGGGGATTCGCGAGCCGTCCCGGTCGACACCCGAGATGACGCTGAATCGCATTGGCCGGAATCGTGTCATTTCCCTCGATGATGACGTCGGCCAGCGGAGTCTGCAGCAGTTTCTCCACAGAGAATTCCACCTGCTGAATCTGCTGCATTTTCTTGCCGGGATCGATACTGCGTACCGGCAGATCATCGGACAACCCGCCGGGCAGTGTCCGGACTCCGGGGCTCTGCGGAACGACAACCGTCGCAGCAGCAGGGGGCACGGTCTCAGGAATGGTTTTCGGAAGTTGCCGCGCCGGTGGTGGAAGTGCCTGGGATCCAGTGGCCGCCCAGTCAGAAGGAGTGCTCGACGGCGACGGAGAGAGTTCGATTTCAGAGACCCCGGGAAACGGACGCTGTGCCCAGACCGTGTCGGCGCAGAGGGAACCGTAAGCGGCCGCGAGGCTGCCCATCAGGGCCAACCAGCGACGCCGGCATTGCGGGCGTTCTCGGCGAGTGTCCGATCCGACACAAAGCATCGACCAGGGTTCCAATCCATGTTCGCGACCACCTTCCCTCAGGGCTCCTGAAATCTCAGGTCCAGTGAGAAGAATGCGGCCATCGCATCCGTGCGATCTAGTTGTCTGTTACGAATTCGGGAGGAGGAATTCAGACATGCTGAGTCAGAACAATCTCAACAGCGCCTGAACGGGGCCTGAACATTTCCGGCGAGTGGCAGGGAGCAACAGTGCGGGAGGATCCGTGCGTCCCCCCAGAAGCGATTCCTCCGCACTGGGTCGAACGGGACTGGGTTGAACGGATCTGCCCCCGGACATTGCCCCTGAACAGGACGTGGGGTTGAAGGTTTGATCTCTGTCTGAATCGTCTGATTCCGACAATTCGAGCGGAGAAATATCGGATCCTTCAGAATCGAACAAGACGAATCTGTACAGCAAAACCGGAGGATTCACGGGCAAATCACAAAATCATCGACCGCACCGAAAGAAATCCCAAAAAATCCCGAACCGGTGGCCAGCACATTCGAACACAAAAGCCGGAAGGCGAACCCGGCACCGGTTGCGGTGTCGCACGCTGCAGAATCGCTCATCATTTCAGTGGGGCTCATCTGCGGGACTCATCTGCCGGAATCGATTCGTGCCGTTGATTCTGGTTCACGGACCGGCAGGCCGTTCGCTTCGTGCAGGACAGGCTGGAACACCACACTCAGGGTCCCATTGACCTATTTCATCGAATCGCGAACAATCACAAATCGGATCATCGTTCACGCACAGAAGGTTCTCGGACATGTTTGATTTGAATGCCAACCGTCACTCACCCGTTCAGCCGCAGAACGCCGATTATCAGCGGACGCGGCAGATGACTGTCGGAGATCTGCTGCTGGAAAACCGGATCATCTTTCTGGATGGTCCGATTCACGACGGGAACGCCAACCTGATTGTCATGAAGCTGCTGTATCTGCAGTCAGAAAACCGGCATCAGGACGTCCACCTGTATATCAACTCTCCCGGCGGATCGGTCACCGCCACGCTGGCCATCTACGACACCATGCAGTTTCTCGAATGCCCGGTCGCGACCTATTGCGTCGGTCTCGCCGCGAGCGGTGGAGCGATTCTTGTCGCCGGTGGCGCGAAGGGGAAACGCTATATTCTGCCACACGCCAAGATGATGATTCACCAGCCGTACGGGCAGGTCGGCGGACAGGTTTCCGACATCGAAATTCAGGCGAAGGAAATTCTGGAAACCCGTTCGGTGCTGAACAAAATTCTGGCCGCTCACACCGGTCAGCCGGAAGAGGTGATTGCAAAGGATACGGAACGGGATCGCTATCTCTCTCCGATTCAGGCGAAAGAATACGGCCTGGTCGACGAGATCGTGACACCCAAGAAGAAAGGGGCCGCCATCGCGGCAGAAGCCACTGCCGCTGCGGAAAAGCGGAGCTGAGTCTCCGGCGTCCGGAGTGACGCCCCCGCAACCGTTGTTCCCCATTCCGAACATTCCACACCCTGCATGAGATCCCAGTTATGTCGACGCTTGTCCCCTTCGTTGTTGAGAAGTCCGGCCGTGAAGAACGGGCCATGGACATTTATAGCCGCCTCCTCAAAGACCGGATCATCTTCCTCGGAACGCAGGTGAACGATCAGGTCGCCAATCTGCTTGTCGCCCAGCTGCTGTATCTGCAGTTTGAAGATCCGAAGTCCGACATCCACATGTACATCAATTCCCCCGGAGGATCGGTCACCGCCGGTCTCGCCATCTACGACACCATGCAGTACATCACCTGCGACGTGGCGACCTACTGCATGGGTCAGGCCGCGAGCATGGGAGCGATGCTGCTCACGGCCGGGGCCCCTGGCAAACGCTATGCCCTGCCGAACAGCCGGATCATGATTCACCAGCCGCTGGCCGGAATGGAAGGGACCGCAACCGACCTGGAAATTCACGCCAAAGAAGTGATCAAGATGAAACGCAAGCTGAACGAGATGCTGCTGAAGCATACCGGTCAGACTCTCGAAGCCATCGAACGAGACACGGACCGGGACAACTTCATGTCGGCCGAAGAAGCGATGTCCTACGGGCTGGTCGACAAAGTGCTGGAACGGCTCCCACACGGCAACACCGCCGAGTAACGGACCGGGTTTGACAGGAATGCCGGAGCGGATGCGGGGAATCGCACCCGCTCCGATCCTGCCCATGGATGGTTTGGCAGAAGCGTCATGATGACAACACTCCGAACATGGATGTTTGACTCCGGGCGATTTCCACTGGGAATCGGCCTGCTGTCGCTGACGTTCTGCTCGGCCTGCGCCACGCGGGGCAATGTGGAAATGCTTGAAGCGCAGCTGCGCTCACAGGAAAACCGGATCCGGACCTACGAACGGAACGTCGCGGAACTGGAGCAGGAGCTGAAAGTCTCGCACCGGGAACTGGACCTGATGCGATCGTCCCTTTCCGGTCAGGCCACGACGGTCGCCTTTGAAGAAGAGACCTCGAGCCTGTCCCGGGTCGAAGAACTGGTGTTCAACACTCTGCTCACCGGGGGCCAGGATCAGGACGAAGTCAGCGGAGATGAACGGTTCCACGCGGTGTTCTATCCGGCCGACGCGCAGGGAGGCTCAGTCAAACTCTCCGGAGAAATCGAGATCGAAGCGATCGATCCGTCGCGGGAATCCGGCGACCGGTCACTGGGGCGCTGGCAATATTCCACGAGTGATGCCCGCCAGCTCTGGCATTCCGGCTTCCTCTCCGCTGGTTTTCAGATCAGTGAAGAATGGAAACGTTCGCCACAGGGGAACAAAGTGGTGCTGATTGCCCGGCTCACGACACGGGACGGACGAAAGTTCGAAGCAACCCACACGCTCCCGGTCCGGGTCACAGAAGGTCAGCGAACGGTCCCGGATCCCGAACCGTGGGAGCATGACGAGCCGCCGCCAAAACTGCTGACTCCCCGCAAGAGTGCGGCCTTGAAGCTCGAAGACACCGCTGGCCCTGATGCCACGACGACACCGCTGTTCGGGGACCTGAAGAAATCTCCGGGCGCCGCAGTCGAAACCTCCGACAACTGGACCGAAGCCGAGATCCCGGTCATCCGGTAAAGCGCCGGCACCGTCCTGATGGAGTGCGGACTTCATCCGGCAATCAGATGCTCAGGGTCTTCATAAAACGCCAGCGTCGTCAATGCGACGATGAGGTTGGCGGCGAGCCATAAGAAAAGCATTTGAGAGCCGACATGGCGACCGGGGTGGAAAAACAGAGCCATCCACACTGCATGATGGACCAGAGACAATGCGGCGAGCCAACGGACCACGGTTCCTGAGAGTTTGAAGCGAAAGACCAGCGCTCCCCATCCGGACCAGACCACAAAACCTGTGATCAGTTGCAGAAAAAGGAGTCCTCCGTGCCACAGGCGTCCATTCACAAACGCTCCGTCACCGAGCAGTCCCAGTACGAGGTGAAATGAAATCCCATTCACCATCACGAACGCCAGGATCGCAAACGGAATTCCGAGCACAAACTGAACCGCGCTGATCAATCTCAGAAGCTGCATGTCTCCTCCTGCTGTCACAGCGCTTTGTCCATCTGACCGTACCCATCTGGCCGTGATGGTGAACTCCGACGCGCACCTTATTTAGAGCCGCGAACAAAACCTCTCCAACGATGAAGATTCCCTTTCCGCGAGCGGATCGGGGCAGGTTTTGTTAGAGGTTCTTATTCAAAGAGCGTCTTCTGCCAGTCCAGCCCGAGCATGACGCAGTTCAGTCCGCTGCCGATTCCCAGCAGGGCAATCTGGTCTCCCGGCTGCACCACGTTCCGCTGGAGTCCTAAGGCGAGTGCGGTCGGAAGTGCCACGGCCCCGGTGTTTCCCAGAAAGTCGACCGTTGGAAAATCGAGTTCTTCCGGCAGATCGAGTCGCTGCAGCAACAGTGAACGATGGGCTTTTCCCACCTGATGAGTGAAGACCCGATTCACCGTCGAGTTCTCCCAGTTCAGGATCTGTTTCGTTCGCTTCCAGGTTTTCTCCGCCAGATCGACTCCCGCATGCAGGAGTGCTTCGGAATCGGTACTCATCAACGGGCGGCCGTCGGTCGCGGCCGAGGATTCCACTCCCCCGGCACAGAGCTGGTGATGCGATGTCTCGGCCAGAACACTTCCGCCAAGAAGTCTGTTTCCGGTCCGGGAGAGTGATTCGTCACAGAGAACAATCGCCGCGGACCCCGACCCGATGGTCAGTGATGCGAAATCCAGTTTGATCGATTTTCGAGTGACGTGCGGGTCCCGCAGCAGTTTGGCAACGGTCCCTTCCACGAGGGGGCGCCCCACTTCCGTTCCCACGACAATCCCGGCCTGAATCCGGCCGAGTTCAATCATGTCCGCAATCATCAGCATCCCGCTCAGCAGTCCCAGACAGGCATTGCTGACGTCGAGCACGACGGCATGCCCCGGCAGACCGGCGGCATGGTGAACCCCCGCAGCCGTCGCGGGCTCCATCTGATCGCGGCAGACCGATCCATGAATCAGGGCGCCGCAGAGTTGTGGATCGATCCCTGAAACCTGCAGGGCTTTCAGAACCGTCTGGCCGCTGATTTGTCCGGGCAGGGTCCCGGTCGGATAGAAGCGTCGTTCCCGAATGCCGGACATCAGTTCGAGCCGCCCGGCGGGGAGATGCAGCCGCTCATAGACAGGAGCCAGTTGCTCCTCCAACTGGGCGGAGGTCACGACCTCGGCGGGAAGGTTCGTGACAACGGTTTCAACGCAGACTCTCTGATAACGCATCACATTTCCAGCAATCAGATTGAACAGGCGCGTTCAGTCGAACCGGTTCAGCGGCCCTCTGGAGTCCTGACAGCCAGAGGCCTGAAAACGAAAAAACCTGCCGTTGCGAAACAACACGCACGGCAGGCAGGTGGTCAACAGTTTGAAATGAATTCCTGCCTGATCTTCAGGAGGACTCTTCGATTCACACGGCGGTTCACGCAACTCTGCTCCGCGGTCGGTGGACCCAATCCGGGAGCAGTTTTTGAGATCGCCATCCGTCTGGGGGACGCGGTCCTTCGGAAGACTGATTCCCGGCAATCGATCAGACGAGTGACCGGGAATGGAACGACAGCGTCTTCACTTCAATTCGTGGTCTCCCCGGGAACCCCTGGCCGGGTTCATGACAGAACAGGCCAGGGGGAACAGGGATCTCAATTAAACGGTGGCTTTTTCCACAATCGTTGCCGTGTTCAACATCGATTCCACGGCGGCGATTTCGGCGTATTGCGAACGGCGCTTCTGTTCGACTGGTTCGCTGAATTCAGCGGGGTCCAGTGCGACCGAACTGCGGACGTAGCGCAAGCCACGCAACAAAATTTCCTGCTGCTTACGAGTCAGTTGGATATTCAATTCTGCCATTTCAGGAGACTTCCAGTTCACAGTGACCGCTTAATGAGGACAACACCTCTTCCTTGATGGCTGGCAACCGCCGTCACTGATCCAGTCAATCCGTCGCGTCCGTCAACGGTTTGGACAAACGGGATGAGGAACTGTGGTCAAATGGTGAATTCTACAACTTGCCATTGGAACACAATTCATCAGTATTCTTCATCGAATGGGACAGAGTCCCAACTTGCATGTCAATTTTTGCCGAGTTGCATTCGAAATATCCAGCAAAATCTGCCGCAGATCTGCGAGACTTTTCCGGATTTTTCGATCAGGGAGCCCGAAGTGTTCCGCTCTGAAACGCTTCGGCCATCGCCATTGGAATCTCGGCTTCGGCCAGAACCACTTTCGCCCGGTTCTCCTGGGCTAAAGCCTGCATTTCCTGTTCCGTCGCGACCGCTTCGGCCCGTCTTTCTTCGGCTTTTGCCCGGGCGACACGCATGTCGGCTTCCGCCTGGTCCGCCTGCAGTCGGGCCCCCACATTGTCACCCACATCAATGTCCGCGATATCGATCGACACAATTTCGTAAGCCGTCTGGGAATCCAGGCTCTTCCGTAACACCGCCTGAGCGATCAATGCCGGATTCGCCAGCACCTCTTTGTGTGTCGACGAGGAACCGATGGCAGAAACAATTCCTTCACCGACGCGGGCGATGACCGTGTCTTCTGTCGCTCCCCCGATCAGCTGACTCAGGTTCGTCCGCACGGTGACGCGTGCCCGGGCTTTCAGCTGAATCCCGTCCTTGGCCACTCCGTCGAGAGTCGTCCGACCGTTTCGACCGTCCGGGCAATCAATGACTTTCGGGTCAACGCTTGTTCGCACCGCTTCCTGCACATCCCGACCAGCGAGATCAATGGCTGCCGCGGTATCCCAGTCCAGATCGATTCGGGCGCGGTGAGCGGCGATCAATGCCCGAACCACCCGGGTGACATTTCCCCCCGCCAGATAATGGGAAGAGAGTGCATTCGTCGGAATATCGGTGATCCCCGCCTGAACGGCACTGATTTTCGCGTCGACAATGACATTCGGATTAATCTTCTGCAGAGCAATCCCCACGATCGCGAACGGGCTGATTTTTGCCCGAGACCCGAACGCCCGTAACCACAGTCCAAAATATTTGCCGAACAGGAAAACAAAGACGAGGCCACCGCAAACCAGAAAGAAGATTCCCAGCATGACGGCGATTTGAATCGGCGTCAGATCGTCTGCCAGCAGCAGCGGAACGTGAGATCCGATATTCACGGTGGTCCCTTCCTCACAGGCCTTCGGGAGCGAAGCTGAACGATCCGGTAGTTCACAATGGTCATTCCACAGAATGACTCAAGGTCGATTTTACGAACTGCCCCTTGAAATGCAACATTCCGTCATTTCAGAAGATGCGGCTACCCTGCGAATCTCGGACAGCTGAGATTCCGACGCTGTCCCGCTGGCTGTCACCGGCCCGGTTTTGAGAAAAGCGGTTCCTCACTCCAAAAAACCATTGGGACCGACTGATGCGTTGATATGCTGGGAGAATCGACTGGAGCTTCAAACTTGAAATGACGGGTGACAGAACACGGTTTGAGCAGGCCAACGAGCCTGCGGGCCATGCTTGGGAACCCGTCAGGACAGAGTGGTCACACCACCACTCCCAGGAATTCATCCCCCTTGTTCCATGAGAGTCAATCGAAAGGGATTCCGATGCCTCGTGACACATTCTCCTCGTCATGTCCTGTGGAATTGCTCCCTGACGGTCCGGTTCCGGGACTGGCTCAAAGCGGCATCTGCGGCGGCCCGCACGGCCGCCCGCATGAAGTGGAGAGAACCGTGCAGCGTGCTCTCCTGAGTGCGCCGGACATTCAGTTCGGTTCCCTGCAGGTCCACCGTACCGAGAACGGGATCTGCCTGACCGGAACCATGTCTGTCGCCGAAGGGGATGGATCGCAGGTGATCGAACGGATTGTTCAGCGCGCCTCGGGCGTTCTCACGGTCCTCAACCGGCTCGTTGTCCAGCAGGAAGAGATTGCGGCATCGTCCCTGCCAGACCAGTGACCGACAGACCAGTGACCGATTCCCCTCCGTTTACCCCCGCTGGATCAACAGCGTTCCCGCAATCAGCAGAACAGCTCCGAGGACCCGGGCGGGACTCAGTGTCTGCTGAGAGACTCCCAGAATACCCCAGTGATCCATGATCAGCGCGACGGTCAATTGTCCGACAACGGACGCCGCGACAAAGTTCCCCGGTCCGATATGCGGAACGAGAAGAATCGCTGCGGTAATGAAGACGACGCCGATGATCCCGCCGGTGAACAGGTACCAGGGAATTCGGGTTTCTGTCGGAATTCGCGGAACATCCGAATGCACGGCCAGATACAGCGCGATCAGAGCCATTGTCCCCGTTGCGAACGAGATCAGCGCGGCCAGCAACGGGTTCGCCAGCTGTGCTCCCAGCCGGCTGTTCACGACGGACTGCACCGGAATCAGGGAACACACCATGATGGCGACAAGCATTAACAGCAAAACCTGGATCGACGACACGCCATTATCCCATCTGCGTCCGCTCATCACAGAATCATTCGCGGACAGTTCCGCTTTCCCTTCAAGACACTTTTCACGCAGGCCGACCTGATGCTCTCCCTCGAACGCGCGGCCCCGCTGCAACAGCACGTCACGTTGTCTGTCAGAAAAATTCGTCGGCCAGCAAATCGTTCTCGGTCAGCAGATGATGCCCGTGGTCGGTGAGAATCTGTCGGGCCGCGTCGAGATTGTCCACGTAAATCGCAATCGCTCCTTTGCGTGAACGCCGGTACAACAGCGGATACGTGTAGGCGATATTGATTTCTGCTGAGACCAGCTGCCGGAAGATCGTTCCGAACGGGTCCGCTTCTTCCGGAAGTTCGACTCCCAGCAGATCGTTTTCAATGACCGTGAAATTGGTCAGCTTCAGAATTTCCCGGACCCGATCTGTCTCATTCACCAGAATCCGGGCGACCGCGAAATCGACGGTGTCAACGACACTGAGTGCCACGATCCGCAGATCATGCTGCTCAATCTGACGCAGCAGTTCCGCCAGCCGTCCCACCTGGTTCTCCATGAACACACAGAACTGGTGCAGGCATGGCCAGTCCCGCCCCCGCATTGTCATGGGGCTGGTGACGCTTCCGTCATCATCATGGTAGTCGGACGGCATCAGGGAATTTTCCTGGAAACGGGCGGATCATCGGAATTCAATTCCGTATCGTATAGAAAAGACCTCTGCACTTGAATGATTCCGGTCGTCTTCCGGATTCTCCGACGTGCGGAAACTCAGCAGGAACACCCCCGGCATGTCTGGCGACCAACTCAAAACGATCATTTTTGATATGGGAAATGTGCTGACATTTTTCTCCCACGAGAAAATGTGCAGGCAGATTGGAGAACTCTGCGGGTGCGACGCCCTGACGATGCAGGACGCCCTGATGGAATCCGGACTGCAATGGGAATTCGAACGGGGACGGATCGACGAATTCGGGCTGAAGGAGCGCCTGGAAGCCCGATTCGGATGCCCCCTGGAGATCAATGCTCTCTGTCGAGCCACGGCGGATATCTTCCAGTTGAATCCGTCCATCGTCCCGGTGCTGGACGAATTGAAACGCCGCGGCCTGCGACTTGTCCTGCTGTCCAACACCTGCGTCACCCATGTCCGCTGGATCGAAGAGCATTTCGACGTCCTGAACCGATTCGATCAGAAAGTCCTCTCGTACGAAGTGGGAGCGGTCAAACCGGAACTGGCCATCTATGAAGCCGCGATTCAGGCCGCACAGTGCGAACCCTCGCAGGCACTGTATACGGACGACATTCTCCCCTACGTCAACGCCGGACGCGCATGCGGGCTCAATGCCGTTCTTTTCACCGACACCGAGACGTTTCTCAACGATCTCACCGGGTTCGGGTTGAACCTGTTTCCGTCAGAGTGAATGGCAAGGAAGGCGGGATTCAGAAAAGAGAAGGAAGACTGAAACTGGTCTATTGTGAAACGGGCGTCGGGGAACTGTCCGCCAACACCGGAAAGTGTTCACTCAGGAACTGCAGCGCCAGGGACCCCGCCGTTCTGCAGTCGTTATGATCGCAATCCAGCAGGACGAGCGTGGAATCGGGGAGAGCCTGATGAAGCTGCTCTCCGTGAGACACGGGAATCACGCGGTCTTCCCGGCCATGAAGAATCAGAACCGGAACATTGAGATCCGCGACAACGGAGCGATTGTCGAACTTGTTCCGGAGTATGCGCGAGACCGGTCCAAAGTGTGTCTGGGCCACTTCCGGAACAGAGGTAAAAGTGGACTCCAGAATGACTGCCGATAATGGACGCTGTTTCGCCAGTGTACAGATCGCTCCTCCCCCTAACGACCGCCCATAACCGATCACCTGATCCGCCTGCACCCCTGGCTGCTGAATTCCCCAGTCATAAATCGCGGCAATCGCCTGCCGAATGGAGCGTTCGGAAGGGGTTCCTGCGGAATGTCCGTACCCGGGATACTCGGCCAGCAGGACCGCAAATCCATTGGCGCGGAACGCATCGAACGCACGGACCTGATGCTCGATCAGTTCGCCGTTCCCGTGGCAGTAAATCACCAGCGGGCCCGACTTCCCGGTCGTGACAGACTCCGCGCCAATCGCCGGTAAGAAAATCGCTTCCACCTGACCGACAGGCGTCTCGACGCGAACAGACTGCCCTCCACCGGGAAGGACCGGCGGAGTGGACGAGGGACGCGGATTCGGAAACAGGATCTGACGCTCCAGCGACGAGATCAAGGCACAGGAACTGAGAAACAGGACGGCGAAAATCAGGACAAGACGACCTGTTCGAGACTTCCACATACCGCTCTCCCGCCGTCTGCCGGTCAATCGCCGATTCCCAGTTTCTTCTCCACGGCCTGGCTCAGAGTTTCGCGGACCAGTTCCACCGGAATGCGGTCGTAAACCTGGGCGAAGAACCCTTCGACGATCATGTGCATCGCTTCGTATCGGGAAAGCCCGCGACACATCGCGTAAAAGACCTGTTCATCGTCCACTCGACCGGCCGTGGCGCCGTGTGTACAGCGGACATCATCCGCTTCGATTTCCAGTCCCGGGATCGCATCGGCCCGGGCGTCAGCACTCAGCATCAGCGCGTCGTTCCGCTGATAGCCGTCGGTCTTCTGGGCGTCCGGATCGACTTTGATCATCCCGCGCCAGACAACACGGGATTTATCTCGCAGCACTTCCTTGTACAGCAGATCCGACCGGGTATCCGGCTGATGGTGGGTCTGTTGTGTGTAGTAAGACAGCAGCTGCTTGTCAGTGGCGAAGGTCACGCCGTTCACCTGACCGGTCGCTCCCCGTCCGTCGAGATGCACATCCTGATGAATGTGAGCCAGCCGACTGCCGAGCGCCGCCACGGTCCACTGCAGCATCGCGTCCCGTCCCACCCGACCGGACTGATGCGCGAAGTGCCGGACTTTCTGATTCCAGTTCTGCAGCTGCACGTATCGCAGCTGGGCCCCTGCCCCGACGATCAGTTCCACGGCACCAACATGCAGTCCGTCTGCGTCCGCACTGGCCGAGGCCGTTTCTTCGAGCAGTGTCGCCGAAGCCCCCTCTTCCAGAATCACCAGCGTGTGACTGAAGTCGGCAATGCCATCCTGCTGCAGCGTGATCAGACTGTAAAGCGGAACCGAAACTTCGACGTTCCGGGGGACATACAGAACCGTTCCCCCCGTCCAGAATGCGGCATGCCAGGCGGAAAACCGGTCTGCTCCCGGATCCACGGCACGAGTGAGAAAATACGGCTCGAGCTTTTCCCGATGTTCCACGAGAAGTGTTCGCAGGTCCCCGAACAGCACTCCCCTGGATTTCAGTTCGTCGTTCAGCGACGCCGTCACACAGTGACCGTCGACATGCGTGACCGCCCCGGCGAATTCCGCACGATCCTGCATCAGCGTCGAGACCTCCGCTGCAGCAGAGGCTTTCACGGCCAGCTGATACTTCTCAGGCCGAAAAGTACGAAGTTCGATTCGCTTGTATTCTTCCGGATCCAGTTCGGTCGTCAGGCGGCTCTGATAAAGTTGAAACGCCTGTCGGCGAGCCTCTTGAATCCAGTCCGGTTCGGCGCGTGCCGCGAGAAACGCTTCGAAAGAAGCCTGCTGGAAGCCGGAAATCTCAGTCGATGTCATGATGTTGCCGTCGTCGAAGCTGATCTATTGAGCCTGTCATTCCGCGAGGCGAAACCCACGTGTGCCCCGGACGGAAGAGACAGATCAACCGAGCAGTCCGTAGTTTTTCAGGGTGATCTTCAGTTTGTCCATGTCGCCCGCCGGGAGCGGCGTGAGCGGGAGCCGCACTTCACCGGTATCCCGTCCCAGTAGCTGCATGGCGGCCTTGAGTGGAATCGGATTGGTCGCGAGTCCCAGCATGTCACGGCAGAGCGGGAACAGTTTGTGATGCCATTTCTGAGCGGCTGCAATGTCCCCCTGCTGCCAGGCGGCAACGAGGGCCATCAGGTCTTTCGGAATGATGTTTCCCGCGACGGAAATGATTCCGCTCCCCCCCACTGACAGTAACGGCAGCGTCAGACTGTCATCTCCGGAGAGGAGTGTCAGGTTGCTGCCATTGAGAATCTGCGAGGCCTGATCGAGTGAGCCAGTCGCTTCCTTAATGGCCACGACGGTCGGAAGTTCCGCCAGTCTGCAGATCGTATCCGGCTCCATGTTCTTGGCCGTCCGGCCGGGGATATTGTAGAGAATGATCGGCAGGTCAACCGCTTCCGCAACCGCTTTGAAATGCAGGTAATACCCTTCCTGCATCGGTTTGTTGTAATACGGCGTCACCATCAGGGCGCCGTCGACTCCGGCCTCTTTGGCACGGCGTGTCAGACGGATCGCTTCGGTGGTCGAGTTGGAACCGGTTCCGGCCATGACTTTCAGCCGCCCGGCCGCATGTTCTGCCACGACCGCGACAACGCGATCATGTTCTTCGTGGCTCAGAGTCGGGCTTTCCCCTGTCGTTCCGCACGGGCAGATACAGTGAGTTCCCTGTTCGACATGCCAGTCCACCAGTTTACGCAGCGCCGCTTCATCCACCGCACCATTGCGAAATGGTGTAATGAGGGCGACGGTCAATCCGGCGAACTGTTCTCCCTTGCGGGCCATGACATGCTCCATCAGACCACGGATTCCCGTGGCCATTCAATTCCTGAAAAATCGGCGTTTACGCGCAATGCGGAATTCTATCCGGTGCGGGAAGGGTGCGAAAGTCCGCCATGCCGGTGCGGAAAATTCACCCGTCAAAATCCCCGATTTCGTCAAAATGTCACATTTTTCCGGACAACACAACCAGGGATCCCGGTCTTCCCTGCTGACAGTGCCCGAACTCCAGACCCCGCAGGAACAAATGTGGTTCTGGAGAATCCGGATTCCGAAATTTCCCCCTCTGGTCTGGTAATGCCTGAGCCTCTTCCGGTACGCTGGGAGACTGCGCCCGACTTCGGGCACATTGTGTTGCATCCCGTTTCCAGAAATGAAGATGTTGTTCCCAATCGCGAGCGAATAACGTCCTGATCTGCTGAGTTCCGTCTGCCCCGCATGCGCGGTGGCAAGGAAATTTCGACCGTTCAGACTGGTCCACGACGATGATGGTTTCGATTGTTATGCGATTGAGTTTGCAGGGAGGCCAGTGGTGTCTCTGACACAACTGTTGGAAAGCAAGTTTCGCGGTGATATCCGTTTTCGAGGCCAGGCCTATCTGCAGGCCGATCGGGTCTCCATTGCCCGGGTGACCGCTGATGATCTTCACGCCATCGTCCGGGATGGAGTGGAATACCAGACACACCTGAGTCGTCAGTCCGGCGATCTGCGGATGTATTGTTCCTGCGTCGGCGAGGGACAGACACGCGATCCCGCCTGCAAACACCTGTGGGCGACCCTGCTGGCAGTCGACGCCGGTTCATATCTCACCGGCACCGCCAAAGCGGGAGCCGTTCCACCGTTCGTCTCCGAGACACGTTATACGCCGCTCGATTTCTCATCCTGGGACGAAGAGGATTTCGAAGGGGGAGACGTCTTCACCCCGCGCGAATCCAAAACCACGACGACTTCGATCAAGGAAGCTCCTCCCCGGCAGCAACCGCGCGAGTGGGAAACGAAACTGCGGGATCTGCGAAACCAGATGCCCGCGTCAGCCAAAGCCGGCGCATCGACGGAATCCCGTGAGCGGGAAATCTTCTACGAAGTGGACCTGGTCGAAAGTCGGAAGTCGCTCCAACTCGTCATTCAGACCTCACAGCGCCAGCGCCGCAGCAACGGTCAGTGGGGAAAACTGAAGCCGCTCAAAGTCCGCCCGGGCCAGATGGAAGATGTCGATCATTCCGATGACCGGCGAATCCTCGCCTTTCTCGGCGGGGGCACTCCGGAGCGAACCGGATGGATGGCCCAGCAGGCGGAGTTCCAGACTTCGGTCTTCCGTTATCGGGTTCCTTATGAACTCTGCACGCTCATTCTGCCGCTGATGGCTTCGTCGAAGCGTCTGCGGTTCCTTGATGATTCCGAGCGGGAAATCCCTCCCCTGGTCTGGGATGATTCCGCCCCCTGGCAGCTCTGCCTGTGTGTCGAACAACTCGACGACCAGAGTTGGCACCTGCGCGGGGAAGTTCGGCGAAAAGAACAGAAACTGCGGCTGGAAAAATGCGATCTCCTGCTCCCCGGCGGTCTCGTCATTCATAATGACACCATCTCCCGCCTGGAAGATTTCGGTGCGTTCGACTGGGTGCCGATGCTGCTGAGTGATCAGAAGCTGACGGCGAAACCGAATGAAGAGCAGGACCTTGTCGACTGGCTGCTCGACATGCCGGCGCTGCCGCAGCTGGACCTGCCGGAATCGCTGCAGCTGGAAGAAGTCCGTCCGGTTCCTGCCGCACGGCTGACCTTCCGCTCCCCTTCCAAACGGGGCTGGAAGCACGAACGGATTCACGGCAACATCGACTTCGATTACGAAGGAACCCGTGTGCGCGGATCGAACGTCCAATGGGCTGTCGTCCAGCGTGATCTCGGTCGCTGCCTGCTGCGGGATCAGCAGCGCGAAGCCTCCTTCTGGTCACAGCTGGATGAACTGGGGTTCCGCAGACTCGTGGATCATCGCCAGGCGGCACACGACGTTGATATCGGTGTCGGAGAGCTGGGGCGTGCCGTCCGGTCCCTGATCAGTCACGGCTGGCAGATTCATGCGGACGGGAAAGATGTCCGCCAGCCCGCTTCGGTCAAATTCAATGTCCGTTCCGATATCGACTGGTTCGAGCTGACGGCCGACATTGATTTCGATGGACAGAAAGCGAACTTCCCGGAGCTGCTCGCCGCCCTGTCGCGGGGAGACCAGACGATTCGTCTCGACGACGGCTCACTGGGCATTATCCCGGAAGAATGGCTGCAGCAATACGGAATTCTGGCGGGTCTCGGAAATGTCTCGGAAGACGGAGTCAAATTCTCGACCTCGCAGCTGGGACTCGTCGACGCGTTGTTGTCGTCGCAGGAATTCGTCGATTTCGATGCCCGATACCTGGAGATCCGGGCGAAGCTCGCCTCGTTCGACGGCGTCGCTCCCCGTGCGGAACCGACCGACTTCCACGGACAACTGCGCCCCTATCAGCGGGAAGGTCTCGGCTGGCTGCACTTCCTTCAGGATTACGGGTTCGGAGGCTGTCTCGCGGACGACATGGGTCTCGGTAAGACGGTCCAGATGCTCGCACTTCTGCAGGAGCGGAAGCAGTCACGCGGGCGTCCGCTGCCGTCACTCGTCGTCGTTCCCAAGTCGCTGATGTTCAACTGGATTCAGGAGAAGATCAAGTTCGCTCCGGACCTGACTCACATGGAGTACACCGGAACCGAACGGGAAGTGCTGCGGGAACAGATCCCCAGGACGGACCTGATTCTCACGACGTATGGAACATTGCGTCGCGATATTCTCGAACTGAAAGATCTCGAGTTCGATTATGCCGTTCTCGACGAAGCACAGACGATCAAGAATGCGTCGTCACAGGCCGCGAAGGCATCCCGGCTGCTGCGGGCGCATCACCGCGTCGCCCTGTCCGGAACGCCGATCGAAAACCATCTCGGCGATCTCTGGTCAATCTTCGAGTTCCTCAACCCGGGGATGCTGGGACGCAGTTCCGCATTCAAGGTGTTGACGACGGAAGGGTCGAACGAACAGTCACGCAAGACGATTGCGTCCGGTGTCCGCCCGTTTGTGCTGCGACGCACCAAGGGGCAGGTCGCCAAAGAGCTGCCGGATAAATTCGAAGAGACCATCTACTGCGAGATGGGAGAACGCCAGCGCGAACTGTACAACGAAATGCGGGATTACTACCGCGATTCGCTGCTGGGCCTCGTCAAGAAGCAGGGGATGGGAAAAACCCGGATGCACGTGCTCGAAGCACTGCTGCGACTCCGTCAGGCGGCCTGCCATCCGGCACTGCTCGACAAGGGATCCGAAGAGGAGGAATTCGCAAAGCTGGATGTGCTGTGTCCACAACTGGAAGAACTCATTCAGGAAGGACACAAGTCCCTCGTCTTCTCCCAGTTCACCAGCATGCTCTCGATTGTGAAGAAGCAGCTTGATCGGCGCGGGATCAGCTACGTCTATCTCGACGGGCAGACACGGAAGCGGAAACAGGTGGTCGATCAGTTCCAGAACGACCCGACGACGTCTGTCTTCCTGATCTCGCTCAAGGCCGGGGGACTCGGTTTGAACCTGACCGAAGCGGAATACGTCTTCCTCCTGGATCCCTGGTGGAACCCCGCCGTCGAAGCACAGGCCATCGACCGGGCACACCGCGTGGGACAGACGAAGCAGGTCTTTGCCTACCGGCTCATCTGTCGCGACACCGTCGAAGAGAAGATTCTCGAACTGCAGAAGCAGAAACGGGAACTGGCCGACGCGATCCTCGAATCGGAAGGCACACCGCTGACGGATCTCACCACCGACGATCTCGAGCTGCTCCTCTCATAGAGTTGCCCGGCATCGAGTCAGTGACGAATCGAAACGGACTGCTCGCGCGACGTCGCAGGCAGTCCGTTTTCCACTGAAGAGTCGTTCGCAAGCGCTCAGTCCCCCAGCCCCCCACGGCAGGCGAGTTCATCGAGAACTCCCTGCACGACCGGTTGAGGACAGGACCAGACGAGGAAGAACAGCGCTTCCCGGACCGCTCGTTCGGCGGGGTGCCCGCACACGTAACCGGCCCCTTTGCTGATTCCCAGTGCGGCCTGAGAAATTCGCAGGGCCAGTGAATTTGCCCGTTGCCGAATCGCGGTCGCCGTGAGTCGCTCCGGGACGGACTCACGCAGTTCCGCCGCATGATACAGGTCATGATGCAACGAGATCAGTTCGGCATCAAACCGGCGTGAGACGTCGACGAGATCTGGACGATGCCCTGCCTGATCCCGAATCAGCCGGGAGACACGCTGTGACACCCCGAGCGCCAGGGCGGACGTCGTCAGCGAACCGGTCCCGCCGCTGGACAACTGTGCAATCACATTGTTCATCGGCCCAGCCAGAAGAGCCGAAATCGGCAGCACGACATTCGTCAGCTGCACCGTGGCTGTCTGCGATGCCGTGAGGGCGAGCAGACGCGCAGCCGGTCCCACGATCACTCCCTCCAGATCGGTTCGCAAAGCCACCAGAATCTGACGTCCGTCATCGCAGGTCCCCCCCGTCACAATCACATCGGCCTCCGCCGCGCCGGTCACCCAGGGAATCGACCCGTTCAAATGCACCTGATCGCCGATGAGTTCCGCCTGCACACTGGGGGTTTGCAGGTGTTGACGGGACGTTGTCAGATGAGAAATTCCGACCGTTGTGAACAAGTCGCCGCGGGCGATCCCCGGCAGGAGGCGCTGCTTCAGGGGTTCGTTGTCTGATGCAATCAATCGCTGACAGGCGGCCATTCGCTGAGTCAAAATGAATGTCGTCACCAGGCAGGCCGCTGCCAGCTGTTCGTACTCTTCCAGCAACTCCCGGGAAGACACCGGAAGTCCGCCGAACGATTCTGGAATCCCGCGGCGCAGGTGTCCCGACTTCTGGATCACAGCCAGCTGTGCGGTGGGCCAGAGCCCTGAGTCATCGAGCTGGCCGGCATGGTCAGAGAGAAATTGCAGGGGGGTCTTCTGCATGATCTGATTCCGGGAGATTCGAGGAAGGTCGAGCGATCCCGGAAAGGGCCGTTCCGGGTTCCGCACAGGGTCAACATACCGGAGACCGCGACGTTTGTCGTTCTCGGCGATGATGGCGCATCCGTCAAACGTCCACCAGACTTGATCCGCCCGGGACCAGATTGCATGAACATTGCAGAACAGGGGGAAGACCGACGATACTGCAACGCTCTGATTTCCTGCATTGCATGACAAGACAGACAAGCGGTTTCATGATTCGCACACGTTTCGCTCCCAGTCCGACCGGTTATATGCACATTGGCGGCATGCGGACCGCCCTGTTCAGCTGGCTCTGGGCCCGACATCACGGCGGCCAGTTCATTCTGCGAATCGATGACACCGATCAGGAACGGAATGTCGACGCCGCGCTGCAGCCGATTCTCGACGCCTTTCGCTGGCTGGGACTGAACTGGGATGAAGGACCGGAAATCGGCGGACCGCACGGGCCCTATTTCCAGTCCCAGCGCACCGCTCTCTATCAACAGCGATGCCACGAACTGCTGGCCGCCGGAAAAGCGTACAAAGACTTCGATCCGCCGGAGGTGTCCCAGGCAGACCGTCAGGCCGCTGAAAAAGAAAAGCGGACGTACCTCAACATTCGCCGTTCTCTCGACCTGTCCCCGGCACAGCGCGAAGAACTGGAAGCGAACGGCACTCCTTACGTCGTCCGCTATCTCGTCGACCGGACAAAGAAAGTCGGCATCCATGATCTCGTGCGCGGAGATGTCGAATGGGATTGCGGGCTGATTCCCGACCCCGTCATTCTCCGTGGAAACGGAATGCCGCTGTACAACTTCGCCAGCGTTGTCGATGACCTCGATCTGCGAATTACTCATGTCATCCGTTCCGAAGAACATCTGACGAACACCGCGATTCAGGCGATGCTGTTCGATGCGATCGGCGGGCCGATGCCGGCCTTCGCGCATCTGCCGTATGTCGCCGCACCGGGAACGAAAGAGAAACTGAGCAAGCGGGAAAAGAATCTGGAGAAGTACCGCAAGAGCCCCCAGTTCAAGAAACTGTTCGACATCGCCGACGACATTCTGCCACAGCTCGGACTGGGAAGTTCCCTGTCATTGAATCCGGTGATGGTCTCGTATTATGAGGCGGTCGGCTTTCTCCCGGAAGCGGTGCTGAACGCCCTGTCACGACTGGGATGGTCGTACGATGACAAAACCGAAAACATGTCACTCGACTTCGTTGTCGAGCACTTCACACTGGATCGTGTCGTCAAAGCCCCGGCCGGTCTTGATCCGGACAAACTGCTCTCCTACCAGGAACACTGGGTCGGGCAGCTGACACTGGACCAGAAAGTCGACGCCTGCCTTCCGTATCTCGTCAAAGCCGGAACGCTCACCGACACTCCCGCTCATCGGGCAGAGCTGCAACGCGTCGTTGCCGCTCTGGGAGAACGGATCAAACTCTTCAGTGACATTCTCAGTTACAAAGAGTATTTCGTCCCATGTGAACAACTGCAGTACGACGAAGCGGCCTTCGAGAAGCGGATCCGGAAACCGGAGCGCGCCAGGGAACTGCTCACGGCGTATCGTGCCGTTCTGGAACAGTCGCCAAATTTCACAGCGGCGGATCTCGAGACGGAATTCAAGACCTGGCTGGAACAGCTCGGCATCTCGTTCGGAGACATCGTGCATGCTCTCCGAATCGCCGTGACGGGAAAAACCACCGGACCGGGACTGTTCGAATGCCTGGAACTTCTCGGCCGGGAACGGACCCTGAAACGGATCGACCTGGCGCGGACTCGACCGTAATGGAATTCGAGCCAATGTCTACGGTCCAGTTGTCCTATCCCCTCAATCACGGAAGATTCTCATCGGATCAGAGAACTCTTTCCCAATTTTCGGTCCGCACCTGCAGATGTCCTTGCAGAACGCCCGTTTATGAGAGAGGGTGACAGAGTCATCTGACGGAATGCACAGATTGAAGGTCGTCCGGAGGCCCATCGATGTCGTCACGCTCTGCCCGTTCTTCTGTTGTCCCTGTGGGAATCGATCTGGGAACGACCTATTCCTGTCTGTCTTATCTGACACCACAGGGGCAACCGGTCACGCTGGCGAATGACGAAGGAGAACTGGCCACTCCGTCCGTCGTGCTCTTTGATGGAAAAGAGGTCATCGTCGGGACGGAAGCGCTCCGGTATTCCGTCTCGATGCCGGGTCGAGTCGTTCAGCACGCCAAGCGGTTTATGGGGGATCCGCATCAGTGCTGGGTCTTTGATGGACGGGTATATCGCCCGAAAGACATTTCCGCCTTCATCCTCAAGAAGCTGCTGCACACCGCCCGGGAACGGCTGGGGCCGGTGCATCATGCGGTGATCACTGTGCCGGCGCAGTTCAGTGAACTTCAGCGGCGCGATACCGTCGAGGCCGGACTCGAAGCCGGACTGGAACGGGTCGATATCATCAACGAACCGGTGGCCGCGGCGCTCTGCTATGTCCTCAGTGAAGGGATGTGGTTCGCCGAACTGGCCAATGACCAGACCGTGCTGGTCTTCGATCTCGGTGGAGGAACGCTTGATCTGTCACTGGTCCAGTACAACCGCCAGCAGGCCCGTGTGATCGCATCCGGGGGAGATCTGAAGCTTGGGGGAATCGACTGGAACCAGGCGCTGCAGGAGTATGTCTGCGACCAGTTCGCCAAGGAGGCGTTCAATGATCCGCGACAGGATCCCGAGAGCATGCAGGCGCTGCTGCTGGAAGTGGAACAGGCGAAACGGAGCCTGAGTGTCCGCCCCCGTTCTTCCCTGCTGGTGCAGCACGCCGGTCGCAGAAAGACCTACCAGATTGATCGAGCGACGTTTGAAGAATTGACGAAATCCTTCGTGATCCGCTCTGAACAGTTGACTCAACGGCTGTTAAAAGAGAACAAAATCGGCTGGGCACGTGTTGACGCAGTCCTCGCGACAGGCGGAGCTTCGCGCATGCCGATGATTCGCAACATGCTGCAGCGGATCAGCGGCACGACATTGAATCAGTCCCTGTCTCCGGACCAGTCGATCTCACACGGAGCAGCCTACTACGCCGGGATGCTGCTGTCCGGGCGGAAGCTGGAGTCCATTCAACTCGACACCGCAGCCAGCGAACGCCTGTCACGATTCCGCCAGCAGAGCGTCAGTGGGCGCTCGCTCGGACTGCTGGTTCGTAATCTGGAGACTCAGGAAAAAGAACCGCATTACCTGATTCCCGCCAACACCCCTCTCCCCTGTGCCTACCGGCAGCAGTTCGGAACCGTTGTGCCGAATCAGAAGCAGATTCACCTGCAGATCGTGGAAAGTGGGACCTCTCCCGAAGAGCCATTTGTCTCGATCGGCGACTGCGTCATCTCCGACCTGCCGCTGGAACTGCCGGTTGCGACTCCGATTGAAGTGACCTTTCGTTACGACGAACAGGGACGCCTGCATGTCGAAGCCACGGAATCCGGCAGCGGACGGCGGGCTGAGATCACGATCCAGCGATCGGAATCGGCCGTCACCCCCCCGACGACCGCGCCACAGCCCGGCCCGCTGCCACCGCTGAAGACCAAACCGCGATCGACTGCAGCAGCCAATGAAAGTCGAGTGGCCCTCGAAAACTCCCGGCGACCTGTGCCGCTCTGCAATCATTGCGGTGAAGTTCTGCCGGAGAGTGGGCTCTGCCCCAAATGCGGGCGGCCTGGAAAGATCCCGGACCTTGTTCCCGCGAAACCGGGAAGTCAGCGCGACCCAGAGAAGATGGAGAAGACAGAACCTCTGCGTATGCCCCCCAAACCTCCCCCACCCCGCCCCTGACCTGCGCCGGACAAGACAACATAAGAAATGGCCAACAAACCACTTACGCCACAAAAGAAGGAGAACGCCAGAGACCGCTTCAAGTTGAAACGCCGATCTGACGATTTTGATGACGCATCAGATTAGGGGGATCACCCGGGCTGGAAATCCTCACTTTCCCCCGTTTTCTGATGAGTTCGCGGTTCGCCTGATCAAAAATGAACGATATGATACCGATTGACTTTCCGGGAAGCGGAGAACCTTTCGTTTTGTTCCGTGATCCCGATGGACGGCAACGGCACGTCAACAGGACGCACCGTCAAAGCCTTTTTTGAGCTGTCCATGATTTTGGGCCAACCATCCCAGGTGGTTTGCTCCTGTTAGTCGGAATTCGCTTGATGGAATCGCGAGTCTGACCTCCCTCCTGTAACTGTTCCTCCCCATCAGACGCACCAGACGCCATCTCCCTCCCAATCCTGTCTGCGTGCTGCTGAAACAGAATGTAAGGAGCGTCGTGATGAAGGCCACTTCACACGTCAGCACACCTCGTCCCCGCCGATTTGCTCTCCTGCTGCTGGGGACGCTGGGTGGGTTGGCTCTCATGCCGGTGATCAGTTTCGGCGTCGGTGATCACCTGAACCGGATTCCCGCTGACGGTTTTCTGGCGGTCGAACGGGGTTCGATGGAAGTCTCCGTGACCACCCGGGGAGAACTTCAGAGTTCCTCCACCAAATCACTGACCAGCCACTGCGAATGGATGGTCAATCTCCTGTGGATTGCGGACGAAGGGACCTACGTCGAAAAAGGGGAGATTGTCGCCCTGCTGGATTCCTCCCGGCTGGAACAACGGGCGAAGGAACGGGAAGTTCTGGCCGTCAAATCGCAATCGTATCTGCAGACCGTTGAAACCAACCTGAAGCTGACCGAACTGGCCAACGAAAGCGGACTGGCGAAGTCCCAGTTGAACCTGGTTCTTTCCAAGCTGGAACTGGCCGGATACAAGCTCGCCGAAGCCGTGCAGGAACGGCACGATCTCGAACAGAAGATCATCGTCTCCAAAGCCAACCTGGAGTTCGCGCAGAAAAAGTATGAATACACCTGCCGGATGGTGGAACTCGGCTATAGCGACGTTTCACAACGGGAGACAGACCGCCTGAGCCTGATGCGGGCGCAGCAGGCATTCGACAATCAAAGCAATCGGCTGATCACCCTTGACCGGTTTTCCCGCGACCGCAAGCTGATTGAACTCATCGCGAAAGAGAAAGAAGCGGAACGGGCCGTCGAACGGGCACAGATGCGGGCTCGGGCGGCACTGCTCAACGGCAAAATCCGTCTTCAGGCCGCAAAACGGGCCTGCAACGCTCATGAATACTATCTGAATCGTTTGAAACGAAACATTGCCGCCTGCACCGTTCGCGCGAAACAGTCTGGGCAGGTCCTCTATGCACGCGCCGGAAACCGAGCGACAGCGACCGTCAAAGTCGGGGACGTGGTGCGTTACCTGCAACCGCTGATTGTCCTGCCGGACCGCACTCAGCTGGAGCTACTCGTCCGCCTGCATGAATCCCGCATCCGGCAGATTGCCATTGGACAGCCGGTCACGATTCAGGTCGATGCCCGAAATGATCTTCTGGTGCGTGGAACGGTCAGTCGCTGCGGTTCCGTTCCTCAGATGGGTCTCTATCCGAACTTCAATCTCCGTGACTACGAAGTCGCGATCAGCCTCGACGCCTCACCGGAGGTCATTGAAGCCCTCGCGCCGGGCCTGTCCGCGTCCGGCAACATTCTGGTCGGTCAGGCACGTGACACGGTCATTACACCATTGGAAGCCATCGTCGGAATTGACGGCCGCAAGGTGGCCTTTGTCCGGGCTGGCAGCAGCATCGAAGTCCGTGATGTCACCACCGGTCTGATCAGTGAAACTCAGGTGGAGATTCTCCAGGGATTACGTCCCGGGGACGAAATCGTCGCTCGACCGCGTGACGTCTGTGTCGCGCTGATCGAATCACTGCGGGCTCCACTCAATGAAGCCGACACTCGCCTGCTGACCGCATCCGCCAGTTCAGCAGCCGTCCGGTAGAGCAGTTCCGCATGCCAAAACGGGGTTTCACCACGATGGCACAGAGACACTGAGGAAACACAGGGGATCTTCCAGAGCCGGTTGGATCCACTCTGTTTCGATCCCATTCGCGAGGGGGAGGCTCTCCTCCGGATGGCGTTCTCGAGCACACGGCCCTATTGCTGGGAGTAGATCCGGACGAGCTGGCGGATGCGCCGGACGAGTGCGGTCACGACACCTCCCACCACGGCCAGAATCCCGACCACAATAAACGGATAGTGGGCCGGTTGTGGTTCCCAGTGAATCGCCAGCAACGCGATGTAGGCGACGACGGATGCCACGGTCATCAGAATCACCGGGATCTCGTCATACCACATGGCGCTGGCAACGATCATGAGTGAATACCCCACCATCAGGGAGCCCGTTGGTCCTTCTGCATAGGCCACGGCAATGGTGAACAGCAGCGCATCGAGTGCGACCCAGATCAGCTTCACAAGATCGAAACCCCGCAGCAGAAGTTTCTGCAGGAGAATGCAGACCACCGTCCAGGTGGCCAGGACGGACATGACCGGCACATAGGGAGCCCGATGTCCCGGCACCATCCAGTCCGCCACCTGCACAATCAGGGCCATCGTGATGAAACCGGCCAGATGGGATGCGAGTGGCGATTCCCGTCGCACCCAGCGGCGAAAGGAATTCCACCATCCGATGGGACGCAGTGCAATCGGTTCTCCGCGACGCAATCGTTCAAAGTCGGCTGCCAGTTCTCCTGCGGACTGATAACGATCGCGGGGGCGCTTTTCGAGACAGCGCATGCAGATCTGTTCCAGTTCCGGATGCACATTCGGATCGAGGAACCGGGGAGGACGAGGGTCTGAATCCCGGAGTCGGAGAATCTGATCGAGGGGATTCGTTTCCGCGAACGGAGGCTGCCCGGTCAGCAGTTCGTAAAGAATCGCTCCCAGACTATAAACGTCACTCCGCGGGCCGACGTTCTTCTGATCCCCCCAGGCCTGCTCCGGAGACATGTACGCCGGAGTTCCGATCAGTGTTCCACTGGCGGTCCGTTCCCCATCCATTTCAAACAGTTTGGCCAGCCCGAAATCGGTGACATGCGGCATGCCTTCCCGATCGAGCAGGATATTTCCCGGCTTGAGATCCCGGTGAACAATGCCGTGCCCGTGCAACGCCTGAACGGCATGCGCGACGGGCAGCATCCATTTCAGGGTTTCTTCCGATCGTGCCCGTCGCTGACGAAGCCGTTCTGACAGAGACGCCCCCTGGATGTACTGCATGACCAGATACGGGGTCCCTTCGAACTCTCCGGCATCATGCACACTGACGACATGCGGATGACGCACCTGTGCGGCAGTCCGCCCTTCCTGACGGAATCGCCGCAACTCGTCCGGGCTGGCGAACTCACTGGTCCGAATCACCTTCAACGCGAACTTCGCCCCCAGCAGTTGATGCCGGGCCAGATAGACAACTCCCATCCCCCCGCGCCCCAGTTCCTGTTCCAGTTCGTACGGTCCGAACGGGCGGGGAAATCCCACCGTCTGGACAGTAGGAGCTTCGAACCCCAGAGTCGGTCCTGAGACGGGAGACATCGAATTCAACAGCCGGATGCAGTCGAGCAGACGTGGAAGCTGCTGATACTTCTCCAGCAATTCCGCAGGCAGGTCCTGACTGATGCTTCCTTCCGAAACTCCGTCCAGCCAGTGGAGCAGTGCCAGGTCGTCTTCGTCTTCGATGGGATCGGTTTCAGGGTTTGTCATCATTCTGCGACCTGGCTGATAGCTTCTTCCAGTTTCTGGATGGCTCGCATCCACAGCATCTGCACGGCCGGACGGCTCCGGTTCATCCGTTCGGCCACGTCCTCAAACGGCAGCCGTTGCAGGCTTCGCAGCTGAATCACCGTCTGGTGATCTTCCGTCAATGTCGCCATGGCCGTGGCGACGGCGATTTCCCGTTCATGCGCCATCAGGACCTGACTGGGAGTCGACAGACTGTCCCCGGCGATTCCGTCCATCCGGTTAAACGATTCCCCGTCCCCCTGTCCGGCTTCCAGTCCCGCCTGACGTTTGTCGGTGCGATAGTGGCGAATGACATCCTTCGCATTGTTCTCCAGAATCTGCTTCAGCCAGGCGAGCCATTCGGCATCGTTCTTTCCCTGAAACTGGTTCAACCCGCGATGGGCATCGAGCAGCGTCTGCTGGACGAGATCGCTGGCGTCGAACTTGGCTTTCATCCAGCTCTCCATCCGGGCGCGGGCGATGATGGCAATGTAGTTCCGGCAGCTTTGAAAGAGCCGGTCCCGCGCTCCCAGGTCACCGCGACGTGCCTGATCCAGCAGGTGTTTGAGCCGAACACTGGGTTCAGACATGATTCAGCACCTCTCCTGATGGAGGATATTCTTTGCGGACTTCCACACAGGAAGGACTGTTGAGTTCGAAGTCCCGGCAGGCCTGCGGGCGCAGGTCATAATGCCGGCAGCGCGCCGTCAGCGAATCGAACCACAGACAGGGAGACTCCGTGACATACAGGCGGACCTCCCAGGCAGGCAGAAACTCATCGATGAGTGGTTGAGGAACGTGGCGGGCCTGTGGTTCATTCACCAGATAATCGATTCGAAATGGGGGAACTCCCACGGTCCGGCAACAGGCGCCGCACCCCTCACAGGAGGACAGAATCGGAAGTGGGTTCGTCACATCAATTCCGACGATTCAGGAAAACTTGACCAGACATACCGTCTACGCTCCCGGGCTGTCAATCTGACTCCCCCACCGGGCCATCGCTTAGAAGCCTGTCCGGTCAACTCGACCGGATCAAAGCGGCCGCGACTCCGTTTGAGAGTCGGGACAGCGGGGAATCCTTCTCCAGCACCGGTTCTGAAGACAACAGGACCAGCCCCAGCCCCGTCGTTGAATCCAGCCAGAACAGCGAGCCGGTCGCCCCCCAGTGCCCACACACCGTCGCCGGCAGCAGTTCACACAGGCTGCTGCGATGGTCCTTCCAGTTTCCGCGCCAGCCGAGTCCCCAGGGACGGGTTCGCCGTTCCTGTTCGGGAATCAGTGGAAAGTCGTCCAGACGGTTCCCCGTCGCTTCTGCAATCGATGCGGGGGAAAAGAACGGAATGGTCCCAAGCATGGCGGCCAGAAACCGGCTGACGTCCGACGTCGTCGACAGGACCCCTCCCCAGGGAGCCCCCAGCTCCCGCCAATAGGGACTGTTCCAGTTCCATTCCAGTCCGGTCTGCTGTTCAGCGGGAACCCGGATCTCGGCAATGTTCTGTTCCGACCGCATCGATTCCGGCAGACCGAGCCAGGTGCGGGTCATCCCGAGTGGGAGAAACAGTTCCTGCCGCAGGAATTCGGCACAGGACTGACCGGAGACCACCTGGATGATCTCACCCAGCAGGGCAAAGCCCATGCTCTGATACTGTGCGGCCCGGCCGACCGGATTGTTGAGCGGCACCTGAACTGTCCCGGAAACGAACGCATTCAGATCGGCACGATTCTGACGCAGTGGAAGATTGTCGGGCAGCATGTCCGGCAATCCCGAAGTATGGGTCAGCAGATGGCGCAGCGTCATCAATCGCTTGGCCGGATCGTTCCAGTTCGGCAGGAATTCCCCCACCCGCTGATTCAAACCCAGCGCTCCCTGCTCGACGAGACGGAGCACGGCCATCGCCACCATCGGCTTCGTCAGTGACGCCACGAGAAACAGCGTCTGTTCGTCGATGGGAATGGATCTGTTCAGGCATCGGGTTCCAAACGAATGAACTCCCGTCGTCAATCCGTACCGCTGCACCTGCAGGGAAACGGCCGGAAGATGATTCCTGGAGGTCAGCTCCCCGGCAAGCTGCAACACCTGGTCCCAGCGTTGCGGGCAGAGTCCCAGTTCCGCAGGGGGGGCTGTGACCAGCTGACGGGTGGACCGATCGGATTCCATTGAAACTCACAGGGCTGGACTTGAGAAATCCGGACAGTGAACGAAGATGCATCTTATCGTAGACGGCCCTCCTGAGCGAAAACGGATCAGGTCGGCTCACCCCATCGCAATCATCTCGTGGTCACGCAGTTCCCTTTGCCGTGTTCCCACGATCCTGAACGGACCAGACATGTTACAAACGGCGCTGCACGACTGGCATTCCTCGAACGGTGGCCGGATGGTCGAATTTGCCGGCTGGCACATGCCCATCCAGTACGGATCGATTGTCGAAGAACACCATGCCGTCCGTCAACGGGTCGGTCTGTTCGACATCGCACATATGGGCCGGCTCTGGTTTCGCGGCCCGGATCAGATTGCCTTCCTGGACCGGTTCGTAACGAACAACGTCGTCAAAATCAAACCGGGACAGGTCCGTTACTCACTCGTCTGCCGGGACGATGGGGGAATTCTCGATGACGTTCTGATCTACCGGTTTGCTGATGAATGCCTGCTCGTTGTGAACGGTGCCAACCGTGAGAAAATCGTCGAGTGGATCAACTCTCACCCCGGCTCGGAAAATGCCACATTCGTCGACCGGACACTCGAGACCTGCATGGTCGCCCTGCAGGGGCCGAACGCACAGACGCTGCTGCAGCCACACGTCAATTTCGATCTGTCGGAAATCAAGTATTACAACGCCCGACAGGGGACCGCGTTTGGAATGCCGGCCGTGATCAGCCGGACGGGCTACACCGGCGAAGACGGATTCGAACTCATCGTCGAGAACGCACAGGCCGTCTCGCTCTGGACGAAACTGCTCGAGGCCGGACAGGAGTTCTCGATTCGTCCCTGTGGACTCGGTTGCCGGGATACACTGCGACTCGAAGCGGCCATGCCGCTCTACGGGCATGAGATGGATGAATCCGTTGACCCGTACACGGCGAACCTCTCGTTTGGAGTGAAGCTCGACAAAGCGGACTTCATCGGAAAAGAGGCTCTCACCAGACTGTCACAGCGCGGCGATCTTCCCAAACGGGTCGGGCTGCAACTCGACGGCAAGCGGATTGCCCGGCAGGGATCGGAGATCTATTTCGAATCGCAAAAGGTTGGAATCGTCACGTCCGGCACGTTTTCTCCCACGCTGGAACGGTCGCTTGCGATGGGCAGCGTGAATGTTGAAGTCAGCGAACCAGGCAGCGTGCTGGAGATTGATATTCGAGGAAAGCGCGAACCGGCCCGAGTCGTTCCGCTTCCATTTTACAAGCGTTCTGTCTGACTCATTGCCGCAAAGCCGGATGCGCCGGCCGACGTGATGCCCGTTGCTGTCCCCTCTGACGAAGTGACTGAACCATGCCCCGACTCGGTGTCAACATCGACCATGTCGCCACAATTCGCCAGGCGCGACGGACAATCGAACCGGATCCGGTCTGGGCGGCTGCGCTCGCCGAACTTGGAGGAGCCGACGGCATCACAGTCCACCTGCGGGAAGACCGTCGGCACATTCAGGATCGGGATCTGCGCGTCCTGAAGGAGACAGTCCAGGTCAAGCTGAATCTCGAAATGGCTGCCGAAGAGGCCATCACACGGATCGCGCTGGAGATCCGCCCGGAACAATGCACACTCGTCCCGGAGAAACGGGAAGAAGTCACTACCGAAGGAGGACTGGATGTCATCGGGAACCGGGATCGGGTGCAGCGATGCGTGAATCAGCTGCTGGGAGCCGGCATCGAAGTCAGCCTGTTCATCGATCCCGATCCGGCACAGATCGCAGCGTCACGTTCACTCGGAGTTCAGGCGGTGGAACTGCACACCGGTCGTTACGCCGACGCAGAGACCCCTGAACTTCAACAGCGGGAACTGGAAGTGATCCGTTCCGCCGGGAAGGCCGCCCGCGAACAGGGACTCATCCTGCATATGGGACATGGACTCACCTATCGGAACGTCGTCCCGATCGCTCAAGTGAACGACGTCTGTGAACTGAACATCGGTCACAGCATCGTCGCCCGTGCGGTGATGGTTGGATTCGAACGGGCCGTCCGGGAAATGAAGGCCCTGATTCAGTCGTGACGTCCCGGTTTTGGGGAACGTCAACTTTCGTCATCAGGCCTGATCTTCATCCGGGCCTTCGCAGTTGTTTGAGATTCGGAAGACATGTCCGTCCGGATGCCGGACGTGCATTTCCCGGACCCCCCAGGGCATATCAGCCGGTCCCCAGGTGATTTCGATTCCCTGCTCCAGACAGTGCTGATGGACGGCGTCGACATCCTCGACCCACAGGGACATCCAGACTCCCCGATCGGCGGTTTCATCCCCGTCTGGCCCGAACGTCTGCGGGACGGAACTCTTTCCCCGGCTCCCCTGCCCGTTCAGGCACATGAAAATTTCACAGGTTTCCGCGCGAACCCCGCCGAAGGTGGCAGGTTCTCCCCATTCGAAGACTTTGCTCCAGCCGAATTTCTGGAACCATTCAAAACTCTTTTGAATGTCGGACACATTCAAAATCGGAGTGAGAAAGTACGCTTTCATTTTCATAGAACACCTCGGAGGCCCTTCGATGCCGCTCTGTCTGTGGTTGTGAAATCAGCGCACAAATCTTGAATGGAAATTAGAACAGATTCCCGGATCAAACGCACCATGCCGCCTGCGGGAGAATCCGACGGGTCTCCCGATTCCTGCCTGATGCGGCTGACAATCGTATCCCTGCTCCCCTAGAATCCGGGGCCGATGACCACTCCGCCAGCAGACGCTCTGACCGAACTCGAACAGCAACTTTCTTCGACCATGTTGGCTGATCGGTATCGACTGCGCCGTTCGCTCGACGGATTGCAGCAGCTTCAGAAGCAACAGAAGCCATTCGACCGCAAGCTCGAGTCCCTGCAGAACGATCTCCGGAAATCCGCCGACCGTTACCAGCGTCGCGCGCAGCAGGTTCCTCCCCTCGAATTTGATCCCCTGCTTCCCATCACCGGGAAGCGGGAGGAAATCAAAGCGGCGCTCCGGCAGCATCAGGTCATCGTCGTCTGTGGTGAAACCGGCTCCGGGAAATCGACACAGCTTCCCAAGCTCTGCCTGGAAGCGGGACTCGGCATTGCCGGAGTCATCGGGCATACCCAGCCCCGTCGACTCGCCGCCCGCTCCGTGGCAGCACGCGTGGCGGAAGAACTCGGGTCACGCGTCGGCGACAAGGTCGGTTTCAAGATTCGGTTCACCGACACGACCTCGCCGACGACCCTGATCAAGCTGATGACCGACGGCGTCATGCTGGCGGAAACCCAGTCGGACCGGTTCCTGAATCAATACGAAGTGATCATCATCGATGAAGCGCACGAACGTTCGCTGAACATTGATTTTCTTCTGGGTTATCTCAAACGGATTCTTCCCAGCCGCCCGGAATTACGCATCATCATCACTTCGGCGACGATCGATGCGGAACGGTTTGCCACCTTCTTCGGTTCACCAGAACATCCGGCCCCGATCATCGAAGTGTCCGGCAGAACGTACCCGGTGGAGATCCGGTATCGACCTCCGATGGAGGAAGAGGACGAAGGAGAAGATGTCGACTTTCAGCGGGCCGCTGCGGATGCCTGTGAAGAGCTGATGCTGGAACGTCCGGGCGACATTCTCGTTTTCATGCCGACCGAACGGGATATCCGGGAAACCGCTCGCATTCTACAGGGACGCCATCTGCCGGATTCCGGTCGAGTCGAGATTCTGCCGCTGTTCGGGCGATTGTCCGAACAGGAACAGAATCGGGTCTTCGCTTCCCATTCCGGGCGACGGATTGTGATCGCCACGAACGTCGCGGAATCCTCACTGACTGTCCCGGGGATTCACTTTGTCGTCGATCCCGGCACGGCACGCATCAGCCGATTTTCGTCGGCGTCGCAGGTGCAGCGACTCCCTGTCGAACCGGTCTCGCAGGCGTCTGCGAATCAGCGTGCCGGGCGTTGCGGACGAATCGCACCGGGGATCTGCGTTCGTCTCTATTCCGAAGCCGATTTTCAACAGCGGGATCAGTACACCGTCCCGGAAATCCTGCGGACGAATCTCGCCTCGGTGCTGCTGCAGATGAAATCTCTGCGACTCGGTCGGATCGAAGACTTCCCGTTTCTCGATCCTCCCAGTCCGGCAGCGATTCGTTCCGGACTGAAAATTCTGTTCGAACTCAACGCGGTCGACGACAAGGAAGAATTGACGGCATACGGAAAGGCGATGTCCCGATTGCCGGCGGATCCGCGCATCGGGCGCATGATCCTGGCCGCGGAAGATGAGCAGTGCCTGGAAGAGATGCTCATCATCGCCGCGGCACTGGAGCAGCGGGATCCGCGTGAACGTCCCATCGACAAACAGCAGGCGGCCGACACGGCCCATGCGCCGTTCAAAGATGAACGGTCAGACTTTCTGTCGCTGCTGAAGCTCTGGGATTTCTATGAAGGGCTCGAGCAGAAACTCTCACACAGCAAGCTGCGCAAAGCCTGTCAGCAGAACTTTCTCTCATACAACCGGATGCGGGAATGGAAAGACCTGCACCGCCAGTTGCGAGACATTGCCAAGGACCACGGCTTCATTCCGACCCCGCGCCGGAACGACGAGGCAGCGATCCATCGTGCGATTCTCACCGGCACACTGGCGAACATCGCCCAGCGCGGCGAGACACATGAATACACCGGCTCCGGGGGGCAGAAGCTGTTCCTCTGGCCGGGTTCGTCCGCATTTCAGAGCAAACCGAAATGGGTCATCGGTTCCGAACTGGTGGAAACGACGCGCCGCTTCCTGCGGATCGTCGGGCCGATTCAACCACAATGGGTCGAGAGAGCGGCCGCACATCTCGTGAAGCGAACCTACAGCGAACCGCACTGGAGTTCGAAACAGGCCGCAGCGATGGCCTTTGAAAAAGTGACTCTCTTCGGGCTGGTGATCGTGCCGCGGCGTGAGTGCCGATATGGACAGATCGATCCCGCCAAAAGCCGGGAACTGTTCATTCAGCATGGACTCGTCGAAGGAGACTTCCAGACGCCGGGAGAGTTCTTCAAACACAACTCGCAGCTGAAGTCGGAACTGGAAGACTGGCAGGCCAAGCTCCGTCAGGGAATGCTGTTTCTCGGTGAAGAGGCGGAGTTTGATTTCTATGATCAGCGACTGCCGCCTGACATCGTCGATGGTCCCCGGTTTGAACAATGGCGGAAGCAGATTGAACTGCAGCATCCCCGGCTCCTGTTCCTGTCCCGGGGAGATCTCATTCAGGACGCAGAAACAGCCCCGCGCGCCGCGGCCTTCCCGGATGAACTCCGGATCGGGACCATGCAGCTGCCGGTCGAATATCATCTCGAACCGGGCTCTGATGAAGACGGTGTCACACTGATCGTGCCGCCGGAAGGGCTGAACCAGCTGTCGGAAGAGAACCTGAACTGGCTGGTGCCGGGACTGCTCGAAGAGAAAGTCGCGGCCCTCATCAAGACGCTGCCGAAATCACTGCGGACGCTGTTTGTCCCTGTCCCGGAGACGGCCGCACAGATCACGAAGAAGCTCGCCTACGGCAAAGGAGACTTACTCAACCAGTTGTCAGATGTTCTGCGCCAGCACTCCGGAGAGTATGTTCCCACCAGTTCTTTCGAACTTTCGCGACTGCCGGAACACCTGAAGTTCAATGTTCGAGTGGTCGACGGGAAAGGCCGGAAGCTGGCGTCGAGCCGCGTGCTGGGCGAACTCAAACAGGCGAATCAGGAACAGACGACCCGCACCATCCGGCAGGTCACTGACACACAATGGCACCGGGACGGAATCACCACCTGGAATTTCGGTTCTCTGCCGGAACAGATCGAACTGAATCGGGGAGGGGTGACCGTGATCGCCTTTCCGATGCTCGTCGACTCAGGCAACAGCCTGTCGTTGAGACTGTGCGATTCTCGAACGGATGCCGAGAACCGGACTCGACAGGCACTCATCAAACTGTTTCTGCTGGTGGATGACAAACGCCTGCAGGAACAGATCAAGCACTTCCCGAAACTCGACACGCTCAAAGTGCAGGCGATGCCGTTGCCGGACGGGAAAGAATTCTCGTCACAGCTGAAACGGAGCCTGGCGGCCAGTGCTCTCTTTCGTGACAAGGCGATTCCCCGATCAGAAGCCGACTGGAATCTGCGGCTCAAACAGGCGCGGGGATTACTCGGCATCGTGGTTCAGGATCTCGCGCTGTTTCTCGGGCCCATGCTGACCGAAGCGAATCAGCTGCGCCGACTGATCGACTCGAAACATCCCCCGGCACTCGCCCCGCTCTGGCAGGACCTGAGGAACCAGTATCAGGAACTGTTCTCTCCCGGTTATCTCGGGGAGACTCCGCTGGCGTGGCTGCAGCAGTATCCGCGCTACCTGCAGGGAATGCAGATCCGACACACAAAAGCGATGTCCGGCGGATTCCAGAAAGACCGGAAAATCCAGGAACAGATCAATCCGCACTGGCGGCGCGCCCTGGAACTGAAAGACCGGTTCGGCCCGGACTGGAGACTGGTTCCACAACATGTGCAGTTTCGTCACCTGCTGGAAGAATACCGGGTGTCGCTGTTTGCCCAGCAACTCAAGACCGCGGTCCCGGTCTCGGACAAACGGTTGAACGACGTCTGGAAAGAAATCTCTTCCAGATAAACTGCAAACTCTACGGAAACTGACAATCTGGGGAGACATAGGAAGCACAGGAAATGCATTCGTCGTCTTCCAGGCTCCAATTTCCTTCGTGACCCGAAAATTTCCTCGCTCACGACTTTCACCGCCGTCGATGAAGTGACTCGCAGAGCCAGCTCTCTCCGGGAGTTCGGTTCGAAGTCTGTCGACTGGTCTCCGGCCAAAGTGGTCTGGTCGCCAGACGGTGATTTTCAGTATACCCCCACCCGTTTCCGGAAAATTTTCTGGAAGCGCAGGACGTTGGGGAGAGGAGTCGGATACAGATGGTTCTCACAGCACAGGACGAGACACTTTTGCGAATCGTGTCCCGACTCGGTGTTTTGTCGCTGGCACTGGCGGCAGGCAGCGGGTGTGCCAACATGAATCATGCCCAGACCGGGACCCTGATGGGAACCGCCGTCGGGTCCATTGCCGGAGCGGCGATCGGTTCAGACAGCGGCAATGCCGGATTCGGGGCTCTCGTCGGAGGAGTCACCGGAGCCATGGCCGGAAACATCATCGGTGATGCGGAAGATGCCCGCGAAGAACGGGACATGGCCATTGCCCAACGAAACGGCGTCATCGCCCAGGCGTCATATCAGGCGCAGCAACCCGCATTGAACAACTTCGATTTGATTCGACTCGCCCAGTCCGGTGTGAGTGACGACGTGATCGTCAACATGATCCAGACCCGCGGCGGCCAGTTCGAACTCGGGACAGATGCCATCATCACGCTGAAATCGAACGGAGTGTCCGACCGGGTGCTTCTCGCCGCACAGACAGCGGCCCGGGTTCCGACCCCACCGGCGCCCGGAGTCGTCATCGTCAAAGAACAGCCGGCCGTCATTGTGGAACCGGCCCCGGTCATCGTCGGCGGCTGGTGGGGACCCCACTCCCATCATCGCCGGTATTACGGTCCGCCGCATCATCATCCGCGTGCCCGCAGCAGCGTGGGCGTCTCGTTCGGATTTTAGAGCAGCTCGACCAGGTCCCCGCGCAGCGCGCGTTTCACCCACCAGAACACCGCGCCGTACAACGAGTCGATCGATCCTGATTTTGACCGCGAGACTGTCTGAATCGCGGCATCAGGCTGGACTCTGCTGAACCTGTCGCATAGAAACGCCGTCTGACTGTCAGCGATGTTCCGTGCCGCCCCTCGTAACGGCGGCCGCGCTGCCACCAATCAGAAAGTGTTTGCCACCATGCAGATTCAGCTTCCCGACGGCTCCATCAAGGACTACCCCGCAGGTTCCTCCGCACTCGACGTCGCCCGTTCCATCGGAGAACGACTCGCCAATGCGACGATCGCCGCAGAAATCAACGGGCAGATTGTCGACGCCAATCGACCACTCACCGACCTGACGGATGCCGATCCGATTCCGCTGAAGCTGCTGACCACAAAAGATCCCGCTGCAATCGGCGTCCTGCGGCACTCCTGCGCCCACGTCATGGCCCGCGCCGTGATGCGTGTCTTTCCGGGAGTCGGTCTGGCATTCGGCCCGACGACCGGCAACGGTTACTACTACGACTTCGACCTGCAGACTCCGATCAGTGAAGAGGACTTCCCCCGCATCGAAGCGGAGATGGAAGAGATCATCAAAACCGCGGAACCGTTTGAACGGTTCTCACTGAGCCGGGACGAAGCGGTCAAGTTCGTGCAGGGGATGAATCAGGAACTGAAGACCGAGCACATTGAAACCGGTCTGGCGGATCACTCCTCACTCAGCTTCTATCGCCAGGGAGAATTTGTCGACCTGTGCCGGGGACCTCACATTCCCGACGCCGGACGAATCAAAGCCTTCAAACTGCTGAGTGTCGCCGGAGCGTACTGGAAAGGGGATGCGAACAATCGCCATCTTCAACGTCTGTACGGCACCGCGTTCTTCGACAAAAAGGACCTGCAGGCGCATCTCGATCTCGTCGAAGAAGCACGACGACGTGACCATCGGGTGCTCGGGAAGCAGCATGGCCTGTTCACCATTTCGAATGATGTCGGTCAGGGAATGTGTCTCTGGCTGCCGAAAGGGGCGACCGTTCGGGCGCTGCTCGAAGACTTCATCAAACAGGAGCTGCTTCGCCGGGGATATGAACCGGTCTACTCTCCGCACGTCGGTCGGGTGGAACTGTATGAAATCAGCGGACACTTCCCGTACTATCGGGATTCGCAGTTCGCTCCGATCTTCGGGCATCCGGCCGGTCAGCTGGTGGACAACTGGAAACAGATGCTCGTCGCCAACGAGCTCACCGAGAAGTTCGAAGGGGATTTCCTGGCAACAGCACTCGACCTCGGCTGCGCCTTCAACGACTATCCCCGTTCCGCGAACAATGACGAGAAGCTGACCTACCTGTCGAAGTGGGAAAAACAGCAGGAACGCTACCTGCTCAAGCCGATGAACTGCCCACACCACGTGCAGATGTACAAGGCGATTCCCCGATCGTATCGAGACCTGCCCGTCCGGCTCGCGGAGTTTGGAACCGTGTACCGCCACGAGCAGTCAGGGGAGCTGAACGGCATGCTTCGCGTGCGGGGGCTCACTCAGGATGATGCCCATCTGTTCTGCACCCCGGAACAGGTGGAACAGGAGTTCAAAGACACGCTCGACCTGGTGAAGTATGTCCTCAGCAGTGTCGGCCTTGAAGATTATCGGGTTCAACTCTCAAAACGGGATCCGAACTCCGACAAGTACGTCGGCTCTCCGGAACTCTGGGACAACGCGGAATCCACGCTGCGACGCGTGCTGCAGGAAAGCGGCCTGAACTTCACCGAATGTGAAGGGGAAGCCGCCTTCTACGGTCCGAAAGCGGACTTCATGGTCCGGGACGCGATCGGGCGGGAATGGCAGCTCGGAACCGTGCAGCTCGACTACAACCTTCCGGAACGATTCAAACTGGAATATGTCGGAGCCGACAACGCGACACACCGGCCGGTCATGATTCACCGGGCGCCGTTCGGTTCGATGGAACGGTTTGTCGGAATGCTGATCGAACATTTCGCCGCCGCCTTTCCGCTCTGGCTGGCTCCGGAACAGGTCCGCATCCTGGGGTTGAACGACGAGATGCTGCCGTACTGCGATGAGGTCAAGAAGCAGTTCCAGCAGGCCGGATTCCGGGTGACCGTGGACCGGCAGTCCGCCAACGTCAAGAAGAAAATCCGGGATGCTCAGCTGGATCTGGTGCCCTACATGCTGGTGATCGGGCCGAAAGACCGGGATCAGGGAGGAGTCTCCGTTCGTGACCGGATCGAAGGAGATCTCGGCTTTCTCACCGTGGCCGACGCGATTACAAAGCTGACCGCCGAGCGGGACCAGCGCATTATCCGACAGGCGATCAAACGCTCCTTCTCCGGCTTTGGAGACGGAGGAGAATCTGCCAGCCAGGAGGGGTATTGACCCGCCGTGAATCCCTGAAAACATCAGAATCCAACACCGAACGCATCAATAACATTGACTCCATTGATGCGTTCGGTGTATTCTGTGGCTCACGAGCGTTTCGAAATGAATCCCACATCTTCAAGCACTTCATGTGTTCATTTCTTTTTCGGTCGCCGTAAGTCATTTGTGTCAACGCTCTCCAAATGAAATGTGGTTACTGCGGCAGACCAAGTCCACAGCCAGGGAGATCTCCTCATGCTGTCTGGTCTTTCTTTGCGCCGCCGTTGTTCTGGCTCCCTCTCCTCCTCAGCATCCGGCACTGGGCCAAAATCCTGCACAGGGTCAAGCGCGCGCAGTCGCTGGTCCGGCTTCACGCTGATTGAACTTCTGGTGGTCATCGCCATCATTGCCATTCTGATCGCCCTGCTCCTTCCGGCGGTTCAACAAGCACGTGAAGCGGCCCGACGGTCTCAATGCAAAAACAACTTGAAGCAGATCGGGCTGGCATTGCACAACTATCATGAGACCTACGGAGTGCTGCCGTTGAGCAGCCCGCGGTGCCCGGACCTGGGTCCTCCCAACGGCAACATGCGCTGGGGCTGGGCGCCGATGCTGTTGCCGTATCTCGACCAGAGTTCCATCTTCAACAAGTTCAATTTCAACATCGCCGCCTGGCAGGGAGATAACATTCAATATCTGAAGATGAAGCACCCGATGTACCTTTGTCCGTCGGATCCTTTAGGGCAGGAATTGCGGGAAGAAGAACTCTTCGCCGCCCCGGACTGGGTCATTTCCCAAGCAGACTACTCCGCGGTGATCGGCGACTACCAGAACTCTTCCGGCATTGGAACAACCCCTGTTTTCGGGAACGTGGCCTGTTTTCAGCAGGTGCGGGGAATGATCGGCCGGTGGGGATGGAGTGCTCGATTCCGTGATGTTCCGGATGGATTGTCGAACACATTCTGCCTGGGAGAAACGATCGGCGCTCTGTCGATTGTGCAGAACTGGGGTGTTCAGAACTTTGGAACGACCGCCCACCCGATTAACAACAGCAACGCCATCCTCGCGGCAAGCCCCCCCACTCAGGCGAATCCGCAATGGGATGATTCCATCGGCTTCCGCAGCTTTCACACCGGTGGATGTCACTTCCTGATGGGGGACGGTTCGATCCGATTCGTCAGCGAAAACATCGCGGGGCCAACTTACCGCGCGATGGGATCCCGCGACGGCGGCGAAGTGGTTGGTGAATTTTAGAGCAGATTGCTCGACCTGATGCCGTCCCAGAAATCAACGGCACAACTCAAATCCTTCTCCCCTGAGGGGAGAAGGTGGCCGCAGGCCGGGGAGCAAACATTGCCAGTGAATGCCCTGCTCACTGAACGCCTCCCCCTCTCCCCGACCCTCTCAGTGAGAATTTCGGGACAGACTCCCAGGAACTTTCGATCGATGCGTGACCGAGTGAACAGCAGTTCCCCCGGTTCAACTCACCGCTGTTTCACAACGTGGTCAACCGATTTCAGTCGGTGACATTCCACTTGGCGCCCACCTGCCAATGCACTTGATTCAGGAAAGACGACATGCCCTCATCGATCACTGTGTCACACTGGATGTCGGCCCTTGTTCTCTGCTGCAGTCTCTCCGCCTGCTCCAGTTCTGACCGGACAAAGACACATCCCGTCTCCGGGGAAGTGACTCTGGATGGGACCCCGGTCAAAGAGGGGAAAATCATCTTCGAATCCTCCGCCGCGCGCCCGGCCAGCGGTCGGATCGTCGAAGGGAAGATCCTTGATGTCACCACATACGAAGTCGGAGACGGAATCCCACTGGGACCACATAAAGTGGCCGTCTTTATCACTCAGGCTCCGGGAACTGCAGTGAAAACGAAGAATCCCGGTGAGAATCCGCAAGTGGATTACATGGGGGGAAAATCATTGATTCCCGCCCGATACAATAACCCGGAGACCAGCGGCTTTACCGCAGAGGTGACACCAACAGGGAAAAACCATTTCGAGTTCTCCCTGTTGAGCCGCTGACGCCGTTGGGACTGACTTGACGCGGTCAGCAGTCATCCCCGGAGGGACGGGCGTTTGCTGACGGTCTGGCAGACATCAGTGACACGACCAATATCATTCAGCGCGACATGAAACCGTGTGTCCCCTTCCAGCCGATGAACCGTGACATGGTTGTCGCTGCTGGCTTTAGCCAGATAGGGACGCAGAGAAGGTTCATTCAGCGGGCGCAGTTTGCCCCATGATCCATCGCCGAGATACAGGACTCCATGACGGTCGTACAGCCCGTTCGTGAGCGGATGCGAACGCTTGAACGTATGGTCATGATGTTCGAGGACCAGATCGATTTTGTATCGCTCGAACAAGGGACACCAGAGTGTTCTCTGCAGATGACCGGTTCCCGGTTTCCCGTCAGCCCCCTCGGTTGCGCGGTACGAAGGATAAGCCGGGACATGATAGGCGACAATCACGTGCTGCCGACCTTCCCGTTCCCGTAATGTCTTCTCCAGCCAGTCGGTTTGCTCTCCGGCAATCGGCGACAGGTGGCCGGTATCCAGCATCACGAGACTGAAGTAATCTCCGATGTCGAGGACCCCGTAAGATCTCTCAGGGTAGAAGCCGTCAAAGAAACTGAGATACTGCGGGGCGTTGGCCCGATCCGTCGATGCTCCCCCATCCACTTCATGATTGCCTGGACAGGACACCATCGGAATCAGACGCCCGTCGGCATCTACCATCTGGGAATGCCAGTTCTTCAGAAACGTGGTGAACGTGTCGGGAGATCGCCCGTTATCATAGGCCAGATCCCCTCCCAGAAACGCGAACCGGGGATTCTGACGGGATGCGATCTGATTGTTCTGAACGGCCGCCTTTCCGATTCCGCTGTCTCCTCCGGAAACGAACTGGATGGCGTCGGTCGCCTGGGCCGGCATGGTGCGGAACCGCAGAATTTCTTTGGTACGACTCACGCGGAGCTGGTACTCGGTATCCGGTTCCAGACCGGTGATTTCGCAACGCTTCAGGGTGAGTTCCGTCTTCTGATAGGCCCGTCGAACCGCGGGATGCCGGGTCCAGGTTGAAGCATCCCGTTTTGTCACCAGAACGGAATCCCCGGCGGATGTGTTCTGATCCAGCCATTGCACCGTGATCGTCGTCGTGGGATCGCGCTGCCAGGTGAGAAACAGCGTCTCCGGAGCGGCTCCCTGCTTTGTCGCCCCCTGCTCTGTTGCTGCTGCCACTTCTGTCGGCAGTGCCGGGCTTTCAGACTGACCACAGGCAGCCCCGCCCCAGCTGGACACCCCGATTCCCATCAGGCTGGATGCGAGAAAATCTCGTCGACGCCAGACGTTTTCCATCTCAGATCCTCGACAGTCAGGACGGAAGATGACGGGCCGCATCTCATCGTCGATCAGAAGGATTCCGCCCATCGGACGGATCGCGCCGAGTCCCCTTACAGGCCGACACAGCACGATCACTCCACGGCAAAATCGAAACGCACCGCCCGCAGCGCGCCGAAGTCGAAACGACCATGCAGGCAGATTCCTCACAAGCGCCGACTGGCCGCATCAACAAGGAAGCATATCAGAATCGCGGGACGGAAGGATGTCGCCTGTGCAAAAAACGGGTGAAGACTGGCGGATTTCTCAACGCCCCCCCTGTCCTGTGCCGGCATTCTGGTAGGTGAACGTGAAGACCTCGACCAGTTCGTTCAGCTGGGGTTGAAGACCAATTTTCACGTACCGTCGATCCGCGGAGACTGCCGCCTGAACCGGAAGTGTCGTCCCAGAACCGACAACGCCGATCACGGGAGCATATCCCATGGCTCCCGCGCGCGGGACGCGTCGTCCGGTCTGCTGTTGCTCCTGCTCCCATGCTTCAAGAGCAGCCGCGGCCGCCTGAGATCGGGCCTGAACCGCCGATCGATCCGGCGCCCCACGGCGTGATGCCGTTGCGGCAGGGACATCTCCTGTCAATCGACTGGTCACCGTTCGCGGCTGTGTTCGCCGCCCCAGCGGCAGATCGACCGTCAACCCTGCTTCACCCCCCTTGTCCAGCACGAGCGTCCGGACAATTCTGGACTGGTCTTTCGTCCCTTCCAGCATCGTCACCGTCAGAGTCGCCCGATCTCCGACAAGAGTCCCCCCCACATTCCGGACGGTGATGCGATACGGGCCTGCAATCCCACGGGGGCAGACATAGAACTCGTAGGAGTTCTTCGCATCCGGGCCGACTCCATCATGCAAGAAAAGTCCGCCGGTCGCCGTCTGAGGGGACTCAACGGAACAGATTCCTCCGAGAGGTTCCTCGATTCTCAGATCCAGATCCGCCGCGCCGTTCCAGTCGAGGCGAATCGACAGGTCCAGGCTTCGGGCAGACTTCAGCGTCTCCTCAAACCGCGTGGCGGCCACCTCGTCGTTTTTCAGACGGCATTGACGCGCCAGCTCGCGCAGAGCGTTCTCTGCATCGCGATGCTGCTTCTGATAATCCGGTCCCCAGCTGTGCATCAGCACACCGGCGGCGGCCCATTCGATGGCGTCTGGTTGTTTCAGATCCTGAGCCAGTTTGAGCCCCAGGACATAGGGCTCAGACCGTTCGGGAAGCAGCCGGGACGCCTGCTGGTAGAGTGTCAGTGCGGTTGCGGTCCGATGGAACCGGGTGAGATAGGCACCGGAGAACATCATGGTTTCATAGTCGGCCCCGCCGAAGTCGGTCAGTGACAGCATCACCCGTTCGACATCGGCTTTCGGCGCTCCTTCCAGTTCCATCGTGAGGGCGAGCACCTCGTACATCCACGGTTGAGCCTGACCATGAATCAGCGCGGACTGCAGACAGGCAATCACCTGCTTGTACTGCTTGTCCGCATGCAGCTTCATCACCCAGCCGGAAACGAGATGGGGCGCCGGACGGTGCTGCGAGAAGAACTGGTCCCAGACCGCACGCGGGTCCCCTGCAGAGAGATCAGGGATTTTGACGTCCGCTTCATAGACCGGAGCGGATTTTCCGGTCGCATCACGCGGGGTGGAAGCAGGCAAAGCCGGCTGCGGTGAGGATGTCACCGGAACCGGCTTTGATGCCTTGGAATCACCTGTCAGCTGGCTGAGCAGCCCCATCTTCGCAGAGTGAAAATCACCTGTTACTGGAGCGGTTTTTTTTTGACGGAGTCAAGCGAAGAATTCGGGAGAGACGCGGAAACCGGAGTGGCTGGGATACTGAAGAAGCCCCCCATACCGCCGCCGCCCATACCGCCGCCCATGCCACCCATACCACCGCCCATGCCTCCCATTCCGCCACCCATTCCACCCATACCTCCCATGCCGCCGCCCATGCCACCCATGCCGCCTCCCATTCCACCCATCATGCCTCCCATGCCGCCACCCATCGGCTGCAGGTCCATCAGTTCGCCAATGGGGTAGATCCGGAATTCGCGGAGTTCGCTGGCATCGGTCACGGTCGTGATCTGCATCACTTCATCTTTGATGATGTAGGTCAATTCGACACCACCGACGCTGGACAGCATCAGCTTCAAGGCACTCTTCAGCTTGATGCCATTCAGCACCAGCGAGATTTCCTCTTCGCCGGTCAGACCTTCCTCAGACAGCTTGTCCTTCTTCACAATGATGGGAATTCCGTGCTGCTGAGACAGGTACTGCAGGGCATCGTTGAGCGGGTTCGCCGGGAACTCGATCGACGTGTTCTTTTCCAGCTCACGATAGATCTTCTCTTCGTTCTTGCTGCTGAACTGCAGGTCGACCGATTTCCACTTCTGCCGGTTTTCGGTGAGAGCCCACCAGGTTTCGGCACTTGGATAACGGATTGGAGGATTGTCCGGGAACGGCACGTGTGCCAGTTCCACCTGATGCAGAACATCCAGCAGCCGGTCTGAACGCAGATCACGCAAGCGACGGGCGTTGTCCACCTGCGTGGCCGCCTCGGTGGTGAAGACTTCCGCGATTCCGATCGCAGTTCCCGGGTAGGAGTTCAACAACTGCCGAGCCTGAGCTTCGGCTGAAGCGTAGGCTTCGGTATCCCCCTGGTAGGCCTGTTCCATCAGTGCCCGAATCCGATCCACCATCTGCACCAGTTGCAAATCCCGTTCGGTCTGGAAATCGATCAGGCGCGCGGTGACTTCCGCTTCTGCCCGCAACCGCTGCAACTCCTGAGCAGTCGCATCGTATTGAGCACGTCGGGCGCGCACATCCTGCAGGCTGTTCGTGACGAGCCGGAGCAGATTGTTTCGAAGTTCCGGTGCGATGTCCGTCGCAGACTTGATGGTCGTCCGGACACGATTGAGCAGGTCTTCCGCCTGGGCGCCGAGGGCGTTATCCAGCAGGCGATTGGCTTCCTGGATCTCGATTTCCACCTGCCGCTGCAACTTCTGCCCTTTGGCGTCGCGCAGGGCTTCGTACCCTTCAATGTTGCTGTTCGGGGCCGGAAGCTCCCGTTCATCGAGCGGAGATTTGGGGGCTGGTGGTGGAGGAGGCACAGGTGCATCCGCCTGAGCGAGCAACCCCATTCCACGGTCTCGCGACGCTTTGACCAGCGCTGCTCCCCGGGGATTCTCCGGATCAATACTGGTCAACAGCTCGCCGTTCCGTTCTGCGATCTGATACGAGCCGCTCTGCAGAGCCTGATCCCCTTCTGCCGAGACCAGCATCACATAATCTTCGAAGCTTTGATGGGCATAATTGACCATCCAGTCGCCGGCAAACCCGACCACCAGCCCGTCGCTGGACGTGGCGTCTTTCCAGAACGGTGCCAGGAAGGTGTTCCCTTCGGTCCGCACCGCTTTCGGCAGCGTGTACTGGACCTGAGCCGGGTTCGCTCCCACTGTTCCGCCAACAGAGATCGTCGTCCCGGCCGGAATTTCTCCAGTCACCAGGTAAACGGTTTCCCGATCGGTTCGCATCGGGAGCGGCTGAGTGCCGACCAGCTGGACCGATTTCGGCTCGACTGCGACTGTCGTCGGATAGAAGACCTGTCGCCGGGACGCGTCCGCCAGGGCCCGGCCCATCAGCTGACTGTTCTGTGCGTCGTTGGCAGAGTCATCACGGGCAACAAATCCCCCGGTCTGCTCACCGAGAATCCCGAGGAGTCGCAGGTCGGTCTTCGCCCCGACGGCGAGACTGTGAATGGGGATCTGCCGTCCCCGGAACTGGGCCGTCAATGCTTTCAGCTCTTCCGGCTGAAAGAGGTGGGCGACGCTCATGCCGTCCCCGATGATCAGCACTGAGCCGTTTTTCGTTCCCTGCAATTGCTCTCCAGCCCCCTGAAGAGCATTGGCCAGGTTCGAAGCTCCTGCCGGAAACCGACTGGCCAGGGTCGCTTTGACTTCAGCGAGTGCTGCCGCTGGAGAAACCTGAGATCCGGTCAACGGGCTGGTCGCGACGTCATACGCCAACACGGTCACACGGTCGGATTCCGGAAGCTGCTGCAGGAACGCTTCGAGCACTTCCGCGCCAAACTTCCGGTGTTCTCCCACCTGACTGGCGGAGGTATCGAAGAGCACGACATGGTTGACCGCAGCGCGGACGGGAAGAGATCCCTCGTACGGCAGGGAGACCGCACCAATGGCTGCTCCGTCCGGAGTCTGATGGGTCCGGACCACCACGTCGGCAGCCCATGCGGAGTTCGCCAGCAGCAGACTTCCCAATGCGGCCGGGAGCCAGGAGCGGAACGACTTCCAGCAGCTCAACACCTGAGGACCAGAGAACGAATCGCAAGGGACAGGAGCCGTCTGCAAAGTCTGCGAAGCGGAACGTTCCATTGAGGACCGCACAGGGTTCAGCATTTCAATTTCTCCAGGAGACGGGACACTTCGAGAACTCGAGAAGCCACCCCGCCACGATTGGGATCTGGGGACTGAGTCGCCGGGATATCCCCAGAGGACACAGCTTTCATCTTATCGAGATAAACTGACCAGTTTGAATCAAATTCCGGGAAAGATTGCATCCCCTTCCCGGAGTTCTTCGGAAACCCCCGTTACCATCCGTACGGTCCCCCTGCCATGGGGAGTGTTCCGGCGAATCCGTTCCTGAAAATCGTCACCTTCCAACTGTTCAACTGGCCACTGCGCAATTGAACACAGGCAGGCGCCTCGGACGGGTCACAGACCGACGTTGATATATTTCAAACGCTCGGCAAACACTTTCTGCAACCGGGATTTTGAGTAAATTCGAACGACTTCATTGTTGTAGGTCACCTGCCCTTGCTCATTCACTCCCAGGAGTGGCTGAAGTTCAGGCAAGGCCCGACCGGCGTACAGGCCGGCAAAAGTTTCCGGATCCACTCCACGGCCAGACTCAAGATCCTCCCGGGCATTTCCACCGCCGGAGAGAATCAGAAACAGATTGAGACCGTCGGTGATGGATTCGTACTGCCCTTTGGCCTCCAGGGCCTCTTTGGCATCCACGAGTTTCTTATACGCCTCATTGACCTTGAGCGTCGCCTGATCCGGCTTGCCGTCTTCCTGGGCCGTGACCGTCGGCAGTGCCACCTGACCGAGACCGCACAGATACCCGAATCCCATGAACAGAGCGGCCACGGCCGCAGAACGTACTCGACGGGTCATAGTCGTGATATCTCGCTGTCAGTGTAGTGGTGTGACCACTCTGTTCTGTCCAGTTTTTGAACGTGACTGACCAGCCCGAGAACCGGCTGTCACCCCATTCAAAACCAGCCATTCCAGATTCGAAGCTCCAGTCGAATTGATCGGAGTCTGTGATCTCAATGGCGTTCCCGCTGGATGGCGTTCCCACTGTCCGACCCCGGAACCGAGGCAGGAGCGGAGACGTCCGTGCTGACGGGAACCGCACGACGGCACCGCCGACGCCGAAGACTGTTCCACGACGGCGAACACCTTCCGTTCAGGTTAGCCTGCTTTTCCCAGCCGGCACAACAGTTCCCGCTGCGAATTCATGCTGCGCGACGCGAACCGGCCTGTTCCCCGCTCCGGTTGTCCGACTTTTGTCGTGAATTCCCACTCTTCTGATTGTTCGCAATCCACGCGTCAGTCACGACCAGCAATGTCCAGGCGCCCAGCAGTCCGCCGGCACAGGCGATGAATGCGATCTCCTGATCCGCAAGCTGCTGCCACCAGTTCATACTCACCCTCGGGAGAACATTTCGGACGAACAGGAACTCCACCGGCGTCACGACGCGCCTGTCTCATCAATTCGGTTCAACGGAAGCGGCAGATCAACCGGAACTCCCCCTCGCGGTGACGACTCGCACGAACCGGCGCGAACGCGCCACCTGACCGGACTCTAGCGATCAAGGAGACTTCTCCGACAAAAGGGGACTCTTCCAGCCCGAAGCCCGCCTGAAAGAGTCGTCCAGAACGGGATTTTGGGAACGGCTTTGAAAGAGGGACTCCGCTCGGCTACACTTTCACCCCCCGGGAGAGGAAAGGCTATCTCCCGCACGGTGGGACCGTGTGAACCAGGTCAGGCGGGAAACCGAGCAGCCTTAAGCATCGCGTTACCAGGTGTGTCGGGAGATAGCCTTCCCTGGCTCGGGGTGTGTCTGTTTTTCGTACACAGCTTCTGGCAGACAGCATTGAGTCGACACCGCCATTGAGCGACGAACTCTGCTGTCGCCGTTATGAGCAGCATTGGACGCTCCGGCAGAATCTGTCGACCCTGCTTCCGATTTTTCTCTTTGACCGCTGCTGTGCTGTCACTCTCTTCTTCTGAACACTGGATGAGAACGAGAGAGTCCCTTCAAAGACCAATGGCCTCCTGAAGCACCTCATCGCCAGCAAGCCCGATTGAAAAAATTCCGGCCGGGATCCAGATCTCCGGCGGCCGCTGCCGAACCCCATTGTCTGACGGACCAGTTCTGTTCTCTTTTGCAAGAGTAAACGCAGTCGTTGCCGGTGGAATCAAACATTTCTCAAACGTCCGCTGAGACACGTTGACACCTCTCGCCGACCCCCCATACAACGAGGGTGTGAGGAGTTGGAAACATCCCGTTTCCGGCGTCACCCGGGACATCATGAAGAGCATTCTTCATCGCTTGTCCTCGTGCCAGCCAGCCCGCTTTTTCCAGCCGGTCAATTGCGACCCTGTTCCGAAATCCCCCCTTTGGAACGACTGAAGACAAGCCGTCACCTGGCTCTCACATCACCGGATCATCCGGGGATCGCAGCGAAGCACTGTCGAGTACCACCGAATCATGGTTGGATTGGGTGCGACAGAGACCGGTGGGCCGACAGGAGACGGCTCGCCTCACGGCACGGAGGAAGCGCATCATGCAACGTCTGTTCAAGGAGTTCAACGTGCCTGTCGGAGTCTGCTGGACCAGTGGAGATGGCGGTACGCTGCTGTCCCCTGTTGACAGTCCGTTATCCCGACAGCAGGTCTGGTCGACCGGCCCGACGCTGTTTCTCCCTGAGAGTTACAGCCCGACCTACCAGTATCCCCTCGTCTGTGTGCTGCATGATCACGACCGGTCCGAGCAGGAGCTCTGGAACTGGTTCCCCAAAATCAGCGACCAGAATTTTCTCGGCCTGGGAATTCGCGCTCCCTTTCCTTCACGCTCCGGACTTCCCGGCCAGTTCCGCTGGCGTGGTCAGCGCCCGGACGCCAGCTGGGGTGCCATCGCCAGTTCCATCCGGGAAGTGACTCAGGAACATTCTGTCCATCCCGACCGAATTTACCTGCATGGCGTCGGCAATGGAGCCGTGATCGCCTTGCAACAACTGCTTCTCAGTCAGTTTGGCCCGAATGATGCCGACTTCGAGATCGCCGGGGTCAGTTGCAGCCAGCTGCCCGGTTGGTGGCCGCGCGTGCTTCCGCTCGTCTCGACCGATCTGAAGGGTCGACTGCTGTTTCTCGATGGACGGCACTCTCCGGAAGAAGATGCCGCGATGGACGCTCTGCGGGAAGCGGGATGCGATGTCACAACCGTCACCTCTCCGCAGTCCGACCCGATGCGCGTCATGAACCACTGGCTCATGAACAGCGTTTCGACCACGATCTGGTGAACGATCTGCCTGTCCGTTTTCACTGATGACATGCCACTGACTACATGTTCGTTTTCGCGTCCATGGCATCCCCCAGCACCGAATTCAACGCAGAATTCAACTCCGCGTCGTGCTGGTGCGTCTGACAGTAAATGCGAAAGATGAGGAAGCTGACCGGGATCGCCCGGAACAGTTCATCGTCATGCAACTCATGAATCCCGGCACCGGGATCGAAGAGAAAATTCTGCCCCCCGGCCGGGAGCCGTCGACTCGGACGGTGGTAATGCTTGGCGACATCGATGTTCAACGGCAGGTCCCGAATGGCCTTGGGAAGCCGCTCCCGAACTCGACGCAGAATGAGATCCGGCTCGGAGAAAATCGACATCCTCTCCCCTTGCGAGTTGTGGAAGTTCAGCGTGCGTTCACAGGCCATCTTCCAGCCGGTCCTTCGACAGAGAATCTCTTCCCAGCGCTGCCCCAGCGCACGTTTCTCGGGGTCATTCGATTGGGGCCAGCGCTGAATGTCGACCAGGAACGACGACTCATGAAAGTCCCGATACTCTTCCAGATGATCGATCGGGTTCCCTGAGAAGAGATGTCGCATTGTTTCCGGGAAGATCTCTTCAATCGACAGATCGAGCGCCCGCACGGTGCGATGGAAATAGACCATGCGGAACAGATTCGCCCGGGTCTCGATAAAGTGAATCAACGTCGGCAATCCACGCAGATGAATCGTCAGTCCCTGCTCTGTGAAGAAGCTGTAGTGGATCAGTCGGGCAACGTCGAACGCCCGGGTATTGAATCCGGTCATGTAGGCGTCACGCAGCACGAAATCCATGTTGTCAACGGTATAGATTCCGCTGAACAGTGAACGCAGTTTCCGGAGCCAGGCCGGATGTCCGGTTTCCGCCGTCCGTGGACGACGGATCAGCCAGGCAACGTGCTTCGGATCCAGTTCTTCCAGCGGCTGCAGCTTCGCGTTCGGGCTGCGGCGCACTCCACGAATGAGATCTCCCAGATCCCGTTCGATGATCGCGGCTCCAATGTCTTCATGTGTCACATCGAACTGATGCAGGTAATGGTCATCAAAGAAATGACCGAACGGTCCATGCCCGACATCATGCAACAAGGCCGCGAGACGGACGAGACAGTCAACGTACCCGCGCGATGGAGTGTTCGGGCAGCATTCCGCCAGGGAGTCATACCATTCCTCGATGACTTTCGACGCCAGATGCATCGCCCCGAGAATGTGCTGAAACCGACGATGCTCTGCCGACGGAAATACCCACCAGGCGGTCTGCAACTGGTGGATATGCCGCATCCGCTGCACCCAGGGATGATCGATGATCTCCTGTTCGGAAACTTCGTCCCCTCCCAGTCCGACGCGCGACACGAACGGGATGTAGCCATGAATGGGGTCGTAGGCGAGACTTTCAGTCGAGAAATCACGGCTCATCAGGATCGATCCTTCGCACAACAGCAACGCAGGGCCGGAGCAGGCACACTCTGGCGGACAGCATGGACGGCTCTTCAAACCGTCTTGAGGAACCGGCCATCTCCATCAGCGTTCTGTATGCGAAACCCCGACTCCACGCAAGCGCCCGACATCGCCGCCATGTCTCGGCAACCAGCGAGCGATCAATCTTCTGCCTTGCTGCCGTCCCCGCACATTTTCACGATACGGGGATCGAATCGGGCGACGATCTCCACGAGATCCTGCTGTGCGGCCATGACGTCGTCGATGTTCTTGTACACACCGGGGACCTCATCGGAACCGGCCGACAACACCGTGACTCCTTTTTTCTTCAAATCCCCCCGCACGGCATTGAAACGGAACGTCGCATTGGCTTTCGTCCGGGACATCACCCGACCGGCTCCATGCGATGCCGAATCAAAACTTTCAGGGTGACCCTTTCCGCGAACGACATAGGCCGGCGTCGCCATCGATCCGGGAATCACCCCCAGAACCCCAACTCCCGCTGGTGTCGCCCCCTTCCGGTGGACAATCAGTTCCTTCCCCTGATGCCTCTCTTTCCAGGCGAAGTTGTGATGGTTCTCGACCGTCCCGATGACGTTCGCTCCGAACAGCTGACTGACATTGCGATGGATGACCGCATGATTTGCCGATGCGAAGTCACCCATCAGATTCATTGCGGCCCAGTACTCCTGTCCGGCCTGAGTCGCCAGATCCAGCCAGGCGAGCCGTCCGAAATCCTTGTACCCCCGCGGCAGGTTTCTCTGCGCAATGGAACTGTAGGTTGAACAAACGGCATGACCCGGACCACGACTGCCGCTGTGACTCAGCAGTGAAGCATACTCACCGGCAGGGAGCCCCAGCAGCGGTTCCCGCAACGTCAGCAGTCCGAATTCAACGAAATGATTTCCGGACCCGGACGTTCCCAGCTGAGCCCAGGCCTTGTCTTTGTACTCCCGTGTCACACGTGTGACCGTCCAGTCCTGATCCAGGACCGGATGCAGCTGTTTTCGCTTGTGAGCTTTCCCGGTTCCGAACACAGTCCCCTCTTCGAGGGCGTTCTGAAATCGCGGCAGTTGACGTTCATCGTCGAGTGTCGAGACCGGCACATCCAGCACGGACAACTTCATACGACAGGCGATATCGACACCGACCGCATACGGGCAGACCGCTCCTTCAAGGGCGAGCACCCCGCCGATCGGCAGTCCGTATCCCACATGCGCATCCGGCATCAGCGCCGCACCCACTGCATGTGGCAGCGTGCAGGCCTCACGCATCTGTGCATGAGACGCTTCATCAATGTATTCCCCTCCCCAGGTTCGGTACGGGACGGGAGCCATGCGAATCGGGACCTCTGGCTGGAAGAGTGCTTTCGCCAGTGCGGCGAAGTGTTCATCCTGCAGATACCCCTGCGGATTGGCCACCACTCCCCGTAGAAACCCATCCAGTTCGCGGCCACGAATTCCCAGCTTCACAGCAGACTGGACTGCCATGATCGCCTGTGGAACCGCGAAGTCGGGAATTCCCAGTTTGTTCAATTGTTTCCGGTTCATTGTCCCGCATCCTTCCCCGCATCCTTCGTTGAAACGTCCGGTTCTTTCCTGAATCGGTGGGATAACGACACGGCACAATGTTCGACGTTCGCCAAGGCGATGGAGATCTGTCAAAAATTTTCAGGGATCTGCTCACTGATCTTCGCTGTGGCAATAAAAAAACGCCGCACGGAATGAATCCATGCGGCGCGATCATGTCGTCAGGTGATTCTTACAGAACCGCCCGAATTTTCTGCAGGAACTCCCGATTCGTCTCGAACTTCGCGAGTGTCCGGATCAGCTGATCCATCGCTTCGGTCGGGTTCATCGACACCAGACTCCGACGCAGCATCGTAATGCCGTCGAGCAGGTCCGGATCGAGAATTTTTTCTTCACGACGGGTCCCGGAGCGGCTGATGTCGATGGCCGGCCAGATGCGGCGTTCTGCCAGATCACGGCTCAACACCAGTTCCATGTTTCCGGTTCCTTTGAACTCCTGAAAAATGGCGTCGTCCATCTTGCTGCCGGTGTCGATCAGGGCCGTTGCACAGACCGTCAGCGAGCCCCCTTCATCGAACCGGCGAGCCGTTCCGAACATCTTTCGTGGAATGTCCATCGCACGCACATCGAGACCACCGGTCTGGATCTTCGTGTCACGTCCTCCACGCATCCACTTATTGAATGCCCGAGCCGTTCGGGTGATGCTGTCCATCAGAATGAAACAGTCTTTGCCGGATTCGGCGAGACGTTTCCCCCGTTCGATGATCAGCTGGCTGATCCGCACATGACTTTCGACGTCCTGATCCATGGAGGAAGCAATCACTTCCCCGCGGATCGTGCGTCGCATTTCGGTCACTTCTTCCGGCCGCTCGTCGATGAGCAGCACGATCAGATGGATCTCCGGATGATTGATACTGACCGCATTGGCGATATCCTGCAGGAGCATCGTCTTTCCGGTGCGTGGCGGAGCGACGATCAGGGCACGCTGCCCTTTGCCGATGGGTGTCAGCAGATCCATCACCCGCATCGTGGCCGGACGAGGTCCTGTTTCGAGCTTGATCTGCTCAAACGGGTTAATTGCCGTGAGTGTGTCGAAGTGCTTCAGTTTTTCGTAGGTCTCGACCGGTCCACCGTCGATCGTGTCGATCGTCAGCAGGCGCGGCCCCTGACCACGGGTTCCAGGACCAATCTCCCCTCGGATCTTGATCCCTTCCCGCAGATGATGCTTCTCGACAAATGAACTCGACACGAAGGCATCCGTCTCCCGGGCGCCATAATCGTTCTCAGAGGCGCGCAGGAAGCCGTACCCTTTCGGGTGGAGTTCGAGAACCCCTTCGATTGATCCGCTGGTGGCTGCGGGTTCGGCGGGTGCCGCGTTCTGCTCGAATTTGGAAATCCGACGTCCACGGTTCGGGCCAGGATGATTGCTGCGTCCCCCACGCGGTTGCTGCTGCTGATCACGTCGATTCCGGTTATTCCCGGTATTCTGACGGTAGTGACCGCCTCCGCCGCCGCCTCCACCACCACCGGACTGCTGGTTTCCATAGGAGGAATGTCCCTGTGACGGGCCCCCTTCATTGCGGCGTCCGCGACGGCGACGGCGACGACGGGGACGACGGTCTCCATCATCTCCCTCGGATGCGGGACGTTCTGAATTTCCCGAGTCGAAGCCGCGTGGTTCGTCTTCGGCCGATTCCGGATCGTCATCATCGCTCCCGGCGTCGAAATCGTCTTCGCCGAAATCGAGAAGGTTTTCTTCGACCGGGGGGCGAGCCGGCTTCGCACGTTCCCGGCGTTCCCGTTTTTCCGGGCGCGGGGCAGGAGCCGGTTCGTCTTCCACGATCCCGGCCCCAAAATCCTGATCGTCAGCAGACGACGCCGGACCGGCGGCGACATCATCATGTTCCAGTTCGGCTGCCGGGTTCGCCTTCTTGCGTGGCTTGCGAGGACTGCTGGGACGTCGTGAACTGGATGAAGAAGAACTCTTTGGAGGCATACCAAAACCTGATTTTGAACTGACGAGAAGATCGATCGTTTTTCAGCGGGAACCGGAGCCGCAGTCGGAAGAGAGGGGGCAACCCTGTGCGAAACGACACATCATTTCGCTTCACTGACGCGTGATTCGGACAAAGCCCGGATCTCTGGAAACCGGTGTTTCCAAAAGAGCCTGTCCCGGAATCGAAGTCCGGTTAACAATCTGTCTTTTGTGGTGATGAACAATCCACAACGGGTCTAAACAATCACAGAATGACCGGAAACGCTCCGGTCGAACAAGACGTTTTCCAGAAGGCACTGACCAGCCGGCAAGAGCCGGTCTCCCTGATTCATCGCACCCAATGATGGTGTTCTGCACTCTTCAGGAAACAGGTGCTGAAACCAGTCTGCGTCAACACCATTCCACCTGGCAAGGCGAACGGCATTCACAACCAACTGGCGACAGCTTGCTGCCGGGCATTTGTGAACAGACGGAGTATTGCCAACTCAGGGAAAGAAGTCCGGACAGAGAAATCACAACCACAGCTGTGAGGACGATCCCTGTCCTGCCACGTTCCCTTCACTGGTTCCACACAACGTGCTGACATCCTTGATTTCGTGTGCAGCCGGGCCGGGTTCGCCCCAAAACCGTTCCAAGTACTGGAAGCCGTGTCCTGGAACATTCCCCATTCCCCTGAAATCCGATCCTCAGTGTGACAAGCCAATCCCCTGACAGCCCCCGCAGAATCACGCGACAATCGTCGACAAAAGCATTCTGCACACTGCCAGACAGATCCGGAAACCAGTGGTTTTTGATAAACGGCTTCTTCCACAGCTCGAAACACTGTGCAACGCGGAATCCCAGATTTTGGACCCATCGTCGACACATTAACGGGGTGACTCCCCTGATCCGGTCAATTCCGAAGCAGACGCTCCTCTGCCGATTTTCCGACAGAAGCCATCGCCGCTCGTCACTCCCCAGACAGACTTGAGCCCCGCCTCACCCACCGAAAGTTTTTTCACTGGATCCTGGCGTCTCAAAGAGACCAGCCTGGGCAGATCACCCTGACAGAACCCGTTGACTTCCGGTGATTTCTGGATTGGCTTTTCCCACTGAACGCTGACCGCCGGACAAACTGTCCAACAGACCTCAGCTCCCGGGAAAACATGCTCTTCAGTGATCAACCCCGGCGTCAAACCGAACATTCCCGTTTGATTCCGGACTCCACTGGCGAGTTACCACCTGCCTGACATTCAGGTCTCTGCCTGAAAACACATCTCGCTGAAACGGCCATACGACAGCACCCGGAACGGAATTGCCACCTGAACGACTGTTCAATCCGCGATCAGCGAATTCAAACACCTTTCCTGAAGCGAAGTGGGCGATGCAGAATCCTGCAATTGCTTTGTTTTCGCATTCAAGCAAACGCAACGAAAACCGCTACGTGGAGGACGTCTTTGTGTTCCAAATACACGATTTGTTTTGAGAACAGACAGAAATTGACGTCACTGAAGCAAATATCTTTACTCGAATCATAGCTCCCAACCGACTTCTGTCAATCGAGAGCTGTGAGGTACTATCGGCGATTTTCCCTGCAAAAGTCAATATGGTTTCAGGAAGGGATCAGAGCCGGCTGATTTTTCTCCGCCGGCAGCCCTGTCATCGAATTCCTGCGGGACCGGTTTCGGCGACTGAATGGGGGGAAGCCGCCCCGGAACAGGCCGACTCGCCCAGCCACCACCGGCCTGGCTTTCCCCAGAGAACGCCGGATCCACCGTGGTCGGGCCACCACAATCCGGCGGCACCGCCGGGGCTGATTCTTCGACGGCCGATGCCTGCATCACCGTCTCGGCATCCAGAACAATCGGGCCCGGCTTCGTGGCCGGAGAGACAAACATCCTCTCCTGAGCATAGGCAGCAATCGGCCCATTCATCCCTGGTCGGGCTCCGGCGATCGGAGAATCCTGGGTTTCTCCCACAAACTGCAGCTTGTTCTTATAAATCGAGCCTTTCTGGAACGGGCCAATTCCGAAGAACCACATATCCTTGGCCGTCGAGCGGGCCACCGAACTTCCGGACTGCCAGATCACTTCACGACTCACACGCTCATACGCAAAAATCCCGAGCTTGGTTGCGGCCGACTGATCATTTCTCCGGGCGACCGAGAGTTCTGGAATCGTCGCCGGAGCCGGTGCTCCGGTGGTGGCCTGGGCGGCAATTGAAGCGGCACTTCCAATCGCGCTGTTCGAAGGAATCCCGTAGACCAGTTCATGCGAATCCGTCCCCAGCACACCGATTCGGCCTTCGAGGACATAGTCGGCCTCTTCGAGATTCTCCATCAGCAGCAATCCTGCGGCGGCCATCTGCTGGCGGAGAGAACTGATGACGTACTCCGAGTTGACGAATCCCACTCCCTTGTAATTCAGCATATACTTCGTATCGAAGTACACCTTCTGCCCAGCCATCGGTGTGAAATCGATTTTGGCAACCGCCGCATCGACAGCGTCCGAGTTGAGCATCTGCTCCGTCGCCTGATTCTGTTTCGTCGTGCCACAGCCCGTCGCCAGCAACACCAGCAGGCAAACCGCCACACTCAGTTGGCGCAGCATCACAGACAGCCGGTCCGGAAACCGCCAGCTGAGACCTGTCAGACTGTCATGGCAGGAACAATTCATGGAACACGATGGGGACGGATTGACCCTCGACCTGTCCGCCTGTTTTGACAGAACACAGACAGGACCGACAGACGCTTGTCACCGGGAATCCCTGCAAGATTCCCCAGAGACCAGACCAAACAACACTCAAGGTCAGGGGACAACGGTGGCCACCGAAAGGGAGGTCGCAACACAGGGAAAACAACAGGAAGGGGAAACAGGAGGGGAGCAGCAGTGTAATTTCCAGCAGCAGATTCCACCAAGAGGATTTCCACGCCTGAAGGTTTGCGCCATTCCTCCAGTTTCACCAATCTCCTTTTGACAACGGTCTCCCGGCCGCTTTACGGTCGAACCAGCAGGATTTTGTTGGAACTTTGAGAATGATGGCGCCGGTCGGCGCGATGAGGAGCGGCGAAATGAATCGGAAGTTGGATTCCCGGGGACTCTCCACCGGATGGAAACGGACCGTGCAGCAGCACCTGGCAGCGGCCCTGTTCGGACTGGCCGGAACATGCTGTGCCACTACAGGTTTCGCGGATCCGATGATTCCCCCGCTGCCGGAACTCCCGGCTGTGGATCCGGCCGTTTCTGAGCCGCTCACAGCCAGCCCGATCCCGTCCAATCCCACCCCGCAAAGCCTGGTCCCTGCCTTCCCCGGTTCAGCGACTGCCGTCCAGCGACCGGAATCGACCACCGTCCGGTTTGAAAAAGAGAACTGGACGATGACCATTTCTCCCGGGGCCACGGCTTCGCCTGCCGCAGATGAGTACCGACGAATCTACGAGTCGATCCCCTATCGACGGACGGAATATCTCGCGAATCCAGGCTATCGTCATGACGCGACACTCGAACGCCTGTTCGGGCAACTTCGCCCGACAGTGATTCAGCGGACCGATCACGCCGAACGGGTCGTCAATCCCCGGCCTGACGTTCGCCAGCCGTATCCTGTCTCACAGTCAGAACTGGAACAGTACCGGCTCTGGTTCTATACCGGGCTGCCGTTTCCCCCACTGCTGAGCCCGATTCAGTGATCCTTTCAGGACTTTTCGCTGAATCCCCTCTCACTTCTCAGGTTCCGCCAGGCGCGCGGAACCTGTTTTTTCGCGCGGACTTCCTCCGCCGTCTCACTTGGAATACGCTTATCGACGGTCCACCGAATCCGCAGTTGTCCCGATCATCCGCCCTCCGGCGATGACGACTCTTCCGGAGACCCGGTGGAAGCGATTCTGTCTTAGCGCTCAACTGACGGCAGTGTGATCGGATTCGATGCGATTTCGAGCCTGCCAGAGGGCTTCACACCGGAGAAGATTAGACGTGTCTCAACTCGGACTTGACCACTTTCAGAAGAACCATGACTTCCTGATCGGCATCGACTCGGACGGCTGCGCGTTCGATTCGATGGAAATCAAACACAAAGAATGCTTCATTCCGAACTTCATCAAGCACTTCGGACTGCAGCCGATCTCCAAATACGCCCGAGAAGCGGCCGAGTTCACGAACCTGTACTCCAAAACCCGTGGTGCCAACCGCTTCCCGGCCTACCTGCTGGCGCTCGACCTGCTCGAAAAGCGGGATGAAGTTCAGCGCCGGAATGCGAAGCTCCCGAAGCTGCAGGGAGTCCGCGACTGGGTGAAACGGGAAACCAAACTCGGTACCAAAACACTCGGGCCGGAAGCGGAAAAGACGGGCGATCCGGACCTGAAGCAGGCCTACGCCTGGTCCAAGGCCGTGGATGATGCCGTCGCCGATCTCGTTCACGATGTGCCTCCCTTTCCCGGAGTGGAAGACGCCCTCAAGACACTGCAGGCCAAAGCAGACGTCATCGTCTGTTCAGCCACCCCGAACGGGGCGCTGCAGAAAGAGTGGCAGGAACACGGAATCGATCGCTACGTTCAGGCGATTGCCGGGCAGGAAACCGGGAGCAAGAAAGAATCCCTGAATGCCTGCAAAGCGTTCGGTTATGCTCCGGAAAAGATTCTGATGATCGGTGACGCTCCAGGAGATCAGGCAGCCGCCCAGGCAGTCGGTGCCCTGTTCTACCCGATCAATCCAGGCCATGAAGAACAGAGCTGGGTCCGCTTCAATCAGGAAGCACTTGCCAGGTTTTTTGATGGCACTTTCGCAGGAGCCTATCAGGAAACATTGATCCGGGAATTTGAAAAGTACCTGCCGGAACATCCGAGCTGGTGAGGAGATTGCAGTCCCCGGCGCGGAGGGAGTCGAGACCGGTTCCCCGCGCCGGAGCTGAGCCGGAATGAACAGTCGCTATCGTAAACAGACGCTCTTTGCCGGACTGGGTGAGTCTGGCCAGGAGCGTCTGCGTCTTTCGACGGCCGTACTCGTCGGTTGCGGGGCACTCGGCTCCGTGATCGCCGACTCTCTCGTCCGCGCCGGTGTCGGAACGCTGCGTCTGATTGACCGGGACTTCGTCGAACTCTCCAACCTGCAGCGTCAGGTCCTGTATGACGAACAGGACGTCTCGCAACGCCTCCCCAAAGTCATCGCCGCAACAGAGAAGCTCCGGCGAATCAACAGCGACGTCCATCTTGAACCACACGTCACGGACTTCAACCCTGGCAACTGCCTGGAGTTGATCGCCGGTGCCGACGTCATTCTGGACGGAACGGACAACTTCGAAACCCGATTCCTGATCAACGACGCAGCCGTCGAAACGGGAACACCGTGGATTCACGCCGGCTGTGTCGGCAGTCATGGACAGACCATGACGATCCGGCCGGGAGTCACTCCCTGCTTTCGGTGCCTGATGCCGGAAGCCCCCGGCCCCGGAACGGGTGACACCTGCGACACCGCCGGGGTGATCGGTCCGGCCGTGAACATCATGGCTTCACTGCAAGTCGTCGATGCCCTGAAAATTCTCTCCGGCCAGCGGGAGTCCATCTCTCCGGTCCTCCGGATCGTGGATGTCTGGTCCGGCAGCTTCCGGACTCTGGCACTCTCTTCACTTCCAGCGGACAACTGTCCCTGTTGTCACGGTACCGAACGGCTCTGGCTGCGCGGAGAACGAGGCGCTCAATCGACCGTGCTCTGTGGCCGGAATTCCGTCCAGCTGACACCGGACGTTCCGACGCGAGTCGATTTCGACCAGATCGCTGTTCGCCTGAAACCACTGGGAGAAGTTCGCCAGAATCCGTTCCTGCTGATCTTCCGCCCGGAAGACTCGAATTGCGAACTGACCCTGTTCCGGGACGGCCGAGTCATTCTGACCGGAACGGAAGATCTCACCGTTGGACGCTCTCTGTACGCCCGCTATATCGGGATGTAGAGCAGCCTGCTCAAACCGATTTGAGCGAAGACTTCATGCCGTTGAGAGACGATGAATCCGCACGCGCGCCTCAGGCGGCCTGAGGAATTGTCAGCTGAGCATCTGCTGCCAGAACTTCGCCCACCAGGTTCAGGTAATCTTGCGCACCGGTCGAACCTTGTGCGTAGTCAAAGATCGACTGCCCGTGACTGGGAGCTTCCGCCAGTTTGATATTGCGGCGGACGCGGGTCTGAAAGACATGAGCGCTGGCCCACGGAGCATGGGGATCGCTGCCGTTCAGGAACGTCATCAGATCATCGGTGACGTCTCCGGCCAGCCGTGTCCCGGTCTCATACAGACAGAGCATGATGCCGGTGACTTTCAATCCACGATTCAACCGTCGGGCAACCAGTGCCGTGGTTTCAAAGAGTTTCGACAGACCCTGCAGTGCGAAAAAGTGGGGCTGCAGCGGGATGAACACTTCTGACGCGGCGGTCAGTGAATTGATTGTCAGGACGCCCAACGACGGCGGACAATCCATGATGATGTAGTCGTACTGGTCATAGGCCCCGGCGGCCTGCAGGGCATTTCGCAGAACGAACTCCCGTCCCGGAGCGTCCACCAGTTCCAGTTCCGTAGCGGCCAGATCGAGATCCGCCGGGGCCAGCCAGAGATTCTGGGCCACCATCTGCGAGATCTCACCGAACTGTTTTCCACCGGTAAAGACCTGATACACCGAATGAGCGCCACTGGCGACTTCCACTCCCAGGTGCAGCGACGCGTGTGCCTGCGGGTCGAGATCGATCAGACAGACCCGCTTTCCATGTCGGGCCAGGCCTGCCGCCAGATTCACACTGGAGGTCGTTTTTCCCACGCCCCCCTTCTGGTTCATGACGGCAATCGTACGCATCTCTCAACCTCTTGTCTTGCGAGCAGTTCTGGCAACGGGAGCCTCTTGTTCCCGACGATTCGTGCCGCAAATTTAACAGAGACGGAAAGATCGCTGATAGAGCAATTTTTCAGGACCGGGCCGCCATCCAGCCGGCGGCCAGAAAGCATTTGACGTCGATCAGTTTTCCGGCCTTCTGCTGCCGTTTGAACCAGGCGGAGATCCGATTCAGCGGGACAACGTGAACCAGAATGTTCTCTCCGTCGACCCCGCCCCCTGCGGCCACTCGGGTGACATTGCGAGCCAGGTAAAAGTGAATCGTTTCCGTCGCCATGCCGGAGGTCGTCGGACCGTCGATCAGGAGTTTCAGGTGTTTCGCGGCATAGCCGGTTTCTTCAAGCAGTTCGCGTCGGGCGGCATCTTCGAAATCCGTATCACTTTCCAGTTCGTCTCCAACCAGTCCGGCCGGCAGATCAATGACCTGCTTTTCAAACGGATACCGATATTGTTCGACCAGTACGAGTTCCTGATTCCGTGTCACCGGAATGATCGCCACCGCGCCGATTCCACGAATGCGATGCACGTATTCCCAATGGGCGTCTTTCACCAGCTGCAGGTATTTTCCCTGAGCGAGAATCGTTTTCTCTGACGTCATGGTGCGGATCTGTGGTCGTGGACAGGTCACGGGCAGAGCAGAGATCACAGGCCAGCCCTCTTCTCTTCGATGGACAAAACAGGCAGGTTCGCCGTTCGGACAGTCAGTGCCGCCGTGTCGTCGCTCAAAGGACGATCTTACGGAAACACTCTCCCAACACTACGCTCCAAAACCGGCGAATTGGCTCAATTCCTTCGAAATTTCCACGATTTCCATCAGGTTCTCCCGCTTGATGGCAGAGAACAGGCCGGCGTTGTATCGTCAGACAACAACGCATGACACGGCCCAGAGCATTTCCATCAGATGTCTGGCCGACCTGGCACGCGGGCACCAGCGTTTTTCCTGGTGAAACGCGTGCTGCGCGGCCACATGAGAGACCGAACCGGTCCAGGTCGTCAGGCTGAGTCACTCGGGGATGACGCAGACCAGACACCGCATGATCGCTTCCGGCGGAAGCAACACCCTGGCAGACAGGAATGACCCATGAACTTCGCAGCGCAGTTTGAATCAGCACTTCCCTACAACGACTTCCTCCAGAAATACGGAACGCCGGAGCAGATTCGGCGCTGGAACGAGTTTGCCGAAACCGTCACATTGACCGCGGAACAGACCGACCTGCTCAAATCATTTGTCCGCCAGATGAAGGTTCTTGTTCTGGCCGGAACCTGGTGCGGCGACTGCGTGAATCAATGTCCAATTTTTGAAAAGTTCGCAGCCGTCGCGCCGCAGATTCAGCTGCGCTACGCCGACCGGGACGACAACCCGGAACTGGCGGCCGCCCTGACCACCTGTGGGGGAGCCCGGGTTCCCTGCGTGGTGTTCCTGAGTGAAGATGGCCAGTTCTGCGGACGTTACGGCGACCGGACTCTGTCAAAGTACCGCAGTGTCGTGCAGTCACTGGCCGGGGCGAGCTGCCCGACGGGACTCTCTGTCGACGGCGACCTGACCGTTTCCGTCCTTCAGGACTGGCTGAATGAATTCGAACGGATCCAGTGGATGCTCCGCACCTCCGCCCGCCTGCGACAGCTGCATCAGGATTAACACCTGCAGGCGGATGTGGAATTCCTCGCCTCGATCCGTCATGAATTTTCGGAGATCGTCCAGAGTTGACCGGATCCGGGGAATGGATACACTGTCCCCTCGCAACGCGGTCGTGGCGGAATTGGCAGACGCGCAAGATTCAGGTTCTTGTGTCCGTTTAGGACGTGGAGGTTCGACTCCTCTCGACCGCACTCTGAAAGTATTCGCTTTCAATGTGTTACGCAAAGCGTCTTCTCCATCCGGGGAAGACGTTTTTTTGTTGGTCGAAGCGATTTGCGGAGCGTTCCCTGCGAAGACCGCTCCACGAAACAAACCGGAGAGCCAACGCTGCGATTCGCCGCCGCGATTCACCGGTCTTGGGGGTCACCGGTCCTGGGGGCTCCTTCTCCCCAGTCGAGGAGATAGATCCCTTCTTCCTGCAGGCCAATGACGGCCCATTCTCCGAGGGGATCGCACAGGACATCGATGACCTGATCGCTCACCGTGGACTTCCAGAGCTGATCACCGTCACTGTCCATCCAGAACAGTGAACGCTCGACCGTCGAGACAATCACTCGTTCCGGTTCATAGCTGACATCGACCCGATTGACCGTCCCGTCGACCAGATACGCCCCGATAAATGTTCCGTCTCCGTCGAGTGCCTGAACACCGTGGGTGAAGCTGGCCGTGTATACCAGGTCTCCTTCGCCTGTAATGGAGAGCTTTCCGACATTGGCCATGTTCCGTTCTTGCCAGACCTCGGCTCCGCTCAAGTTGTAACAGCAGATCAGTCCATTTTCGGCCGCGGCAAACAACAGTGGCTCAGTGGCACAGAAGGCGAGATACGACAACGGGCGCATGGTCTCGAACTGGGCCAGCTTCTTCCCCCGTTCGTTGTAGATCAGTGTCTTGCCGCAGGCGAGAGAGACCGCCAGCTGATTGCCATACGGAGACAAGGCAATTCCCAGACAGACATCTGGAAGAGAAAGTTTCTGCAGGATTTTCAGCGACGGGTCGAATCGGGCGACTTCATCATCCCCCAGAATCGCCGCCCCACAGGCCCCGTTATCACTCCAGGCGATGGAGATGGGGGCCGGGGAGACTCGGGTGAGGCCCGCAATTCGCCCCGTCCGGTCGATTCGCTGCAACGTGCCGGTCCGGTCGGCGGTGAAAATGTTTCCGGTTTCTCGGCTGAGACACAGGCAGCTCAGCGGGCCGTCAGTTCCAACCCGCCATTTGACACGAGGAGCCAGCCCGCGCCCCTGCAGCCATTTCGGCTGCAGTCGGGAGTCGGACTCGTTGGCATCACTCATCGTTGCGTGAATTCCAGATCATTCAGCTGGCGAAGTGCTTCCCGGAGATCCGGGTCGTTCGCCAGATCGACCTCTCCCAGCATCCGATGTTCCGGTCCGTTCTGGACGACAACATCCGGCTGCAGGCCGATTTTACTCCAGTTGTTCCCGTTCGGCGAGTAGAACTTGGCCGTCGTGATCCGGATCGCTGTCGAGTAGCGGGTATCGAAGATCGACTGGACGCTCCATTTTCCGAATGAAGTCCGTCCGACGATCACTCCCCGCTTGTGGTCACGAATCGCACCGGCCACGATTTCGCTGGCACTCGCACTGTTTTCGTCGATCAGCAGCACCAGTCGGGTATTCCACGTTCCCGGCTTATGGGCCGAATACGTCATGTTCTGATCGGCAGATCGCCCGCGAGTCGAGACAATCACGCCTTCTTCCAGAAACCGGTCCAGCACTTCAATGGCCGCGGTCAACAGTCCGCCTGGATTTTCACGCAGATCCCAGATCAGCGATCGCATTCCCTGGCGGGAGAGTTCATTCAGAGCCTGATCCATTTCCGCGACGGTGCTCTGCTGGAATCCGGTCATCTGCAGATAGGCAATCCCCTTCGCCTGATCGATCATCTTGTAGACGGGGATGCTTTTGACCTTCACTTCACGCCGCACACAGGTGACGTTGATAATGGAGCTTCCATTTCGGGTGATTTCGAGGACGACCTGACTGCCTCCCCGACCAGCCAGCAGCCCGGCCGCTTCTTCCGTCGTCATGTGACGGACATCCCGTCCATCGACACCGGAGATGTGATCTCCGCGACGCAGCCCGGATTCGGCCGCAGGACTCTCTGGAAGAACCTGTGACAGGCTCATTCCTTTGCCGGGATCGGCTTCCATCACGATTCCGATTCCGACGAATTCCCCTTTGATGTTTCCGAACAGATCCTGTTTCTTGCCGGGACTGAGGACGTTGGAATAGTCGTCCAGACAGTTACAGGCTCCGAACACGTACTCCATCACAATCGGACCCGCTTCGAGCCCGACCCGATCACGGCACAGATCGCAGACTTCGGCCACGAGTTGCCGTGCGCCGGCCATGCCGTTGACGGGCTTGTTCCAGTATTGTTCGAACAGTTCACGACGGAGCTTCTGCACCCGTTCATCCGGTGCTCCGAACAGATTCTCGTCAAGGAAGCGCGGGTTCCCCAGAGCCAGCCAAAGGCTTTCCGTGCCGTGGGCCGCGAGCGAGGTGGTATTGATGGAATCGACATAGTAGGACTGCACGTTCAGCAGAACATCGTCATACAGGGCAAAAGCCGTATCGCGAGACATCGGCTTCAGCGACCGGACGAAGGAGTCATCCGAATACCGGCGAGAGATCGCAAACTGGAACTGGGAGCGACGCAGGCCCCGGGTCAGGTTCTCCTGATCCGGCCACTGCTTCAACGCCTTCTTGTAGAGGTCAATCGCCTCTTTCCAGCTGCGTTGCTCCTCCAGCTGGACTCCTCCGGAGACCGCTGCCTGAACATCGGCGAGTTCCTGCGCGACACACCAGTTCGTGACGAGCAGACAGCAGAACACCCATGTGAAGGCTGACCGAACCAGTCGTTGAATTCCGTCCTTGAAAGTCGTCAAATCCATTCTGCTCCCCTTTACGCTTGGCAGACCTTGGACACCTTATTTGCCGACCCTCCCTGTCCCGGCGGAATGAAACGTCGTCCAGAAAAAGACCGGATCGTCGCGTTTCCGCAGACGGCGTCCTCACTGTTGCCGTCATTCGAACCTAGTCCACGATGCCATGAGGAGCAATGATGCACAAGCCCCCAACTTGATGAAAAAACACCGCACCCGCCGATTTTCCAAAGATCAAATCAGTTCAACGGAATCACACAAACTTTGCAGGGGAGGAAGTTCGGGTTATTCAGGCAACCAACACCGACCCCACCCCCTTACAATCATCATTTCCCCACCAGACACCCCCTGCCATGCCGCCGCATTCAACAAGATCCCGCCAATCAGTACCATCTATACGAACCACCCGTTGATGCCGTTCCGCTGCAGTTTCGCATCATTCCAGGACGGCAATCAGAAGGAGAACACCACGATGGCAAAATGCGACCAGGGCTATCTCTGTGAGGTGTGCGGGAAAGAAGTCCCGAACATTGGCCTGAGCGATCTCTATTTGAGATTCGTGATCGGTGAAATCTCCGCCAGACAGCTGCTTTCTGCTCCGGAACGGCACCTGGAATGCAACCCAACGCTGTCACAATTCATTGTTGCGGAAGGCTTTCCGCCGGTGACCGCAACGGGACTCTTCGCCAAGGACCAGCTCGATCCCGAGGACGTCCGTCGGCGGGAAGAACTGGTGACACGTGGCTGGAAGCGGCTCCAGGAACTGAAAAAACTCCGCATTCCGATTCAGGAATATCCACTGCCGGAGTTTCAACGCAATTCTCCCGGGCAACCACACTGAACAGCTCAAAGGATTCTGTTAGAATTGCCGTCATGTCCCCCAGGCCGCTCCCTTGCAGGTCGCTGTTTGCCCCCCATTTCCGGCACGCTGACCTGACACCTCGAATTGCCGCTGCTCGAATTGCAGTTGTCAGAGAAACAGGACCTTTCGTGAGCACCGTTCAACCGATCGCCGGAGTCCACGCTGACGGGGAGTCGGATCTGGAAACGATCTACCCCTCGGTGGCCGCACTTCCACTGGGACGCTGGATCGGGCGCGTCATGGAACATCCAGCACACATCCAGAACACACCGCTCCGGCTGACCTGCCTGACACTGCTGGGGCTTCCAATGACACCGCTGTCCCTGCTGGCGTACGGACTGGGCAAGCTGACCGGACGCTGTTATGTCATCACGAATCGCCGCATTTATTCCCGGCCGATGATCGGCAATCGACGGCTTCAGGAAGTCCCGGTTTTCGAAATCGACCACATGGAGATGACGACACTTCCCGGCGAACCGTTCTTCCACGCCGGGGAATTGTTGATCAGGAACGCAGACGGGAATCTGCTGATGCAGATGTCAGGCATCCCGACCCCGGATCGCGTCCGGCACCTGATCCAGACCCTCAGGGACTCCCGACGGCAATCCCAGGCAGTCCTGGACCAGATCGAAGCCCGACAGCAGCCTGTCCCGACACAAACCCAGGGCTGATCCCATGCGTATCGCGGTCATTGGAGCAAATGGCCAGCTTGGCACGGACTTGATGGCCGCTCTTCCAGATGCGATCCCGCTGAATCGCGCCGACCTGGAACTGACGGATCCGGCCAGTGTCGAGCAGGCACTCCGGGAACTGGCTCCGAACCTGGTGATCAATACGGCCGCCTACAATCTGGTCGATCAGGCCGAAGACCATCCGGAACTCGCCTTTGCCGTCAATCGTCACGGGCCGGCATCTCTCGCCCGCTGGTGTGCAAAACAGGATGCGGTGCTTGTCCAGATCAGCACCGACTATGTCTTTGGAGGAGATCCCGGCCAGCGTTCACCACTCGTCGAATCAGACCGCCCCCTCCCCGTCAGCGTTTACGGGAGCAGCAAGTTTGCCGGAGAAGAGGCGGTCAAACAGCTCTGTCCCCAGCATTTCATCATCCGCACATGCGGGCTGTACGGACGAGCCGCGACGAAAACCAAAGGAAATTTCGTCAATACGATGCTGCGATTGGCAGACGAACGACCGGAATTACGGGTCGTACATGACCAGTATTGCACACCCACCTACACACAGGACGTCGCAGCGCAGATTGCCCTGCTGGTCCGCAAAGGGGGGAGCCACCAGTTTGGAACCTATCACGTGACAAATGCCGGAAAGACCTCCTGGTTCGATGTCGCGACCGAGGCTTTACGTCTCGCGGGCAAGTCGACTCCTGTCCTGCCGATTTCAACCGAAGAATATCCCACGCGCGCCCTGCGACCGGCGTACAGTGTTCTGAACTGTGACAAAATCCAGTCCGTGACCGGCCAGAAAATCCCGCACTGGGAGGACGCGCTGGCCCGTTATCTGAAAGAGATTCAGGTGACGTAATTTCGTCACGTTCGCCAATCGTGTGAATTGTCAGCCTGATCGTCCCTGTTCCGGAAAAAATTGAACCACCCTGACGGGTTTCGACGTTCTCTCAGACAGGCAAAATTGGGGGACGGACAGGAAATCCGTTTTTCAGATGTCATTCGATTTGAAGTCGTCTCGACGCTCCGCCTGAAATGCTACAATTCGGTTGCTGAGCGTCATGAGTGGGGACGTTGCCGGCCCCGGTTTTCGGAATTGGTCGATTCACTCTGATTCCTTTCCTCTGATCCATCAGGGACTGATGAGCGGCTGGTTTACCAAAGCGAAAAACGCCCTGTCTCGCCCCGAGCCGGAGAAGCCGCAGCCATTCCAACTTTCCTGTGAATGCGGTGAACTGCACAGTGGATTCCGGCGGCAACGGCACCAGCGTCTCATCTGTAAAGTCTGCGGTCGGGCACTCTTTCTGCTCCCGCGCGATGTCTATCCTCCGCCCCAGGCTGCTCGACCGCCCAAGCAGACCGACGTCACGTCTCCCCGTGACGATCTGACAGAAGTCGCCCCCGTTTCGATCACGAAACTCCGCAAACGGACAAAAGGAAAACAAGCGGAAGATCCGGAGACAGCCCATCCCCGCACGAAGTCCGCACCGGCGTCTGCATCGTCCCGGCAGCACCCGGTTTCACAGAAGATTCCCACACACTGGTCCCGGGAGTTGTGGACGCAGTGGGAACAAGGCCTGCAGCACTTTTTTTCATTCCGGTTCTGGAACCCGTTCCGGATCGTTTCTTTGTCAGTCATCGTCATCGTGCTGTTCACAACCGCCTGGATGATCCGCCAGAGTCAACTGGCCCATGCCCTGGCCGTGGTCAAGAAAAATGGAGAACAGGGACTGGCAGCAATCCAGCAGTCTGACTGGTTGACGGCACAGACCGAACTGGCCCTGACCGTCCCTGCACTGGATCGCCTGGGACGACAGGATCCTGATGCCCAGCGCATGCGCCAGTATGCGCGAGAGACACAGGCTCTGACGTCTCTCTGTTCCAACTCTCTGGGGGAGATCCTGAAAGACGCCGCTGAAGAGCGCGCCCGGCAGGGAGAAAGCTCCCAGCAGCGCCAACTGACAGAACAACTGTATCGGGGCCAATGGCTGATCCTCGAGGGAGTCCTGCGTGATGTTCGCACCAAAAACAAAAGGAACCCGTTGTACGAAATGCCGCTCCCGGGAATGGATGCTGCCGTTCAGGTGTCCGGGGCTCCATTCGCGAAACTGATTCCGAAAGGAGAGTCCCGCTCCACGATCTTCGCCGGAGAAGTGAAGGCCTGCCGCTTCGACGACGATTCCCAGCGCTGGATCATTGAACTGACTCCACAGTCTGCATTTCTCTGGAGTCATCTCGAGACCTATCTCGCGGCCGGGTTCGAATTGAATCATGCGCGCCCCGAGCCGGTTGTCACTGCCGAACTGCAGGCCCAGGCACAAGCCGTCGGAGAACAGCCATGAAGCGCACTCTCTGCCTGCTGGTCATCTCCTGCTGGGGACTCGTCTGGTCTCCTCCCCTGATGGCGCAGGCGCGCTCCATTCAGGAGTTCCTGCAGTATCAGGAGAAATGGGAAGAGTTCACACTCACCGAGTATGACTGGCATCTCGAAGGACGATTCGCACTGATCAGCGGGGATCAGATGACCTTCACTCATTGCCCGCTCCCGATCCTGATTACCGAGGAGATGTCACGGAATCGTGGAAACACCGGAGTCGTTGAAGTGACCGGCCAGATCGTTCGCCACAACGGCAAACTGGCCTTCCGTGCGAAGTCCCTGAAATCGATCCCCCGGGACCGGGACCGGTTGCGGAATCTGCGGTTCGGCATCGATTCGACCAAACCGGAAGAGTGGTACAAAGTCGCCGACTGGGGACATCGACGGGCCGCATTCTACTCAGACAAAGTTCTGGAAGAGGATGCCAGGAATCTCGACTGGAATGGAGTGACGACAGCACTGCGGCGGCTCAGCCTGGCCGACGAAGCAGGCCTGGAAGCACTCGTCACCACTGCCCGCGAAAAGCAGATGGATGAAGAACTGATTCAGCGGATTCTGCATGATTCCCTGCAGGCAAAACGTCTGTCACTCCAGAAACAGGAATGGAACCCGGAGGCTCAGCAGCAACTGGAAAAACAGGTCTTCGAAGAACTCCCCGGCAGCCGCACTCCGCTGAAAACCTGGCCTGTCGACCTGCAGAAGCAGTACACCGCGTCCCCGTCACAGTTCTACGCGGATGCAAAAGAAGAAACCCGTCCGACGTTGAACCGAATCTTCGCCGTCTCCCTGCTGGCAGATCGCTTTCGGCACGAAACCCGCCCTGACGGTCGGAACAGTTTCGAAATCGCGGACCGCCTGAGAACGGAGATTCCGGAACGTGCGGATCTGTTGCACGACGCACTCAAGAACGGCATTCGTTACTTCCAGTCACAGGTTCCCACGATGACCCGTTCGGAACTGGACCAGTTCTGCCAGAGACTGGAACGGGAAAACGAAACGCTCGTTCTTCAGGACGTGAAACGAAAATGGCTGACCGCCCGCGAGCCGTTCTATCGTCAGGATGGAGCGCGGGGGCTGGCCGATCTCGCGGAGCAATGGCTCTCGCTGCTGCAGGATCAGGAGCAGGCAACGAAATTCTATATCGACTCCTGGAAAGCCAATACAGAGTACACTCCCGCGACAGAATGGCTGACGCGTCACGGAATGAAGCTGGTCAACGGAAACTGGATGTCTGCCGCGGAACTGGCGGCCATGCCACTGTCTCCGATTGAACTCGCCATCCGGGACGGCCGTGTCGAAATCGGAATGACCCGCCAGCAGGTTCTCTCGGCACTCGGCGGGGCTCCCAGTTCGCTGACACGTTCCGCAACGAGTCGGGGAGTTCAGGAATGGTGGGAATATGACAGTGCCGGTGTGGTCATTCAGTTCGGTCGGTCCCGGCGGCAGAACGAGACGCTCGTCGAAAAAGTGGAATTGAAGATTCAGCAGGACGTTCGTGACGCGAACGCCCCGAAGGGAAGCCCGTGAGCCGCTGGCAGTTCTGGATTGATGTGGGAGGGACATTCACCGATTGTGTGGCCCGCTCCCCGGACGGGAATCTGACACTCTGGAAAACACTCAGCTCCGGTGCCGTGAAAGGGACCTTGAAGCGGCACACCGATCGCACGCAGATTCACGATGCGCTCCGCACGAATGATCCTCCGGGATTCTGGACCGGCTGGACCATCACCTGTCCCACCTCCCAGGGAGAGTGGACCTCCCCGGTGATCGATTCCACATCCGAGGGAGTGCTCACACTGCCGGCTCCACTCCCCGATGGACCGGTCGGGCCGAGCTACGAACTCCGTTGTGACGAACCGGCTCCGCTGATCTGCTTGAGAAGAATACTCCAGCTGCGACTCATCGACCCGATTCCCGCTGTCGACATCCGGATGGGAACCACGCGCGGCACCAATGCACTGCTCGAACGAAAAGGAGCCCGTACCGCGCTGCTGGTCACACGTGGGTTCGCAGATCTGCTGGAGATCGGAAATCAGGATCGCCCGGACCTGTTTGCTCTGAACATTCAGAAGCGAAAGCCCCTGGCGGCGAGAACCGTGGAGATCGACGAGCGCCTGACCGCCGACGGCTCGATCCTCCTGCCTCTTGATGAAGACCAGGCGCTCCGCACACTCCGCTCGCTGCGCGACGCCCGCTTCGATTCTCTCGCAATCTGTCTGTTGCACTCGTATCGCAATCCGATTCACGAGCGGCGACTCGAGAAACTCGCCCAACAACTCGGCTTCAAATCCATCAGCTGTTCGAGTCAGGTTGCCCCCCTCATCAAAGCGGTCCCACGCGGAGAAACCACGGTCCTCGACGCCTACCTGAATCCGGTTCTCCGCGATTATGTCGATCAGATGGAGTGTCGCCTTGGACCGGGCAGTTCCCTGCGACTCATGACATCACAGGGAGGACTGGTTCAAGGATCTGAGTTTTCAGGAAAAGACAGCATCCTGTCCGGGCCGGCGGGCGGAGTGATCGCCTTTGCGAAACTGGCACAAGCAGCCGGATTCGATCAGGCGATCGGGTTCGACATGGGAGGAACCAGTACCGATGTCTCCCGATTCGATGGGACATTCGATCTCGAAACCGAATCGGTCAAGGCCGGGGTGCGGATCGCGACACCTCTGCTGTCGATCGAAACGGTCGCCGCCGGCGGAGGCAGCCTGTGCGGATTCGACGGCCTGATGCTCACCGTCGGGCCGGCCAGTGCCGGGGCCGATCCTGGTCCCGCCTGTTACGGTCGTGGCGGGCCGCTTTCAATGACCGATATGAATCTCATCCTCGGGCGAGTGCTTCCAGAACACTTCCCATTCCCCCTCGATACGAATGCCGTGACGGAACGCCTTGATGCGGTTCTGTCAGAACTGGAACAGGCAGGCAGCCCGCTCGAATCGCGCTGGCAACTGGCACAGGGATTCGTGGAGATTGCCAATGAAACGATGGCCCGTGCCATTCGGGCGATCTCCATCCGCAAAGGATACAACCCCGCCGATCATCTGCTGGTCTGTTTCGGAGGAGCGGGCGGACAGCATGCCTGCGCACTGGCCCGTATGCTGGGAATGACGTCCATTCTCATTCATCCGTTCGCGGGAGTCTTAAGTGCCTATGGAATGGGTCAGGCCGACATCCGGCGCCGGGAAGAACAGTCGGTGCTGCTGCCGGCCTCCCCGGAGTCCATTCAACAACTGGAGCGCCGCTTTCGTCAGATGACGGACCGTCTGACGGCCGACATCCTTGCAGAAGGAATTCCGGAGCAGGATCTCTCTCCCCCCGTCCGCAGCCTGAGACTGCGTTATCAGGGAGTGGAGGCTTCGATCGTCGTCACCGAACCGGCCGACGGAGACTATCGGGCGGCCTACGAAAACCAGCATGAACAATTCTTCGGCTATCGACAGTCTGACCGGCCGCTGGAAATTGTGTCACTGATTGTCGATCTCGTCGGAGCACTCCCGAGCACAGTCCCCACTCCCCTCTCCTGTGCCCTCTCCGAGGTTCCCATTCGTGGAGCCAGGCCCGTCTGGTTCCGCGACACTCAGCTGGAAGTTCCCCTTTACCACCGGGACGACTTACGCGCCGGTCATCGCCTGTCCGGCCCGGCGATTCTGTGCGAAGAGGGGTCCACGGTCTGGATCGAACCGGATTTCACAGGAGTCGTTCAGACGGATGGTTCCCTGCTGATTCACCTGACGGGCAAAGAGTCAGCCCCCGAGAGAGGGCATGATGACGAAACGATTCCGGATCCGGTCGCCCTGGAGATTTTCAATCATCAGTTCGCCTCGATCGCGGAGCAGATGGGAATCACACTGCGGAAGACTTCGATCTCCACAAACGTCAAAGAGCGACTCGATTACTCCTGTGCCCTGTTCGATGCCCAGGGGGGACTGGTCGTCAACGCGCCGCACATTCCGGTCCATCTCGGAGCGATGGGAGAAACTGTCAAATGCCTGCTGCAGGAGAATCCCGTCCTGCATCCGGGGGATGTGCTGATGACAAACGATCCGTATTCCGGCGGATCCCACTTGCCCGACCTGACCGTGGTCACTCCGGTCCATGATCCCGAGACAAACGAGTTGCTGTTCCTGACGGCCAGCCGCGCCCATCACGCCGAGATCGGCGGAATGACACCGGGGAGTATGCCCCCGTTCTCAACAACACTCGGCGAAGAAGGGGTTCTGATCCGGAACTTCAAAATCGTGGATCAGGGGGTCTCACGATTCGAGGAGTTCCTGGCTCTGCTGACCAGTGGTCGCTGGCCGAGCCGTCGCCCGGGCGACAACATCGCCGATGTCACAGCCCAGATCGCGGCGAACAAAATCGGCGCCACCCTGCTGCAGGATCTGATCCGGCATTCCGGCAAGCTGCGCGTGCAGCGTTACATGCGGTTCATTCAGAATGCCGCAGAATTCAAAATGCGGCGGGCGCTGTCCGCATTCCCCGATGGCGTGTATCGCAAAGTGGATCATCTGGATGACGGCTCACCAATCGCCGTGACGATCACCATTCATCACGACACGGCGCGAATCGACTTCACCGGGACCGGACCTGTTCTCAAGTCGAACCTGAATGCGAATCGAGCGATTGTCACGGCCGCGGTTCTGTATGTTTTCCGCTGCCTGATTGACGAGCCGATTCCGTTGAACAGCGGGGTTCTCCAGCCGCTGGAACTGGTTCTGCCAGAGTGTCTGCTCAATCCGCCGGCCCAGGCCGATCGTTCGCTGTGTGCGGCCATGGTGGGCGGAAATGTCGAAACCTCACAACGGGTTGTCGACGTGCTGCTGGGGGCATTGGGAAAAGCGGCCGCGAGCCAGGGGACAATGAACAATCTCACCTTCGGAGATGGGACATTCGGCTACTATGAAACCATCTGCGGGGGAGCCGGTGCGACAGAATCGGCAGCCGGAGCAGATGCCGTACACACTCACATGACAAACACCCGACTCACGGATGTCGAGGTCTTCGAATCCCGGTATCCGGTCCGGATTCAGGAGTTTTCCATTCGTCGCGGTTCCGGCGGCTCCGGAACGCAACGCGGCGGACACGGCATCCGACGGGTGTTCGAGTTCCTGACACCCCTCTCCGTCTCACTGCTGACTCAACGCCGGGGAACATTCCTTCCTTTCGGACTCCAACAGGGACAATCCGGCGCCCCGGGACGAAACATGATCCTGCGATCCGGTTCCGGTGGACTGGAGATGCTGGGAGGAGCCGCCGCCCTGCAGGTTCAAACGGGGGACAAACTGATCATTGAGACCCCGGGCGGAGGTGGCTACGGAGCACCCTGGGTCTGTGAGTCAGCTTCCCGGGCCAGGCAGGATTCTTTCATCGCCTGAAACGCGAGCAGCTGGTTGGCCTGAGTCCACAACAACGGGCAGATGTCGTTGGGGACCCAGTCTCCTTGTTCCAGGAAGTAGGATTCCGGCAGGCGGTAGGCCGGAACCTGGCCTCCCTCGGGAGTCAGGTGTTTGAGCGAACGCTGGAAGTGGTGCCATTGCCGGGCGAAGTCGTCGGCAGAACGTGACTTCAGATAACGGCGTCCCCAGATCACCGAGACGATCGGATCGAAGATGCACCATTGTGCCTCTTCACCCGGCTTCAGCAGCTGATCCCGGCTCGACAGATCGTCACTGAAGTCGGACGTGCGGACCTCGGCAGAGAGCAGGTCACGGTAATTCGCACACCAGTACGAATCTCCGAGATACCGCCGGATGCCGATGGGCCCGGACAGGTTCTCGACCACATCATTGACGATCTGCAGACCCATCGCGTCATCCACCAGGTTCAGTGGATAGACCAGAAACAGCAGGGCTGCATCGTAGCGGCGATTCTGTGAGGGATCCGGCTGAATGCACTCCGCCGGCAGGATCTCCTGCAATGTCCGGCGTCCCTGATCGATCAGATCATTCAGCAGCACGGTATCGATGAAGTCGATGTGATACTGCAGCAGGTAGCTGCGGAACTCGGTCAGACCGGCGACGACCATGCCGATACTGCTCGCTTCGATCTTGCGGGTTTCTTCCCAGTGTCCACTGTCTTCATCTTCCCAGAAGTGAATCGCCTGAAAGTACTGGGCGAACAGCCGCAACAGATCCCGGCGTTCGACATTCGGGGTCAGATCACCACTCTGAAGCAGCTTGCAGACCAGCCAGAGCGTGTATCCCAACGCATCGTTTTGAGCGTGCGCCCAGCGCACATCCACTTCCGAGAGTGTTTCTCCATCAAAACGGATATGAGGACGATGCATCGGGTCATACGGAGTCACTCGACCTTCGATGATGTCGAGGAACTTCTGCCGGTGCCGGTCGTAAAACTCCAGCAGTGCTTCGACGGCCCGAATCGCTTTCTCTTTTTCTCCGGTCGCCCAGAGAGCATGTGCAACATGGCAATTATCTCGAGTCCAGACGTACTGATATCCGGTCAGCCGGAACTCCGGATTTTCAGCGGCGGCGGCAGAGAAGAGGCCGGAGGAGAGAGTGGGGAAGTGAAAGGTTCCCTGATCGGTCAGAAACTGTCGCAGCCGGTCCAGATCTTCAGAGGTGGGAGACTCTTTCCCAACGAGATCCACTGGAAGCGTCGGCTGCGTCATGTGTCCTTCCGGATTGGAACAGGGAACTCGCTGGAGAACACTGCGGCGGAAATCACGTCAGTCCGTCACACAGCGAGGAGTCCCCGTTTCGCGGCCAGTGTATCGACTCCGGTCGGGGCTGTTCGAGCCCAATTCTGGAATTGTCGACGAAATCCGGAGCGCATTTCCAACTTTTCGCCACTCAGACACTCAGCAGTTCCTGCTCTGCTGCCGGGGCTGCGGAAGACAGGACTTCCGACTGCGGGCGGTAGAACAGAATAATCGGCAGGAAAAACAGGGCGCCGATCCCGAACAGCAGGTTATGCGGCAGTTGCTGTTGCTGAATCACCTGGCTGGCAAAAATGTAGAGAACTCCTGACGAATAGATCCCGATCCAGTTGGCGAGATTCATCGCCCCAATCACGCGTCCTTTGTGTTCCGCCGGTGCTCTGGCCTGAATCAGAACCTGGAGTGGAACGCTGTACATCCCGGCACAGACTCCCAGCCAGACCAGCAAGACAGCCGTGCCGATCGGGCCCAGGAGTGTTCCGAATCGAGAACCGGGCAACGCCAGCAGAATCAGTCCCAGCAGCATTCCCCAGCTGCCGGTGCGAACCAGTTTCGCGTTGAAGCTCCCCTTCGACAGCGCCATCCCGATGAGGCAGCCAATGGCGATGCCGAGTCCGGTGCCGGCCGCCATCAGTCCGGTGTATTCCTGGTTCAACCCGAACTGCTTCAACCCGACATCATTGATCGCCTGTGGATAGACCAGTCCCCCCGTTGCCCAGAAGACGGACGTGGCCATCAATGCAGAAAACAGCGGTCGATCCTTCCAGATCGCCTTGCGTGTCTCCTTGTTCACGATCAGATCACTGGCATGAAATTTCAATCCGGGACGGGCGACCGGAGTGCTGCGAATGATCATCGCGAACATCAACCCCAGGCACGCAATTCCGATACAGATCGCCGCGGCGATCCAGAGATCCGGCGGAACCGACAGCGTGTTCTCGTCACCACTCAGACGAGTATACACGACACCGGACAGCCAGAGTCCCAGAATGATGGAGACGAACATCGACAGCTGAAACAGCCCGTTCACTTTGGGCAGCTGCCGCTGCGTGAACAGTTCGGGAAGCAATCCATACTTGGCCGGACCGAACAGAGCGCTATGTGTTCCCATGAGAAACAGCACAACGAACATGGTGGTGACATGAAAATGCCGGAATGCAAACAGCCCGACAATCATGATCAGCACTTCGGCCACTTTCGAGACGATGACAATCGTCCGCTTTCGATACAGATCCGAGAGGTAACCACAGAAGCCGGAAAACAGAATGAACGGCAGTGAGAAGACAATGGTCGCCCAGCCCTGCAGCCCGCTTTTCCCTTCCGTGGCGGCGAGCGCGACACAGATGAACAACACGATCTGTTTGTAGAAGTTGTCGTTGAACACCGTCAGAAACTGAGTCACGGTGATCCCCCAGAACCCTCTGTCCCGAAAGATCGACGCAGGGGGAGTCGCGGTCACGGTGTCAGAAGTCGGCATATCAATTCCGTCTGCTGGAATTCAGTTCAGGGGGCTCGAAGGGGACATCCTCAATGGTCTGACGTGTCCCGCGTTTCAATATCACGCGATTTCGACCGAATTGGAACGGATTCCGGAAATTCAATCAATTCGCGTTTCCGAGTCTCTTGTCGGGGGATACCAACGGAGCGAGACTTGACGGAAATGTGCCGGCTTCCCTGACGAAAACGTCAGCATTCCGCCGACACCGGTTTCCGCCATTGCCTCGCTGACAGTTACCCCGCCATGACCACTCTGACTTACACCCCCCGCCGTCGCTATCTGGTCTCGTTTCACCCCAAACGTATCCCGCATGTCTTCACCGATGTCCTGATCATCGGTGCCGGAATCGCCGGAGTTCGGGCAGCACTCGAAGTCGATCCCCGACTGCGCGTCGTGATGATCACGAAGGACACCATCAGCCTGTCGAACAGTGCCTGGGCTCAAGGGGGAATCGCCGGAGCACTCGACCCGTCAGACGCAACGGAAAATCACGCCGAAGACACCATGATCGCCGGTGCCGGACTCTGCGATCCGAACGTCGTGCAGCGGATTGTCGGGGCGGCACCGCAGCTCATTCGGGAACTCGCCGAACTCGGAGCCCGGTTCGATCAGAAAGATGGTCACATCGCCCTGACCACCGAAGGGGGACACAGCCATCCACGCATCGCGCACGCCCTCGGTGACGCGACCGGCAAGGAAATCATGCGGGCACTGATCGCGTCTGTCCGGGGAGCAGACTGGACCGAAATCTGGGAGAAGACCTTCACGATCGATCTGCTCACACAGGACGGCATCTGTCGGGGAGCCCTGGTCTGGAACGCGCAGCATGGCCGAACATTCGTCTGGGCGAAGCAGATCATTCTCGCCACGGGTGGAGCAGGCAAGGTCTATCGCGAAACGACCAATCCCGATATCGCCACCGCCGACGGGCATGCCATTGCCTATCGAGCCGGAGCGGAACTCCGCGATATGGAGATGATGCAGTTCCATCCCACCGTGCTCTATATCGCCGGAAGCAGTCGCCACCTCATCTCGGAAGCGGTCCGGGGAGAAGGAGGAAAACTGGTCGATGTCACCGGAAATGCCTTCATGCGGGATTACGACGAACGGGGAGAACTTGCTCCCCGCGACATCGTCAGCCGGGCGATCACCGAACAGATGGACAAGACCCGGCACCCCTGTGTCTATCTGGATGTTTCCCATCTTGAACCGAGTCGGGTTCGCCAGCGGTTTCCTCACATCGGGCAGGTCTGCAGTGACTTCGGACTCGACCTCACGCGCGACCGGATTCCTGTCCGCCCGGGTGCCCATTACATGATGGGAGGACTGACGGTCGATCTCGACGGCCGGTCGACTCTGCCGCATCTCTGGGCCGCCGGAGAAGTCACGTCCAGCGGACTGCACGGCGCCAACCGCCTGGCCAGCAACAGCCTGCTCGAAGGGCTGTACTACGGAGTTCAGTCCGGACGCGGTGCGTCAGAAGCGGCACTGTCACAACCGGATGAATTCACCTTCCCGCCTTTGGAATCACTGCCGACTCCGGCGTCCGCCGATCTGGACGAATTGAATCTGGTCGACCTGCAGAATGCCCTGGGAGCGATCATGTGGCGGAATGTCGGAATCCGCCGGGATGCCGTCGGGCTGGCGGCCGCCGCCTCTCAAGTCGACTTCTGGGACCGCTATGTCGGAGCCCGGGAGTTCCAGACCGTGGCCGGATGGGAATTGCAGAACATGCTGCTGGTGTCCCGCCTGATGATCGAATCCGCTCAGGCTCGAAAAGAAAGTCGGGGAGTGCATTATCGCAGCGACTTCCCGCAAACCGACCCTGGCTCTGCCACTCACGTTGTGATCCGGGATCAACTCCCCTGAAACGGTGGCCAGGCAACTGCAGTCAAATCGTTGGGGGGGCGCGGCGGGCATCACGGATTTCCCGAGTGAATCCCGGGTGAACAGTGCAGTCCTGCCTGGCAGTCCTGCCTATCGGGCAGCGTCGGACGTGTGGGCAATCAAAGTGGTCTTTTCCCATGAAAATCCGAAATTCGAAGCACGAAATTCGAAATACATCCAAATGATCCATCACCCAGACAGACCGTCAGAGGGTTGTTGAATTTGAACTCTTCGAATGTGTTTCGAATTTCGTGCTTCGAATTTCTCTCCGCCAGACTACCGTGAAAATGTCCACACGCCCTGGTTCGCACGATCACCTTCTTGACTCATTCCGAACATTCCGAGCGATTTTCCGGCAACTTTCTGGTATTGTGACTCCTGAGTCGACTTTCACCAAAGTGCCTTGCTGGAATGTGCGAAACTAGGAGGGAGAAGCCTGTGCCGAATGCTGAGTTTCCTCCTGTTCCCCAGCCTGACCGCCCGGGGGACACTTCGGCCGGAACCGCCTGCAGGAACGCCGACGTGGGAATGCCGACCGGGAATGCCTTTGCATTCGAACGAGGTGCCGTTTACCTGGGAATCGACCCGGGCCTGAACCGCACTGGCTACGCACTGATCCGCCGGGGACCGCGTCCCTTTCTGCTCGAAGGGGGGGTGATCAGTTCCCGTCCCAAAGCCGCACTCGCGGAACGGGTGCGGGAGATCGGTGAAGGAATCCGGGAACTGCTGGAAGAGTTCTCGCCGGATGCCGTCGCCATCGAGCAGGTGTTCTCCATGCCACGGAATCCGAGAACCGCGATCCTCATGTCCCACGCGCGGGGAGCCATTCTCTTTGCCGTCGCCGAATCACGTCGACCCGTTGTGAGCTATTCCCCCCGCCAGATGAAAAAACTTCTGACCGGCAGCGGAACGGCTTCGAAAGAACAGGTGCAGCTGGCAATTCAGCGGGAACTGGGACTCCCCTCACTGCTGGAACCCAACGACGTGGCCGATGCCTGTGCGATCGCTCTGTGCCATTACCACAGCCTGACCGTGCTGGTGTAACTCACCACACCGGTCTGTTTCTTTGCTGCAACGTCTGCTGACCACTTCCTGGCGAGAACTGACTGGTTCCTCGCAGTTCGACTCCTTTCTCAGGACAACATTCCATGATTTTCCCTCGACGTTCACTGATTGCCGTGTTGACGCTCGCCGCTGTCGGCTGGATTGCCGCGACAGGTGATGCCTGTTCGCGCATTCTCTGGAACGACAACTCAGTGGCCGTCGTCATCAGCCGCACCATGGACTGGCCGGAGTCGACCGAACCGGTCCTCACCGTCTTTCCCCGGGGAATCGAACGGGATGGCGGTCTTCTCGCGAAAGAACGGATTGAAAGCCGGAATCCCGCGAAATGGATATCCAAATATGGCAGCATGATCACGTCGATTTATGGAATTGGAGCGGTCGACGGCCTGAACGAAAAAGGGCTCGGCATTCATCTGCTCTACCTGAACTCCACCAGTTTCGGGGAACGGGATGTGAACCGCCCTGCCGTGCATGCCGGACTGTGGGGGCAGTATCTGCTCGATCAGGCGGCCACCGTCGAGGAAGCACTGGAACTGCAGAAGGGAATTCAGATCATCATGGCCACGGCGCACGGCCATCAGGCGAATGTCCATCTCGCAATCGAAGATGCCAGCGGAGACTCGGCCATTGTCGAGTTTCTGGATGGCAAACCGGTCATCCATCATGGACGCCAATTCAAGATCATGACGAACGACCCCAGTTACGACGAGCAACTGGCACTGCTGAAAAAGCTGGACTTCTCACATCCCAGCAGCGACACCGTGATTCCCGGAAACGTGAAAGCATCGGACCGTTTTCAACGGGCAGCCTATTACGCAGCACTTCTCCCCAAGCCCAAAGACGAACGGGAAGCGGTCGCAGGGGTGCTGGCCATTGCCCGGAACGTGTCCGTTCCGTTTGGAGCCCCCTATAAAGGATTCGGCATCTACAACACCGAATACCGGACGGTGATGAACCTGACCAGTCGACGGTACTTCTTCGAGCTGACCACGGCGCCGAATGTCATCTGGTCGGAACTGAGCCGCTTCGACCTGTCCCCCGGCGCACCAGTGAAAGCCTTGAACCCGTATCGGGACAACCTGACCGGTGATGTCTCCGGGGAATTCGAGACTCTCCCTGCAGTCCCGTTCTGATCAAACCGGGCCCCTTGCGGCTCTCCGTCCTGTCTCCGTCATTCGGTGTCGCCGTGGTGAGCCTGCTTCCCCACGTTTCCCACGGCGTCCGGGTTTCTGCACAATTCTGATCGAAATCGAAGAACGACTGTGACGTCCGCCTGAAAATCCCTCGGGAATTTCGGCGGCGTTGCAGTGAGGATCGGCATGGGCGGTCAATTCTCCCCCCGATTTCGAGAGTCTCACTTCACCACTCTTCCGGTACTTGTGAGCCAGTCGCCATCGCGATAAGTTGCAGATCCGTAACGATTGATCCATGACCAGGGGACTGCCCCCGTTTTTCCGGCACAGCCAGTTGCGTATCGGCCTGATGACCATGAAGAAAATCCAGAAGCTGCTCGTCGCAAACCGAAGTGAGATCGCGATTCGTGTCTTTCGGACCGCGTCGGAACTCGATATCCGAACCGTGGCGATCTATGCCTACGAAGACCGGTTTGCACTGCATCGTTTCAAAGCAGATGAAGCGTACCAGGTCGGAAAACCGGGAGAACCGATTCGATCATACCTGGACATCCCGAGCATTATCGCCGTTGCGAAAGAGGTCGGTGTCGATGCGATTCACCCTGGCTATGGATTTCTCTCGGAGAAACCGGAATTCGCTGCCGCCTGTGAAGCGGCCGGAATCACGTTTGTCGGGCCTCGGGTCGATCTGCTGAGAGACCTGGGAGACAAAACGGCCGCACGACGGATTGCCAATCTGGCGCAGGTTCCGATTCTCGCCGGGACCGAGAACCCGTTGAAAGATGCCCAGGAAGGGCTCGAACTCGCCGCAAAACTCGGCTACCCCGTCATCCTGAAAGCGGCTCACGGCGGCGGCGGACGCGGGATGCGCGTCGTGGAGTCGGAAGACAGACTCGTCGCCGCTTACGAAGCCGCCCGACAGGAATCACTGGTCGCATTCGGCAGTCCGGATATTTTCATCGAGAAGTACATTCGCCGTGCCCGGCACATCGAAGTGCAGTTGCTCGGGGACCAGCATGGAAATCTCGTCCACCTGTTTGAACGGGACTGTTCGGTTCAGCGTCGCCATCAGAAAGTGGTCGAGATCGCTCCGGCGGTGAATCTCCCCCCGACGGTTCGTCAGGAAATCTGCGATGCGGCGGTCAAGATCGGACGTCAGGTCAATTATTCCAATGCCGGAACGGTTGAGTTCCTGTTCGATGCCGACACACAGAAGTTCTTCTTCATCGAAGTGAATCCCCGAATTCAGGTGGAACACACGGTCACCGAAGAAGTCACTGGCATCGATGTCGTCCGGTCCCAGATTTACGTCGCTCAGGGACACCGGCTCGATGATCCCGAAATCGGCATTCCCTCTCAGGCCGATGTGCGAGTCAACGGGTTCGCACTGCAATGCCGGGTGACCACGGAAGATCCGGCGAACAACTTTGTTCCGGACTACGGTCGAATTGCCCACTACCGTTCCGCCAGTGGGATGGGGATTCGCCTGGACGCCGGAACCGCGTTTTCCGGAGCGTTCGTCCACCCTTATTACGATTCGCTCATGGTGAAGGTCACCGCCCGGGCACGGCGGTTTGAAGAAGCGGCAACCCGTATGGATCGCTGTCTGCGGGAATTCCGGGTGCGTGGCGTCAAAACCAATATCCCGTTCCTGCTGAACGTGCTGAATCACCCGGACTTTCTCGCCGGTCGCTGCACAACGACCTTCATCGACGAAACGACTTCTCTCTTCGACTTCCCGACCCGGCATGATCGTGCCACCAAGATTTTGAAGGCACTGGGAGAGACGATCGTCAACGGGAATCCACTCGTGAAAGGACGGCCAGTCGCGACACGCAGAACACCGGCTCCTGTTCCACACTACGATCGATCCGCCGAACGTCCGCAGGGAACCCGTGACAAGTTCAAGGAACTGGGAGCCGAGAAATTTTCACAATGGGTGAAAGACCAGAAGCGACTGATGATCACGGATACGACATTCCGTGACGCCCATCAGTCACTGCATGCCACCCGATTCCGCACCTATGACATGCTGGCCGTCGCGGAAGCCTATTCCTATCTGCTGCCCCAGCTGTTCTCGATCGAGATGTGGGGGGGAGCGACGTTCGATACCTCGATGCGGTTCCTGAAAGAATGCCCCTGGGATCGGTTGACCCAGCTCCGGGAGAAGTGCCCGAACATTCTGTTCCAGATGCTGCTGCGGGCATCGAGTGCGGTCGGATATTCCAACTTCCCGGACAATCTGGTGAAAGCTTTCGTGAAAGAAGCCGCTGCCGCCGGGAACGACGTCTTCCGCGTGTTCGACGCCCTGAACTGGGTCGAGAACATGAAAGTCGCCATGGATGCCGTCTGTGAATCCGGCGGGATCTGTGAAGCAGCGATCTGCTACTCGGGGGACCTGCTGAATCCGAGCCGGACGAAGTACAACCTGAAGTATTACGTCGAGCTCGCCAAAGAGCTGGAGAAATCCGGGGCACACATCCTGGCGATCAAGGACATGGCCGGTCTCTGCAAACCGGAAGCCGCTGAACTGCTGGTCCGCACGCTGAAACAGGAAGTGGGACTTCCCATCCATTTCCATACGCACGACACCGCCGGAATTCAGGCGGCCTCGCTGCTGCTGGCGTCTCAGGCCGGAGTCGATGTCGTCGACGCCGCAATGGCTCCCATGTCGGGTGGCACGTCGCAGGTGAACCTGAACACCCTCTGCGAGTCACTGCATTACCAGACGCGAGACACAGAGCTTGATCCTCATCGTCTCGATGAAATCGCGGAATACTGGCGCGGCGTCCGGGAGTTCTATCTTCCCTTCGAAAGTGTCGTGCTCCCCGGCACAGCGGATCTGTACAACCACGAAATGCCTGGTGGCCAGTACACCAATCTGTATGAACAGGCCCGGGCACTCGGGATGGCGGATCGCTGGAGCGAAATCTGCCAGGCGTATGCCGATGTGAACGCCATGTTCGGCGACATCGTGAAAGTCACCCCGACTTCGAAAGCGGTCGGAGACATGGCCCTGTTCATGGTGGCGAATGAACTGACCCCGACCGACCTCCTCAACAGTGACCGGGAACTGGCCTTCCCGGAATCGGTCATCGATCTGATCGGCGGAGCGATGGGACAGCCCGCCGGCGGGTTTCCGGAAGCCGTCCAGAAACGGATTCTCAAAGACCGCCAGCCGTTTGTCGGGCGACCGGGAGAAACTCTGGCTCCTGTCGATTTCGAACAGGCCGCCACGAAGCTGGTCTCCCTCCTGGGACGAGAACCGTCGCACCGCGAAGTGCTGAGCTGGGTCATGTACCCCGGTGTCTTCAAGGATTACGCGAAGTACGTCAAAGATCACGGGGACACGAGCGTCCTCCCGACACCGGCATTCTTCTTTGGAATGCACGCCGGGGAAGAATTCGCCGCCGACATCGAACCGGGAAAGACGCTCTTCATCAAGTTCCTCGCCACCGGAACTCCGCATCCCGACGGAACCCGAACCGTCTTCTTTGAACTGAACGGACAGCCGCGGGACGTAACAATCGACGACCGCTCGGTGGAGTCGACCGTCCAGAAGAACATTCAGGCCGATCCGACAAACGCCGGCCATGTCGCCGCGAGCATGCCGGGGATGGTCGTGAGCGTTGCCGTTCAGCAGGGAGACAAGATCAAGAAGGGCCAGAAACTGCTGGTCGTCGAAGCGATGAAGATGCAGACAACACTGAACGCCGACCGGGATGGAACGGTCGGCCAGCTGCTGATCAAAGCCGGCACTCAGGTTTCCACCGGCGATCTGCTGCTGACAATCGAGTAACGTCGTCGTCGGAATGGTCGACGGAGTCAACTCCAGACAAAACGGGGAGTGAGAATCGTCTCACTCCCCGTTTTGATGGAATCTCCCTCGAATCACGCCTGCCAGGCCTGCATTTCAAAGTCAGGAGACGGAACCGTCAGATCGAGGGTTCCTTCACTCGGGGTCCGTTCAATCACTTCCCCCTGCCTGATCAGCTCAGCGGCGACATTGATCCGCTGTCCGACTTTCATTCCCAGATCCTGCCAGGGAACGGAGAGCTCAAAGATCTTGCCGCAGGCGAAAAGTCCTGTACTGTTTTCGACCGGTTTTCCGTCGACGACCACTTCCGTCACCTGCGGGCCGGGCCCATTCAGACCCGCACGGATCTCAACGCCATACGGATCAAGGAACTTCAGCCGGACTTCATCAAACGACGCGAGATCCTGTTCGGCACGTTGCAACGTATCAAGACGAACCAGCAGGTTCTCAGGATCGAACCCGAAGTAGATGTGCCGGATGACGCTGTCACTGACCATCGTCATCGTTCCACGCTCACTGCCAAATTCGTAATGGCCGGCATGCAGCCATTCGAAATAGTTCATTTTCCCGTCGACTTTGACCTTCAGGAAGGAACGGGGATTCGTGTGAATCTGCCGGCGTTCGGTGCGGGCCACCGGCTTCAGCAGAACGCTGGGAGACTGCTCGCCGAGCAGCTGATAGACGTTTCGCAGATGACGGCGGAACAGGTCGTCGAACAGACTGTCCTGCCCGGAGTTGTGATCATCTCCGTACCACCAGAACCAGTCACTCCCTTCGGCAATCATCAGTTCTTCCCAGGCCCGGGCCAGAACGTCTTTCGAGAACTTGCCACTCTGCTCGGCCTTGAGCAGAAACTCCCGGGTGATATGCACCAGATCCCAGGCATCCCGATCGTCCTGATGCCCGATCCAGATGTAGAAATCGTGATTGATCCAGCTGCCGGCGAACAACCGGCTGATCTTGTGCGCGGCCGGATGAGCAGCGAGATGATCGCTCACCCTGACCGCATTCACTTCCCGGTCCTGGACCGCGCTGCGATACAGATTCCGCAGGAAGGCGACTCCGCCATCAGGATAATACTCCCAGCAGTTTTCCCCATCGAGCACAATCGGGACGAGTGCCGGCTGGTCGGTATGCCGGGAGACGACCCGGCCGATCTCTTTCACTTTTCCAAGGAGATCCCCGGCCGCCCAGTGAGGATCATTTCGCTGATAGTGGAAGCCGATCAGGTCACTCAGCCCGTGATCGCGGAAGAGGATCTGCAGGCTCTTGCCTTCCTGTTCGACGCGCCAGGGACGATACAGCAACTCGGGCCGGTTCACGAGGCCGTTGCTGTCCCGGTGAACGAACCCTTCGGTGGAGTGCGTGAGAATTTCTTCGTCCGTCGCAATCCATTCAATCCCGACATTCGCAATGGCGGACAGGATGTCCTGCGAAACGGATCCTTCCGACGGCCACATCCCTTTGGGTTTGGTTCCGAACAGACGCTGATGATACTGGACCGCCCGTTCCAGATGCCGCACGGCATCTTCCCGGTAACTCTGGGTGTACTTTGGAAGCGGACACCCCGGCATTCCCTCCCGGGCGGATTTCTTGTCCCAGAGCAGTGGAAGGATGGGATGAAAGAACGGAGTCGTCGTCAGCTCCAGCTGTCCGCCGTCTGACAGCTGCTTGTGGAGTGGAATCACTTCCGCAACCAGTTGACGCTGCTTCTCGAGCAGCCACTCTTTCTCGTCTTCAGTGTAGTCGCGTCCCTTTTCACGGAACGCCCGTAACGCGGAATCCCGCTCGAACACGAGGTCATGGATCCAGGTGAGATTGTTCCACACCTGCAGATCGCGCAGATCCTGCACCTTGAACCGGGAGAGAGCCTGTTCGGCACTGTCGCGCCCCATGCCCCGTTTCTGATGCAGCTCTGAATAACGGGGATACGGGCGGATCATGGTCCATTCATTGGCCATGAAGAAGTGATCCAGCAGATAGAACGCCTGTTCCTGATCCAGACTGTCGGCCGGAAGGCGGGAAACATCGAGATGGCGGTCGCTGCCGCCATTCTCATAGCGCTCAATCTGCAGCAGCAGACTGGGAACAAGATTGATCGTACAGCGAAATTCCGGAACTTCCTGAAGATGTAACGCCATCCCCACATAATCTTTTGTGGCATGCAGGCGGACCCAGGGCATCAATGTTTCCCCGGTCACATCATCCGGGTAATACGGCTGGTGTTGATGCCAGAACAAGGCAAGAGAAACAGGCTGCATGGGAAAGTTGCGATCGTTACCAAACCAGAAAAAGACCCGACCAGTCCGGGGAGCACAACCGACCGGGTGCGACATCCGCACAGGAAAACCATCTGACCTGCGATGTCTCCAGCGCAGGCCCGTCACTTCATCACTGGGCCGGAAGGAACCGGCGTCAGGTCAACTCGAGCGGCCAGCCTGCTGGATCGCCTGTTCGTAAACTCTGACGTAGTCCATGGCACTCTTTCCCCAGGACGCGTCGTGACGCATCCCGTTCTGTACCATTCCATCCCAGTCCACTCGATGATGTACAAAAATCCCGAATGCCCGCCAGACGGCATCCAGAAACGCTTCTGAATGATAGTTCGTAAACACGAAGCCGGTCGCCGTCTGACTGGCAATCGATTCCGGCGTCGCATCCACCACCGAATCGGCCAGCCCCCCCACGGCATGAACAATCGGCAGGGTGCCATAAATCAGACTGTACTGCTGATTCAGCCCACAGGGCTCAAACCGGCTCGGCATGAAGTACGCATCGGAACCGGCTTCGATCCGGTGAGCCAGTTTTTCATCGAATCCGATCTTCACCGCGACCCGTCCGGGATAACGATCCTGCAGTGACCGCAGGGCGTCTTCGAAATACCGGTCCCCTGTTCCGAGAAAGACCATCTGCACGTCGGCTTTGAGAATTTCGTCGGCCTGAGCGGTGATCAGATCGAGCCCTTTCTGATCGGTCATCCGCGAGACCATCCCCATCAGGAATGCATCCTGAGCCTGCGCCAGCCCCAGTTCCCGCTGCAGCGCCTGCTTGCAACGGGCTTTCCCTTCGATCACCGTCTTCGCGGTATAGGCCGCAGGGAGGGCCGCGTCCGTTTCCGGGTTCCAGTCCTGCGTGTCGACCCCGTTCAGAATTCCGACAAGTCGATCCTGACGGGACTGCAACAACGGGTCGAGCCCATAGCCGTATTCCGGCCGGGTAATCTCACGGGCATAAGTCGGACTGACGGTCGTGATCCGGTCGGCAAATGCAATTCCGGTCTTCAACAGATTCAGATGCCCAAAGTGTTCCATCTGTTCCCAGTTGAAATACTCCTCCGGCAAACCGGTCAGTTCCATCTGCCAGGGAGCAAACTGACCATGAAAGGCCATGTTGTGGATCGTCAGGACAGTTCCGGTATTGATGAACCGTCCCCCCTGGGTTCGCTCATGCTGGATCAGAGCGGGAACGAGTGCCGTCTGCCAGTCATTGACATGAATCACATGCGGCCGCGTCAGTGACTGAGCGATCTCCATGACCGCCCGGCTGAAAAAGATGAACCGCTCGGCGTTGTCCGGATAATCCTCTCCGTCTTCCGTGTAGAGCTGGCGGCGATCGAAAAACGTCGGTTGATCGACGAGCAGCACTTCGACGTTCGTGCCGGACAACAGCGAGCGCTTGACCGTTCCTCGAACGGTCGCCTGACGCATCGGGATGTTCAGCAGCGCGACCGATTCTCCACGTTTCGCTTCGGGGATCAGGCGGCGATACAACGGCAGAACAAGGCTGACGTCATGCCCCAGTGTGGCGAGTGCTTTCGCCAGCCCGGTGGCGACGTCCGCCAGGCCGCCTGTCTTGGCATAAGGAACCGCTTCCGAACTCGCGAGCAGAATCCGCATGAATGTCACACCGCAGCAATGAAAAACTTGAGCTGATCACCTTCCGCAGGCAGTCATTCCGGTTGATGTGATCCGGCTGCCTGACGATCCACCGTAACGAATCAGGATCGTCTCGCCAATTCCGATTCGGGAATTGCGACCATGGAACGGTTCTCGGCCTGTGCGTGTGTGATTTTCGATGAATCACTTAACCAAAATGGTATTCAGAACGGCAGGTCTCTTCCCGGTCAGCCTCCCGGATTCCCGTCACGAGGTGTGCATCATCCTGCCGCAGCAGGGACCGGCCCAGGCTGCGCCCCCGGCATCTGGGGAAAACGCAACCCCTTCCTCGTCCATGCGGGACAGCTCTTCCAGAATGACCGGATGGCAATCCGGCGATCGCTCCGGCTGTGGCAGGTAATTCAGCCGGGCCCAGCGGCGAAGTTGCAGCTCTTCAATCAGATTCAATGGAACAGTCTGGAAGTTCACGAGACACCTCATCCCGAGCGTGCAGCTCAATCATGATTGCGAGTCACGAAACTCAACTCCCTCCGAACACATTGGTCATCTCCGATCCCTCTGGAATTCCATCGGCAGATTTCGCCGGTCACATCACAGAAACCGGTGGGGATTCTACAGAGACGTCCACCCCGGTCTCCCGAACTGCAGAGTGAGGCCGCACCGCTGATCGATCCACTGCTGAACGATCCACTGTAACTTGTCCACTGCAACTTGACGGCTGATTCTTTACGATGCAGCCCCCTTCTCCTCGTCCGTTCCCGTTGTGATTTGCCGAATGAACGATTCTCGCGCCAGTGCCCGCAACATTCGACTCCGGATTGCCTATGACGGAACCAACTATTCCGGATGGCAGATTCAGCCGGGGCGAACGACGATTCAGGGATGCCTGCAACAGGCGATTCAATCGCTGACAGGGGAAACCGTTTCGGTTCTGTCCGCCGGGCGAACGGATGCGGGAGTTCATGCGCTCGGGCAGGCGGCCAGCTTTCTCACGCAGTCTGCGATTCCGGCCGAGAAATGGCGGCCGGCCCTTCAGACTCGACTGCCGGAAGAGATTGTCATCCTCGAATCAGATGAGGTGCCGCTGGAGTTTCATGCCACGTTTTCCGCAGTCTCCAAACGGTACCGGTATCTGATCCTGAACCAGGTGGTCTCCAGCCCGTTCCTGGCCCGTTACTGCTGGAAGATCGGGCAGACGCTGGATCAGGAACTCATGCAGCAGGCGGCAAATCGACTGCTGGGAACCCATGACTTCCGCAGCTTTGAATCACACTGGCCGAACAAAGCGACGAGTGTTCGCACGATCACGGATCTGACGATTCGCCGGTGCCGGGGCTGGGACATCTGGAAGCATTCGCCGACACCTCGACACTCCGAACCGTCAACGGATGACGGGGAGTTTCTCTGCCTGGAAATTGAAGCCGACGGATTTCTCTACAATATGGTCCGCACCATCACCGGCACACTGGTGAATGTCGGGCGCGGTTCGTGGACTGCAGATGATGTTCAGCGAATCCTCGAAGCACAGGATCGCACTGTTGCCGGCGGCACCGCTCCCGCCTGCGGGCTCTTCCTGGCACAGGTGAACTACAACGAAGCCAACCTGGGCTACCGCGATCCCCGATAACCGGCTGTCCATGGAGGTGACTTGCCCGTCTCAATGGATCAATGAAGGATCTCGGAGGATCAATCCTTGAGTTCAAAAGTGAATGGGGGGGGAGTTTTGTCCGCGACGACAATTTCCAGCCCCGACGTCTGGGGCTCGCTGTAATTTTTCGGCAGAAGATGTTTGGCTGATGCCTTGGAGGCCAGAGCCATCAGTTCTGCAGAACTGAGAGTCTTTGATGTCTCATGCTTTTCCTTCTTCGTAATGGTCACCCAATACTCACCTGACATCGCACCATCAGGGATATGCGATGGCCCCATATAGGTGTTCAAAGTGAAGTTCCCGGTGGAATCCGTCTCCCCATAGGCCGACTTCACCTCGGGAGATTTCGGAATCAGAATGACCGTCGCTCCAGCGACCGGCTTCCCCTGATAAAACACACTCCCGGCCACGGGATAGGTTTTCGCGTACGGTGATTTGCCGCAACCGGCAAAGAGTCCGGTCACCCCAATCACACACAGAAGCAGTGGCCACTGGAAGGTTGTCGTCGTCGTCATTGTTGATCGCCTGCTTTCTTTGACCTCGACCAGTCTGGTCTCTCATGTGGCCGCGAAGCACGTCTTTCCCTCAATGAAACATGGGGTTTCCACGAGCCAGTCCGGCACAGGAATTCTGAAATCGCTCGAAAAAAGAGGAAGCCCGATCATTCACGGCTTTCTCCAAAGTCGAAGCCACTCTCAGAATTCACCAACCACACCCCCGTCAAACCGGTCCCCCAGCCGAGCGTACGTCAGCATATTGATATTCTCACTGATGAACTGAACGGAACCGTCACCCAGCACAAAATGAGCACCGCCAGTGTGCATCGACTTAAAGCCAAAGTTGGTATTCCAGACTTCACCTCTGGACATACACCCGGTTCCGGTGGGTGAGCAGGTGGGAAAATTGATCGGAGCCGTCGTCGCATACCACATCGACTCGGCATCTCCCCAGCCGAAGTTTCGGGAGTATCCATTGCAGGCAGAACGGATTTCCCCGATCGCGATCGTATTCGAAAGCCCATCGGTCACGTCACGCGTCCGAGCCGACCAGGCAGTGACCACGCCACGACTGAACATCCCGGAGATTTGCGAACCCTGACCGACGTCTGTTCTTGGATTCCCCCTCTGGAATGGATCTTCACCTGACGTTGGCGTCAGCCCTGCACTGGAGTAAACAGAACCAATGATCGTCGTCAGATCACAGGAACCATTGGATTGCATCAACTGTGCCCCCAGGCTCGGAGCATAACTGGAAGGAGCCGTGTTTTGTGCGATGGGTTTTCCTGATTCCGGGTCGGATGGACACTGCAACACCGTCAACATGAACTCCTTGACCTGTTTCCCATCGACGATGGTGGCCGTGCCGCCGCCACCCCCGAAGCGAGTGATTTTGCTATAGAGACCAGCATGATCGAGATAGGGAAGCATGCCGACAAAGACCGTGACTTCCGAATTGAAATGATTGATCGGAAACATATTGTGGACGTCGTGATAATTATGAAGTGCCAGCCCCAGCTGCTTCAGGTTGTTTCGACACTGCGAACGCCGGGCCGCTTCCCGGGCCTGCTGCACCGCCGGTAACAGCAACGCGACCAGAACCGCGATGATGGCAATCACCACCAGGAGTTCGATCAACGTAAAACCTCGTCTGAACGCAGAAACCCGACTGCACATTGATGACCGAACTGGAGCAGATTGATGAAGCATGGCGTCACTTTCAAAGAAATGGGAAAGAGTCCATCGCGCGTCGATTCAGATGATCAAACAGTTGCCCTTCCAGGTTCCGCCCGCACTCTCCGACGGAAAGACAGATTCTGCAAACGCAATTCCGCGCAGAACCCGCCAACGCTCAGGCTGCACACATGACAGCCGGAAGCCGCCACCGCTTACCAAACCAGAAAAAAGTATCCCCCTCGCGCGTCCGCGACACCGCCACAAGGGGACTGCAAAGACATCAAACACACAGAAGCTGGCTGAATTTTGAAGACCAGCTTGATGACGTGTCCAGATGCTCGAATGGCAAGGCCCCTTCTCAAAGATCTGGAGAGTCCCGCACCCGCGACTCAACGGGCGCCGCCACATCGGGGACAGACTGAAAACAAGGTCTCAGGTGTGGTGCTGGTGCCAACTCAAAGCGGTTTCAATGTCGTGCGAATCGGTGACGAGACCGACTGGAACCATCAAACCAGTTTGCGTTTGGAGAGCAGCAGTCCAAGGGGGGAAAACTCCCCCGGAGAGTACTCGAAGAGTCTCCCGAAGTGCATCTCACAGCCCGCAGTACTGCATTTTGAATCGCGACACAGAAGAGACTTACCGGCGCAGATTAGATGGACCCAGTCAATTCGCCAAAATGCAGATTTCACTTCTGTTGCGTGGCGGCAAATATAGAGCTCTTTCGCTGCCGGTTCCAGATCAACAACGATCAATTTGTTGCATTTTGCCCCTGGCAGCAGACACCGGGTCGCTACCGGGGACAGATGGCACATCCATGCAACATTTCCGCTATTTCGAGCTTTCAAATCGGGATGATGGCTTCGGAATCTGCAGGCGGTTGGCGGCATCGAAGTCTTCCACGCCGGTTTTCTGGAGACCGGATTTCAGCGGGTAGGACTTGGTCTCAGCGTTGCTGTTGTACACGCGCTGTGCCTGCTCGTAGCCAATGTAGTTCAGGAAGTCACGCAGTGTGACCGTTTTAATCCCCTTGCGGAGAGCATCTTTTGTCAGATCGGTGTACTGCTGCTGCACCTTTTTGATTTCTTCCTGTTTGGCGGTATCGTTGCCGGGGAAGTCGCCTGGATCTTCCAGATGTCCAACCACCAGGAACTTCGACTTGACGGTGAGTTGAGAGTCTTCCGGTGTCCGGTTTCCGCTGTCATCCACTTCCAGTTCGATTCCGCTGCCGGCATTCTCGAGGATGTTCCGCAGCTTCTCGCGATCACTCTTTCCGTCCCCATCGAGATCCAGCACTCCGACGAAGGAGAAGTATTCCTTCAGCCCTTTGGACCAGACTGGAGAATAGATCGGGTCGTTTTCCTGAATCGGACGGGCCAGGTCTTCCGTCAGAATCCGGGCTTCCGACAGGTGGGCGTCCCGGATTTTGGTGACTTCGATCTTGGCTTTGATGTCCGCATTCCCGCGGCCGACTCCCTGATGTCCTTTGGTGTAGACCGAGAAGGAGACCTGGGGACGCAGTCCGTCTTCGCTTCCCAGATTGATCCAGACCGTGCGCGTGGTGTTGTCGACGCGACGAATGACACCATCCGGCTTATCAAAGCTCAGGTCTTCGAGGTTGTTCAGCTTCTCCCGGAGGAAGCCGACGACCGATTCGAACTCACGGGTTTCCACGTCCCGCTGCTTGCGCAGGGCTTCGAGTTCGTCTTTCAGGCTTTCCTTCTCACGCTGTTCAATGCGGAACTGATCCCGCCACTTTGCAATCTCGCGATCTTTCTCCGAGACCACTTCTGTCTTGGCGGCGACCTGCTCGGCCAGCTGGGTTTCTGAACTCTTCTGGGAATCCGTCGCCTGAGTCAGGCGCTGCATATGGCTTTGACGTTCCTGCTCGAGTTCGGTCTGGACATTCACCAGTTCGAGCTTTCGTTCATCCACTGCGGCATTGGCGGTGTTCAGTGCCGACCGCAGACTCTGCAGCGTGGCGGCGACGTTGGCATTGGCCGCACTCGGTTGAACCTGTGTCGCGCCATGCAGCGTCAGATCCTGCCCCAGTTTTCCCAGGACGGTATTCGGGCTGGTGTCGTTTTCGACCCCGATCACTTCAAAGTCCGGATAACCGAGTTTCCGTTTGACGCGATCCATTTCATCGAGAGCGGTCTTCAATTTTTCGTTCGCCGCCTGAGCCGTCTCGGTTGCCGCGGAGACTTTGGCCTTTTCAGCGGTGTACTCTTTGAAGTTCAGGTAATAGGCCAGGGCCAGAATCAGGGTGGCCATGACGAAGAAGATCAGCGAGAAGTGGACTGCGGTCGGTTTGGATGAGGCGGCCATCAATTACCCCTGGTGACCCGTCGGCGACGGATCTTGCAGTGAACTAAGGTGGAAGCGCGTCGCTCTCCCTGCCGACTCGCGCGATGTCAACAAAATCTCACTCAGGTCAAATCCACAGTGACCAGACTCTCTCCGAGTCCAGGCTCTGTGCAGTACGGTGCTGACCGACAGCAGTCCATCTTCTCTTCAGCGCCGCAGGACCTGATTTCCTCATTCTCGAACAATGACCAGTCAAACTTCAACGGAGTTTGACTGAAACGCACAACCGTCATTGTTGATGAAACGGGATCTGACTGAAGAAATTCGCGAAATGCTGCAAGAACCGCACCCTCTCAAATCAGTCTATGCCGACAGCAACCATCGTCAAGCTGGACTTGCGGAATCTCCCGCTCCGGACGGGAGTTATGCAGGATTTTCCCGGAAAGTTCCCTGCTGAACGGCCTTCACGCCCCCCTTTTGTCGCCAGACACCCCGCCGGCACAATCGCGACATTCCCAACACTCAACAGAATCACACTCCCCCAATGGGGCTGGTTTGGGCCGGTTGCCATTAGTCACGTAATTGGAAAAGCCGCTTGATTGCATCGATCATTCCGTGCGGAGTGCCTGTACGGGCCTCATCCCGCAGTGTTTCCAGCGGCGGATGCAGCAGTTTGTTCACGATCCGGTAGATCGACTTCTCGATCGCCTGCCGTTCCTGCTCTTCCAGGTCTGGCAGTTTGCGATACAGAATCTCGAGTTCCTGCCGGCTGATTTCTTCCCAGTTCTCCCGCAGACGTTTGACGATCGGCCCGGTCGCCTTGTGATAGACGTCCTGCATGAAGCGGGCTGTCTCTTCCTCGATAATCACCCGGGCTTTTTGAATTTCCTGCGAACGCTTTTTCCGGTTCCGTTCGCAGGTCGCTTCAAGATCATCGATGTCATAAAGGAAAATGCCATCGTCCAGATTCCCCACACTGGTCTCGACGTCGCGCGGGGCTCCCAGATCCAGCAGAAACAACGGCTTCGTCCCAGTCTGTTTCCTGACCGTTTTCATCATTTCCCGGGTGAGAACCGGTCGTTCCGCCCCGGTCGTACAGACGATGACATCGGCCGCGACAAGACAGGCATTCAGCTCCTCCCAGGATTTGGCCTGACCTGAGAACTCGTTGGCCAGCCGTTTTGCCCGATCGAGACTCCGGTTGCAGACCAGGACATCCTGCACCCCTTCTCCGCGCAGATAGACAAGGGTTTCGGTGGCCATTTCTCCAGCGCCGACAACCAGCACGGTTTTATTGTCGAAGCGGTCGAAGATGCTTTTGCCGAACTCCCCGACCGCCACACTGGCGATGGAGACTTTTCCTTCCGAGAGTTTCGTTTCGGTACGAACCCGACCACTCACGGCAATCGCCCGCTGAAACAGGGCATTCGTGAGCGGCCCCAGAGAAGACGACTGCATCGCCACTTCGTAGGCCGACTTGATCTGCTGAACGATCTGACTTTCCCCCAGCACCATGCTGTCGATACTGGAAGCCACTTCAAACAGGTGCCGAACCGCGTCAGGCCCCTGAAAGTCCAGCATTTCCTCCATCAGGGATTCGAGTGGAACATGATGGAATTCGGAGAAGAACTCGGCGAGCTGCTGGTGAGTCGGGGAATCCGCCGGGTCTTCCTGAGCGACATAGAGTTCCACCCGATTGCAGGTGGAAATCACCACATGCTCGGACCGGGGAAACCGCTGCCGCAGTTCTTCGTAGGCGCGCTGCAATGATTCCGTCGACGGGAACGCCAGCTTCTCACGGACCGCCAGGTCGGCAGACTGATGATTACAGTAGATCACCTGTACGTTCATGCTCCCCCTCCCTGCGTGTCCGGCGGCGGTTGGGGAACGGGGGTATGAATGGCATCCTGCTGCCCGATGAGGAGCACGGCCAGCGTCAGCATCATGTACAGGCACGAAACAATCGTCCTCCAGGCGACAATTCGACCTGCGGTGTTTTTCGCTCCGAGAATCCATCCGAACAGGAGCGCCATGACAATCCAGACCGTGGCATTCAATCCCACGGTGATACTCATCAGATCGACGGGGTGATTACCCGACTTCGAAAGATGAATCATGTACAGTCCGGTCACCATCCCGACCGTCTGCAACGGGACGGAAACCACGATCAGCCACCAGTTCAGCCGGGCGAGCCGCTCGAGACTGAACAGGTGCAACGACAGCGGTTCTGACTGTTTGTTCTTCAAACGGTAATGCTGGATCAGAAACATCAGGCTGACCAGCAGCGCCAGCAGCACCCCCACAATTCCGAGTGAATAACTCGCGGCATGGAACATCGTCCACCACCGCATCTGAAAGACCTGCGGAATGGGGGTCCGACTGGTGAACGGGGCGATCCCCACCAGAATCAGGACGAGCGGCAGGCTGAAAATCCCAATCGACAGACGGGGATTCCAAAGCTGAATTCCCAGATACAACGCCATCGTCAGCCAGGCAGAAACCAGCATCCAGTCGTGTGTCGAACTGAGCAGCGGAGGAAGGTCATGCTGCTGGCTGCGGGCCAGCAGGTAACTGGTATGGGCGATAAAGCCGGCCAGCCCGAACAGCATGGTCGCCATCTGAGCGACCAGACCGCGGCGCACGAACTGGCTCAATTCCAGGGCCAGCGCGACCGTGTAACTCGCCAGAAAACAGAATAAGGACACTTTGTCCAACGCCATCCATCACCTGAAGTTTGGCATCGAAATCCCGCAGGACATCGACATTTCGCTGCAACTATAATTTCGCTCAGGGGAAGGAACGTCAACCACGGACACCGCCTGAGAACGAGTTCTCCCGACAATTCAAATTCCAGCTGGAACAGTCCGCCCCCCCAGACCGCGCCGTCCGCCGCACGAATCTCCCCCGCGACCGGGTCTGACAACAGGGACTTTTCAGGGGAGAACGACACCAGTTTGGGCAAAATCCGGTTCGACCGGCAGATTCCGTCAATCCGATTGGATCAGCGGTTCGATAGTTCCAGAAAGTGCCCCAGAAATTTCGGACCGTCCCGGTGACGGTCTTCGCTGCATCAACCAGGGAGGGTTGCCGTGTCGGTCGGATCAGAACATCTTCTGTCACCTGGCCAGCTGAATCTCATCGCGAAGCGATATGGAGCGTTCAACGGAACCTCCTTGCTGGACGTCGGTTGCGGCAATGGAGAATGGGTGAGTCAACTCCGCGGGCAGGGAGTGAAGATTCAGGGAATCGAAGAACGGCAACGCACCTGTGCCGAAGCCGGCGAGGCGCTCGCCATCGGATCTCCGGCCGCCTCTCTGCCGGGATCGGCACATTCCTTCGATCGGGTCCTCTTTCGGGGAACGAGCCTGTTCTCTGCCAACGCGTTCGACCCGGAACTGATGATCGCTCTCGCGAACATGGGATCCGTTCTGAAGCCTTACGGACGACTGATCATCCCGATTGCGCAGGACAACGAAGCGGAATTCACCCACTGGAACTCGATGCTTTCGATTTTTCCAGGTGAAATTCGCGCCCGTCGGCTGACCAGCGGACTGTCAGCGTATCTGACACTCGCATTCCTGTTCGGTGGAGTTCACACCGTCTCCGTTCTCGACTTTCACGTCGGAAACCGGCAGGTCTCCCGCCTGGAGTGGCACAAACTCGCTCGCGAAGCGGTCCTGAAACAGGTTCGCACACCAGAAGCCGCCTGAGCAACTTGCGAAAGCCTGTCTTCGTCTCGATTTCTGGAATTGCGCGGGTGGTCCGGAGATTTGAAAATCACCTGAACCACCTGCGAAATCTTCTTTTTGAAATCCGTTAACGGATGAGTAAACGGAACCGCGCGTCGCAGATCATCGGCTTCAGCATGGGCAATCTCAGGTGATGCCCTTTACGGCAGTTCCACCTGGGCGAGGTAGATGCTGGTCTTGCCTGCATGAGAAGAATAATAGCTGACCCACAGTTTCCCCTCGTGAAAGACGAGTCCCGGGTAACTGGTGTCTCCTCCGGAGGGGAGTGTCAATGCTTCTGTGAGCGTGGCCGTTGCCGGATCGAGCCACCATAACTGCGTTTTGGCTCCCCCGGGATATCTGCGGCCGGCAACGATGATGCGGCCATCCGGCAGTTGCAGCATTTGCGGGCCGCCGACCTGTGTTCCGAGGGTCTGAAATGTCCAGTCGGTATAAGGGGCAGAAGCGGTTCCCAGCAGAGCCTCATTGAGGCGGCCATCCCGGCGGATCAGACACAGTGCGGTTTCATCCGGGAGAAAGAGGACCGCTGTCTCGTTGACATATCCCTGATTGGGAAGCATGTTGGGAACGAGCACTGTGAAGTCACGGCCGTCCGTCGTCTGATACAGGCGGGCGCGCAGGTTGTCTTCGGCTTTGGTATAGCCAATTCCATATCCCGTTGTCTTGCGCCAGACGATGCGCCAGATCCAGTGATTCCGATCGCCGATGGGGATGGCTTCTCCCCAGTCTTGTCCATCTTTGGAGTACCAGAGATAGGACTGGAGTTCTGTCTCCGACTCCTTCGGCCGATGCCAGGCCCCTGCCCCGCACAGACACAGCTTTCCATCCGGAGAGACGCTGATTTTGGGGTCCCGCAAGTCCGTTCCGGGTAATGTGACCAGCGCTGCGGAAACCCATTGCTGACCGTCCCGGCTGGTCAGCACGCGGAGACCACCATCCTGAGAGACATGCCCTTTCCCTTCCCGGAAAACACAATACCAGGCGCCGTTATGGTGAAGCAGATCCGTAAAAGCATTATGGGCTCCTTCGTCCCAGATTTTGCGAACGTCGATCAATTTCATGGAAGGATCGGCGCCGCGAGCAGACCCGACAAACAGGGAAAGAAGGCAGGCAATGCCCAGCAACGCAGGCCGGTTCAGCATGGGAAGACTCCTCATTGGAAAATCACTCCGTTCAGGAAGGCAGAGGCTCAATATCGAACAGACAAGTAGACCACACAACTTTCACACAACAGGATGCAGACAGCGATTTTCTCCTGATTTCATGGAGAAACAGCGATCAAAAGCCTCAAAAAAAGAAAACAATTGACACGACTTATTCATAGTTGTATGATATGGTCACTACAAGCACAAATAAATTTATGAAAACCTTGGACTCCACTTCCGAATTTCCCATCCTGAACCACGCTGAGGCGTCTTCCGGGCAGCCCAAGTACGAACAGCTTCGAGATTACGTTGTCGCTCAGATTCAATCCGGGGAATTCAAGGCGGGAGCAGTTCTCCCTTCGGAAAACCGCCTTGCGGAGGTGCTTCAGATTGCCCGGAGCACGGTTCGACAAGCCTTGTCCGCCCTGGAACGGGATGGACTTGTCCGCCGGGTGCATGGAAAGGGAACTTTCGTACATGAACAGGCCCGGCAGCGGCTCAGCTGCGGACAGGATCTGTTCGCACTCATTGTCCCTGAAACGGATTTTGGTTTTTATCCGTCGTTTCAGAAGAGCTTTGAAGAGTCTGCTGCGGCATTGCACAACCAGGTCATCGTCTGCAATACCGGGAATGAAATTGAAAAGCAGGGGCATTCGATTTTGCAGTTGATCGACATGCGAGTCGCGGGCGTCGCCATTGTTCCGGCAACCAGTCCTCCCACCCCCGCGTTTCATTTACGGCAATTGCAGCAGCATCACATTCCGGTCGTGTGTTGTTCACGGAGAGTGGAAGGAGTTCAGGCCCCGCTGCTGGCACTCCCGTTTGAGGAAATCGGGCGACAGGCCGGGGCGATGATCGCCGGGCAGGGGCACCGCCGGGTGGCATATGTCTCCATGAAGGTCACCGAACACGTCCGGCTCAACGAGCGAGGCTTCCGCAAGGGATTGGGGGACCGCGTCGAAGTTGACACGTACTATGGGTCAACCGACCGGCCTGGCCCGAAAGCCCATGAAGAAGAGCTTTCCGATGCAATTGACCGCATGATGTCGGGCGAAACACCGCCGACGGCATTCTTCGCGACATTTGATTCGCTGGCGGAATTGACTTACCTGCTGCTGAGCCGCCGCGGCCTGAGAATTCCTGAAGATGTTTCCGTGGTCGGCTTTGGCGGATCTCGGAGAAACGGTGCGCTGGTGAGTCGCCTGACCTCGGTCACGCTCGACGAACTTCGGCTGGGGCATGACGCCGCGGATCTGCTCAATCGAATGCGGAATGGAGAGTTGCCGATCGATTTTTCCGAGTCGCGCGAGATGTCGCTGGGAATCAGCGACGGGCAAACCCTGGGACCGCCACCTGCGGGCACCGTGTGAAATTGGGCACCGTGTGAAGTTGTTTCGCCGGAGCATTTCTCAGGAGAGGTGCCCCCCCGGCAACATCATTCGTATTTGAATCTCTTCGCCATCGGTCCGGTCCCTCGGTTCGAGGGCATTTCATGTCTTTACTTTTCAGGAGTTCCCAGATGATTCTATCCAATTCTCCCAGAAGGTCAGGCGGTTTTACTCTCATCGAATTGCTCGTCGTGATCGCGATCATTGCAATTCTGGTTGCGTTATTATTACCCGCCGTGCAGCAGGCCCGAGAGGCCGCGCGGCGGTCCACCTGCAAAAATAACTTCAAGCAAGTCACCTTGGCGCTGCATAATTATCACGACATCCACAATCTCTTCCCACCTGGGGGAGTGTATTCCAGTCCTCCTGGCGTCGCCTGTGGAACGGGAACCGCTCATCGGGGATTCGGCTGGTCCGCATTCATTCTTCCCATGCTGGATCAGGGGGCACTCTACAGCACGCTGAATTTCAGTCGGCCCTATTTCCAGCAGGTGCTGATGACCGGGTCCTCTTCGACCTATAACACGAAAGGAAATGTTGGAGAGGTGGTCACCGTTTTTCTTTGTCCCAGTGACCCTCAGGGACGAGAGCGGGTTTCCATGAGCGGAAGCTCTGCCTATGACAGCACAAACGGCGGCAATGGTGACGATGCAGGCGCGACAAACATGAGTGGAATCGCGGATTCCCAGGAACGCGCCTGCCCGCTGGTCGGAGCAGAATTCAAATCAAACCCGAATGAAGCAAATGGCACCCTGTTCGCGTTCAGCAGAACATCGTTTGCCACGATCACCGACGGCGCCAGCAATACCTTCCTGATTGCCGAAAATCGGGGTGGCGCTCCCACTCCCAACCTGGGTGTCACCTGGGCCAGTACGAACCTCCTGGATTTCCGTTTAGGGATTAATGCCCCGGGGTTTAATGGTGCCTATTTTTCACGTGGCTATCCCGCCGGAAGTTCTCACACAGGAGGATGCCACATGGCTCTTGCCGATGGCTCCATTCGCTTTGTCTCGCAGAACATTGCCTCAACGCTGCTGTTTAGCCTGGCAACACGGGCAGGAGGAGAACCAGTCGGTGAATTCTAAAAAATCCATCTGGGGAGGGTTATCGCTTGCCGGCATCGTGTTCGTCAGCCTGTCAACCGGCTGCGGCCAGCGGGCGGAAAATGGTCCTCCGCGCGCCAAAGTGTCTGGGACGGTGACATTCCATGACAAATCCATTCCCACCGGAACGATCATCTTTCTCCCGGAGCCGGGAATGAACCTGCCAGTCAGCAGCGCGCGGATCACGGATGGAAAATATGCCGTCGAAGCCAATGGAGGAGTCCCCATCGGAAAGCATCGGGTGGAGATTACCGGATGGGCTCATGCCGTGGAGGAAACATTGCCAACCGACATGACCACCCCAAATAAAAATCCACAACTCCTCCCTGACAAGTACAATACAAAATCCGAACTGGAACTGGTTGTGGAATCGACCAAATCCATCCAGAAAGATTTTGTACTGGATTAGTCCTACAGTTCGAGATCATTTGTTCAGCGATTGTAAGGCACGATGGACTCCCGTTTTGAGGGTTTCAGTTTCGGTGACCCACATTCACAAAACATTGAACTCGTCAACAGGTGCAACTGTAGTATCAGAGCGGCTTCATCAATGTTCCATTGAGGGAAAGACGTTCTTCGCGGCCACCTGATCGACCACACTGGTCGAGACGATTCGGTATTCAACGACACCGCCCCTGCCGGGGGCGTTTCCGGCAGAGGCGGGTCTGTTCTGCAATCCCGAGCACACGGCTTCAGGTTGCGGCAGAAGCGAAATGGGCAATCAGTCGAACAGCGGGCTGAACACTTCACCGGCCTTGATCGTGCTGAGTGCTCTCCAGGAGTCCAGGTTCACGTTATTGCTGATGAACTTCACGGAACCGTCGCAGAGAAGAATGTGGGCTCCGCCGGTGTGCTGGCTGCGAGCGGTGTGGATGACGTCATTCTGGTTGCCGACGTTGGTGCAGGCCGGGGCGTTCGGATTGGGATTCGGACAGAATCCACCAACACGATCGGCGGCTGAGTTGTTTGGGGTATAGAACGTCGTGATGCCGACGGCCGGTCCCCACCAGACCAATCCTCGCAGGTCCTGATAGTTCACACCCTGCCGGACCTCTCCCATCATCATCGTGTTGGATGTTCCGTCTGTGATGTCAGACAAACGGGATGAGAAGCCTTCTTTGTCGGTCGTCGACATGTCGGCTCCCCCCACGGTAAACGGGCCGGCCTGATAGACAACGGAATTGTAGTCACGATGCTGGTAGGTGGTGTTCCCCAGGTTGACGGCATAGTTGTACTGTGGGATGGAATTATAGAAGGCCACTGGGGGATCGCTGGGACAGCGCATCATGGGAATCGACTTCTGGGCCAACGTGTTATTTGATCCAGAATTATAGTTGTCCTGTTCCCGCCATTGATTGTAGATCGCGGTCTGCTCGATGTAGGGGAGGATGTACCGGATCCAGACGTAGCCGCTGGTATCGTACGTTGACCCGAGACGGGACATGGCGGCGATCGGGAGCCGGTTCGTGACGTCATGATAGTTGTGCATCGCGAGCCCGAGTTGCTTCAGGCTGTTGCGACAGGAGGACCGACGGGCCGCTTCCCGGGCCTGCTGGACCGCCGGCAGAAGCAGAGCAACGAGGATCGCGATAATCGCGATCACCACCAGCAGTTCGATCAGGGTGAACCCGTGCTGGGATCGACGCTCTCGAGTGTTGCGTGACATCAGCCGACGCGCAGCGGCAATTTGCTGAACCATGAGTGGAACCTTTACGAAACGAAGAACTGGAGAACGATGGGATCAGTGAGACGTCTTGATGCCGTGCCCGTCTGAAATGGGAAACTGCCCGAGGTGTTGATGAGTTCGGATGATCAGAGGCGATCACGGTGGAGATTCGTGCCGCGATTACGGTTTCGATTTGGCTTTGGTCACAACGTCGAATGAAAAGGTGTTTTCTCCGGCGTTCTGAACTTCCGCTGTCAGTTTTGACTTCTTGTTGAACTCTTCTGGAATCAGCTCTTTGAATTCCGTCGGATGGTTCATCACGTCCCCGGACGGATGAGCCGTCTCGAGGATGGAATTGATCGTGACTTTGTAGACCCCCGGAGCCAGCCCCTGATCTTTCGGGATCGCAAACTGTCCGTTGACGATTTTCGTACCGGAAATCAGCGGGACGACGGAGTCCGATGTGAAGACAATCTCTCCGCTCGGGAGAGCGGTTCCATCCAGGGTGACCGAGCCCTTGACTGGCAGACGCCCATAGGGGTCTGCGGCGGCTCCACAGCCGGAAAACAGACCCGCTGCGGACAGAATGGCTGCGATGGCCAAAAGTGAAGCGGCGCGTGTCACTCGGATTCCTTGATGTTGGATCAGGGGAAGATCGGCGAGAGCAGGCAACCGGTCAAAAACCGGCTCTGATTGTCGGTCAAGTGATTGTCGTGGCAGAATCGATCATAAAGGAATCAATCAGTACTGATTTTATCGGCAGGCCATATATTGTCAACGAGTGAATTGTTGTTGCAAACGTCCAGAAAATTGACGGATGATCAATTCTTCAAGGAAAAATACCTGTGAGAAGTGAATCAGGACCGGACGGCGAGAGGGGCGCAGGCAGGGTCTTGTGTTGATCGGACAACCGGGAGAGGATCGGTTGACGGTTGCGCAGGGGTTGCGGCGATGGAAGCAGGGAGCGACGCTCAAGAGCCAGCCGGGCGGGGAATGGAGTTCGACAAGATCGTCCGATTCACCGGTCGTTCCGTGGTGCGTGCCGGCACAGCACAATCGAAGAGAATGGGGGGAAGTGCTCAGGCACCGCCCCCGCGGGAACGATCAACTCCATTTTGTTTTATTGAGGTGATTCCAGAGTCGCGTCGAGCGAGATGTTCGCGTTCAGAACCTTGGAGACCGGACAGCCGGCTTTGGCCATCCCGGCCAGTCTTTGAAATGTCTCGTTGTCGGCCCCGGGGACTTTGGCTTTCAGCGTCAGGTGAACGGTTGTGATGGCAAAGCCGCCGTCGACCTGATCCAGTGAGACTTCGGCTCGTGTTTCCAGTCGTTCCGCAGTCAGTCCTGCTTCACCGAGGATCATGGACAAGGCCATCGAGAAGCAGCCGGCATGAGCGGCGCCGATCAGTTCTTCCGGCGTGGTTCCGACCACTCCTCCTTCAAAGCGGGAACGAAAACTGTAAGGCATTTCCTGAATGGCCCCGCTCTTGGTCGAGACCGTTCCGGAACCGTCTTTGAGACCTCCCTGCCAGACCGCGCTGCCATGAGTCTTCATGAGAATCTCTTTCTCGTTTCAAGTGGGAATCGAACCGGTTCGTGAGGCAAGAACCGGTTCTTCAAATCCAGGTCATTCAGCCGGAGCCCTGTTCCCTGGCAAGACGCCCCGTTGCAGGACAGACTCTCTGCCGGCCGCCGTGCTGTGATAAAGGGACCGGATCAACTGTTCCGATTCGGGAGTCAGCGTCAACCCGCGCCGTGACATGGCGGTTCTGGCTGTCTGAATTCCATTCTCGCAGCCATCAGGCAACTGTTCCAGACGCCCGTGCCAGATTCGGCTGAAAGAGGGAATTTCTTTCGGCAGCAATTCGCCGCCGGGAAGAATCAGGCTCATGATCCCGATTGAAGAACCGGTGTTGAACAGACTGCACAGCGCCGTCTTGGTATGATCTCCGATGAAGCTGCCGACTTTGGTGCTGCCTGTTGAAACCCGTTGCCCGTTGAGTGGGACACTGACGGGAGAGTAATCGTTCTTGAGGTCGCTGTTCGTCGTCAGCGCCCCGAGGTTCACCCAGGGGCAGACATAGCTGTGTCCCAGAAATCCGTCATGGTACTTGTTGACGTAGCCATGCAGGATCGTTCCTTCAATCTCTCCCCCGACGCGGCAGACCGGCCCGAAGCTGCAGCCTTCCCGGACGTTCGCCTGAAAGAGCTGGGTTCCCGCTCCGATGAAAGCCGGTCCTTCGATGCGGGTGAAGGCCTGCACACGGGCATCGCGGTCAATCCAGACGGGACCGGAGGTGGCATCGATGACGACGAACGGGTCCAGTCGGGCGGTGGCGTCGATATGGACCTGATCCGTCGGGCCAATGATCGCAATCCGGGAATCTGTTGTGGAAAAGCCGGACGGTTTTGAACGCGCTGCAAAATCGAGTGAGAGCCATTTCGGATTCTGCGAGACGAGATCCCAGGGATAATTCAGGGCGGTGCCGTTCAGCGTGAGTCGTTTCTTCTGCTCGGCGATCTGTTGGAGTTCAGCGTCCGTTGGAAGTCCCGCCTGACGGGGGCGGTCTTCCGGTTCCAGAACCAGCGCGGCCCAGGTCTCTCCAATCCAGCCGGCGGTGCCCGGTTTGATTTTTTTGAGTTGACTGACTTCCAGCAGGCAGCGCGCGTTGATGACCAGAGTTTGTCCTTCCTCGAGCCAGGCGGCCTGGTTCACCTGTGCCGTGGTCTGTTCCGACTGATAGGCCTCGGCCAGCTCCTCGCGGATGAGGACTCCCCATTCCGATTTGGGAAACTGTGAAAGAATTCGTTCCCGGGAGGTGAAGTGCCCGCACAGGAGTTCAAAGACGGGACGCAGCAGTGCCAGCGGGGCGAATTGCGCCGCTTTCTGGTCTTCGAAAAACACAATCCGCCGCATTCCGTCACTCCCTTGAGGAAGAGCCATTTCTCGTGAGACGGCCCCCTGATCCGTTCCGCAATCGGGAACGGGGTTCCTGCCGGGGCTGCTCCTGCTGCAGTCGTCCTGGCGCTGCGGCATGATACTTCAATTGGTCGGGCGAAAGCGAGGAAGCGCTACGGAAGGCGAGTTGCGCATCTCTTAAGCAGCATGCCAAGAATTTGCGCGGCAACTCGCGATGGGAATCGCTGGCCCGTTGTGTTTCGCCCTGCGAATTGCCTGATCTCGTCGATTGTCCGTTGCTCTGCCAATGATTTCGGCACACGCCTTGCAATTATGCGGAATGTCTGTCGTGTGGGGTCACGATACTAGGTGCCGATCCCCAAGTGAAACTGCTCGCGGCGGAAAGGAACGCCTTCCGCCATGACAGCATGTTGTGGCCGAGGACTTTCGTTTCGGTGCGGGCAGTTTGACCAGCAATTGGGTGAATCTATGTGGCGCTGCGCTCCCCCCTACAGGTTGCCTCGCTCTCCTTTACCGATCCTGGGTGAACAGTCGCCAGAAGAGCGAAATGCCAAGGTTCCGACAAAGGACAGCCGTCTCACCACTACTACGGAACGAAGTCATCTCCATGAAGAAACACATCAGATGTGGAATTGTTCTCACGGCCTGGTTTGCCCTTTTGCTCGCCCCCTGTCTGGTGTTTGCCCAGGACGCAGCACCTGCCGGAGAGGCTCCAGCGGCGGTTGTTGAAGAAACGACCGTGGTCGCGGACGCGGCGCCTGTGGAGCTTGATTCCGGAAACATCGCGTGGATGTTGACCTCTTCGGCGCTCGTGCTGATGATGACCGGCCCGGGTCTGGCTCTGTTTTACGGCGGTCTGGTCCGCAAGAAAAACATTCTGTCCGTGATGATGCAGTGCGTCTTCCTGATGGGACTCATGTCCGTCCTCTGGGCCGTTGTCGGCTACAGCTGGGCCTTCGGGGGAACGAGTCCCTATGTCGGGAACTTCGACCATGTCCTGCTGAACGGAATCATCCCCAGCAGTGAACTCGCGATGGATGCGTCAGTGGACGGCATGATCTTCTGCATGTTCCAGGGAATGTTCTTCATCATCACCCCGGCCCTGATCTGCGGCGGATTTGCCGAACGGATGAAATTCAGCACGATGTGCGTCTTCATGATCCTCTGGGGCCTGCTGGTTTATTGCCCGATCGCTCACTGGGTCTGGACGGAAACCGGCTGGCTGTCGTCTGCAAATCCGGAATCGAAGTTTCCCGGTCTCGACTTTGCGGGGGGAACCGTGGTCCATATCAGCTCCGGGGTCTCCGCTCTGATCTGTGCTCTGCTCCTGGGAAAACGTCATGGATACGGCTCTGAGCCGATGCCTCCGCACAATATGACTTACACCTGTATTGGTGCCTGTCTCCTGTGGGTGGGTTGGTTCGGATTCAACGGCGGATCGGCTCTCGCCGCCAACGGCTCTGCCGTGAATGCCTTCTTCGCGACGAATCTGGCTGCCGCTGCCGGTGTGCTGGGCTGGGTGATCGCAGAATGGATCGGACATGGAAAACCAACTTTGCTCGGAGCCTGCTCCGGGGCCGTGGCCGGACTGGTCTGTATCACGCCTGCTGCCGGTGCTGTCGATCCGATTCAGGGAATCATCCTGGGACTGGCTGCCGGAATCGTCTGCTACTTTGCCTGTACCACGATCAAGAAGACCTTTGGGTACGATGACTCGCTGGATGCCTTTGGGGTGCACGGAATCGGTGGAGCACTGGGAGCGATTCTGACAGGAGTCTTCGCCAAATCCGTGATCACCGGAGGAACATCCGGGCTGATCGAAGGAAATCCCAGCCAGGTTCTGTATCAGGCAGTCGGAGTGCTGGCTTCGGTGGTGATGGCCACTGTCGGATCCTTCATCATTCTCAAAATTCTGGATGCGGTCATGGGACTGCGGGTGACTCAGGATGAAGAACAGCAGGGGCTGGATGTGACCCAGCACGGAGAAGAAGGTTATATCTTCCTGTGATCGGTTCCATCAGGCTGAATTGAGAACGCGGTTTGACGGACGTGAAGTTTTCAACGGGATGATCGCCGCAAGTCCCCTGCCTGCGGCGATCTCTTCCATCAGACAGCCCAGCCGGACCACGTCGACGCAGAAACGTGTGATCCGCCGGAGCTGTGATGAACCCAGCAGGACAAAACCGACGGGTGTTGTGGGCAACGAAAATCCTGGCGAGCGGGTGACTGGCAAGAGATTCCTGGACCGGAATACCAGCTTTCCGCAGAAATCCCGCCAGAGGCACGATGCGGGAATTTCGGTCAGGCTTGACGGAGATTCCGATCCGCGCCACAGTGAACACAGCGCTCGTCATGTCGCACCAAGGACAGACTCATGAAGAAAATCGAAGCAATCATCCGGCACTTCAAACTCGAGGAAGTGAAAGACGCCTTGACGACGGCCGGAATCTCCGGGATGACCGTCTCGGAAGTGCGCGGCTTTGGGCGCCAGAAAGGGCACAAAGAACAATACCGCGGTGCAGAGTACACCGTCGACTTCCTTCCCAAAGTGAAGATCGAAGTCGTCGTGCCTGACGAAGATCTGCAGACCGCCATCGACGCGGTTCTGAAAACCGCCCGGACTGGCCAGATCGGTGACGGCAAGATCTTCATCAGTGATCTGCAGGAGGCGATTCGAATCCGGACCGGTGAAACCGGCGGCGAATCGCTGTAAAGACCATCGCTCCGGCGTTCCTCAACAGAACGCCTGTGTCCCGCCTGTCATGCAGACACTCATTTGAGTGCCTGACGGGTTGATGTTCTGACCGGACATTGAGACAGTCTGCTCCCTCCCTGTGGGAGACGCCGTCCGAATGGCGCGCGTGCCCGATGGGAATCGGTCCGGTTGCAGAATCTGTCGGGTCCCCGTCAGCAGATGATGTCGACAGCGGACGGGTTCTCTCAAGCGGTCGGCCGTCGAGAGACGGAATGACACTGCGGGACAGTATGAAACTGCGGAACAGTGGACTGACGTGACATCTCGGGCAGGAATTCCAATACGGCAAGTCAGGTGAAGTTCATGAAAAAAATTGAAGCGGTCATTCGTCATTACAAACTGGATGACGTCAAGAATGCGCTCTCGAACGCCGGGATCGTCGGAATGACCGTCTGCGAAGTTCGAGGTTTCGGACGTCAACGGGGCCATAAAGAACAATACCGGGGAGCAGAGTACACCGTCGACTTTCTTCCCAAGCTGAAGGTCGATGTGGTCGTCTCCGAAGCGGATCTCGACAAGGCGATTGCGGCCATCACCGAATCCGCTCGCACGGGACGGGTCGGGGACGGAAAACTGTTCATCTCCGACATCCTCGAAGTCATCCGGATTCGAACAGGGGAGTCAGGAGCGGACGCCATCTGATTTGGCGTTCCTTTCGGGATGTTGAATTCCCTTGGCGAACGTGAACTTTGAGCGGGGAATCGGATTGACGCCGTCATGGGCTCAGTCCGGTTCCCTGCTTGCGTTTTCTGATTGGAGCAGTTGTTCCAGAAGGAGGCGTTCCCGGGCAGGCAGCGTCTTGTCACTGTGCCCGTTCTTCCGGTTCAGGTCATCCAGCGTCAGGGCCTTTCGAGCCGCGTCTGCGAACGAATCCCCGGCCCCATGTTGCGCCTGAGCCAGAGCGGACCAGAGCGGAGCGTACTCCGGATAACGTGACAGTCCTGCCTGCGCCGAGTCGACGGCGTGACGGGCGAACTCCGGCTGTGGATCGACATGGAAACGCTCCAGCCACCAGCTGGCGAGGATCAGCCGCCGTTTCCCGGCCAGGGGATCTCTCTGGATCGCCAGAGTCAGCTCTTTGACCGCCTGGTCGAATTCGGCCCCTTGTGTCTTGTCGCGGTTCCAGCGGTACTGATACAGCATTGCCAGCTGCTGGTGCGGTTCTGGAGAGAGTGAGTCCGCAGTGATCGCTTCACGCAGCAGTTGCTCCGCGGAGCGGGTGCTGGATTGGGAGAACATCAGGTTGCGGCTGCGTTCGATCAGCATGGATGTCGTCAGCACCGGCAGCAGACTGCTCCAGAGACAGAGGACCCCGAGCGCCAGCCCGATCACGCTGGCCGTTTTCAGAATGACGGTGTCACGTTCGGAAGGGGAGTGTTCTGAACAAGGTTCAACTGTGGAGATGGGTTGAGAGAACAGAATTGCCAGGAACACCAGTTGCAGAATCGCGGACATCCCGAGTCCTCCGGCTCCCAGCAGGTGCAGCCAGAGGGCACTTTCGATGGAGACGGCAACCCACGGCAGGGAGTTGCCGTGCGGGATGATCTTCGAGAGGATCATCCCCAGGACAACCCAGAGACCGGCGATCCCCAGCAGGGTGGTGTCGGTGAATCCTTCAAAGAGCCAGTGTTCCGCGAAGACGAGACCGCAAGCCAGCATCCCGACTCCGGCGACGGTCTGCGGGGGGAGATGCGTTGCGGGCTGATCTGGAATCGCTGGTGAGAACCATCGTCGGACGACCAGCCCCGTCAGCAGGAGGACACCCGTCAGGGCCAGCAGGCCTCCCCCCGCCCAGGCATCCAGCAGAAAATTGTGCGGATCAAGAATCTCCTCACTGGCACCGGGAAGTTTGTATTGCAGGTAATGCTGTCGAAAGTTCCCGGGCCCGACTCCGAAGACCGGATGCTCGCGCAGCAGTTGCGCAGTGGACTGCCAGTATTCGAGCCGATATTGCAGGCTTTTGGGAGCTTCGCTGAGCAGTTCCCGGTCAATTCCGCCGGTACGGATGAGTCCTGCGATGAGGAGACACAACAGCAGTAAACCGCTGCCCGCCAGCGTGAGTCGACGACGGGTCCACTTCGTTTTCAAAGGTCCCCAGCGGATTCCCTGCAGACATAATACCAGTCCGGTGCCGATCAGTGCTGTCCGGCTTTTGGTCAACAGCAGGCAGATGGCGATCAGTGACAGCAGGGTGAACGCAGTCCCCAGTGAAGGCCAGCGAGCACGGGAGCGGCGTTCTGACAGAAGAACTTCGAGTGACAGAAACAACCCGAAGATCAGCACTGCGGCGAAGGAGTTCGCGAGGGCGAATCGTCCGATCGGCTCCAGACTGTGAGCTGCCCGTTGATACAGCGCTTTGCGGCTTCCTTCATCCAGCGAGAAGAATTCCGTTCCCAGTGTGGCGGACAGTGAAGTGTAGCGCTGGCGTTCCTCTGTCGACAGTGATTGTTGACTCTCCACTTTCTCCCGGAGTGTGATGAGATCATTCAAATCACGGGCCTGCTGCGGATACCAGACGAAATGCTGCCACAGTCCAAACAGGGCCAGGCTGGTACAGGTGATCCAGAGTGTTCTCGACAGCAGATGCCGGAAGGGGAAAGATTGAAACCGTTCGCGGAGCATGCACCAGGTGGCTCCCAGAGCCACCCATTCCCACAACCCGTTCAGTGCGGCGCGACGGTCTCCTTCCCCTCCGAGGACCAGCAGGGCAGACAGAAGATGCCCGCCAATCAGCAGTCCGACCCCCAGGTCCGGGAGTGTCACGGAGGGAAAACACCATCCACGCTGGCTGGACAGCCACCAGCAGCGGAGTCCGCAGAGAATCAGCCAGCCTGTGGCGATCCACAGGGTCTGTCCCTGTTCCCCTCCCTCGGTGGGAACGAGAAATCGAACCAGCACTGCGGCGACAAGCAGCACGTCCCAGAAACTCCAGCGAGGCGCCGGAAGCGGGGTACGAACGGAGTGCGCAGGACGGGGAGCCAAAGCAGATTCCGGGTCAGGTGACAGCAGACGGAGCAGAGACACACGACTGACCCTGCGGGAAGGGCCGAGTTTGAGATTCTAAGAACCAACCCTTCAACAGGGAACTGCCTGGTGAAATCGGACTCTTCTCAGGTCTTTCGGATTCTGTTCTTCATGCCTCGGAAGGCCCGGATTGATTGTCAACTTTCGAGCGGATGAACCCAGGGGAACCCCGGATGAAACATTCGATCCTTTAACAGTCTGTTGAAGAACGACTTCCTGTTGAGGCGGCGGATGTTTTGTTGAGTTCAAGGAGTTCAAACCGCAGGCAAATCCTCAGATTTGTCGAGGTTTGACGACGCTGAAATCGGCAAAACAGACCCGCCGCAACGGAATTCGAGTGCTTCAACGGGCTGTGAACTCGCAACGACCGAAATGATCTCCCCGTCCCTGCCACGCGGAGCGCAGCGTTTCATCCATCGAAACGCGCGCCTGTCCAAAACAACACGGGCGGGCATCTGGTCGAGCAAACTGCTCTATCCCGGTGTCCCTCGACAGGGCGCGGAGACGGATGCGGTGTTGAAAGCCGGTTTTCCATCCGTCACCTGGGATCGATTCTCTTCACGGACAGGCTCCGGTCTCGGGAAGTATTGCTTCAGGCTCAGGAATGGCTGTTCCAGCAGCAGCCAGCTGACACGCGCCGCCAGCAGGCTCAGCAGAAGCGTCGCTGCAAAAATTCCCCAGCCACGCATCACTTCCGGCACTCCGGACCAGTCCAGTGACGTGACCGCGTGATACACGAATCGATGAAAGACGTAGATGGCATAACTGTATTTGCCGAGCACCACCAGCGCCCGATTGCCGACCAGCTTTGCCAGCCAGTGCCGATCCGGAATCGTGACGACACCGGTAATCAGTCCGACGAATCCGAGTGCGATGGCCGTATGTCCGAAGGAATTCGCGGCGTACGACTGACTGCGGCAGACACCCCACAACAGATCGGCTCCCGCCAGAAGCCCCAGTCCCAGAACAGCCGACATCGGCCCCAGCCTGTTCAACACCTGTCGCGTCGCAGCAGTCCGGACCCCAATTGCCAGCAGTGCTCCCCAACAGAGACTGTCCATACGGGTGATCGTCATCGCAAACCCGACCATCCCCGGTACCCCTTCGGCCAGCAGCATCACACGCAGCCAGAGGGCCAGCACTCCGACAGAGACACACAGCCAGGCGAGTTGTCGACGTGTGCAGAGAGCCACGACCAGCGGCCAGACGAGATAGAACTGTTCTTCAATCGCCAGTGACCAGAAATGTTTGAGCAGTCCCGGATCGGGCCAGGCCTGTCGCCAGGCGAACAGCCAGTTCTGCAGATAGAGCCAGTACCAGACCTGATCTCCACCAACTGCCACCAGTTCGGAATGAACTCCTGACCAGAGTCCCGTCATCCAGCAAAAACCCGGAAGAAGAACAAACACCGTCAGCAACGTCGCATAGTACAACGGAAAAATACGAACTGCTCGACGTGCGAGAAAACTCTTCCAGTACCCGGGAGATCCTTTCGACTCCAGCAGAATCCCCGTAATCAGGAACCCAGACAGGACAAAGAAGAGATCCACTCCGATCCAACCGCCAGCGGCGCCGAATCGAATCAGCTTTGTCAGCGGATCACCCGTTGGCGCCAGTTTCAGGCAGTCATACGAGAGCACCAGCAGGACAGCAAGACCACGCACACCGTCGAGCGCCGGGCGATGCTGACTGTTGCAAGAGAGATCCGGTGATGTCTGTTGTAAGGAATGAGAATTTGACGCGAGTGCCCCGTTCATACATCCTCCCGCTGCTCAGGCGCAGTCCGGACGCGTGAACCGATTGGCAAGTAACTTCTAAACCAGCGTGCCCCCTTCACGAGTGCAAGTGCGGAATGACCGAGTCGGCTGGTCGAATACAATCGGGAACAGAAAGTCCGACGATGAGGCCACAGATGCTCGATGAACGAACCTGGCTGGGAACAACTGTCCATCAACGTCATTCCCTCCAGACGCTTGCCCGCCTGGAGTGCCGTGTGAAACATGAGTTGAAAGCCGGGAGCCCCGCGTTCGTATTGAGGATTCCATCCGAGTTTAAAAGCGAACGACGTCTCTCCGGAAAACAGGTGAATCAGGCTGGCAACGACGTCATCACCGATCCGGATTTCCGAGAAGGCAATTCGTCCTCGGGAATTCAGTTGGGAAAACATCTCCCGGTAGAACAGCTCTCCGCTGGAATGGGCCAGCAGGGAGGTTGACTGCTCCCCTTTCCAGCCCATGTTTTCCAGAACCAGCAAAGCCTCCATCGACTGCACGGTCTGCTCAGGATCATTCACAAACCGGAAGGAAACTTCACCGCTCCGTTCCAGTTGACGCCACCCTCGTCGCAGGCTGCGGGCCCGTCGTATCGACAGATGTTCGACAACGTCACATTCTCGCCCGGAATTCAACTGCAGACTGGCCCGCTGCCAGCAGGTTCCTTTCAGAAGCCGTGTGGAGCTCTCCCGGGATGCCCGGTGCAACTGACTTGTGACCGGATCATCTTCTGGCATCCGTGGGAATTCGACCCCATGCCAGACGTGACCACTTTGACTCAGAAATGTCCAGAATTCCTGCAGTGCCGTCTGTTCACAGCCAGGTCGAAGCAGCAAGCCGTCCTGATAGCTGTGTGGAGTCCGCCAGGATCGCAGATGGCGTAACGGCAGGCGGCGGGATCGAGGACAGTCTTCAAAGACTCCGAGCCCGATCAGGTCTCCAGACTGCTCGATTGTCAGCACCAGCGGCGGGCAGGGACCGGACAGGCGCCGAGCGGCGGGAATCACAAAACCCGGAGACAGGAACGGATTCCCTGACACGAGATCGTCATCCAGTTCTTCCCAGGCGGACAGCATCCAGTGTTCCAGCGCCGTCAGCGGCTCCAGACGAACCGTCACGTCACCTCCGCGGCGCCACCCTGCGCGACGGCCCTCCAAGGGAGAATCTCGAGTGGTTTCGTCATTCCTGTGACGTACCGGCTCGTGGAAACCCAATGTTTCATTGAGAGGAAGACATTCTTCGCGGCCACATGATCGACCAAACCGGTCTGGTGGCTGCATCTGACATCCGTCATCCATTTGAATCATCGTCACCATCCGTCAATCACCCGTCTTCGCCATGCGTCGCCACGTCGAACACTCTGCTGGCTGCCCGGGGACCAGATCCTTTCCAATGCTTGCCTGAACCATAGGTCACCAATCGGTGCCGAACCTGCCGGAAATCCCGAAGTTGACGAACCCCAAGTCAACCGGCGGATTCCGCCAGGAAAAACCGGGGGGACACCCGCTGGCGGAACAGACATTGCGTCATCCGCCCGGTTCCGCTAGAAGGAACGGAATTCAGCGATTCCAGGACGGGATTTCAGCACAAGGATGTGGAGGATGTCGTTTACTCTTCAGGAGTTAGCTCAACAGCTCGGTGCGGCGGTACAGGGAGACGGATCAATCGTCATCACTGACGTGGCCTCACTGCCTGAAGCGCGATCCGGGCATTTGTCCTTTGTCGAAGGACGGAAACACGTCAACGGGGTCGGCAAATCCTCCGCCAGTGCTCTGATCACCAGCCAGGAACTGGTGGAACCCCTTTCAAAATACAATCTTCCACTTCTGGTCGTGCAACAGCCGCAGAAGATCTTCATCCAGGCCATGCTGTTGTTTCGGCCTGCTCCGGCTCCCTGGGGGACGGGTGGAATTTCCGAACGGGCGATGGTTTCACCAACTGCCCGAGTCGGTCAAAACTGTTCGATTGGCCCCAACGCACTCGTCGGGGACCAGGCCGTCATCGGCGACAACTGTGTCATCGGTCCTGGCGTCATCATTGGGGATCATTGCCAGATCGGAAGCCACTGCCAGATTGCGGGAAATGCGGTCCTCTATGCCCGCTGTGAACTCCGTGACCGGGTGATCGTCCATGCCAATGCCGTCATCGGCGGCGACGGCTTCGGCTATCGGATGGAGAACGGAGCCTTCATCAAGATTCCTCATACCGGAACCGTGATCCTCGAAGAGGATGTCGAAATCGGAGCCTGCACGACGATCGATCGCGGCATGATTGAAGCCACGATCATCGGCCGCGGAACCAAGATCGACAACCAGGTGATGATTGCCCACAACTGCCGCATCGGACGGAACAACATCTTCGCCTCGCAGGTCGGACTCGCCGGATCGGTTTCCACCGGTGAGTACGTCATGATGGGAGGGAAGGTGGGCATTGCCGATCACATTCATATCGGCAGTCAGGTCAAACTCGGTGGAAACACCGGCGTCCTCTCGGACATCATCGAACCGGGCGCCTACTACGACTCACCAGCTGTTCCCGAGAAAGAAGCTCTGCGAAATCATGTGAACATCCGCCGGTTACCGGAGATGCGGGAACAGATCAAACAGCTGACCCGGCAACTGGCGGAACTCCAGAAACAATTCAGTGAGCTGAAAGACGCTTCGTCATCCAACGCCGCTGCGTAATGAAGGAACTGTCCAAGTCAGGAGATCCCGCGCCCGGGCCTGCACCGGCGGACTCCGAAAGAGTTGATGTGACCATGCCTGAATCCTACCGAGAACGACTGATTCCGATCTCTCCCCGCCCGGGAGAACGTGTCGGACTGATCGCCGGTCGCGGACGATTCCCCGTCGTCTTCGCCCGTGCCGCCCAGCAGATGGGTTACTCTGTTCAATGCCAGGGACTCGACGGTCTGGCGTCTCCCGAACTCGTGGAGATCTGCGATCATTATGCGACACTTCCGCTCGCCCGCATCGGCAAAGCGGTGAGATACTTCAAACGTCGCCGGGTCATGAACGCCGTCATGGCGGGCAAAGTGGAAAAGCGGGTGCTGTTCGATTCGTTCGCCATCTGGCGGCTGATGCCGGACCTGCGAACACTGAACATGTGGTTTCGGTATCTGACCGAAAACAAAAAAGACGACACCCTGCTTCTGGCCGTCATCCGGGAATTCGAACGGGATGGCGTCTACTTTCGATCTGCCTTGGATTTTTGTCCGGAGATTCTCGTGAAACACGGATTCCTCACCCGCCGTCATCCGACACCGTCGCAATGGAAAGATATCCGTTTCGGCTGGGAACTCGCAAAAGAAATGGGACGTCTTGATGTCGGCCAGTCCGTCGTCGTCAACGACACCGCCGTGATTGCCGTCGAAGCCCTCGAAGGGACCGACGAATGTATTCGTCGCGCCGGAACGCTGTGCCGGCGCGGTGGAATGACCGTGGTGAAAGTTGCCAAACCTCATCAGGATATGCGGTTCGACGTTCCGACAATCGGTGTCCAGACACTGCAGACCATGCGGGAATCCGGCGCCCGCGTGCTCGCCATCGAGAGTGGAATGACCATTCTTCTGGATGAACCGGAAGTGATCCGACTTGCCGACAAGCTGGGAATCGCTATCGTTTCTCTGAAAGCAGAAGAATTGCAGTTGCGATCGGTTGCCTGAACCAGAGTTTCCCCAGTCAGGGATGCAGATGGCGGGCCGCGATCCGCCATCTGTCGTTTTGTCCCCCTACTGGCGGTGATATGTCTCTGACTCTTCGAAAGATCCGCAAGAGCTACCGCGAACCCGGCGGTGGAATCCTTCCCGTCCTCAGCATCGAGTCCTTCGAACTCCCCCAGGGAGAACAGGTCGCTCTCGTCGGACAAAGCGGAGGAGGGAAAACCACTCTGCTGAACGTCATCGCCGGGATTTCGACTCCGGACTCTGGCGAAGTGATCGTCGACAAGGTCGACCTCACCAGGTTGCAGGAACCGGCACGAGACCGGTTTCGAGCAGAACGAATCGGAATCGTCTTTCAGACCTTCCACTTACTCCCGGCCTTCTCCGCGCTCGAAAACGTGTTGCTGGGAATGGCCTTCTCCGGGAAAGCAGATCGGACGTTTGCCCGAAAACTGCTCGAACAGGTGGGACTCGGCCAGCGGCTGCATCATCGTCCTGCACAACTTTCGGTCGGAGAACAACAACGGGTCTCCGTTGCCCGGGCACTGGCCAATCGTCCCCGACTCATGCTCGCCGACGAACCGACCGCCAGTGTCGACGTCTCCAATCAGCAGAAGATTCTGCAGCTGTTGCGAGACGCCTGCCGGGAACATCAGGTCAGCCTGTTGCTGGTCACACACTCCACCGAAGTGAGTGAACAGTTCGAACGGGTCGAACGACTCAGCAGCTTCAATCAGCCGGGGATCTCATCATGAATCTGTTGACCATCGCCTGCAAAAGCCTGAAGCAACGCTGGCTGGCCTCCTTCCTCACCGGATTGAGCGTCGCGCTCGGCGTGACACTCATCGTCACGGTAATCCTCCTGAATGGTGCCGTGACCAAACAGTTCAGCCAGGCCGGCAGCGGGTATGATCTCGTGGTCGGCCCCAAGGGGAGCGAAACGCAGCTCGTTCTCAGTTCCATCTATTACATGGACCGCCCCATTGAGAATCTTCCATGGCGTTTTTACACGGAACTCAGCGATCACAAGCATGTCGAACGGGCAATCCCGGTGAACCTCGGGGACCGGTCGGAAGTCGGCGGCTTCCCCATCGTCGGAACCACTCCGCAATACTTCCTCGTCGAGTACGTCCCCGGCCAGACCTTCCGCATCAAAGGGGACGGATTGCAGGGCACCTGGGATGCCGTAATCGGTTCTCAGGTGGCCAAACGCAACGGGTGGGACCTGGGTTCGGAATTCAAGATGATTCATGCCGGCGTGGATGACCACGTGCATGATGAGAAGTTCACCGTGAAGGGAGTTCTCGCTCCGACAGGAACTCCGAACGATCGGGCGGTCTTCGTCCATATCGACGGCTTCTTCCAGCTGGCAGGGCACGACAAACCTGTCAATGAAGCGATTGAACGGGAAGCGAAGTTCTACAGTGAGACCGAAGAACAGGTCCGTGAGCGATACAAAGCCGATCTCGCCGAGATCGCAGCACACGCTCACCATGACCACGGTCACGGAGATCATGACCACAGTCACGCCGTCAGCGATCTGCAGAAGGAAGTCACCAGCGTGCTGCTGGTTCTCAAAGGAGAAGGATTCCGACGCGCCGGAGCGGCCAGTTCGATTCAGACGACACTGAATGACGGCTTTCAGGCGCAGGCCGTCAACGTCATCGCCGTGATGACCCGACTGCTGAGAGACCTGGTCGGGAACATCCGGGACGCATTTCTCGTCCTCACCGGACTGATTGTCGCGGTTTCCGGGATTGGAATCTTCGTGAGTATCTACAACTCCATGTCGGACCGAAAACGGGAAATCGCCGTCATGCGGGCACTCGGCGCCCGACGGCAGACCGTCTTCTCGATCATCCTGCTGGAATCGACACTCCTGTGTGTCCTGGGAGGCATCGCAGGGCTCATTCTCGGTCACGGGCTGGTCTTCATTGCCGCCCCGATCATCGAAGCCCGCAGCGGCCTGCTGCTGGATCCCCTGCAATTTGAAATCACCGAACTGATCGTCCTGCCGATCCTGATCGCAATGGCGATGATCGCCGGACTGCTGCCTGGACTGACAGCCTATCGGACGGATGTCGCGGAGGCATTGCAGTCGTAGCGAGGTGAAAGGACCAAATTCGAAGAACCAAGAGCCAAACCTTTTCGGGGACAATGCCTCGAAGACCTGTTTGGTTCTTGGTTCTTTTGATTTCAGATGTTCATTTGACGGACTGTGAGTTGTATTCCCCCAATCGAGATTGATCAGGCAGGTGGTCTTTCAGCTGAAATCTGGGCCGTTCATGTGAGTTCAGATAGGCCGCCAGATCGAGTGCTTCCTGTTCCGTCAGATCTGTTTCATCCAAAGGCATTGCGACCTTCAACCAGGATGCGAGCTTCAGATTGTTGGCCAGCCCTGCACCGTCGTTGTAAGAATTCGGCCCCCAGACCGGAGGTTGCCCATCCTCTCCCTGCCCATCCTCACGATGGCAGGATGCACAGCGTTTGGAATAGAGAAACTTTCCACGCTCCAGATTCGCCTGCATTGTATCGACTTTAAGAGTCGGAATTGCCAACGGGCCCAGAGACTGCTTCGCGTTCATCTTCACCGGCTGATCGGTTGACAGCCAGGTGATGTAAGCGGTGATTGCGACAGAGACTTCACTTCCTAATGGTGGTCGCACACCGTTACAGCTGCGCATGAAGCAGTTCAGAACACGATCTTCCAGCGTAATGACCCGTTTCTCTCGAGGGGCCCAGGCGGGATATGCTGTTGCAACACCCAGGAATGTGGCGGCGTGAGGATCAGTGCCGTTCTTTAAATGACAGGAAGTGCAATTGAGCTGATTGCCGACGAACTCTTTCGACATCGGATGAGTGACGGTCTTCTCAACCAGTTCTTCGCCCAGTTGAATGACCGCCCCCAGCGGCCCCTCTGGCAACTTCCGGGATGGTGTTTCTGCGGAAGCCGCCCACGGCATCAGAAGAATGGTAGCCAGCATCGGCATGCTTATCGGAAAGGACCAAATTCGAAGAACCAAGAACCAAACCTTTTCGGGGACAATGCCTCGAAGACTTGTTTGGTTCTTGGTTCTTTTGATTTCGAATTTGCCTTCGATCAGATGCGTCCGAGAATCAGGCAGGCGTTGTGACCGCCGAAGCCGAAGCTGTTGGACATCATCCGATCAATCCGCATCTGGCGAGCCTGGTGCGGGACGTAGTCGAGATCACACCCTTCGCTGGGCTCTTCAAGATTGATCGTCGGAGGAGCGACCTGATCCTGCAGTGCCATGCAGGAGATGACGAACTCCACTCCGCCGGACGCTCCCAGCAGGTGTCCCAGCTGACTCTTCGTGCTGGAGACGGCGAGCTTCTTCGCGTGATCACCACACACGGTTTTAATCGCAACGGTTTCCGCCTGATCTCCCAGCGGTGTGCTGGTGCCGTGCGCGTTGATGTATTGCAGATCGCTCGGGTTGAGTTGAGCGTCTTTCAAAGCATTGATCATCGCACGACCGGCTCCCCGTCCTTCCGGATCCGGTGCGGTCATGTGATTGCCGTCGGCCGCCATCCCATAGCCAAGCACTTCGGCAATGATGTTGGCACCACGGGCTTTGGCGTATTCGTATTCTTCCAAGATCGCGATTCCGGCCCCTTCCGCGATCACGAAACCATCGCGCCCTTTGTCGAAGGGTCGACTGGCCCCCTGTGGATCGTCATTCCGGGTGGAGAGCGCCTGCATCCGGGCAAAGCCGGAGAGTCCCATGGGAGTAATCGCCGCTTCACTGCCGCCGGTGACCATGACGTCGGCATGGCCCAGCTGGATCAGCCGGTATGCGTCGCCGATGGCGTTATTCGCGGAAGCACAGGCCGTGGCCACGGCACTGTTCGGTCCGCGGAGTTTCCAGCGGACAGAGATATTCCCACTCGCGGCGTTGACCATGAGTTTGGGAATCATCAGCGGAGAGACGCGGGTCGGTCCCTGATCAAACAGAGCGGAATGCTGCTGTTCGATTTCATTCAGGCCACCGATGCCGCTGCCGATCAGCACTCCATGCAGATACGGATCGCCCGCTTCGAAATCGATTCCGGAATCCACAATGGCTTTGTTTGCCGCCGCCATTGAGAATTGAACAAAACGGTCGAGACGGCGGACATCCTTCTCCAGGATCTCCAGATGCTCCATGAGATTGAAGTTCTGGATTTCGCCGCCGAATCGAACCTTGAAATTTTCCGTATCGAATCGCCGTAACGGGCCAATTCCGCTCTTTCCAGCGCAGATGTTGTCCCAGAACTCGGGCACTTCATACCCGAGAGTGGTGACGACTCCAAGTCCTGTGACCACGACGCGCCTGCGCATTGCTCAAGCACTTTCCTTTTGCTTGATGTAATCGATCGCATCCCCGACCGTCCGCAACTTCTCGTAATCTTCGTCGGGAATGGTGACGCCGAACTCTTCTTCGAACTTCATTCCCAGTTCGACCAGATCGAGTGAGTCAGCGTGAAGATCGTCGATGAAATTGCTGTCTCTTGTGATCTCGTCTTTATTCACGCTCAATTGCTCACTGACAATTGAGATCACTTTCTCTTCCACGATTTTACTCCTTCCTCGGAGAAGGGCATCATCAATGATGCCGCCGCACGAAACTGTCAAATTTGTGGTATTTGGGGGATCTTGGTTCTGGTATGAACTTCGGATGGGTTCCAAGCCGCGTCAAGATATAACGGCTTTTCCAAAACGTGTAAACGGCAAGCCCTTGGTGGTTCTGGGAATCCCGGAAACGTTGTCAAAAGTCTTCTCAAAAACAGGCGGTCCCGGTGAAATCCGCCGACGTCCGCACTCCTCATCCGCAGCCTGCCCAGAACGCGAAAATCACGTATCGTTGATCACAGTACAGGGAATCTTCCGGTTGATACGTTTCATCAATCCGGTCAGGACACGACCCGGTCCGATTTCGTAAAATTCGTCGATCCCCGCATCCAGCAACGCACGCACTCCGTCTTCCCACAACACCGGGCTGACGACCTGACGAACCAGAATCTGTTTTAACTCTTCCGGGTCCTGATGAGTGCGGGCATCGACATTGGAGACGACCGGAATCTCAGGGTTGCTCAACTGGATCCGGGCGAGTGCCTGGGCCAGGCGCTGGTCGGCCGGTTCCATCAGTCGGGTGTGAAACGCACCGGCCACCGCCAGCGGAACGACGCGGGCACCGGCCGCTTCCGCCAGTTCCACCGCCTTTTCAAGTGCCGCATTCTCACCGGAGATGGCCACATTTCCCGGACAGAGATAATTCGCAATTTGAATCACTCCCGCCGCACGGGCCTGATCACAGATCGCCTGCACTTTTTCGACATCCAGCATCAGAATACTGGCCATGCCGGACGGCGTCGCATCCGCAGCATCCTGCATCGCCTGCCCGCGCTGCTGAACGACTCGCAGTCCATCTTCAAACGACAACGCTCCGGCAAAAACCAGTGCCGTGTACTCTCCCAGGCTCAACCCGGCCGCCATTTCACAGGAAAGAGCCACGTCCGGGGATTCCGCCCGAAGTTTTTCGAGAGCGGCCAGACTCGTCACGAAGATGGCCGGCTGGCTGATGACCGTCGAGTCCAGTTCCGCCGCGGGACCTTCGAAGCAGAGTTTCGCCAGATCGTATCCCAGAATCTCATTCGCCTGATCAAACAGACGTTGGGCTGCAGGATACTTTTCGGCGAGTTGGCGCCCCATGCCGACATGCTGGGCTCCCTGACCGGGAAACAGAAACCCAATGCGGCTCATAAGATCGTTCCTTCAGTTGTCGTCACTGCGGAAAAGATATCCAGGGAAAATATTCTAGAGCAGTTTGCTCTACCAGGTGCCCGCGCAGCACGTGTTTCGGTTGAGGAAACGCTGCACTCCGCGTGGCGGGGACGGGTCAATCATTTTGCAGGGTTGTTCTCTGAAAAGGCTGCCCATTCGACTGCGACATTCCAAAGGAAACAGACTGGAAGGCCTGCTGTGAACAACGGACCCGGGATGATTGCTGACATCGGCAAACCGGAAATCATCACACCGTGAAACGGAGACTCCGCCACGGCAGCATCAACTTCCGATTCCAATTTCTGCCATGGCTCCGATCGCTTCTGTGATTGCCTGATTGACCCCGCGCTCCCGGAGCATCACCGACGTTTTCACGGCATTGCAGATGGAACGGGCGTCACTGGACCCATGGGAAATCATGCAGATTCCGTCAATTCCCAACAACGGAGCCCCGCCGACTTCATTGTATTCAAAATTCTTGGCCGCGTGGGAGAAGGCTTCCGCCGCGACCGCTTTTTCCGAAGTCAGTCGATCAAGCACCGACGTCGTGACCGACCGCAACATCATTGCGGCAATTCCTTCACTGACCTTCAGGATGACGTTTCCGACAAACCCTTCGCAGATCACAACGTCGACGGTGCCATTGAAGACATCGCGCCCTTCGACATTCCCGATGAAAGAAGACTTGGCCGGACCACCGGCGATGAGCTGATACGCTTCCCGGACGGACTCGTTTCCCTTGCCGTCTTCACTCCCGATGTTCATGACACCGATACGGGGAGAGCCGACTCCCAGCACGCGACGGGAAAAAATTTCTCCCATGATCGCATACTGCGCGAGATGCTCAGGACGGGCTCCCGGATTGGCACCGACATCCATCAGCACGGTTTTTCCATGAGCAGCAGGCAGAACGACGGCGATTCCCGGGCGTTTGACACCCTTCAGAAACAGCTTGGTCCACAGCCCCGCCGCCACAACACCGCCGGTGTTTCCGGCACTGATCACGGCATCCGCCTCTTTGCCGGCCATCATTTTCCAGCAGCGGGCGATGGAACAGTTCGGCTTTTTGCGCAGAGCTTCCGTCGGCTTCTCGTCCATTCCGACGAAGCCGTCAGCGGAAATCAGAGACAAACGCTCCCCCGAATAGCCGGAGCGTTCGACCATGGGATCCAGAATCGCCCGATCACCAACAAGGGCGATTTCGATTTCTGGTAACACGCCGAGAGCAGCGATCGCTCCGTCGACATTTACTGCGGGGGCAAAATCCCCCCCCATCGCGTCCAGTGCGATCCGCATAGGAAACTATTCCTCGGTGGCCACCATGTTACGGCCGTGGTAGTTGCCGCAGTTCGGGCAGACCACATGTGAAGGAACAGCTGTCCCACACTGGGTACAGTACTGTAACTTCATTGGCTTCACAGAGTTGTGACTGTTACGTTTACGTGAACGTGACCGGGATTGTCTTCGCTTGGGGACAGCCATGATTCGCCGTGCCCTTTCCTCTGGTTAATTGCAATGGTGACGTAAGACCTTCCGATCGCCGTTCTCTGTCATGAGGCTCTGTTTGCAGGCAGATCTCACGAGGATTCGCTCAGAATCTCTGTTCCGGCGAGAATCCTCCAGCTCAGAAGGATCGGGAATCGTATGACAGGACGAAAAGTGCTGTCAAGCAACCTCTGTTGCAATCAACAGGTTGAGGCCATTTTCACCGATCGAGACCCCCGATGTTCCCATCAGAGAGTCCCTGTTCCCGGCGCCGCAGCCGCCACGCCGCCACCTCCCTGGCTGAAACTGCACAATCGCAGCATCATCCATCCCATCCATCAGTTACAACCGGACCACCCAACTTGCATCCCGTTCTTCAGATCGGAATTTCAGGCGATTTCACCGAAATTTTCCGCAAAATACCGGTGGTTTCGACCGTTTCAGATTGCGATACTGTCAACACCGTCCGTGCCCCGCTTCTCTCCCCTCCCCTGCCGAAAGAGAACCACGATGACGCAAGCCCCGCCGGAATCGCACCGCTCCACCCGTTCTCCTGCAGCCTCCCGCAACTGGTGGCACCTGCTGGCGATCCGCCAGCTACCGCTCGAAACGGAAACCGCCGTGTTCATCCTGGTGAACATGCTGGATTATTTCGCGACGTACTGGCTGCTGATGTCCGGAGGATTCCGGGAAAGCAATCCGATCGCCCTGTGGTTCCTGGAGAACTGGGGGATGGTGAAAGGGCTGCTGATCTACAAGCTGGCCCTGGTGGTGACAGTATGCCTGACCACCCAGATGATTTATCTCGAACGACCTGCTGTCGCCCGGACGATTCTGGTTCTGGGATCCGCCGGGGTCTTCTGCGTCGTTCTCTACAGCGTGATGCTGTATGTGAATTATGGCCACGGCACCGTCGGATTGCCGTTAGATTTCGTTGACGGAGACGTCTTCCTGGACTGAACCATCCTTTTTGCAAGGAATCAGTCAAATGCGAAATCTCCCCTCTTCCCGCACGTTCCGGTCCGGACTCCAATGTCTGATCGGGTTCGTCGCGGGATTTCTGCTCTGGCACACCTCGAAATGGCTCACGGGGCGTCAGGAACCGTGGGACGCTCCCTTTCTCTATTTTCCCTTAATGATTCTTCTGATCGCACTGGGAACCACACTGCTCCAACCGAACCGCCCTGGTGGGGAGGAATCGGTCTCTGGATCGGACAGTCTGTGTGGATTCTCTCCTTCTGGTCTCCCACAGGCTTCCCTGCTCCCATCCTCGGGCCCATTTCCGTGCTGTGCTTCAGTCTGATACCGTGGAGTCTGGGAGTGGCACTGGCAATGATGATCAACACCCGGCTCAGCACCACTCACGGGCCCTGACCGGTCGCGACCACTCCGGTCATGTGAATCAAACCGATTTCTGGGGGAACGATGACAGCGCCGACGGATTCCACCTATCGCATCATCGAAGAACCCCGACCAGCCGGATTCACGACTGGCGGCGATCCGGCAGCCGTGAACTCTCAACAGAAACGGACCGCGCCGAGCAGATTGGTTTCGCTGGACGCCTTCCGTGGCTTCATCATGCTGATGCTGGCAGCACACGGCTTCGGAATCGTCGCACTGTCCCAATCCCCCCCGGACAGTCTTCTCTGGACCCTGGTGAATCCGGACTGCCTGAAATCACTCGCCTTCCATTTTCAGCACCCCGCCTGGCAATCCAGCTTCGTGCCGGGGTCCTGGACCGCTGGTGAAGGTTCCCCCTGGCTTCACGTGGGCGTCTCGTTCTGGGATTTAATTCAACCGGCCTTTCTGCTGATGGTCGGAGTCGCGATGCCGTTCTCCTACGGCCGCCGCTCGGCATTTGGAGAAAGCCCCTGGAAGCGAACCGCGCACGCCTTGATCCGTTCCGTGGTGCTCGTGCTGATGGGAGTCTTTCTGTACTCCCTCAACAATGACTCGACGAACTGGATCTTCCCCAATGTTCTCGCACAGATCGGCCTGGGATACTTCTTCGTCTCACTGCTGGTCGGCCGCTCTGCCTGGGTGCAGACGACCGTGTTGACGGTGATTCTGGTCGGAACCTGGATCGGAATTCACATCTCGCAGCCTTCCGCAGAGATCGCCCCGGCTGCCGTGAATGCGTCCGTCGAACGGGGAGAGATCTATGCCGCTCCCTACCGGCAATGGTCGAAGAACCTGAACGCGTTTCACACGTTCGACGTCTGGTTTCTCAACCAGTTTCCAAGACCCGCGGATCAGGGCCCTTTCCTGTTCAATCGGGGCGGCTACCAGACCCTGAACTTTGTCCCGTCGATGGCCACGATGATTCTCGGGCTGATTTGCGGGCAGTTGTTGCTTCGCCCCATTTCCAATCGCCGCAAATTCTGGAACCTGGTCGGGCTGGCTCTGCTGTGCTGGGGACTCGGTGTCCTGTGTGGTGCCACCTGCTGCCCGATCGTGAAGCGCATCTGGACTCCCAGCTGGGTCCTGTTCAGCGGGGGTTATGTCATTGGAATGCTGGCGTTGTTCTACCTGGTGTTTGATCTCTGGCCTTTCCGGAAGCTGGCATTCCCACTGGTCGTGCTCGGGATGAACTCGATCCTCGTTTACTTCCTCGGAGAACTCCTCACCGGCTGGCTGGCGGAAAACCTGCATCGTCACTTCGGCGGACTGATGCAACAGGGGGCCGGTCTGCTCGCCAACTTCCTGCAGGTGTTTCAGAACAACCCCAACGGCACTCCCGGCGAACTGATGGTCAGTGCTCTGCTGCCGATGATCAACGCCATCGGACCGGTCCTCCTGATCTGGCTGTTCTGCTGGTGGCTTTATCGCCAGCGTCTGTTCCTCAGAGTCTGATTCCCTCTCACCATCAGCCGCGATTCAAGAATCCGACGCCGTCGTGCGCCCTCCATTGGCTCACCCCAGGACGGTGCGGGCGCATTCCACTCATGAACTCTGTCCGCACACTGCGGAGGATCAGGGTCCGGCAGACTCTCTCTCAATGGCAACATCTGCCGATTGCCGATCGGGAAATGACAATTCCTCCAGAGTGACGCCTCTTGAGGGGGAGAAGCGGCTAAGGTCCCTGGGAGATTTCCCGGCAGTTGAGAGCTGCTTTCCCGCCGCAGTGCTCGCACTGTCACCCCCAGTCAGGCTCAGGAGACCCGTGCAATCGTGATGAAACCAGATTGCGGCAACAGACGATCTCCATTCCGACCACGCAGGCCGAGCAGAGACTTTCTCTGCTCAATCGTTCAGGGATTGCTCATCGTCTGCATCCTGAATGGGGTCTCGCAGGCTCAGGAATCCATTGTCCCGTTTCCGCCGGAACCGGCCATCACGAACTTCTCCGACGTCGAGCAGCGCCTGCAGGAGTTGACCGAAGTGAACGCACGGTTCGCTCAACAGCTTGAAGAACTGCAGTTTCAGAACACACAGCTGACCGAACAGCTTCGCAGTCAGACTCCCGTCACCCGGGTGATGATCTCCGAAACCGATGCGTCAGATATTCCCCCTGCCGAACTGCTCCCCCCGGGATTGCTGAACGAATTACAACCTTCGGACGTTCTCACCGATCAGCCGTTGTCCAGCACATTGCGGCAGGCGGAAGTGACTCATCCGTTCGATGAGCTCCTGCTCTGGAGCACCGCTGATGAAGAATGGACATTCGAACTTCACAACGAAACGCAGATCGACGTCCGAACATATTCTCAGGACCACTCCGATCCGGTGAATCAGACAGGGATCTATCTTCCCCGAATGCGGTTGATTTTCAACGGGCATCTGACGAAGCCGATTGAATACAACGTCTCGATCAACAAAGGGCTGGGAAGCCTGGACCTGCTGGATTCCTACTTTAATTTCAACTACGACGATCGGGCGCAGTTTCGGATCGGGCGATATCGAGTCCCGTTCACATATGACTGGTACGCTCTCAGCAACCAGTTCCTCACGACACTGGAACGATCGGTGTTCGCCATCAACTACGGTTACAACCGGAACACCGCCGCGATGGTCCACGGCGAAATCCTCGACGAAAGTGCAGAGTACGCCATCGCTGTCGCGAACGGCCCGAGAAACTCTTACTACGACGAGAACAGTGCCAAGGACATCATGGCCTATGTCAACATGCGTCCCTTCCAGAGCGGAGATGACGACGACCTGCTGAACAATCTGAATGTCGGCGGCTCGGTCTGTTACGGCGTGCAGGACCAGAATCCCCTGCCGATTGCGTTTCACACCTCCGCATCAGCGACGACCAGCGGCGGAACAACGGTCGGAGTCCCCAGCTTTCTCACACTCAACGGCGATGTCGTTGAACGGGGAGAACGGTCCATGTGGGAAGCCCATCTGGCCTACTACTACAAACAGCTGACACTCATGGCTGCCATTGACGGCGGTTTCAATACCTACGGATTCCGGAATGCCCCCGGCGCAGTCGAAGTTCCTGTCTCCGCCTGGCATGTCCAGTTCGGGTATTATCTGACCGGAGAAACGATCACGCGCCGCACGATGCTCAATGTGAAACGGCCGTTCGATCTTCGACGAGGAAAACGCGGGCCCGGTGCCTGGGAACTTCAGGCACGCTTCGACCACTTCCGACTCGGATCCAACGTCTTCTCTGGTGGACTGGCCGATCCCGCCCATTGGACGAATCGGGTGAACACGCTGGACTGCGGAGTGAACTGGTCACTGAATCGCTATGTCCGGATCGCATTCGACTGGCAACGTGCCATGTACGCCGATCCCGTTCAGTACGCACCGGGAAGATCGAGTGATCACACCGATCTGTTCTGGGTCCGGTTTCAGAATTACTTTTAGACCGGTTTTGTCAAACATGCCGGACGTCCTGCCACACGGGCACCAGCGTTTCCTCCATCGAAACGCACTCCTGTCCAAAACAACACGGGCGGGCACATGATCGACCGAACCGATGTCGTCGATCAGATTGCTTTACGATGTCGCAAACGGATTGTCTTGCTGACGTTTCCAGTACCAGTATCCGCCGCCGGCTCCGAGAACGGAAAGTGTCAGCAGGATCCACCAGAATTTCCCGCCTGCCGGTTCGGAACCGGAAGAACGAATCCGTTCAATGGCGACCATTGCGGATTGCCGGACCTCTTCGCTTTCATCCGACTTCTGAATTTTGAGCAGCAGCGGCACTTCGTTGATCGCGACGGCGCCTGCTTCACCGGTTGTCCTCACGGCCGCGGCACGGACCGAGTCGCTGGAATCTCCCATCGCCGCGACCAGCACATTCAATTGGCGGGAATCATGACGGGCCATCCGGCCGGCCGTCTCAATCGCGTCGATCCGCACCGCCTCAACAGAACTGCCTGCAGCGCGGGTCCACTCCGATTTCCAGCGCGACAACTCACCAGATTGCCGCCAGAGCAGACTGTTTCCAATCAGGGACAGCAGCAGCAGAGAGCCCAGCAACAGGACCACCGGAGAATTCCAGGCCGTCTCGATGCGGCGCGGGAGTTCTTTTGTCTTCTTGTTCAGAGCGGGAGGAGAATCCTCTTTCTGGGGATATCCCAAAGGGAAATTCCTGGCCCGTTCATGGTTGGTATAGGTCACCGTCTCATGGACGGTTTTCAGATCCTCCGCCAGTTCGAGAGCGGACTGATATCGTTTGTCAGCCTCTTTCTCCATCAGTTTCAGAATGATGCGTTCCAGCTGCAACGGACAATCCAGCGCCTTCTCCGTTGGCCGCGGCGGCACGGAGTAGCAGTGCATGTGCAACGTGGCACCGGCCGTTTCTCCCAGAAAGGGAACATCTCCGGTCACCAGTTCAAACAGCACACAGCCGAGCGCATAGAGATCGGTTCGGGGAGTCACTTCATGTCCCCGGATCTGTTCCGGGGCCATGTAGAGAAATGTTCCGGCGGTTTTCCCGGAAGCCGTGATTTTGTGGGCGGTACTGACGCTCGCCAGTCCAAAGTCACTGAGCTTCACCTGCCCTGACGGTGTCAGCAGAAAGTTGCTGGGCTTCACGTCCCGGTGAATGACACCTTTCTCGTGCGAACAGGCGAGCGCGGCGCACATCTGCAATCCGTATTGCACCACCTGATCCCAGGGAAAGCGCTTCTTCGCCTGCAGCTGATCTTCCAGCGAGCCTCCTTCCAGAAGCTCCATCGCATAGAACCGGCGTTTGTCTTCGCAGACTCCGCCGAAGCAGCGCACGATATTCGGATGACGAAGCGTTTTGAGAACTTCCAGTTCCCGTTCAAAGCGGGCAAGAGCCGTCTTGTCGGCAATCTCGCTGGGAACCATTTTCAGGGCCACCTGCCGTCCATTCACGACATAGCGGGCCCGATAGACAACACCCATCCCCCCTTCGCCGATCTGTTCGAGAATCTCGAACGGCCAGATCCAGCGAGAATTCGTGGCGGGTTGGGATTGAGATGTGGTCATAGTCCATCTCTTTGTCTGCCACACATCCGTTGCGGAAACGTCTGGTTCAGTACCGTTGACACTCCGCTGATTCCTTCCATTTGTACCCTGTTCCATCACAGTCAGACAACTGGAATTCAGGAAGTTCAAGCGCGCGACTGCGGATCAATCCGGTCCCTTCCAAACAATCGGCCGGGGAATGAACCAAGTCGATTCTTCCCGAAAGGAAAACCAGATCGCACGTAAATCTCCCTAGACGGCCTGCTGGATAAATCGATCATGTAAAGCACCCGGAAGGAAACTCTCCGAAACTGCGGAGTTCTTGACGGATTCCTGGCAGGTGGATTCCCCTTCGCCAACAGAGAGCTTTTCAAAAATGCCAAATTGGCCGACTCTACCCTGTTCTGACGGAATCTCGAAAATGCCATTTTGGCCGATCCGGATCATCCCTGAAAGTAACATTTTTCATAAACACTTTTTATTATTCCATTTACCGCTCCATAACGAGTCGGAATTCCACGGCACAGCGATTGCATTCCCTGAGAGTCACTCCACTTCGGAAAGGGGACACATCAATGGCAATTCGTATGGATAAGCTCACCGCCAAGGCTCAACAGGCGGTGCAGACGGCACATCAACTCGCTCAGGAACTTGGGAACCGGCAACTGGTTCCGCTGCATCTGCTCAAAGCACTGCTCGAAGAGACCGACGGCATCCCGCGCGCCATCCTCAACAAACTCGGAGTCAATCTCCAGCAACTCTTTCGCATCATCGATGCCGAGCTGGGACGACTTCCCTCCTCCTCCGGGTCCAACCTGGAGATTGGTGCTTCGCGGGAACTCCTGCAGGTCTTCGACGCGGCTCAGGCGTTTGCCGACGAATTGAAAGACCAGTTCGTTTCGACAGAACACTTCTTCGTCGCGTTGACGCGCGTGGACGATGCCGCGAAGCGGATTCTGAAACTCAACGGGATCGAAGAGAAAGACATTCTGTCTGCCACTCAGGAAGTGCGAGGAGGACATCAGGTGACCGACCAGCATCCGGAAGACAAATACCAGTCGCTCGAAAAGTACGGCAAGGATCTCGTGGAACTCGCCCGACAGGGAAAGATCGACCCCGTCATCGGTCGTGACGCCGAGATTCGACGCGTGATTCAGGTGCTCGCCAGGCGCCGCAAGAACAACCCGGTCCTCATCGGCGATCCCGGTGTCGGAAAGACGGCGATCGTGGAAGGGCTGGCCAACCGGATTGTGCTCGGTGACGTGCCGGCCGTGCTCAAAGAGAAGCGGGTCATCGCCCTCGATATGGGAGCATTGATCGCCGGTGCCAAGTATCGCGGAGAATTCGAAGACCGCCTCAAAGCCGTTCTCGCGGAAGTCGAACGGGCCGCCGGAAAGATCATTCTCTTCATCGACGAACTGCACACTCTCGTCGGTGCCGGAAAGACCGACGGCGCGATGGATGCCAGCAATCTGCTGAAACCCGCTCTTGCCCGGGGAGAACTTCACTGTATCGGTGCGACGACGATCGATGAATACCGCAAGTACATCGAAAAGGACGCCGCGCTGGAACGACGGTTCCAGCCGGTCAACGTCCGGGAACCGAGTGTCGAAGATACGATCGCCATTCTCCGTGGGCTCAAAGAACGATACGAGAAACACCACGGAATCAAAATCCGGGATGCCGCGCTCGACGCTGCTGCCACGTTGTCGGACCGGTACATCTCCGACCGGTTCCTGCCGGACAAGGCGATTGACCTCGTCGATGAAGCCGCTTCACGAGTGTCGATGGAACTCCATTCGGTCCCGACGGAGATCGATGAAGTCCAGCGCCGCCTGACTCGACTGGAAATCGCCGCGCGTCAGCTCGCCGAAGAGAATGAAGAACACGCTGAAAAGGAACGGACGGAGATCGCCACCGAGATGGACCAGCTGAAAAAGAAACTGGCCAGCCTGAACGAGCAGTGGGAATCAGAGAAACTGGGACTGGGTGACGTCAAAGGAGTTCGAGAACGACTCGAACAACTGGAACTGGAATTCGCCCAGCAGGAAGCGATCGTCCGGGACAAACAGGCCGCCGGACGCATGGCGGACGAATCGGACTACCAGAAGCTGTTCAAACTGGACCAGGAGCGAAAATTTCTCCGGGATCAAGTGGCCGCGCAGGAAGCGGAATCCGAAAAGCACGCCCGTGATGATGAAGGACAGCAGCATCGGCTGTTACGGACTGAAGTCGGTCCGGAGGAAATCGCGCAGGTGGTTTCCAGCTGGACAGGGGTCCCTGTCAGCCGGATGCTGAAAACGGAACGGGAGAAACTGCTGCAGATGGAGGATCTGATTCATCAGCGGATGATCAATCAGGAAGAAGCCGTCACGGCGGTCGCCAATGCCGTGCGTCGTTCCCGTTCCGGGCTGCAGGACAAGAATCGTCCGATCGGATCGTTCATCTTCCTCGGACCAACCGGAGTCGGGAAGACGGAACTGTGCAAAGCGCTGGCCGAATTCCTGTTCGACGATGAGCGGAACATGGTCCGCATCGACATGAGCGAGTTCATGGAGCAGCATTCGGTCGCCCGACTGATCGGGGCTCCGCCTGGATACGTGGGCTACGAAGAAGGGGGCCGGCTGACAGAAGCGGTCCGCCGGCAGCCGTATTCCGTCGTGCTGCTGGATGAAATCGAGAAAGCGCATCGGGACGTCTTCAACGTGCTGCTGCAGGTTCTCGATGACGGACGACTGACAGACGGTCAGGGAAAGACGGTGGACTTCACGAACACCATCATTGTCATGACCTCCAACATCGGATCTCAGCAGATTCTCGAACTGGCCGAAGAAGGGGATGAAGAAGAAATCCGCAAAGTGTGCATGGACGCGCTCAAGCGGGAGTTCCGCCCGGAATTCCTGAACCGGATCGACGACGTCATCGTCTTCCATCCGCTCGAACGTCATGACATCCGCAAAATCATTGAGCTGCAGATCTCGAAACTGCAGAAACAACTGGCGGAACATGACTACGGGCTCGAAGTCTCAGACGAAGCCAAAACGTTACTGGCCAACGAAGGATACGATCCGGTCTATGGAGCCCGGCCGCTCAAACGTGTGCTGCAGAATCGCCTGCAGAATGCGCTGGCCAACTCCATCCTGAACGGTGAGTTCCCGGAAGGAACGACGATCAAAGTGGACGCTCAACATGGTGAGCTGACCTTCGATCAGTAATCGCCCAACGTGAGTGAGAGAACGAACACCGGCGTCTCGCTCTCCATCTGGAGAACGGGACGCCGGTTCTGTTTTGAGACACGTCAATCAGGTCGTCTCTGTACCGGAAACGGTGTCTTCCGACGGATTTGAAGTTGCATCAGGTGTTTGACTCTTCGATTCTGACGACCGGCCCGTTTTGTCCCGCAGGTGCCGTGTCAGCGGTTCCGGCAGTGTTGTCAGCAGAACCAACTCATCCTCCAGGTCACACAATGCAGGAGCCAGTTCTGCGAGGGGAATCTCTCCCGGCGCTCCTGCCAGCATGGGTCCGCTGAGTTCCACCGATTTGAGTTTTCGGGAATGCGTCCACTGCTCGACCAGCAGTTCCGTGGCCATCGTCAACGGAGCATCGAGACCGGCTTCGAGCTGCTGGTGGTAATACTCATCGATCGCATCCTGCAGCAGTGGGCCGGAGATCAGAACAATCCGTTCCTCACCAGTGGATTTCAGCAGATACGTGGGGAGCGACACATGCGCATCGTTTCGCCGCCAGGCCGCTTGAATACCCGTCACCCGAATTTTCTGACAGGCTCCCGATTCGGCATCCTGCTTCACCCGTTCTGCCTGCTTCTGCCGGGTCTGATCTGCCCGTTCATGCAGAAACATCATTCCCAGCAGGAGCAGTGAGAGTGCTCCGCCGACGAGAATCACGCTCATCCGTAACGGGTGAAACTGCGCGATGGCGAAATCCCAGACCCCCAGGCCGAGCACTGCCAGTGAAAACAGGACCCAGGTACGGCGCAGAAACCCCCGGGCGTCGACTTGCCGGGCCAGCTGTTCCGCCAGACATCTCCGCTCAAAGCGATCGATGGAATGGCAGGTCATGGGAGTGATCTCAATCACACCGGCTTCCTTCCTCGAACACCTCTCCTGCAACGTCAGAATGGCCCGTTGGGTCCACCCCGGAAATATCCTCCGGGGGGGCCCCCCGGGGGGCTCTCTCTGGAATCGGACGACAACTCCGGCCGGATCAGGACCGTGACCAGCGGACTCCCTCTTTCCCGTCTTCAACGGTGACCTTCAGTTCCGTCAGTTTGTCACGAATCTTGTCGGCGACACCCCAGTTTTTCGTGGCTCGGGCCTCCTTGCGGATCTCCAGAATCAGATCCATCAACCCGTTGACGAATCCGTCATCCGCGCCGGCATTCTTCTGCAGCGGGATTCGGAAGACACCGAGTGTGTTGGAGAGTTCCTTGAACAGGGACAGGAGTGTTGTCAGCTGGGCTTTCTGCTCGTCAGCCCCCTGCTCTTCCAGCTTGTTCTGACTGATGAACGCATTGATCGCGCGCCGCAGTTCGAACAGCATGCCGATGGCGCCGCCGGTGTTGAAGTCGTCATCCATCGCTTCCCAGAACCGGTCACGCAGATCGGTCACGGTACCGGCGACTTCGGCGGGAAGTGCGGACAGTTCAGTCGTTCCCGTTCGCTGCGGGGACACTTTCAGATCGTAGAAGCTAACGCCGAGAATCCGCTGTGCCGTTTCGAACAGTCGGTAGAATCCGTCCATTGCCTTGCCGGTGCTGGCGATGTTCTCCAGAGAGAAATCGATCGGGCTGCGGTAATGGGTCGACAGCAGGAAGAAACGAACCACTTCCGGTGGATGATGAGCGAAGACGGCGGTCTTCACCGATTCGGCCCCGGCGGAGCCTGCCAGTTTCCCGGCGATCTGGGCCTCGTGATTGTGGCCGTCATGCTGATGAGCGGTGTCACCATGCTTGTCATGCCCGCCACCCACTTTGCCGGTGTTCTTGCCGGACTGCATCAGTCCGTTATGCAGCCAGTACCGGACGAAGGTTTTTCCGGAAGCCGATTCCGACTGGGCCAGTTCGTTCTCATGGTGCGGGAACATCAGATCGAGTCCACCGCCGTGAATGTCGATCGAGTCTCCCAGCAGTTTGCTGCTCATCGCCGAACACTCGATATGCCAACCCGGTCGGCCGGGTCCCCAGGGACTGTCCCAGGCCGGTTCCCCGGCTTTCGATGACTTCCACAAAGCGAAATCCGCCGGATTCTGCTTTCGGTCGTTCGCTTCCACCCGGGTCCCCGCCAGCATCTGCTCGACGCTGCGTCCGCTCAGCTTGCCATAATCGGCGTCAGCGGTCACGGCAAAGTAGACATCCCCGTTGAGTTCATAGGCCGCCTTCCGGTCAATGAGCCCTTGAATCATTTCCTGCATCGCCCCGATGTAGTCGGTGGCGTACGGGAAGTGATCAATACTGTCGATCCCCATCAGCTTGAGGTTGTCGAAGTAATCTTCGGTCATCTTCTCAGCGAGGGCTTTGACTTCCATCCCCAGCTCAGTCGCCTTGTTGATGAGCTTGTCGTCGACGTCCGTGATGTTGACGACGAAGGTCACCTTGTAACCGGAATACGACAGATAGCGTTTGATCGTATCGAAGATGACCGGCCCGACCATATGTCCAATATGCGCCGGTTTGTAGACGGTCGGACCGCACAGGTACATCGACACCTTGCCAGGTTCGATCGTCTGAAAATCTTCCTTCTGACGAGAAAGAGTGTTGTAAACACGCAGAGACATTTCCGGCCTTCCGTGCGGATCAGTGCTGCTCCGGAACAGGGGACTTCCCCATTCCCTCAGGGAGACATCGGAAGATTAGCGACTTTCGGCAGTTTGAGCCAAGGGCAAGGCCAGACACACGGAGAAGATCGGGCGGAGGGGACAGGTCAGTTCTTCTGCAATTGCCGCATGGCCTCGGCATAACGCTTCCCGAATTCCCGCAGCGAAGCCGTGTCGAAATGCACCTGATCCCCTTTGTCCTTGAGTTCCGACGCCGGGACAATGCCGGTGAACGGAACCCGCTCTGGAATCTGATGTAGCTGGGCATTCACCATCTTCCAGTAGGACGGTTTACCCCCTTTTTCTTCCAGAAGAAACAGCCCCAGTTCCCCGGCGACAAACGGAACGTCTTCCCCTCCGAGGTCTCGCCGCAATTCCGGGATCATCCGTCCCAGTCGTTCTGCATACGATTCGGCCGTCTCCAGCGTTCCGGCATCGTTTTCCCCCTGATGCCAGAGAATCCCTTTCAATGTGCCGGCCGGGAGTGCGCGGCGTGCGCGCTCAACTGCCTGCCGATACAGATCCCCATCCTTTTCCCATCGCGACAAGGGAGTTCCTCCCACGGCACAGGGAATCAGTCCAATCGTCACGTCAGGGTCAGCAGTCGCCATCGTCTCGGCAAAACTCAGGCCGAGTCCGGCTCCGGCAATCGACGGCTTGTCGAAATGCAGCGGCTCCACCGCCGGAACCCATTGATGGTCCTGACTGAACTTGAGGATGCGTTCCGGAGGCGTCTGTGGCTCTTTCGACAGAACCCCTCGACCCGCCATGTTCGACTGCCCGATGAGCAGGTACAGATGGAACTGCTCTTTCTTCGGCAGCTCGTCTGCCTGCGCGGGGGCCGTCCACCAGAACACCAGCAGGGAGAACAACCCCACCCGGAACGAACAGCGGATCGTTAATGCTGGAGAAACGGCGCGAAACAACAGCGCGTTCAGATGCATGTCGAACTCCCGTCAAGCAGCTCAGCAGCGGTCGAAACAGGGGAAAACCGAACCGCTCTGTTTTACATTCCCCAGCGTTCAAACAAAAACTCTTCGGCCGCCCGAGCCGCATTTTTCAGATTCTGTTCGTGTGCCCGATCACTCCCACGGCCGACGTTGTAAGCATGGTCACCGTCCGGCACCCAGTGAATCCGGATCGATTCGGACAACGAATAGCCAGCGACTTCCTCACTCGATCCAAAGGGGTCCCGTTCTCCCTGAATGATCAGAGTGGGAGTCTTCAGGGTCGCAAGATGCTCGACTCGCAGTTTCTCAGGGCGTCCAGTCGGATGAAAGGGATATCCAAGACAGAGAACACCGTCGATCCGGCATTCATCGGCGATCATGGTCGCCATCCGGCCCCCCATCGACTTACCGCCGATGATGATCCGTTCATCCCGGAGTTGCCCGAGAACCTGACGCCAGGTTTCAAGGAGAACTTCTTCCGGGTCCGGCGGACGACGACGTCCACTGCGGGAGCGTTCGGCCATGTAGGGGAAATCAAAACGGATCACCCGTCGCCGCTGTTCGACGAATCGCTCTGCGAAATAGGACAGGAAGGTCGATTCGGAGCTTTCCCCGGCACCATGCGTCAGCACCACGCAGGTTTTCGCCTTTTTGGGGCCTTCAATTTTCAGCGACACAGGAGGCATGGAACAGGTCGTTCAGAGGATGCGAGATCGGGAATCGGCCAGGACGATCATGATTCCCGAAACGCGTCGCACTCCACCGTCCCATCATCATGAAATTCCAGCCGGATGATAACCGGGGAACAACAGACAGGACAGTCCTCGACGAATTCCTGCTGTCGCCCCTGGCTCCGATCGACCGGAATGACGATCTCTTCCCCACAATACGGGCAGTCGTAGTCGGACTCGTCCATCAGGCGGCCTTTGTCATCACTGCCGGTGCCAGATGATGGTTCAGCAGTGCTTCAGGACCGGTCCGGCCGGCCGGTGTCCCGTCCCAGGCATGTGTCCGCACGCTGGTCAGAATCGCTTCGGCCACCTGCAGTGCAGCAAGTCCCTGCTCACCACTGACGAGTGGCGTCTGGCCCGTCCGGACGCAGGCGAGGAACGACCGCAGCTCGGCAGTCAGTGCGTCAGCGTCAGAACAGTTGAATTGTTCCTGGTGAATGAACTTTGTGAAGATCTCCGGCTTCAAGACCGCCGGGTCGGCCTTCTTCTGCTGAACGAGTTCAAACGGAAGTTCTCCGTTCAACATGGCGGCGCCTGGAGAGAATGCCGTCACCGACCGGGCATTCAGATCCGCAATCACGCATCCCGACTCGGACCAGCACTGCATCTGCCGGACGAACCCGGGAGCCACCCGGTTGGCTGTCAGATCGGCGACACAGCCGCCGGGGAATTTCAGTCGGGCCTGAATACAGTCTTCCTGTCCTCCGACCAGCGTCACGCCGAAGGCCTCCACCTGGCTGGGCATTTCACCAACAAGAGACAATGTCAGTTCAATATCGTGAATCATCAGATCGTGAACGGCACCAATGTCCATCGAACGGAACGCATAGGGGCTGACCCGCTCACAGCGAATGTACTTGGGATTCTTCACGCGATCGGAAGCAGCTTGAAACGCCGGGTTGAACCGTTCGATATGCCCCACCTGCAACGGCACGCCATGCTCGCCGGCCAGACGGACCAGCACAGCGCCATCGGCAACATTCGATGTCAACGGTTTCTCGACCAGTACCGGAATGCTTCGGCAGAGAAACTCACTGGCGATCGCACGATGGAGGAACGTGGGAACAACAATCGAGACGGCGTCCACCTGGTTCAGCAGTGTTCGATAGTCGGGCGTCCACTCACAGCCGCAGCTCGCGGCGACCGAGCGGCCCTGCTGCTCATTGGCATCCGAGACGGCGACCAGTTCTGCTTCCGGCATCTGCGAGAGAATTCGGGCGTGATGACGCCCCAGCGCTCCCACTCCCACGACAGCAACGCGAATCCGTTCCATGGTTCAATTCCTTCAGGCTCCATTCCGTGAGCCGTTGATTCGCCAGCGTTTGTGATCCCGATCACACGTTCCGCGAAAAGTGTTTCCGTTTGTCAGGCCGCCTTTTTGTATTCCACCAGAGGGCTCGATCGCGCGGCCTCGCGTGCCCGACCCATCCGCCCGTTCCGCTGTTCTTCCATTGCCTGAAACAATGTCAGCAGTTCGATCGGTAAAACCCCATTGCATGTCTGTTCAAAATGCTGCCGCACCGCCGGAAGCAACTGATGCTCTCGAAAGAGAAGCTTCTGTGCAGTGCGGATGATTGAAATGACTTCGTCACGAATTCCCGCCCGGCGCATGCCGATCACATTCACCGCTTTGATTTCAGGATTGTCGCTTCCGGCCGTCAGCATGAATGGGGGCACATCCGTTGGAACCCGGCAACCGCCACTGACGAAGGCGAGTGTCCCGATCGTGGCAAAGTGATGGACGACGGAATTCCCGGAAATGATCGCCCGGTCATGAACATGGACATGTCCCCCCAGCAGAACGCCGTTCACGAGCATGGTTCTGTTGTACAGCCGGCAATTGTGGGCGACGTGCGCGTTTGCCATCAACAGATTGTCATTGCCGATGCGCGTACAGCCATCTTCCTTTTCTGCTCCGGAGCTGACGGTCACCCCTTCCCGAAACTGATTTCCAATGCCGATTTCCACCGTCGTCTCGGCACCAGGCCGGTAACTGTAATCCTGCGGCTCCGTCCCGATCACACTGTTCGGCCAGAACTGATTGTCGCTCCCGATCGTTGTTTTCCCAACCAGAGTGACATGGCTCTTCAGAACACACCGGTCTCCCAGAATGACTTCCGGGCCAATGTAGCTGAACGGGCCGATTTTGACGTCCACTCCAAGTTGTGCCGTCGGGTGAATAAACGCGAGATTGGAAATTTCGGTCGGCATGAGAGACGGATCCTGGAATCAAACGGCGGCATCCGTGCGGTCAGGATTGGGCCGCACGGCGCAAACGAGGTTCAGGGGCAGTCGTATTGGTGACGTTGGGAGAGAATGGCAACGAGATGACCGAAGCCGGTTCATCCGCAGCCGGGGAGAGTGTGGAGTGCAGAGCACTTTGGCGGGCGCGAATGTGACGAATCATTTCCTGGTTCAGACGATGGCCGGAACGACTGGCTGTGAAACGACCCACCAGATCGCAGCCGATCAGCGCAAAATCTCCCACACAGTCCAGAATCTTGTGGCGGACACATTCATCCGGGCGGCGCAGGCTGTTGCCGAGAATTCCGTCTTTCCCAAAAACCAGGGCGTTCTGCGGAGTTGCCCGAAGTGCCAGTCCTTTCGCTCGCAAGGCATCCGCTTCCTGTTCCAGAACAAACGTCCGGCAGTTCGCCAGTTCCGAAACGAACGACTCCGGAGTGATGGTCAGGTTCAGCGACTGATGCGGAATCGGGCCGCGTCCGTAATCAAGGATGAAACCGATCTGGTATCCCCCGGAACGGCAGGGCTGAGCGGCGATTCCCACCCGGTCAGTCTCAATTTCCACAGTCAGCTCATCGACATGCAGCACTTGACGCTGAACGTCCTGCTGGACGATCCCTGCCCGCTGGAGAGCATTCACAAACTCGGAAGAAGAACCGTCACCGATCGGGGGTTCCGGCGCATTCAGCCGGACGAGACAATTGTCGACCTGCAAACCCGCCAGAGCCGCCATGACGTGCTCAATGACCGCGACATTCGCTCCCTGGTGCGTGATGACCGTGCAGCGCTCCTGGGGAGTGACGTATTCGATCAAGGCAGGAATCTGAACCGGCGATTTCAGATCCACTCTTTCGAACACAATTCCATGATCCGTGGGGGCCGGACAGAACTCCAGTCGAACGTCTGCCCCATGAAACAGCCCGAAACCCGACACAGAAACCGTTCGGGCAATCGTGTTCTGAAATCGCTGAAACATGACAAACATCTGCTGGTCTGGATGAGCGGGCTTTCCCGGTGGAACATTCCTTGTCTCCGGAAAATTCCGAGTCGATTACGTATTCTGCAAACCTTCACATTCTGGTCAAGATGATTTCCACCGTGAGGATCACTGGGGCCGGCGGTTCGGCAGGAATCGGGGAGAAGCGGACCCGAAAAAGAAAAACAGCCTGCGAAAGCATTCACTTTCACAGGCCGTCAAAATTTCAGAATCCAGCAGAAGTCAAAATTACTTCGCTTCTGGAGCTGGAGCTGGTGCTGGAGCAGCTGGAGCATCTTCAGCTTTTGGAGCTTCAGCTGGAGGAGCTGGAGCGGCTGGAGCAACAGCTTCCACAGCGGCTGGAGCGGCACAGACTGGTGCAACTGGAGCAGCACAGGTTGGCGCACAGGCTGCTGGAGCACAAGCTGGTGCAACTGGAGCGGCACAAGCTGGAGCAACCGGGGCACAGGCTGGAGCGCAAGCTGGTGCAACTGGAGCAGCACAAGCTGGAGCGACCGGGGCACAGGCTGGAGCACAAGCTGGTGCGACTGGAGCAGCACAAGCTGGAGCAACCGGGGCACAGGCTGGTGCACAAGCTGGAGCGGCTGGAGCACAGCAGCTTGGAGCTGGTGCACAGCAGGCGCTGCGACGAACCTTCTTCACGCGAACTTTCTTCACGCGAACCTTGCGGGCGCAAGGATCAGCGTTGCAGCAGCTCGGAGCCGGTGCGCAGCAAGCTGGAGCAACCGGAGCAGCACAGCTGGCGTGGTGACCAGCCTGAGCGAAACTTGCAGCAACTGCCGACACAGCAACTGCCATCAGACAACAAGCGACCTTCTTCAACATCTCAAATACTCCTGTACCAGAAATCGTCCCGCGAACCCAAATGTTTCGAAACACTCCAAACGACTTTGGGGGGATGTCTTTTCCATTTGGCGATGTTTGGAAGCCGTGCCGGTGCATTCGCTGCAACCGATCCCGACCACCGGACACCGCCAGAAAAAGGCGGTCTCACCCCATCCATCCACTCCCGTATCAACCGGAGCCGATGAAATAGGCCGACTGGAGAAACTTTTCCAATCACGCCATTTCATTGAACTAGGTACAATGGATAGGCCGAGTTGTCAAACGTGTCGGAAATAAAGTTGGGTGAACAAACCGTTTCAATCCTTTGTCAAGGTCAATCTGGAAAGCCTGGGACAAATAAGACGTTTGTGATGAAATCGAGGATTTTGATTCTCCGGAATGTTCCGAGAGGTTGATTTTTGGCAACGTCGAAAACGTGCTGCCGTCACATTTGCCTCAATCTCCCCATCTCAACTCAGTGCTAAAATTCCCCTAGACGTTGAACTCGGCGAAATCGCTGTGGCCTGTCATATGGACCGTACGAATCATGGTGATTCCCCTTATTGTCTGCCCAGACAGATTGAAGTTTGGGTCCGGTTCACGCCGAAATTGTAAGTCGGATGGTTCGAATCAAACGAAACGGGAACGCCATTCCCAGCGATTGCATGATGCGTAGCATTCGTTTGACAAGAACCTCAAACAGGGGGGGTTCATGCTTGGATCGGGGGGGGCAGATGGCTGCGGCAACATGCCGTAACCATCTTCTGACCGAATTCTGTGCGTGACTCATTATCAGCGAGACGCCGCTGTTTCTGGTTTTTGAGGGGGGAAGTCACGGATTCCGATAAGGATTCTCCGTGCCGATTCCGTGGAGTCGCCCCGAAGAAACCCGATCACAAACACGGGGACTGCTGTCGAGAAACGAGTTCAACTCCGGATAAGCGACCGGATTGAATGCGTGGGCTCCTTCGCACGGTGAATCTGGCGCTGCTCTTACGGTTCCCCAGACTGCTGACCACAGTCGCAGGTTCCGGCCCAGTCGCAAGAACATCCACCGTTTCACCCAATTCCTGAGATGACCCCGACGCCGACACTGGTTTTTGCCATGGACCCACGGGCTAGGAGAGCCGGCCATGTTGTCGAACTTGGGGTGAAGATCAAGAGCTAGTCAGCTCTGACCCAGACAGATTGTGATTGGAGAGCCCGCAATGAGGACGATCTTCACTACTGGTCAAGTCGCCAAAATTTGTAAAGTCGCGCCACGCACCGTCAGCAAGTGGTTCGATTCCGGGCGGCTCCGCGGATACCGGATTCCCGGTTCCCAGGACCGCCGGATTCCACGTGAGCACCTGATTCGATTCCTCAAGGAACACGGCATGCCCTTGGGTGAACTCGAAGATGAAGCCATGGGGAAACTGCTGCTGGTTGGCGTCGATGGCGCCGTCCGGTCAGGACTCGAAGGAGTTCTGCCGATCGAAGATTTCAAAATCGAAATCGCTGCCAGCGGTTTTGAAGCAGGCATTCAGGCCGAATCGCTGCACCCGGACTGCGTTGTCATCGACTTCGCCATGGGACGCAACGAAAGCCTGATGATTGCCCAGAATCTGCGTCGGAACAACGACTATGCGGACACTGTCCTGATCGCTCTGTTGAGCGATGACGACACCGCGAGCGGATTCGACCGCACGATTTTCAACGAAACATTCCGGAAACCGTTCGACGCAGCTTTGCTCGCTGAACGGATTCGGACGCTCGTCAGCCGTCGTAAGACGTTGGCATAGAGCAAGTTGTCGGCGAGTCTTCTGTCATGGAAGTGCTCGTCGGCAAGTTGACGCCTGGTCTCAGGATCGCGGAGTGTGAGCGGGACCGTTTTTCGGACCCGTTCATTCCGGAACAGGATCTGGTGCGTTTATCCCATCCGGGATGGAACACAGAGACTCCTGAACGGTGACATGACACGATCTGGCCGTTTACATGGAGGATTCGGTCGCAGAGGAATTCCATTCCCTTGCAAAGGCCCTCCGAATTCGTGGGTCCACCATTCAAAACGATGTTGGGGAACATCGAATTGAGCGCGTTCGGCGACCGCACCAATGGAACTGTGAGTTTCCGCGAAAGATTCCTTCCGTAGACAGCCTCTGTCATGGAGCCCGGTCAAACCGGAACAACGTCTGACGACGGTTGACCGGCTTTGCTGATGAGCGGCTCGACAAACCCCAGAAAGCGACCCTGTCCCACAGGGCCGCTTTCTGTGTTTCCGGAGAGGGCAACTGCCCGCATCAGTCTTCCGTCATTCGCCCCGGTGCCTGCCGTTTCAACGTCAGCACCTTGCGGATGTAATCCACATAGGCCCCCTTCATCCCGGCAATGTTCTTTTCCAGTTGCTCGAAGGACAGATATCCCATATTCAGAGCCACTTCCTCCAGGCAGGCGATCTTCAAAGCCTGTCGCTTCTCAATGACTTCCACAAACTGACTGGCCTGCAGCAGCGAATCGGGAGTCCCTGTGTCGAGCCACGCGAATCCGCGCCCAAAATTCTGGACGTTCAGTTTCCCCTGCTCCATGTACATCCGGTTGACGTCCGTGATCTCCAGTTCCCCCCGGGCAGACGGAGCCAGCGTCGCGGCAATCTCAACCACCAACGGGTCATAGAAATAGAGACCTGGCACCGCGAGATTCGTCCTCGGAGTTTTTGGCTTCTCTTCAATCGAAACCGCTTTGCCATCCGCGGACAGCTCCACCACTCCATAGCGTTCCGGGTCATCGACAGGATAGGCGAAAATCGTCGCTCCATCCCGCACGGCATCCGCCTGCTTCAGGATTCCTGAGAATCCATGTCCAAAGAAGATGTTATCTCCCAGAACCAGGGCCGAATGGGAGTCGCCGATAAAATCCCTTCCGACCCGGTAGGCATCGGCGAGCCCACGCGGTTCCGTCTGAATGGCATACTGGATGTTCAGTCCAAACCGACTCCCGTCTCCCAGCAATGTCTGAAAACCACTGAGGTCGCGCGGGGTCGAGATGACCAGTAGATCCTGAATGCCCGCCAGCATCAGCGTGGAAATCGGGTAGTAAATCAACGGCTTGTCATAAATCGGGAGCAATTGCTTACTGACAGCAATCGTGCTGGGATGCAACCGTGTCCCGGAACCGCCCGCCAGCACGATCCCTTTCCGTTGCGACAATGTGGTCATGTGGCTGTGCTTCTTGATAGGGAGTGGAGAAATCCCGCTCAGAATGGAATTCCTGTGCTCAGTCTACTTGCCGCTGCCCGGTTGCGGACAGCGTTTTTTTCCTGCCTTCTCCCCCTGACCCCTTGCCCCTGACCTCTTTCCAACCCTCGCTAGAAAACTGCGAACGCCTGAAACACCACTATGCCGTTCCCAGCCGTTGATCGTGACGATGTCCGCGCTGCAGAATCTTCTGCCACCAGGAACGGTTCTCCAGATACCAGCGAACGGTCTGTTCGAGTCCCTGTTCGAATGTGACCGAGGGCTGCCATCCAAGTTCACGCTGAATCTTGCTCGAATCGATCGCATACCGCTGGTCATGCCCCGGCCGGTCCGGCACAAATCTGATCAGTGAGTCATGCGGAAGATGGGGGGAATCCGGCAGAAGTCGATCGAGAATCCGGCAGACCTCATGAACCAGATCGATGTTCCGCTTCTCACTGTTCCCGCCGAGATTGTACGTCTCCCCCACCTGTCCATGCAGGAGAATTTCGACGAGTGCAACAGCATGGTCTTCAACAAACAGCCAGTCACGAATGTTCGTCCCGGTCCCGTACACCGGTAACGGTTTCCCCTCCAGGGCATTCAGAATGATGACCGGAATCAGTTTCTCGGGGAACTGGCAGGGACCATAATTGTTTGAGCAATTGCTGATCAGAACCGGCAGCCCGTACGTCGTCTGCCAGGCACGAACCAGCAGATCCGACGAGGCTTTGCTGACAGAATAAGGGGAATTCGGTGCGTAGGGAGTCTCTTCGGTGAACAACCCCTCTGCACCAAGACTGCCGTACACTTCATCGGTCGACACATGCAGAAATCGGAATCGCTCCTGCTGTTCCGTCGAAGAGATGTTGTGCCAGGACCGTGCCGCCTGAAGCAGCGAATAGGTCCCGAGGATATTCGTCTCGAGAAATGTGCGGGGACCATCGATCGAACGATCGACATGGCTTTCCGCAGCAAGATGAATGACTCCTTCCGGCTGAAACGCATGGAAGAGTTCCTTCATTCCTGCTTCGTCGCAGATATCCGCCTGCTCGAACCGGTAACGGGGAGACTGATCGATCGAGACGAGATTGTCGAGATTGGCCGCGTATGTCAGCTTGTCGACATTCAGAACGAGGTGATCCGTTTTCTGAATGAGATGTCGAACGACCGCGGAACCGATGAAGCCCGCCCCCCCCGTCACGAGAATCTTCATACTGTGACTCCGATGGTATGGACCGACAGTCTTGCAGGCGACTCACGAATCTCCGCTCACGAACGGCATCATCGCAGAGATCACCATCGCTTTGACAGAGCGGACGGAAATCGACGTCCCTGCGCACGGAGACGGAGCCATTCAGCCGGCTCCGTCTCCTGCACAAGTCACTGGCCGATCACGCTCGAAAGATCAGGCTTCGTCCAGAATTTCGACCGGTTTGAACCGCTTCCCTTCCAGCATCTCCAGGCTGGCACCGCCGCCGGTGCTGACGTGTGTCACCTGGTCGGCGAATCCGAGTTGCTGAATCGCTGCCGCACTGTCTCCTCCGCCGATGATGCTGACAGAGTTCGAATCGGCAATCGCCTGGGCGACGGCTTTGGTCCCTTCATCGAACGGAGGCATTTCGAAGACCCCCATCGGCCCATTCCAGATCACCGTGCCGGCGGACTTCACGATGTCCGCATAAAGCTGCGCCGTTTTGGGCCCGATATCGAGACCTTCAAACCCATCCGCAATTTCCCCGGCGGGAACAATCTGTTTATTGCAGGTGGCCTTGAACGCGTCCCCACAATGCGTGTCGACCGGCAACACCAGTTTGTCTCCACCTGAAGCCAGCAGTTCCCTGGCGAGTTCGACCTTGTCCGGCTCGACGAGACTCTTGCCAACCTTCCCTCCCTGAGCGAGAGAGAAGGTGTAAGCCATGGCACCGCCGATCAGAACCTTGTCACAGACTCCCAGCAGATTCTTGATGACCTTGATCTTGTCGGAGACCTTCGCACCGCCGAGGATCGCGACGAACGGCCGCTTCGGGCTGGCGATCGTCTCGCTGAGATACTGGATTTCCTTCTGAACCAGAAACCCGACCACTTTCGGCTTTGATCCCATCGCCACGGGAACGGCATACATGCTCGCATGGGTCCGATGGCAGGTTCCGAACGCGTCGTTGCAATAGATGTCACCGAACGAGGCCAGCGTGGAAGCAAAGGCCTGTTTACTGGCCAGTTGCTCCGGAGTGGCCTTTTCGTCCTTGAGTTCTTCTTCCGGAGCGAACCGGACGTTTTCCAGAACCACCACTCCACCGGCCTGCAATGCCGCGACTTTGGCCTGAGCGTCAGGACCGACGATGTCCGTCGCCATGGCAACCGGAATTCCCAGCAATTCCCCCAGCCGGATTGCGGCCGGTTTCAGGCTGTACTTGGCGACAGTCTGGCCATCCGGACGTCCCAGATGACTCATCAGGACCAGCTTTCCACCCCGATCCAGAACTGATTTGATCGACGGCAGCGCCATCTCAATCCGACGATCGTCAGTGATCCGTTGCTGATCATCGAGCGGCACGTTGAAGTCCACGCGCATCAAGACGGTTTTTCCCTGAACATCCACATCGGCGATGGATTTCTTCGCCATCGATTTCTTCCTCTTCACTGAGATTGACACAGATTGACCACCCATGATCGTATGGAACGGTTCCCGGACTGCCAAGCGCTGCCAAATGATCCAACTTTGAAAAAATACTGTTTCCCTCGAACAGACTTTGCTAAAAACAAGGTGTCAAAGCACACCGGGATCTTATCTGTCGAATTTGATAACAAGGTTCGCGTCGACGATGTCCGCAGCACTTCCTCAATACACACATCTGTCTTTGCCTGAGATTTCCACTGACTGGCTGGTCTGTGGAGTTCCGGAGGACTCTCCGTTCTCAACAGAAATTCAGTCACTCGACACCGCACTGTCCGGCGCGTTGACTCAGCTGAAAGAACGGGGAGACCTGACGGGAAAATCCGGGGAAGTCACCCTGCTGCCGGTCTGTCCCGGAATTCAGGCCCAGCGGGTGTTGCTGATCGGGCTGGGCTCCCTGGAAACGCTGACACTGGCGCGATGGGAACAGGCCCTGCTGACTGCCGTCCGGAAGGTCTCTTCCACCAAAAATTCCGCGATCTGCCTGGTCGTTCCTCAGGATGTTCAGAAACATCTTGGACAGGACCGTGCGATCATCACCGCGGCTTACGCGAGTGCGGTCGGAGCATCAGGTCAGGGGTTGTATAAAGCGGAACAGGATCGGTTTGAACTCCGCGAAATTCTGATTCATGCCGGAACATCCGCAGCGGCTTCGCTGTTGAGTCGCGGGCAGATTCTCGGTGAGGCCGTCAATCTCACCCGGGAACTGGTCAACCGGCACCCGGAAGACATCTACCCGGAAACATTTGCCAATCGTGCTGCGGATCTGGCTGCCGATCTGGGGATTTCCGGGGAGATCTTCGACCTTCCCCGTCTGCAGCAGGAAAAGATGGGAGCGCTGCTGGGCGTCGCCCGGGGCAGCGAACATCCTCCCCGACTGCTTGTCCTGCGATATCAGGGTGCCGGCCCCGATGCTCCCTGGCTGGCATACTGCGGCAAAGGAGTCACATTCGACAGCGGCGGACTCTCCATCAAACCGTCTGACAGCATGATCACCATGAAAGGGGATATGGCGGGTGCCGCGACGGTTCTCGGGGCCCTGACCGCAATTGCCCGACTCAAACTGCCGGTCAACATTCTCGGAGTCGCCGGACTGGTCGAGAACATGCTCGGCGCTCACGCTTACAAAATGGGAGAAGTGCTGACAGCTCGAAACGGAACGACCATCGAAGTTCACAACACGGATGCCGAAGGCCGGATCGTGCTGTCCGATGTTCTGAGCTATGCCGTCGAACAGAAACCGGCTTGTGTCGTGGATCTGGCGACGTTGACGGGCGCTTGTGTCGTCGCACTGGGAATGGACATCGCCGGCGCTTTCACGAATGATCAGAGCTGGTGTGATGAGGTTCTTGCCGCCGGACGCCGGGCGGGCGAAGAACTCTGGCAGTTGCCGATGAACGACTCGTTCAATGAACAGCTGAAATCCGATTTCGCTGACCTGAAGAATGTGGGAACACGCTGGGGCGGATCAATCACCGCAGCGAAGTTTCTGGAACGGTTTGTCGGCAAAATCCCCTGGGTTCATCTGGATATCGCCGGGCCGGCCTATGCAGAATCGGCCAAGCCGTATCGGGATGTGGGGGGGACGGGAATGCCGCTTCGCACTCTGGTCGAACTTGCCGAATCTTTTGGTAAGAAGACCCCCTGACAACCTCCGCATCATGCGGATCCTTCTCACGGCAAATTCATCATGGTCGTCCCTGCGACAACACGAGCGGTGTTTTGCCGTCAACACGGCCTCCCACTCGAGCAATTGACTCTGGAATCGCAACCTCTCCCGACATGGCGTCGTGGAGAGGTTCTGGTTCGGATGATCGCCGCGCCGATCAACCCGTCCGATCTGCTGTTCGTCGAAGGCCGCTATCGCCGGGGACCGCAACTTCCGTCACGCATCGGGTTTGAAGGAGTGGGACTCGTTCAGGATCACGGCGGCGGACTGCTGGGACGTCGACTGGTGGGAAAGCGGGTCGTCGTGCTGCGACCACAGGGAGGAACCTGGGGAGACCACTGCGTCGTTCCTGCCCTCTACACGATTCCTGTCTCGAGTCGAATCAGTGATGATCAGGCGGCCGCTTATTTTGTGAATCCGGCCTCGGCACTGATGCTCACTCGATATGTGCTGCCGGTTCCTGTCGGCAACTGGCTCATGCAATCCGCTGCTGCCTCATCACTGGGACGCATGATCATCCGGCTGGGAAAGCATTTCCGGTTTCGAACTCTCAATCTGGTCCGCAAACCGGAACAGGTCGCGGAACTCAAAGCACTCGGGGCGGATGAAGTACTGGTCGTCAATGATCAGACCTGCCCGACGGAATTCCGGAAACAGGTTTCCAAAATCTGTCTGTCCGCTCTTCCTCAGTATGCGATCGATCCGGTCGGCGGGGCCATCGGTTCACTCATGGTGAATGCCCTGGGGGAGACCGGACGGATCTGTGCGATCGCCGCGCTGTCGGAAGACCCTGTCTCGGTGACGAACCGGACGATTCTGATGAACCGATTGAAGCTCTTCAGTTTCTGGCTTGATCAGGCACTTCTGAAACTCTCTCGACTCGAACAACTCTGGTTCTTTCAGGAACTCCATCGCCTGCATCTGGCAGGTCTGTTTCAGGTGGAGCAGTTTCAGCGGTTTCCCCTCGATCAATGGGAAGCGGCGATTCAGGCAGCCGGTTCTTCAACCGGGGGTTCAAAAATCTTACTGACGATGAAGTGACCTGATTTCCTGCCCAATCTCTGACTTTCAGCAGGGAATTTCCGGCATTTTTGATCTGATTCTTCGTTTCAACACATGAACCAGATGGACTGAATTCGGATTTTCTCTCGCAGTCGTCACCTTCTCCCACTGCACATCAACCAGCCGGATCGTGTAATCTGGCTGATTCTCTGCAGGAGCGAACCGCTCCGGAATTCTCAAAAGTGCTGGACTTATGTTTATTGACCGTGTGGAAATCGTGTGTCGGGCAGGAGATGGTGGAAACGGGTGCTCCAGTTTCCGTCGTGAGGCGTTCATTCCGCGCGGAGGTCCCGACGGAGGAGACGGCGGGCATGGCGGAAATGTTGTCATCCGTGCCGACGAAAATCTTGGCAGCCTGTACAGCCTGGTTGGACACCGGCAGTGGAATGCCAGTCACGGGCGCCCCGGTGAAGGAGCACTCTGCACCGGCAGGTCCGGGGACGATGCCGTTATTCTGGTTCCACCGGGGACCCTCATCAAAGATCTCGATTCCGGAGTTCTGTTAACGGAACTCCTGAATCACCAGCAGCAGATCATTATTGCCAAAGGAGGCAAAGGGGGACGCGGAAACAAGCGATTCGCTTCCTCGACAGAACGTGCTCCCCGTCACTTCGAAGAAGGAGAACCGGGTGAAGTCCGCGAAGTCCTGCTCGAACTGAAACTGATCGCCGATGTGGGACTGGTCGGAAAACCGAATGCTGGAAAAAGCACGCTGCTGAGCCGGTTGTCGAGAGCCCGACCGGAGATCGCTCCTTATCCGTTCACGACCAAGTATCCGAACCTGGGGATGGTCCGTGTCGGTTATGAAGAATCCTTTCTGCTGGCCGACATTCCCGGGCTGATCGAAGGAGCCCATACCGGCGTCGGACTGGGTCACGAATTTCTGAAACATGTCCAGCGGACCCGACTGCTGATTCATCTCGTCGAACCCGATCCGATGGATCAGACCGATCCCATTCAAAACTATTTGCAGATTCGTGAAGAACTGCGGCTCTACGATGGGGATCTGGCGGACCGCCCGGAGATTCTCGTCGTCTCCAAATGCGAACTTCCCGGAGCAGCGGAGTGCGCGGAGTTGTTGAGAGAGACGACGGGAAAACCGGTTCTGCTGATTTCCGGAGCCACCGGTCAGGGACTCACAGAACTCACTCGATTGACTGTTCAAAAATTGCGGGAACTGAAAGAGACGAATTAAATGCTGCACTCCGTCATCATGGCTGGAGGGAGTGGAACCCGATTCTGGCCACTCAGTCGAAAATCACTGCCAAAACAGTTTTTGACGCTGTCTGGTGAACGATCTCTCATTCAACAGGCCTTTGACCGCTGCCAGCCCTGGATTCCTGCGGAACGAACCTGGGTCGTCACCGGCCGGCATCTGGCGGCACTCACACAGGACCATCTCCCGGATGTGCCTGCCACTCAGATTCTGCAGGAACCCGCCGCACGAAACACGGCCCCCTGCCTGGGACTCGCGGCACTCTGCCTGCTTGAACAGGATCCCGATGCGATCATGCTCGTCATGCCGGCGGATCACGTCATTGAGGACCACCCGGCATTTCAGGCGGATATCCAACGGGCACAGCAACTGGTTCAGGACCATCCCGACCAGTTGGTCCTGTTCGGTGTTCCTCCCACTTATCCGGCGACCGGTTTCGGCTACATCGAACGTGGCACTCCACTGCGGGACGGAGTTTTCGAAGTCGTTGCGTTTCGTGAAAAGCCGGATCGTGACACCGCTGATCAGTATCTTCGGGCCGGTACGTTTTTCTGGAATTGCGGCATTTTCGTCTGGCGGGCAGATCGAATTCTGCAGGCTCTGGAAACACACGAACCGGAACTCGCCCAGGGAATCCGATCACTGAAATCCTCTTTGCATCGTCCTGAATGGAACGACTCACTGGGAAAAGTCTTTCCGACGCTGAAGTCCATTTCCATTGACTATGCCGTTCTGGAACGGGAACAGAAAATTGCCGTCGTCGAAGCCCGATTTCCCTGGGATGATGTCGGCGGCTGGGAAGCGGTCGCCCGTCTGGTTCCCGCCGATGCTCACGGAAATTCGATCGTCGGCAGGGGACTCGCGCTGGATTCCCGAAACTGTGTGATCCGCTCTTCGTCAGAGCATGTCATCGCGGTTCTCGGAATCGATGACTGCATCGTTGTTCACACTCCGGACGCCACACTGGTCACCCGCCGCGGTGATGATGAAGCAATTCGAAAAGTCATCCAGGGATTACAGACCCCTGAACTGGAACATCATCTGTAAGAGAATATCATCCCGAGAACAGAAGAAGCCCGAACAGAGAAACATCTGTTCGGGCTTCTTGAATTTTGATGGACACCAATGCGGCTGTTTGCCTACTTGTCCGTCGTCGGGGCCGCTGGAATCGGCAGCTGTGGCTGAACCGGAACGTAAACCGGAGTCGCTGGTGATGGGATCACCGATGTGCCTGGGACAACTGTTCCCGGGACCACGGTGCCAGGCAGGCATTCTGCGTCATTCAGAGCCGGTGTCACAATCGGGGTCGCAATGGATGTTCCCGTGGTGATTGAGGCGACTCCACCGCAAACAGACCCCCCCGACGAAAATCCGCCGGTCGAGAACCCTTCTGACCCGCCGCATCCACTGGAGAACCCGCCGGCTCCATTGCCGCATTCTCCCACGGCACAGTCGCAGCCAATCGCACAGCCCCAGCCGTCGCAGGCATCGATTCCGTCATAGAACGCCGATCCAAACGTCCGGGATTTCAACCAGCCACCCCATTTTCGGGCGCTGAAACCGGTGTAGTAATAGCTTTGATTGAGCGAACCGACGGCGTGAGCCACGTCGTTCAGTTCCGAGACGACCGCGTTCTGAACCTGGCTGAATCCAACGACCAGTCCCAGGACGGCGACGGTGGCAACCAGCACCAGTTCTGCGGAAATAATGAAACCTGCATCGTCTTTTCGAAGCGCTGTGATGAGAGTCATGGCATGTCACTTTCAGTAAATTTCGACCTCAACGTCTCTGTTCCTGGAATGTCAGCGAAATCGTTGAGACGACGATGTCGCTGGCGGACCGGGAATGCCATCAGAAGGGAGGTCAATCGGCCTCCTGACGGGCGAACGCCTGCCTCTGCGCCGGGCGGGTCCGTTCGCGAATGGTTCTGGAATCCGTTTCTGCAAGATGCGGCTCACGAAAAGGTGACGAACATCACGTCCACCAGTGCGCGCCTGCAGACAGCAACTCCGACCGCTGTCGTTTCGGAAGATCAGCGTGTGTTAAAGAGGGACCGACGGATCGGGTTGCGCAGCCGATCCGCCAGTCCCTTCCCCCATCACAGGGAACTCGGAAGTGTGAACCGATCGGGATCAGCGATCGGGGAGCGGAACCTGTGGCCTGAGTCAAAAACTCAGTCGGAACCGTCACCTTCCAGATGTGTGTTTCAATTGCCTGTTCGGCTTATTTCAATCATTCAGAACAATCGAAATGAAAAGCAGAATCAGTGCCAACTGAAATTCCAAAACAATCACTACAATCCAACTTTCAACACAACCATCTGACACTCAATCTGTTACGAAAAATTCCTCAATCCAGCAGGAACCCGATCGGTCCGGTTATTCCAGATTTGACGATTCATTCGATAAACAGAATTAAACAGACTTTGTCAAATTTCACGAACAGTCCGGAGAGTCAATAAAAAAACCCCGCTTCCAAAAGGGCTTGGAGGCGGGGGTCGAAATGGCCATCACTCGTTCTGTGACGATCTGTCACTCAGCAGACGCATGACTGCTCGGAGCGGCGACGAATGTTTCCATCGTCTCGACTCCGGAGAACAGATACAGCCGGCCCTTGTACCAGACAGCGTGATCCAGTGAGCCTTCGAGATGTTCACCGGTCAATGCGAGGTGAATCACATCGCTGCAGCCACTCGCCGGAGCATACTTCAGCGGTTCTTCACCAAACTTCTGCATCGCTTCTTTCGATGAGAACTGATACTCATGGCCATTGTAGATCAGGTGGAATTCCTCCCGTGAATCCACGAGTTCACGCTGATCCCGGAGGACAACCGGACAGAATCCTTTCAATCCCGTCTGTCCCTGGCGTGCGGCAATCCGTTCAAACTTGGATTTCTGTTCTGCCTGCGGTGTCGGCTTCAACGATGACGGGGCAGGCTGAATGTTGATTTCCGTCTTCGGGGCCGGTGTCAGCTTCGGAGTTTCTCCGGGAAGTGTCAGCTCCATCTCCGATGTGCGAGTGGCCGTCTTCACCGGTTCGTTCACGGCCGGGAGTTTTGGAACGTCCGGCGTCGTCACCACTGTGTTCGCATTCAGTGGGTTCGCCTCCAGTTTCGGCAGCTCCATGTCACTGGTTCCCAGTGGAGGAGGAGGCAGAATTTCTGCGGATTTCTTGGGAGCTGGATCGCTCTCCAGAGTCAGTCCGGTGTACGGGGAACCCAGTTCTTCCACCTTCGGAGCGGCCGCTGGTTTCTCGGCCGTTTTCGGCTGATCTCCCGGGAACAGATCTGCAAACGGATCTTTCGATGCCGTTGCTGTTCCATTCATGGAAGACGGAATTCCCGGCACATCAGGTGGCGGAGTCACTTCCGCAGTCTGGGTGTCACTCGGTTCTCCCGGAGCCGGTGTCTTCAAGGGTTCTGTCACCGGGGCATTGAAATCCAGCTTCGGTAAGACAGCAGGTGTCGATCCGCCGACTGGAGCAGGTGGAACCACTGCCACCGGAGCCTGTGGCTGCATGAACACTTTCAATTCCGAAACATTTCGAACCTCAGGTGTCGAAGCGTTCGAAACCGGTTCTGGCGGAATCATCGATGCGGCCGCAACACCAGACCGTGTCGACTGACCTGGAATCAGAACCGGCTCTGGAGGAACGATCCCTGACGGAGCAGGAGGAACCAGATCCCGAATCGGATTTGCTGCGACAGGTGGCTGCAGCAGAGCCGGTTGTGCCGCTGGCGCCGTCGGCTGACCGGCAACACCCGGTGCAGGAGGGGGTGCCGTGCGCGGAGCCTTGGGATAATTCATACCGGGATCGGCAGGAGCCGTTTTACTGGCACTGCGGAATGTCCCGCGAACCCGATCCATCAGACTCGGTTCGTGCTGAACCAGTTGAAACTGATTCGGAACGGCAACGCTCGGAATCTGTTGGACCTGACGTTTCTCCTCCACTCGGGCAGGAGCCGGCAACAGAATCGGTGTCGTTGCAGCGGGAGTCAGCGTCGCCGGCGGGTTTTGGTGCTGTGGCTGCTGTCCCAGAACGGTGATGGCGGACATCGACAGAAATGATCCGGCCATCGAGGCATAGACCAACGGGCGGGTAGCCCGAGAAAAACGATGAGCGAGACTCATTGGTGTACTGCTCCCCTGAGACGGCAAAACCTGAAAGCCAGACGCATCCAGCGGGAAAGAATTTCCCCTGACGCGACCGATTCCGTCCGACCCGTCGCCCCCGCGACGAATCCCGGACCCGTTGACTGATGCCGGAAACTCCAAAGAATTCCTACGGCCGTCCTGATCGACGACTTTGGAAATATCGGCCCTGTGGTAAGATGCTGATCACGACCGGTACGCAGATCTCAACCGATTCAAACTGAAGATCAAGAGAATGCCGTACAGCCGGAATCACCACAAAAGACTTCACATCTTCCCTGGCTTACCATGAATAACCTCGATCTCACGACAAACCGGCAGCCGTTGCAGGTGATTCTGGTATCTCCCCGCCGAAAATGGCTGGTGATCCTGTTGCTGCTGCTGCTGGGTGGATCACTCTGTGTGAATCTGATGCTGGCGGCGTTGACTGCGGACTATGTGAAAGACATCCAGCCGCCAAACGAGAAGTTTCACTCGGGAGAAATGCTGGCGAAAGACAAAATCGCCCGCATCGTCACCGACTTCACCATTATGCCCCCTTACACCAAGCGCATTCTGGAGATCATTGACCACGTTGATCAGAAGGACGACATCAAGGGAGTGGTCCTGGTGATCGACAGTCCGGGGGGACTCGTCTCCGACAGTCACGAGATCTACCACAAACTGCTGAAGCTCAGTGAGAAGAAGCCGGTTTTCGTCTCGATGAAAGGAATTGCTGCCTCCGGGGGTTACTACATCGCCATGGGAGCCGGAAAAGGAGCTCCGATCTACGCGGAACCGACCACCTGGACCGGATCCATCGGCGTCATTATGCCACGCTACGATGCCAGCAAACTGGCCGAACAGTTCGGAGTGAAAGCCGACTCTCTGGCGACGGGACCATTGAAAGACACCCTCAATCCTCTGAAAGAGCTGACCGAAGCAGAAAAAGCGGTCTGGATGGAAATTCTGGATGACTCGTTTCAGCGATTCCTGAAAGTCATCGATGACAGCCGGGAAAATCTCACCATGGAACAGGTGCGAGCTCTCGCCACCGGACAGGTCTACACCGCCAGTCAGGCACTCGAGAAAGGACTGGTCGACAAGATCGGCTACGAAGAGGATGTCATCTCGGCCTTGAAAGAAAAGCTGCAGTTGAAAGAGGTCCGCGTCGTCAACTACGAGTTTCCGAAATCCCTGGCGGAATCTCTGCTGGGAGCCCAGTCCCGGTCTCAACAGATTGACCCGATCTCACGTCTGATCGAAGCCAGTGTGCCCCGCGCGATGTACCTGTTTGGAAGTCCGGGATTCTCTCATCCATAACTCAGGCCACCCAATCGGATCCAGGGGAGTGGAATCCTCCCCTCCCCTGATCAATGGAGCATTCAGGTCAGATCATCCGAGTCTGGATGTGACGGCCGGATTCTTCAGAGACACACCTGACCATATGAATGACGGAACCATCGAATGACGGATCGTCAACAGACGACAACAAACACGCCTGATTGATTGCTCTATGTTTGGACTGCTGAATCTCAATAAGCCGGCCGGCTGGACTTCCCGGGATGCCGTCAATCGAGTGGGTCGCCTCGCAGGGCGTGGTGTGAAGGTCGGCCATGCCGGCACTCTGGATCCCCTCGCGACGGGCGTGCTGGTCCTCTGCGTTGGACCGGCCACCCGACTGGTTCCATGGATTCATGATCATCTGAAATGTTACGAAGCCACTTTTCAGATGGGATGTCGAAGTGACACGGATGATACCGATGGAGAGGTTCAACCGGTCCCGGTCGATACTCCTCCCACAGCGGCAGATCTGGAGCAGATCCTGCCGGAGTTCACTGGACGAATTCAGCAGATTCCCCCCGCGTATTCGGCATTGAAAGTGAATGGCCGTCGGGCGTATGCCCTGGCACGCGCTGGAGAAGCGGTCGAGTTGGCCGCACGTGAAGTTCTGATTTCCAGTCTGACCCTGGGACAGTATCAGTACCCGGAGTTCCGTTTCTCCGTGGAATGCGGAACCGGAACATACATTCGCTCCCTCGGTCGGGATCTCGCTCGTCGGCTGGGAACGGAAGCGGTCATGTCCAGCCTTGTCCGCACCCGTGTCGGATCGTTTTCCATTGAGAACGCCATCTCACTGGAGGATCTGACGTCAGACTCGCTTCCCGCGGTCCTGCAGAATCCGTTATCGATGTTGAATCACCTCCCCTCTGTCGAGGTGAACGAAGACGAAACACGGCGACTGATCTTCGGACAGACACTTCCCTGGCCGGAGACCGTTCCTCACACGGAAGGAACCGACGTGGTGCTCAAATCCCCATCCGGCCAGTTGATTGCCATCGGAATGGAAAAAGGAGGCCGGCTGGCTCCTCAAAATGTCTTCGTTCGGAGAGAATGAGTCGTCACACTCTGACATGACAACTCAATCACGTTCAGCTTGCGGGCCCATGATGAACGCCACTCTCGATGACGAATCGCTTGCGTTACTCCAGTTGAATCTGACATCCGGTGTGGGCCCGCGACTGCAGTCGTTGTTATTGGCTCGCTTTGGGAATGCCCGTTCGATCTTTCAGGCGACCGGAAGTCAGTTGCTGTCCGTCGAAGGGATCGGCCCCAAAATCTCTTCGGCACTGGTCGCAGGCAGAGATTTGTCTGATGCCCAGACGGAGTGGAACACCTGTCGTGAGGCCGGTGTCCAGATTCAGTTTGCCGGTGATCCGGACTATCCTGCATCATTGAAGGAAATCTGTGATCCCCCTTCGGTGCTGTACATCAAAGGAACACTGGAACCACGCGACTTGATGAGTGTCGCCATCGTCGGTTCCCGGCAATGTTCTCACTACGGAATTTCGATCGCTCAGAAGTTTGCCAGACAACTCGCCGCAGCGGGTGTCACCGTCATCAGCGGGCTCGCCCGTGGAATCGACGGAGCAGCTCATCGGGGAGCCCTCGCAGGAGGAGGACGGACCATTGCCGTTTGTGCTCCCGGTCTGGCACATCTTTATCCCCCTGATCACCGTGACCTGGCCGGTGAAATCATTCAGCACGGTGCCCTCATCACGGAATCGCCATTTCATCGTTCCGCACAACGGGGACTTTTTCCACAACGAAACCGGATTATCTCCGGGTTGGCGATTGGTGTTCTGATTGTCGAAGCCACCCGAACCAGCGGTTCCCTGCACACGGCACGCCATGCCATGGAGCAGGGACGAGACGTCTTTGCCGTGCCAGGCCGAATCGACACGGTGACCAGTGAAGGGTGCCACGATCTGATTCGTGATGGGGCGACTCTCGTGCGTCGGGTGGACGATCTGCTGGACGTGCTCAGTCCAACCGTCAAACCTGTGAAAGTTGACCAGCAGACACAGATCGCCGTTCCCCGTGAACTCAATCTCAATGAACAGGAACGAATCATTCTGAATCTGGTCGATTTCGCTCCAGTCTCCATTGATCAGATTCTCGGCCGATGCGAACTGGAGTCGGCGCGCGTACTTTCCACTCTGACGGTTCTCGAGATGAAACGACTGGTCAGGCGACTGCCGGGAGGACATATTGAACGAGTGACGGGATAGCAGTCTATGAAAACCCGGAAGGACGAGGCCAATCCTGTTCGGCGCAAAACATTGACGATGTCAGATTGGCTGAATCACACGAAGAAAACCCGGTTCCCTTGGTGATCCGCTGGACTTTCCGATGACAAACCGGACATGATGAGACCGGTCACAATCAGGAACAGGCATGGCGCGTCAATCTCGGTTTCTCAAGCAGCTTCAGAAGAAGTATTTCCATCGTCGCACCGCGCCTGGGGCCCCTCCTGGCACGCTCGTTTCCGATAAGACCAAACATCCCACTCTCGTCCGGGCCATGACCTACGGGAAAGAGGGAACGCTCGAGAACACCATTTCCCCGGGAGATCCACTCCCCGTTCCGCAATCGGGTCAGGTGCTCTGGGTCGATGTGACCGGTCTCGCGGATGCTCATATCATCGAAGCGATCGGGTCAGCCTATCGACTGCATCCGCTCGCACTGGAAGATGTGCTGCACGTACACCAGCGTTCAAAAGTCGAAGAATACGATCCCGTGCTGTTCGTTGTGGCCCGAATGCTTTACGAAGATCGCCCGCTCGACAGTGAACAGGTGAGCCTGTTCCTGGGAGAGGGTTTCGTGATCACCTTCCAGGAAGATCCCGGGGACTGCTTCAATTCCCTGAGAGAACGGATTCGACAGGGAACGCGAATCGTGAACAAGGGGGCCGATTATCTGGCCTATGCACTGATCGATTCCATCATTGATGCCTACTTTCCCCGGCTGGAACAGATCGGAAATTTCCTTGAGGAAATTGACACCCAGCTGATAAAGAATCGGGGACGTCATTCCCTGAACCAGCTGCATGAACTTCGCCGGCAGCTGTTGTATCTGCGAAAACTGGTCTGGCAGCACCGGGAAGCCATCAGCCTTCTCGTCAGACAGGAAACACCACTGATTTCTCAGGAAACGCATGTGTATTTCCGCGATACCCTCGACCATGTCGGGCAGCTGCTGGACGTGACGGAAACCGACCGGGAAAGCTGCATGGGCCTGCAGGAACTGGCTCTGGCAGAAATTGGCCTGCGAACCAATGACGTGATGCGGGTTCTGACACTGATGACCACCGTCTTCATGCCGCTGACGCTCATTGCCGGAATCTATGGAATGAACTTCGACCCGAATGTTTCCCCATGGAACATGCCGGAACTGAAGTGGGTCTATGGTTACCCGTTTGCTCTGGGACTCATGAGCGTCCTGGGGGTCATCATGATGATCTTCTTCTGGATGCGCGGCTGGCTGCACCGCTGAAGACTGCCTGTCTTGCTTATCTTCCGTGGTCCACTTGCTGAAAGAGACAGAGTCGGCGTTCAAGACTGAAGAACCCGGCAGGATTCCCGCTGTCAGAGCAATTTGGGACTGACAAAACCTGGCGATCCTCTAGAATTTCCGCTGAAAACAGTCTGTTCTGGAAAACTGTGCGGTGTCTTCTGAACAGGGAGTCGAGATCGCCGCTGGAGGGAACCCCTTCCCCGATCCGCTGCTCAATCAAGGAGAATGGAATCCGATGCGTCACGTTCGTCTGAAGTGCGGAATCGTTGCTGGAAGCCTGTTGTTCATTGCAGGGACCGTTCCGGCACAGGCTCAGGTCAAAATTGAAAACGTCCTGGCCTACAAACCGATTCAGGCGGACGTCGAAATCGACACTCCGACTGCCGAAGAGATTCCAAACTGTAAACTGGAAGTCGAACGGACCGACGGCGGTTCCGGCTGGGTTCTCTACAATCCCCAGGGACAGATTCTCCGCCGTTTCATGGACACGAACGGAGATCGCAGCGTCGATGAATTCCGTTATTACAAACATGGTCTCGAGGTCTACCGGGATCTCGACACGAACGGAAACAATGAAGTCGATCAGTTCCGCTGGCTCACAACGGCCGGAACCCGGTGGGGAATCGACCAGAACGAAGATCGCAAAATCGACACCTGGAAGGTGATCTCTGCGGAGGAAGCGACACGCGAGGCGATCCTTGCCCTGGTGACTCGTGACGAAGCGAGAATCGTCGCCGTCCTCCTCAACGAGAACGACATCAAACAGCTGGGATTACAGGGAGATGCGGCGAATAAACTGAAAGCCCGCCTGAAAGAGTCTTCCGCAAAATTCCGCACGGCTGCCACCCAGTCAAAAACGATTCAGCCACAAACGAAATGGCTCCGTTTTGATTGTTCCATGTTGATGCCCAGTCTGATTCCGGCCGACCCGAATAAAGCCAAAGCCGACCTGCATGTCTATGAAAACGTGATGGCCATTGTCGAAACCGGGGGAGAAACCGGGTTCGTTCAGATCGGTGAAATGGTTCGGGTGGGAGACGTCTGGAAGCTGACTCAGATTCCACAACCGCTTGAAGGCCAGAACTTCGAACTTGCAGAAGGAGGAATTCTGCTGCAACCGGCAATTCCAGGCACCGCCGGAATGACTGAAGGACTCTCCCCCCGCCTGAAACAACTCATCGATCAGCTCGGAGAACTCGACTCGAAGGCTCCCAACGCGCAGTCCACTTCCGAAGACATCATCAAATACAACGTCGCCCGGGCCGGGATTCTCGCCCGTCTGGCAGATGAAGTTCCTTCAGAAGATGAAAAAAACAACTGGATTCGCACCCGACTCGAAGGAATCGCTGCGGCCACACAGATGAAAACCTTCCCGAACGGACTGGAAGAACTTCAGAAAGCAGAACAGTCTCTGCGAACCGGCCAGGGAGACGCCAAGCTGATCGCTTTTGCCGCGTTTCAGCGACTGCTGGCCCAATACAATCTGGAACTCGAAAAAGCCGCGCCGGCTGATCGTTCGAAAGTTCAGGAGACCTGGCTGAAATCTCTCGAAGCATTCGTCACGGAATTCCCGCAAGCCGAAGAATCCGGGGATGCCATGCTGCAACTGGCGGTGACGTATGAATTCAACGGAAGTCTGCCGGAAGCAACCGCCTGGTATACGAAACTCGTGAAGGCCTATCCTCAGTCCGCCTCCGCGAAACGGGGAGAAGGAGCACTCCGCCGGATTGAATTGAAGGGAAAACCACTCGCACTGGCCGGCAACGCACTGACCGGCGGCAAGATCGATCTCGCCGCTTACAAAGGGAAAGTGACTCTGGTGATCTTCTGGGCCACCTGGTGTACTCCCTGCACCGAAGATCTCCCACAGATTCAGCAGCTCTATCAGACTTATCAGAAAGACGGGTTTGAAGTGATCGGCGTGAACCTGGACGGCCCGGGGGCTCCGATCCAACAGTACATTCAAAACTACAAAGTGGTCTGGCCGCATCTCCACGAAGAAGGAGCACTCGAAAGCCGACCAGCGGTGGAATTCGGCGTCATCTCACTGCCGACCATGTTCCTGGTCGACAAAGCCGGTGTGGTCGTCTCCTCCAGCGCCACCGTGGACGAGCTCAAGAAAACCCTGCCGGAACTGTTGAAGAAGTGATCGCCACACGGAACTCGCCGCTGGTGGAAGCTCCTCAGCGACGAATTCTCTCGATGTCCATGTGATCCCGATCAGGGACAACCTGGAACTTCCCCTGAATCCGATCCCCGGCAACGGCGCGCGCAGATGATGAACTGCATCGTTCTTTGTTGAGACAGTTCCAGGGTGCGTAACCGCACGCGACCTGCTCGCTGAACCGCATGAGATGCCACGGCTCGGCAGATTCGGTATGATTACAGATCAACTCTTAAAGATATCTTGCTCTCTGCGCCGCGAGCCTCCATGTTTCTTCCGATTGTTGTCAGCTTTCTCTTTCTGGTGCTCGCCTGTTTCACCCGCGCCCTCGGGAACCGCTTTGCTGGAATCCTGACCACGGCGGGCAGTTCGATCGCGCTGGGGCTCTGCCTCGCCAGCTGCTGGAATCCGTTCGATTCCTCCGACCTGCTGAAAGAGGATGCCATCAGTCGGGCAACCTGCCTCCTGGCCTCCCTCTCCTGCCTGGTGGTCTCACTTCTGGACCGCAGAACCTCCACACTGTCGACCGTCTGCTGGAGTGCCGGTCTGTCTGCCATCGCGGCGTCGAGTACCCATCCCCTGCTTCTCTGGGGGGCCATGCAGTTCAGTCTTCTGGCATTGATGTTCTATGGCCGCAACAGCGACACCCCGGCTGTTCCACTCTGGAAGCGTCATCCCTCACTGCTGGTCGGCAGTCTCTTCTTTGGCATCGGCATGTTACTCATGACCGGAGCCGAGTCCGTGTCGATCTGGGGACTGATCGGAATGGTGTTCTTGATCGTCGGGCTGGGAGGAATGCTGAAGTGGTTTCCATTTCCCCGGGTGCAGTCATCACCAGTCGACTCTGATCCCATTGCGACGGTCATCGGGCACCGCTTCCTCCCCATGTTGACGGCAGCAACCCTTTGCTGGAGACTTGCGGAGCGACAACCGTTCTCCGAGCAACAGATGTTTCTGCTGATCGTTGCCGGAATGTTTTCCCTGGCCATGATCTCTGTGAGACAACGATATGAAGAGTCCTTCTCCCGACAGTTCAGTCTGACGGCCTGTTCGTTGATGAGCCTGCTGCTCTTCCCGCTGTTTCTACAGAACTGGGAATGGAAACATCCCGGGCAGACAGGCACTCCAATCTCGGGGTTACCGACGGGAGAATCACTCTTCCTGGCGATCCTGCTCTGCGAAGGAACCGCGATTCTGTTGTGGTTCGCAGGTCAACGGCAACTTCTCGGAACCGGTCCGGAGTCCGATGTTCTGGAGTCGCTCAGCGGTGTGGTCCGTCGACGTCCGGTATCGTCGCTGCCGTTTTTTGTGGCCCTGTGCAGTCTGTCCGCCATGCCCCCCTGGCCGGGTTTCTGGTGGAGACTGGGACTGCTCGCCGCCTGTCTGCTGCCACACCGTCAATCCGATTTGACTCACGTCAATGAACGGGATATCAGCACTGTCTTTCTGGCGGCACTGCTGTTGATCCTGCTGATTCTGAACAGCCTGGGACACTTGAGACTGTTCCAGCGGGTGTTGTTCGACCCGACCTTCCGAGTCCGGGATCATCGCCCCACCGCAACCGTTCTCCTGGCAGCGACCGCCGCTGGACTCTTCTTTCTGGTCACAGCGATGACTCCGTTGTCACTGAATCACCTGTTGCAGTCCTCTGCTCCGGCCCCTTCCGACACCCCAACACCTGCGCAAACGGCCACATCCCAACAAAATTCCCCCAGCGCCTTCCTGATGAAAAACACGGGGGGATTCCATGTCCCGGAATTTCTCCCTCTCCCCTGAGGGGAGAGGGTCGGGGTGAGGGGCTCGACCGGTGAGAAGTGCTTGCTGAGAAGTGCTTCCACTGGCAATGTTCGCCCCTCATCCGGCCTGACGGCCACCTTCTCCCCTGAGGGGAGAAGGATTTGAGCTGTGCTGTGATTTCTCGGACAGACTCCTAATTCGAGAGCGGCATCACGACATAAGTGTAATTCTCATCCGTCGTGAACACCGCAGCACTGTTGCTGTCAATCAGGCTGAGGGTGACAGAACCGGCCGGATCGAGAACCCGCAGGAATTCCTGAACGAATCGAGGATCGAACGTCACTTTCAAGGCGTCCCCTTCAAAGCTGATGGGAATCTCGATTCGGGAACTCCCCACATCCTGGCCGACGCTGGTCAGCGTGAGTGTCCCGTTCTGGAAGGTGAAATCCACCCCGCGGCTTTCATCATTCGTCACAATCATCGCCTGGCGGACCGCTGACAGAAACGGGCCGGCCACGAATTCGATCTTTGTCCGGCTTTCTTCCGGAATCACGTCCTGATACTTCGGAAACCGCCCTTCAACCAGTCGGGAGTAAATCGTCGACGCACCGCTCTGCACCAGAATGTGATGCGGGTGAATCGCCAGCTTCACTTCCTGATCGTCATCATGAATGGAACGCTCGATCAGAGACATCGCCTTGGCGGGGACGACAGGACGTCCTCCCTCTTCTCCGACACTCCCCTGCACCTGACAGCCGGATTTGACCACAGAGAGGCGACGACCGTCTGTTGCAGCCAAGGTCAGCTGAGTGCCTTCCAGCTCCAGCAACAGGCCTCCCAGAGCGTAACGGGTGCTTTCGGTGTCCGTGGCGAAGAGCGTTCTCTGAATGGCCTGCTTCAAAACCTTTCCACCGACAACGTAATAGTTCTGATCTTCAAAACGGGCCACATTGGGAAACTGTGCCGGATCTTCCGCACTGAGCCGGAATTCACTCTGGTTCGTCCGGATCCAGAGGGCTTCTTCCGTGATCTCGATGCGCAACTGCTCATCCTGAACTTCCCGGAGAATCGCGGTAATCCGCTGGGTCGGTAACAGGGCTTCCCCGGCAGAGTCGGTTTCCACTCCATCCAGTTCATAACGGACCCCGACTTCTTCATCGGTTCCCAGCAGCGTGGCTTTACCGTCGGAAAGAGTGAGCTTGACGTTGCGGAGAATCTCCTTGGGAGATCGCTGTGGAACAACACCACTCACAATGGAGAAGGCTGATTGCAGAACGGCTCGGGAAACTGAGAGTTTCATGATGTCTTGAATTCTTTGAACAACGAAGTGGGTGTTGCCCGATGGCTTCCTTCTTAAAGAAAAAAGATTAGCACTACCCGTATCACAAGGCGGTAAAGTTTGTGGAGAATCAGGATGATTGTATCACAAACTATTGTCAAGAAAAAGTTTGCGTCTTATAAGAAGATTCGGAATGGCGTCGACAACCTGTTTGAGAATCGATGAGAGTCTGCGGGAAAACTGTGTGGAAACCGGGAGTTTCCCACATCCTGAATTTCGACCCTGGACCGGTGTTCGATTTCTTCTCCGTGGGATCATCATTAAATTGACACGTTTTCGACGTTTCCGGTGATCTGTCGAGACCCTGTCAGACCACGGATCCGGCCGCCGGCAGGCGGTCGAATGGATCACAGGTCTGACGCAACAGCAGTGTCTTTCGTGACTGATATTGTTCCCCCGGTGGCCGACCGATATCGGCAGTCTCTGGAATTTCTGTTTGGCCGTTTAAATTTTGAACGGACTCCTGATGCCGCCACGTCGCTCCAGGATTTCAAACTCACCCGGATGGAAGAGTTTCTCCACCGGCTGGGAAATCCTCAACGGTTGATCCCCACCGTTCATGTCGCCGGTTCAAAAGGAAAAGGCTCGACCTCGACGATGATCGCCCGGATTGCGGAAGCTGCCGGATTGAACGTCGGGTTGTTTACCTCGCCCCACATCGACCAGTTTGAAGAACGCTTCACCATCAACGGAACAATCGCCTCTCCGGAGGAGATGATTGAACTGGTTGAGCAGATCCGTCCTGTCGTTGACGAGATGGAGCAGAAGTCTGACGGGCAGGGAGTCACCTACTTCGAACTCGCCACCGCGATGGGCTGGCTGCATTTTCTCAAACGGAAAGTGAATCTTGCCGTTATTGAAGTCGGGCTCGGCGGACGGCTGGACTCCACGAATGTCTGCAGTCCGCTGGTGACGGTCATCACCAGTATCAGCCGAGATCATACGCGACTGCTGGGAAATACGCTCGCGGAGATCGCCCGGGAAAAGGCCGGAATCGTGAAGACCGGCATCCCGGTGGTCACTGCGGTGACACAGTTGGAATCTGCTGGCGTGATTCAAGAGATCGCAGGCTCACACACGGCGCCATTGTATCGACTGGGGACGGAATTTCAGATTCAATCCCGTATCCGACAGGCAGCCGGTGATTTCAAACCGGCCTGTTACGAAGTCGATCACAGTTCAGAATTCGGGCGTCTGTCCCGGTTGCCCCTTGCCATGCCGGGGGAACATCAGGCTCGTAATGCCGCTCTGGCTGTGCTGGTGATTCAGTTATTGAATCAACGGGGATATCAGTTCACCGAAGAACACATCCGCCAGGGACTGGAGAACGCCTGGTGTCCGCTCCGGATCGAAGTGCTCGGGCAGGCTCCACTGCTGATCGTGGATGCCGCACACAACGAAGCGTCAGTCACGGCGCTGTGTGAATCATTGGCGTCTCTGCGAGTCCGCCGCCGGCATCTGATTTTCGCGACGTCACGCGATAAAGAAGTGGAGACGCTGCTGTCCATACTGAATGATCATTTCGATCATTTCTGGCTCACCCGTTACTGCAACAATCCCCGTTCTGTTCCACTGACAGATCTGGAAGCACTCGCATCCCGTCTTCTGTCGAAGCCCTGGTCGATTCAACCTGATCCGCAATCCGCACTGCGAGCCGCGACTGAGCAGGCGGAAGGGGACGACCTCATCTGTGTGACCGGATCGTTTTTCCTGGCGACTGAAGCCAAGCAGATGATTCTGCAGAGTGGGAACAGGACAGGCACCTGAACCAGAAAGTCACCGGTTACCGGGACTCTCCCTCGAGTTGATAATCTTCGATCTTCTTGTGGAGTGTGTTCCGGTTGATGCCGAGTTTCGTTGCGGCTTTGGTTTGAGTTCCCTGGCAGCTGCGCAGCACTTGCAGAATCAATTCCCGTTCGACCATTCCCATGACATGCTCATGGGATTTGCCCTCTTCGGCGACTTCACTTAATCCCCGTTCCACCAGTTCGGCGCACAGGGTCTGCAACTCATTTCGTTCCACCCGTCCCAGTCGAATGGGCGCCTCTCCGCGAACATGTGTCGGCAGGAGATCCGCGGTGAATTCATTTCCATCCGCCAGCACAATTCCCCGTTCGATATAGTTCTGCAGCTCGCGCACATTTCCCGGCCACAGGTACGATTTGAAGAACTTCAAGGCTTCCGGGGAAAGCTGGAGAATCGGGCGTCGGTTCTGCGTGGCATATCGTTCAACGAAGAACTGGACCAGTTCCGGAATATCTTCCCGGCGTTCCCGCAGCGGAGGAACATAAATCGGCAGGACGTTGAGCCGGTAATAGAGATCCTCTCGAAACCCTCCCCGATCCACCAGCTCGGTCAGGTCCCGGTTCGTGGCCGCAATGATGCGGCAGTCGACGCTGATGGTTCTGGTATCACCCACTCGTTCGAACTGATGCTCCTGGAGCACCCGTAACAGTTTCACCTGCAGCGTCTGATTGATCGAGTTGATCTCGTCCAGAAAGATCGTTCCCCCATGGGCCGCTTCGAAACGCCCGGTCCGGTTTTCAATCGCGTTGGTGAAGGCCCCTTTGACGTGCCCGAAGAGTTCACTCTCCAGCAGGCTCTCGCTGAGTGCTCCGCAGTTCACCCGGACAAAGGGGCCCGTCGCCCGCGGACTGAGTTCATGGACAGATCGAGCGACCAGTTCCTTCCCGGACCCCGTTTCACCGAGGAGCAGCACCGTCGCAGAACTGTTCGCGATTTTGCGGATATGACGAAACAGTTCCTTCATGGCAGCACTGCTGCCGATGAATCCTTCAAATGGCGGTGCGTCCGGAGAGCTCGGTTTCACGATGACCATCGTCGCTAAAGTTGCGTTCTATTAGAGCATTTCTGCTGAGATTATAGTCAGTTCGTGAGGCGAGAGAAACGGGAAAGAACACTCTCCGGGAAGAAACTCCGATACGTATCTCTGCTGGGATACGGCATGCGTAGGATTTCAGCAGAAAAGAGTGAATTGCTGTTGATGTGAGCAATTCTTCTGCAACGGAAGTGAAAGTCTTGTTGCGGACGAAAGTTCCGTCGATGTTCGAACGCGATGGCCCGTCCGGCAGAATCAGTGAGTCATCACATAGAACAGGATGTTGATTCCCATGGGGTAGGCTTTTTTCTCGGAATACTCCCGAAAGTACGACTCGTCCTCCCCTTCTCGCTCCCAGCCATCTCCCAGATCCGTGTTATGGCAGGCCAGGGCCATCATCCGTCCTTTGTCGTCGAAATAGGCCCGATAATGGACTTCTTTCGCGTCGGGCCGTTCGTAGGAAATTCCCCGTCGTCCATACTCGATGGAGGGAACCTGCGGTTTCTCTTTGAGATCATACACAATGTGAAAAATCGGATGGTCGAGCGGCAGCTCCTGAGGCTCTCGGTCCGGAAACACCTTCTTCATCTCGGAATCAAATTCTTCCCATTCCGCCTCTCCCCAATAGTCGTCGAACATCGCAAAGCCCCCCTGCAACAGATAGCGTCGCAGGGTCTCTGCTTCTTCATCCGTGAAGTTTAAACCGACTCCACGTCCTCCCCCTCCTCCTCCCGGTTCAACAAAGTAAACGAACGGATAATCGAACAGCCGTTCGTCCGTCAGTTCCAGGATAACGGGATTCGGATTGACCTTCAGCGAAGTCAACTGCTGCAGGCGGAACGAAAAATTCAGATCACTGTCCGGCCAGTCAACACGCCAGCTTCCCCGTCCTCCTCCCGAGGGATTGTAGAAAATTCGGACAAATGTGAAGTCATCTGTCGGGAAATCTTTGTCGACCTCCCAGTCTGGAACACCGTTGCGGTCGAGGATCACCTGTGGCGTCATTCCCGATGGAGCAAATGGATTTCCCCGTTGTGATGAACGAGCACGCTGAATCGGTGGAGCCAGCTGTGCCAGCGCAGTCACTCCCACTCCCGTCAGAATCACGATCAGCACCAGGGTTCGATTCATGGAGGGAAACTCCCGTCGCAGAAGAAAGCGATTTGGCAAAACCGGTTCGTTATTCTCGATTCTGGAGCCATCGGAATTGTACTATTGGAGCATCCAACCTGAAATGACAGGTGACAGAACAGGGTTTGAGCAGGCCTGCGGGCCATGTTCGGGAACCTGTCAGGACAGAGTGGTCACACCACGATTGAGGCGGCCACTCTGGAATGACAGGCTGCCGGGGGCGATGGCTCAACCTGCCTGCGGACTCTGAACTCGAGCCTGTCCGCTCGGTGACCTGCCAGCAGAGATCCAGTCACGAAAGTCCACTTCATGCCGGCTGATGGTGCTGCAAAAATGTCCCCTGCACAGGTGGGGCAGTCTGTTCCTGAGTTTCGACTGGAATGTGTCGACAGTCAGTTTGAACAGCCTGTTCGGCGAACTCTGTCCGACTATGCCGGTCAGTGGCTCATCCTGGTGTTCTATCCCCGGGATTTTTCATTTGTCTGTCCGACCGAACTCACGGCATTCAGCGCCCGGCTGGAAGAGTTCACGCAGCGTGGATGTCAGTTGCTGGGGGTGAGTGTCGATACACTCGCGCTGCATCGGGAATGGCTGACAACTCCCCCCGCACAGGGAGGACTGGGACCACTCCGTTATCCCCTCGCGTCTGATCCGGCAGGGGAACTGGCCAGGCAGTTTGGTGTCTGGGACAGCGAACACGAAGTGGCGCTGCGGGGATTGTTCATCATCGATCCTGAGGGGCTGCTGCAATACAGCGTGGTTCAGAATCTGAGTGTCGGGCGGAATGCCGGCGAAACATTACGGGTGCTTGACGCTCTGCAGGCCGGAGGACTCTGCCCGGCCGGATGGACCAGTGCCGACGGACAACTCGACCCGGAATCACTCCTGCGTCCGGGAACCGTGCTGGGACATTACCGTCTTCGTGATCGCCTGGGATCCGGTTCGTTCGGCAATGTCTTCGACGCCTGGGATCTGCGGCTGGAACGTCCTGTCGCACTGAAAATTCTGCATCGATCAGGCAGTCACGCCCGAGTGACGGCACTGCAGGAAGCCCGTGCTGCCGCACGGATCTCTCATCCGAATCTCTGTACCGTTTATGCGGTCGATGAAGAAGAAGGACTCCCGCTCATCGTCATGGAACGTCTGACAGGTGTCACTCTGGCCGAACGTCTTTCTCAGGGAGAACTCACAGACTCCAGCCGGTCCAGCTGGATGAAAGGAGTCGTTGCCGGTCTGCTCGCAGCGCACCGGGAACAGATCCCCCATGGTGATCTGAAGCCGGCAAACATCATGATTACTGATGCAGGTCAACCGGTCATTCTGGATTTCGGGCTGGCGGGTGACGCGGTGCTGTCCCTCCCGGAATCCAACGGTCACATCTCCGGCGAGACGGAGAGTTTCAGTCGCACGACCGTGATTCTCCCGGTCTCCACAACAGCGGCACCATTCACGATCTCCGGGACCCCGGCGTACATGTCGCCGGAACAGGCGCAAGGAGGCGGGGCCTCACTGGCATCAGATGTCTTCTCGCTCGGTCTGATCTTTTATGAAATGCTGACAGGAGAACGGGCACTCTCTGATTCCACGCCACTGGCCATTGTCCTTCGCCTGCAGCAGGACGAGATTGGTGCCGGACTTTCGGAACGACTGTCTGCTCCCTGGCGTGAAGTGATTGCATCCATGCTGCAGCGAGATCCTGTACACCGCCCCAGCCTGCTGGACATTGAATCATGGCTCGCGCAGATCGTTGGATAACGAGCGGATCAGGAAGACAATCGAAGTTTCAGCAGCACCCATCCGGCGGAAACCGCTTCCTTCCAATGAAGCTTTGTCTGACCATGGCGTCGCTCTTCATACGTGAACGGGACTTCCGTCAACGTGGCGCCTGAGCGTTTCAGGCGAAAGAGAATTTCTTCTTCAATGGCATATCCCGTCGCTCGTGCCGTGGACCAGTCCACCTGCTTCAGGCGGGACACACGATAACATCGGAAGCTGCCGCTGTTGTCGAGCGTGGTCAATCCGAGAACCGTTCTGGCGTAAAGATTCAAAGAACGGCTCATCAGTTGTCGCGCTGCTCCGGCTCCCTCCATTTTCCCCCCGGGAACGTAACGGGAAGCAATGACGACATCGGCCTGATCCGCTGCCGCGAGAAGCTGCGGCAGATATCGGGGAGGATGCGAGAAGTCGGCATCCAGATTGATCAGCAGGTCGTACTGATGATCAATGGCAAACTGAAACCCGGCGGTAGTCGCCGTTCCCAGGCCAAGTTTTCCCGGGCGATGAATCGCGTGAATCCGGGAATCCACGGCCGCCAGCTCATCGACGAATTTTCCAGTCCCATCCGGTGAATTGTCATCGATCACCAGCAGGTCGGCGTCAGGCACAGACTTGAAGATCTCCGGAATCAGCAAGGGCAGGTTTTCACGCTCATTATAGGTGCAGAGCATGACCAGCACGCGCGGCGAACGGGTCTCCATCAGTTCACCCGCCGTGCCGCAGCTTCGACGGCCTGTTCATCCAGCGGAACATCCGAATCCTCGTCGGTTGCCGCGAACATTTCTGCGATGACTTCTTCGAGTGGCCGGTCCTGAACACCGACGTCTTCCACCCGGTACTGCACGAGAATTTTGCTGAGAACTTCAGTCACCCGACTGCGTTCGACTTCCAGTTTGACCCGGGGAAGATTGAACTCGATCACGTTTCCAAACCGTTCGAGACCTTGCGGTGATTCCGTCGTCGCAAACTGCAGGTGAATGACTTTATGCCGGCTGAACCGTTCGACAATACCGGCCAGTGGGCCATCATGCTTGATCTGCCCGTCGTTGATGATCACGGCACGCTGGCACAGGGCTTCGACATCTTTCATGTAGTGGCTGGTCAGAATGACGGTAATTTTCTGTTGTGCCTGATAGAACTTGAGGAATTCCTGGACCCGGCGCTGGGAGACGACATCCAGCCCGATGGTCGGTTCATCCAGCAGCAGCACTTCGGGACTGTGCAGCAGCGCCGCGATCAGTTCCATGCGCATCCGCTCGCCGAGGGACAGCTCACGGACCGGGCGGCCGACAAGCTTCTGGACGTCGAGCAATTCCACCAGCTCCCCGCGCCGGCGTTCAAAGTCCTTTTCAGGAATTCGATAGATCTCCCGGTGCAGCAGAAACGACTCCTGGGCAGGCAGATCCCACCAGAGTTGATTCTTCTGACCCATCACCAGCGAAAATCGTCGACGAAATGCATTCTCCCGTTTCCACGGCAGATAGCCCAGCACATGAGCCGTTCCCGATGTCGGAACAATCAGGCCGGACAAAAGTTTGAGGGTCGTTGTTTTCCCGGCTCCGTTGGGCCCGAGAAAGGCGACCATCTCACCCGGCTCAATGCGGAAGCTGACGTTCCGGACGGCATTCACCGGGCGATAGGTCCTGTGAAATAATCCTTTGACCGAGGCCCAGAGTCCTTCCTGCTTCTGATAGACCCGATAGGTTTTGCACAGATTCTCGACAACGATGGCAGACATAAATGACTTTAAAAACAACCTGCGGTTTCGCAGAGGAACTCCCGCGTCCGATCACGCTGGAGCAAAATGGTTCTCACGGTTGAATCGGGGCCAGAGTGAGTTCGAACTGATTCTGAGTCGATTCGTTCCGCTTCTTCAGGGTCGGTGAATAATCATAGATGGAAACGCTCCCCCCGTCATTCTGGAATTCCATCAGCCGCAGCCATCCATCCCCGCCGGCGGGGCGCATCTGGAAATTCACCAGCAGCTGATGCACGGATCGGCCTCCGGGAGTCTGACTGGTCATTCGCCCCAGCCCATCCCCCAGGACATGTCCATTCAACGTCATGATAAAATTTTCGTGACGGCTGACCAGCTGATTCCAGAGTTCCGTTCCGTCCAGAACATCGTCATTGGTCGATTTTGCGACGCCGTACGCATGCGGGTTCCACTGCTGTTTGTTTCCGTAAGTGGCCCAGTCATACCGTGTCTCGTCGTAATACATGTAAGCATGCGTGATCAGAATCACTTCATGATCTTTGTGACGGCTGACCACTTCATTCGCCCAGCGAACCACATCCTTTCGGGGACCAAACTCCAGTCCCAGGATCAGCAGCTTCCGATTCCCGACGACAAGCCGATGGAAGGTGTTTTCCATCCGCTCCGGTTCCCGGTCATAAGTTCCCCCGAACGTCGGGGTTCCCTGATAGTGTGACAGTGGAAAGTATTCGGAGAACAAAGAGGTCCGGTCACTGGCTTTGCCCTTTTCGCTGTAGTCATGGTTTCCCGGCACCATGAAATAGGGAACCTTTCCATCCAGTTGCCGCATCGCCTGTCGGGCAACTTCCCATTCTTTCCGATCACTGGTGTTGGTCACATCTCCCAGATGCAGCACACCGACGATGTTTCGGGTCTCTCTCTGATCAGCAATCCACTGGGTCTGGGTGAGGAATGTCCGGGGGTGATGCTGACTGTAATTCTGAGTGTCCGGCAGAACCGCGATGGTGAACGAACCAGCTTTCGGAAGTGGCGGTTCGCCGTCGACGAGAACACCATCCGCATAAGGGCCCGGCTTGTCAGCCGCCACACTCCACAACGGCATGAGAGCGAACGAAGTCAGTCCGCCTGCAACTCTGGTCAACATGACACGACGTGTCCACGACATCAGCTTCTGCCTTTCATGGAATGGTGGGGGGTGGAAACCGGTTTCCCGGAACAAAGGAGTCGATCCCGGAAATCAACAACACAACTCAACCCCTTCTCCCCTCATGGGGAGAAGGTGGCCGCAGGCCGGATGAGCCCCTCCTCGACGAAGCCCGTCCAAAAATAATCGCACAGTTTTCAGCAGGAACAGAGTTTAAAGGAATCTCCTGCAGAATCGAAGCCGGTTGCTCGTTCAGCCGACAGAAGCGGATTCGTCGTTCCCTTGAGCCACTTGCGAAATCCTCTTTCCCTCCCCGCCACGCGGAGTGCCGTGTTTCCTCCATCGAACAGACTCAGTCCTTCCCCGTCTTTTTCTGACCCCTGAATCCCGATCCCTGACCTCTTGCCGTTCCTCGCAGGCAAACTGGGAACGACTGAAACTGCTCTTGCATTGTGAATCCTGATGTCGGTCTGATGGTGTGGAATCTGATCTTCAATGCGAAAGTGGAACGATGAGAATCGCCTATCTGGAATGCGCCACAGGAATCAGCGGAGACATGACGCTCGCGGCTCTGTGCGATGCCGGCGTGTCGTTCTCCGACATTCAGACAAGCATCGACTCGCTGAACCTGCCCGGCGTCCGAATTCATCTTTCCGAAGTCATGAAGCATGGATTTCGAGCGAAGTCGATTCGAGTCGAACATCCGGAGCAGCATGCCCATCGGGGATACAGCGACATCGCGGCCATCATTCAGCAGGCATCTGCTTTGACTCCCCGGCAGAAGTCACTGGCACTCGATCTCTTTCTGGCGGTCGCTCAAGCGGAAGCCCGAGTTCACGGGTCGGATCTCGATCACGTCCACTTTCATGAAGTGGGAGCCATCGATTCCATCGTTGACATTGTCGGAACGGCGATCGGATTTGATCTGCTGGGAGTCGAGCGGATTGTTTGTGGACCGATTCCCACCGGAAGAGGATTTGTTCATATCGACCATGGAGTCTGTCCTGTTCCCACACCTGGAACGGCGGAATTGCTGAAGGGGATTCCACTGCGGGACGTTCCCCTTCTGGCAGAACTCACCACTCCCACCGGTGCGGCGATTGCCAGGGTTCTGGCGGACGGGTTCGGACCGCTCCCTGACATGATGATTGAACAGATTGGATGTGGAGCCGGGACACTCACCTTTCCGGATCGTGCAAACATTCTGAGACTGTTCGTCGGGACCATCGAACCGGCCATTCATCAGGAACAGATCACACTGCTGGAGACGAATCTGGATCAGATCAGCGGAGAGATCATCGGGTATACGACACGAAAACTGCTCGATGCCGGAGCGCTGGATGTCTATTCCATTCCGATTCAGATGAAAAAGAACCGCCCCGGCGTGATCCTCAGTGTCCTGACCCGACCGGAACTGGTCAGCCGGCACGAAGCGATTCTGTTTCAGGAAACCGGAACTCTCGGTATCCGCCGCCAGCAGCTCTTCCGTTCGGTCCGCGCCCGAGCCTCCACGAATGTGATGACTCCGTTCGGCACTGTCGCAGGAAAAGTTTCGTTGCGACCAGACGGAACGTCCGAGTTCGCGCCCGAGTTTGAAGAGTGCGCACGACTGGCATCCGCTGCGGAAGTTCCATTAAGAGATGTCTACCGCGCCGCGGTCATTGCCCATTCCGCGACAGAACCACCTTTGGGAATGCCTGCCACAATGGTCAGACAGGAACCCCGTGACCATTCCCACAGTCATGATCACGATCACGGGCATTCGCACGACCATGATCATCACCGATGATGCCCAGTTGCTCCCAGGCAGCTTGGGAACGAGGGGAAGGGGAAAAGGACCAAATCATAAGGACCAAGAACCAAAGACCTTTTGTGGAGTCGTTTTCATACGATCGTTCCCCCTTGTTCCCAAGCTCCTGCTTGGGGACACACTCGCCGCCAAGCTCTGCTTGGCCACTCATGACGGATTTCTGCTTTTTGTTTCCAGGCGGCCCGTCACAATGAGGTCGTTCTCGATAGGAATCACGAAGCAGAGCTTCTGAGCGAGTGCGTTCCCAAGCAGGAGCTTGGGAACGAGGGGAATGCATAGTGACGGCGGGGGCTGGAATGGGACGGCAATGTTTTCTGGGGGCACATGGACGAATGGCCCCACTAACGCGCCTCCTACTGGCACCCTCTGGAATGGAGTGCCAAGCACTGAGATTTCCGAATGGACTCACTACCACAAATGATTTAATTTGTTCCAAGCATGTAAGGTGATCATTGTGAAAATGCAACAATATTATGTATTTAAACCTTCCAGGGCCGAGGTGGCACCTGCCCAGAGGTATTGTCATTTTTTGTTCGCAATTCTTGCACTGACGAGTGAGTGGACCGCATGTGGCGCACAAGAAAATGTTGCCGCAAAGAATGGAGATGTTAAAGTCATGCTAACAATTCCGGATGGTGAATATTTTGCTGGTGACGTTATTAATTGTGAGTTAAAGATTGATAATAACACTGATGAGGCAATAGTCATTTTTGTTTCTCCGCCAGAGGATAAGTACCGTCTCAGTTGCTTTCGCGACAAAAAGCAATGCCAGCTCACCACATTTGGGAAAGACCTTTACAATGTCAATGGAAGGCACCCATCTACTGGCGTAAAAGGGGCCGGAATTGAGCCGCACTCTACGCGTATTCGTAAAATAGAAGTTTCTCGGATCTTTGATTTAAGCCAGGAAGGCACATATTTAATTAAGCAACAAATCAGCCTTTTTGCAAACAAGGAATCGGGTCGAGTTCAGATTGGTCCCAATGAGGTCTCCTTAGAAATCTCACTCCTAGAGCGAGGCAATGAGTGAGGCAGGGTAGTGACGTAGTAGATGTAGACTGGGGCATTCCTCGAATGTCTGCCTCCTGGCGACGGCCCCGACTGGGTGGCTGGGGCGCTCTGGCAAATGACAACTACGAAAGAACAAGCCACGAAGTGTGAAACGGAATGAAAGTTTTAACGTGACAGCCCCAGGCCCCCCGAGCCTTGGTGTGGATTCGTGAACACGCTCCGGAGTGGCTCTCCAAGATCGAGCGTCGCCGTGGAAAGAGAGCGGAACACCTGTTCTGGCAGTCCGGAGGAGGATACGACCGAAATCTCATAGAAGGGGCGACGCTGCTCAAGATGATCGATTAC